>Ga0207667_10005723_pt1 | contig 15158 bp, 10 predicted proteins | sample KBSCornC52_FD_184301 | JGI IMG/M metagenome (GOLD analysis project Ga0207667, IMG submission 184301) | Corn rhizosphere microbial communities from Kellogg Biological Station, Michigan, USA - KBS Corn C5-2 (SPAdes) (version 2) | ecosystem: Host-associated > Plants > Roots > Rhizosphere > Soil ... | reverse complement strand
GCGGCCCGGCGTGGCGATCAGCACGTCGACGCCCCGGTCGAGCTTCAGTTCCTGGTCGGAAAAGGAAACACCGCCGATCAGCAGCGCCCAGGAGAGCTTCTGGCCCTTGGCGTAGCGCTCGAAAGAGGCGGCGACCTGGTCGGCGAGCTCACGCGTGGGTTCGATCACCAGCGCGCGCGGCATTCGCGCGCGGGCGCGGCCGGCGGCAAGGCGGTCGATCATCGGCAAGGTGAAGGCCGCGGTCTTGCCGGTGCCGGTCTGGGCGATCCCCAGAACGTCCTGCCCGTGCAGGGCGTGCGGAATAGCTTCGGCCTGAATTGGGGTCGCGGTCGTATAGCCGGTGTCGGCGACAGCCTTCAGCGTGGCAGGCGAGAGTCCAAGGTCGGAAAATTCGGTCATTCGGTACGATAAATGCGGCAGGCCGTCCCCCCAGGGTTGGGAAGCTGGGCCGGCGGGCCGCGGCGGCGCGGACGGAGATCGTCGCGCGCGGCGGAAGATACGGTCCGCCACCGTCAAGTCAACGCGCGCGACTCGACTGCGGTTCAGGAGATGCGGCGATTGCCGCGAAATCTTCAGGATTCGCGTAAAGGCTGGGCGGGAGGATCGCGCTTTGGAAGACAGCCAAACCACGGATGGCGGCGCCTACCCGCCGCTCAACACCCTAAAATCCCTCGCCGCCGACGCCTGGCTCGTCGACGGGCCGATCATCAGGTTCGGCGCGCCCTGGCCCCGCATGCCGTTCCCAACCCGGATGACGATCTTCCGCCTGGCGGACGGCGGCCTGTTCGTCCACTCGCCAACCGCCTTGACGGCGGATTTGCGCGGAGAGGTCGAGGCGATCGGCGTCCCGCGCTGGATCGTCGCGCCGAACCGCTTGCACTTCTGGTGGATCCCGCAGTGGCGGGAGGCCTATCCGGATGCGCAGGTCTATCTCGCGCCGCGCGTCCGCGAGCAGGCGGGCGCGCACATCGACTTCCCGGCGGCGGAACTGCGGGACGAGAGCGGCTATCCCTGGGACGGGCAGATCGACACCGTGGCCGCGCCGGGCGACTTCATGATCGAGTTCGAGTTCTTCCATCGCGCCAGCCGCACCGTGGTGCTGACCGACCTGATCGAGAACTTCGAGCCGTCCAAGGTGAGCCGGGCCATGCGCTGGCTCACCTGGCTGGGCGGCGTGCGCGATCCCGACGGCCAGACGCCGCGCGACATGCGCTTCACCTTCCGCCGCCATAGGCCCGAGCTGCGGCGGGCGCTGGAGGTCATGGTCTCCTGGAACCCGGAGCGCCTGATCCTCGCCCACGGCCGATGGTATTCGCGCGACGCAGTGCAGTTGGCGAACTGCGCCGCGCCCTGCGGTGGATCAAGGCCTAGCCGGAAACCCCTACTTGCCGTCCACCGAATAGGCCAACAGCACGTTCACGCCGTTGCCGCCGGTGCCGGACGCGCCGTTGAAGCCGCTCATCACGAACACGCGGCCGCCAGCGATCGCCGCGCCCAGGCCATCCAGGCTGCCGCCAGGCTGGCCCTTCACCTGGTTGACGGTGTCGTAGGTCCGATCGGTCGTGGAGTCGGCCCAGACGATCTTGCCGGTCGCCGCATCATAGGCGCGGAACCATCCGTCCAAGGTTCCGGAGAACACCACGCCCGGCATGGCGGAAGGCGCGGCCGACTGCGCGCGGATGCAGGCGCCGGCGGTCCGATCACGCGAGCGGTCGCCGGCATAGTGGCACGGCGCGATCGGGGCGGGCGTCTTCCAGAGGACTTTCCCCGTCGCGGGATCGATCGCATAGAGGCCCGGGGTCGCCGGCGGCGCCTTTTCCGCGAAGGTGGATTTCCCGAGCGGCCGCAGGACCTCGTCCATCAGGTTCAGGGTGTCCGCGTTGGCCACATAGAGCCGCTTCTGGTCGGCCGCCATGCCCCATTCGATGCCGCCCAGCGCTGAGCCGCCGCCGACCTTGGTGGTCCACAGGGTGCGGCCGTTGTCGGGATCCATGCCATAGACGGCGCCTGACTTCTGGCCGGCCAGCAGGATGTCCTTGCCGCCCGCCAGCTTGAACAGGATCGGCGAGGCGCCGAAGTCATGGTCGGGGCCGTCGGGGCTCGGGCAGTTGACCGGCTTGTTCACGTCCTCGCAGCCGACGATGAAGTTGTCCTTCTCGGTGACCTGGTTGGACCAGCGGATCTTGCCGGTCCGGGTGTCGATCGCGACGATCGCGTCGGCGCCCTTGGTGTCGACGTCGGTGTAGCTGTCGCCGGTGGCGACATAGACGAGGCCGCGCTTCGCATCGACGGTCGGCGCCGACCAGATCGCCCCGCCGGCCGGCCCCTGCAGCATGGTCCCGGCGGAGTTCTTGTGGGTGTCGTGCAGCGGCTCGGGCAGGATCACTGTCGTCCACTGTGTCTTGCCGGTCTTCAGGTCGAGCGCGACCAGCGCGCCCTGGAAATAGCAGCAGCGATAGGTGGGCTGGCGCGCCGCGCCTTCCTCGCCGGAGGTCAGCGGTACGAACACCTGGCCGCCGGAGATGACCGGGCTGCCGGTGATGCCGACGACGGGGTTCTGGTGCAGCGGCGCCGAGCGCCAGATCTCCTTGCCGGTCTGGGCGTCGAACGCCCGGACGGTGCGGTTACGCTCCCCGATGGCGGTCAGCCAGCCGCTGGGGGAGATGTCGGACTTCACGATCATCGGCGTCGTGCGCGACACCGCGCCTTCGACCACCCAGCGCACGCAGCCGGTCGCCGGGTCGAGCGCATAGAACTTGCCCGAGCGGTTGGTGATGAACAGCCAGTCGCCGATCACGGTCGGCATCGAGCCGCCGGTCATCGAGAACGCCCACTTCACCTTCAGCTTCGGCACGTCGGAAGCCTTCAGGCCGGGGTTGGCCTGATAGCGGTGCGACGCCTCGAGGCCGACGCTGGTCCAGTCGGAGCCCGAGGGCCTGATCGGCGGGTTGACCTGGCATTTGACGTCGACGCCGACGGGACCCACCGGCGCACGGCCGCGGGCGATCTGCGACGAGCTTGAGGCGGTGAGATAGGTGGCGACCGCCTGCTTGTCGGCGTCCGAAAGCCCCGCGGCCATCGGCCGCATCACCCCTGTGGTCAGCGCGTCGACGATGGTCGTCGCGGGCATGGTGGCCAGTGTGGTGCGGTTGGGCGCACGCTCGATCGCGGGTTCGTGGCAGCTCTTGCAGCGGGCGTTGAACACGGCCTCGCCGGCGGACGGCGTCGGGGTGGATGGGGCCTGGGCGCGCGAGGCGAAGGGCAGGGCCAATGCGCAGGCGAACGCCGCCAAGGCGGCCAGTGACGTGAGCTTCATTTCCCCCCGAACCTTTCTTGTTTCCGGCCAGTCTGCCGGCGTGGTCTTGCAGCCAGATTGCAGAGATGTTGTCAGCGGCTCAAGGGCGCCTTTGGCCCTGGCGCAAAACTGCCGACAACTTGGCGCCGAGGCGCCGAAACTTCGCCACGAAACTGAGCCGTACGGTCGCTAGATCTGCAAACGAGGGACGAACGCGAAAGGTCGATACAGGAGATGAAAACGGCAGGATCCTTCACGAAGCTGGGCGTCGCGGCCATAGCTCTGGGCCTCGCAGGGGCCGGCGGATACATGGCGCGCGCCGAGAGCTCGCCGGGGGCGGTCAATCCGCATCCGATTCCGAGCGCGAACGCCGGCGCCCCGGCCTCCTTCGCCGACATCATTCAGCGGGTGGCCCCGGCCGTCGTCTCCATCGAGGTCGAGGGCAAGGCCGGACCGCAGCGTATCGTGCAATTCGGCCCTGGCGGGGCCATCCCCTTCGGCGCGCCCGGCGGCGAAGACGACTTCCCGTTCGACCTGCGCCGCTTCTTCGGCCAGGTCCCCGCCAATCCCCAGCCGCAGACGGTTCACGGCGCCGGCTCCGGCTTCTTCATCTCGGCGGACGGCTACCTCGTCACCAACAACCACGTGGTCGATGGGGCCGACAAGATCACCGTCCACACCAGCGACGACCGCAGCTTCAAGGCGCGCGTCGTCGGCCGTGACGCCGCCACCGACCTGGCGGTGCTGAAGGTCGAGGCGAACGGGATGCCGTTCGTCAGCTTCGAAGACCGCGCCAAGCCTCGGGTCGGGGACTGGGTGGTGGCGGTGGGCAACCCGTTCAACCTGGGCGGCTCGGCGACGGCCGGCATCGTCTCGGCGCTCGGCCGCCAGAACGTCTCGGGATCGAGCTACGTCGACTTCATGCAGATCGACGCGCCGATCAACCGCGGCAACTCCGGCGGCCCGACCTTCGACCTCTACGGCCGCGTGGTCGGCGTGAACACCGCCATCTTCTCGCCGTCGGGCGGCTCGGTGGGCATCGGGTTCGACATTCCCGCCGATGTCGCCGCCTCGGTGACGCGCCAGCTCATCTCCCACGGCAAGATCAGCCGCGGCTACATCGGGGCCACGGTGCAGAACGTCACGCCCGACATCGCCGAGAGCCTGGGCGTCGACAAGGCCGGAGCCCTGGTGGCCGACGTGGTTCCGGGCGGCCCGTCCGATCAGGCGGGGCTGCGTTCGGGCGACCTGGTCTACAAGATAGACGGACGGCCCGTGACCAGTGCGGCGGACCTCACGCGCCAGGTCGGCCAGGTCCGCGCCGGCGACACGATCCGCCTGGACGTGCGGCGTGACGGGCAGACCCGAACCATCGCCCTGAAGGCCGGCCTCAGGCCCTCGGAGGACGAACTGGCGCAGAACGGCGGCGGCTTCGGCGGTCAGGACGACGATTCCGGCGGCTCTACGCAGGGCGCCGGCCTGCTGGGCATGCGGGTGACGCCGGACAGCCAGGGGCGCGGCCTACGCGTCGCCGGCATCGAGGGCGGGTCGGACGCCGCCGAGAAGGGCTTGCGGCCCGGGGACCTGATCGAAAAGGCGGGCCAATCGCGGACCCGCTCGTCCGCGGACCTCGCCGCGGCGGTGTCCCGCGCGCGAGCGGCGGGCCGCAAGGACGTCCTGCTAATGGTCGCGCGCAACGGACAGCACATCTTCGTTCCGGTCGACGTCGGCAAGGGCTGATCGCGGCGGCCGTCACGCGACGCTGGCCCCGAACCTTGCGGTGACGTTCGGGCGAGGGCTGCGCCGCGGGTTCAGACGTCCAAGTCGGCGGCGGCGAATTCGGCGTTTTCCTGGATGAACTGGAAACGCAGCTCGGGCTTGCGGCCCATCAGCTGCTCGACCAAGGCTTCGACCAGCTCCTCGGCGCGGGGCAGGGTGACGCGGGCCAACGTGCGCTTGGCCGGGTCCATCGTCGTCTCCTTGAGCTGCGAGGGCATCATCTCGCCCAGGCCCTTGAAGCGGCTGATCTCCGGCTTCTTGCCCTTGAACTCGCCGGCCAGCAGCTCGTCGCGATGGGCGTCGTCGCGGGCGTAGATGGTCTTCGTCCCATGGCTCAGCCGATAGAGCGGCGGCAGCGCCAGGTAGAGACGGCCCGAGCGGATCATCTCGGGCATGGTGCGGTAGAAGAAGGTGATCAGCAGGCTCGCGATGTGGGCGCCGTCGACGTCGGCGTCGGTCATGATCACCACGCGATCATAGCGCAGGTCCTCTTCCTTGAACTTCGAGCCACCCTGGACGCCCAGCGCCAGCAAGAGGTCCGAGAGCTCCTTGTTCTGGCCGAGCTTGTCGAGGGTCGCGGAAGCCACGTTCAGGATCTTGCCGCGCAGGGGCAGGATCGCCTGGCTCTTGCGGTCGCGGGCCTGCTTGGCCGAGCCGCCGGCTGAATCCCCCTCAACAAGGAAGATCTCGGTGCCGTCTATCGCGTTGCCCGCGCAGTCGGCGAGCTTGCCGGGCAGGCGCAGCTTGCGGGTCGCCGACGCGCGGGCGACCTCCTTGTCCTTGCGCCGCTTCAGCCGTTCCTCGGCGCGCTCGATCACGAATTCCAGTAGGGCGGAGGCGACCTTGGGCTGAGCGGTCAGCCAGTGGTCGAAGGGGTCGCGCAGCGCGGTCTCGACCAGGCGCTGGGCCTCCGCCGATGACAGCCGCTCCTTGGTCTGGCCCTGGAACTCCGGGTCGCGGATGAAGACGCTGACCAGCGAGCCCGCCTGGGCGATGACGTCGTCGGCGGTGAGGATCGTCCCGCGCTTTTCGCCGGTGAGCTCGGCATAGGCCTTCAGCCCCCGGGTGAGCGCCGCACGCAGCCCCGCTTCGTGCGTGCCGCCCTCCGGCGTGGGCACGGTGTTGCAATAGGATTGCATGAAACCGTCGGCCTCGCCGAAGCCCGCCGGCGTCCAGGCGATAGCCCACTCGACCTTGCCGCTCTCGCCGGGCCGGGAATAGCGGCCCGCGAACGGCTCCGGCGTGACCGTCTCGATGTCCTTGATCCGCTCGGCCAAGAAGTCGGCCAGGCCGTTGGGGAAGCGGAAGGTGGCCTCCGCCGGCGTCTGGTCCTGGATACGGCCATTTTCTTGAAGAATTTGGGGGTCGCAAGACCAGCGGATTTCAACGCCGCCGAACAGATAGGCCTTGGAACGGGCCATGCGGTAAAGGCGGGCTGGCCTGAAGGCGACGCCCTCGCCGAAGATCACCGGGTCCGGGTTGAAGGCGATCGCCGTGCCGTGCTTGCGGGTGGGGCCGAGCTTCTCGATCCCGCCGATGGGCTTGCCGCGGGTGAAGGCCTGGCGCCACTCGAAGCCATCCTTCCACGCCGTCACCTCGACGCGTTCGGAAAGCGCGTTGACCACGCTGACGCCCACGCCATGCAGGCCGCCCGACGTCTCGTAGGCCTTGCCCGAGAATTTCCCGCCGGAGTGCAGGACGGTCATGATGACCTCGAGCGCCGACTTGCCCGGGTGCTTGGGATGCGGATCGACCGGGATGCCGCGGCCATCGTCGGTGACGGTGAGCTGGCCGTTGGCGTCGAGGCGCACCGAGATCACCTTCGCGTGGCCGGCGACCGCCTCGTCCATGGCGTTGTCCAGCACCTCGGCGAACAGGTGGTGCAGGGCGCGCTCGTCGGTGCCGCCGATGTACATGCCCGGGCGCTTGCGGACCGGCTCCAGGCCCTCCAGCACCTCGATGTCCTTGGCCGAATAGCCGCCGCCGGCCACCGGCCGCTCGGGGCGCGGCTCATGGCTTTCGGCCAGTGGCGAGACGGGCGCGGGGTTCAACGCGGGGTCGCCGAAAAGATCCGGCGCGGGCTGGGCGGCTGACTTGGCGGAAGGTGGGGACATGGACCGGTGAAGGTGACGCGATTCTGACTGCGCCCGATATGATCGGCGCCGCGCATGAAGGCAATGCGACAGCACGGCGTCGCGCCCCTCGACAGCGGCGCCGGGCCGGGCTCCTATTCCTCGAAAGCGGGGCAGGGCGATGGCGAGCTGGAAAGATCCGGAAATCGCGGGCGTGCGCGCCCTCTTGGCGTCACGCCAGCCGGCGGCAGGGGCGCCGCCGCCGAGCCTTGAGCAGCGCCGCGCAGCCATGGACGCCTTCGGCGAAATGGGCTCCCTGCCGCCCGGCTGCCTGCATGAACCCTTCAGCGCCCACGGGGTAAAGTGCGAGCGCGTGGTTCCGACCGGCGCAGTCGGGGGCCGGCAGATCCTCTATCTGCATGGCGGCGGCTATCTCGCCGGCAGCCCGAAGAGCCACCGTCCGCTGGTGGCGCGGCTTGCCGAGGCCGCGCGCGCGACGGCGGTTTCCGCCGACTACCGGCTCGGCCCCGAGCACGCCTGTCCAGCCGCCGTGGACGACGCGGTGGCGGCCTACCGCTGGATGCTGGAAGCCGGCGCGGAGCCCGAGCGCCTGGTGGTCGCGGGCGACTCGGCGGGCGGCGGCCTGACGATCGCCATGGCGCTGGCGTTGAAGGCCCACGGGCTGCCGCAACCGGCGGGCCTGTTCGTGATCAGCCCCTGGGCGGACCTGACCCAGTCGCATGACAGCTATCGGTCCAAGGCGGCCGACGACCCGATGATCGCCAAGGACCGGCTGGATGAAAGCGCGGCGGCCTACCTTGGCGGCTTCGACGCCCGCGACCCGCTCGCCTCGCCGGTGTTCGGGGACTTCGCGGGCCTGGCGCCGATGCTGATCCAGGTGGGCTCGGAGGAAGCCCTGCTCGGCGACAGCCTGATGCTGGCCGAGCGCGCCGGCCACGCCCGCGTGGAGGTGCGCTTGGAGGTCTGGCCGGAGATGATCCACGTCTGGCACGCCTTCGGCGGCCAGCTCGCTGCGGCGCGGCGGGCGATCGCGATGGCGGGGGCGTGGATGGATGTCCGCATGAGCCGTTGAGGCCACGGGCCCCTACTTGCGCGGCGCATAGATCGCCGACAGCAGGTCCGGGGTCCCCTCGATCCGCTCCAGGCGCGGGTAGCGCAGGCCGCCGTGGTAGTCGATAGCGACGGTCTTGTAGTGGTCGCCGGCCTTGACCAGGAGGTTGAGCGGCCCGCCGCCTTTCTTGCCCTCGGTGATGGCCTCCTTCAGGCGGTCCATGTCGTAGGCGATGCCGTTCACCGCCAGGAGCTTGGCGCCGATCGTCAGCCCCGCCTTGAAGGCCGGTCCGCCCCATTGCACCGCGGTGATGTCGGCGTCGCGGTCCAGCGTCAGGCCGATGGAATAGGTGAGGTCGGTCGATTTGCGCCGCGCCTCGGCGGACCTGAAATAGTCGGTCGGCGTATCGGTGTAGACCAGTTTCCACCCGCCGCGAGTCAGGCCGTCCAGCGGTGGTTTCGGCGCGACCTTGTTGATGCGCTCGTTGAGGAAGGTCGCCCAGTCGTAGGGCTCCACCTTGTTCAGCGCGGCGACCACATCGTCGAAGGTGTAGGTGACCGGCGTCCAGCTGCCGTTCTCGATGCCGAAGAAGGCCTTGGCGAAGTCGTCCAGCGAGCGCTTGCCGCCCGACCTCTGGCGGATCAGGGTGTCGGCGTCCAACCAGACGAGCTGGCCTTCCGAATAGTAGTCCTCGCTGCGCTGGTAGCTGGTCCAGGGGATCGGCCGGCGCGAGGCGATGATCGGGTCGTTGGTGGTGTCCTCGACGGGGCGCCACTCGCGGCCCACGCGGTTGGCGTAGGTGGCGGCGGTCGCGGCCAGCGCGTCCAGCGCCTCCTGCTTGGTGAGCAGGCCCGAGCGGCCGGACAGCACGAAGCCCCAGTATTGCGTCTGACCCTCGTAGACCCACAGCAGAGACCCGCGCATCGGCACGTTGAAATTGGGCGTCCAGAGGTCGGCGGGACGGCGGAACTTGCCGTTCCACGAGTGGGTGTATTCGTGGGGCAGCAGGTCGCGCGAGGCCGGCGTCTTGGGCCAGTTCTTGAAGTAGTCGGGAATGGTCCCGTCCTCGCTGGAGCGGTGGTGCTCCAGGCCGGAGCCGCCCATGCGGTCGGACAGCGAGAACAGGAAGTCGTAGTGGTCGTAGTGATGCGAGCCGTAGAGCTTGTAGGCTTGGCGCACGAGTTCCTTGTGCCGCTCGATCTGGTCGGGCGTGGCCTCGAGCAACTCCGGCCGGTCGGCGATGACGTCGAGGCGCACCGGCGCCGGGCCGCCGGGATCGAGCTCGATCTGGCGGGCGTAACGGCCCGCGATCATCGGCGAGTCGGCCAGGGTCTCGAAGGTGACGGGCTTGTAGTGGGTGACCCCGCCCTCCACGCCGGTGGTCTCCAGCGCCGAGAAAGGCGTCCAGCCGTCCGGGAAACGGACGCTGGGCTCGATCTGGATCTGGCGCGTGTAATGCCCGGCCGGGTACATCGCCAGCGAGATCCACTGCAGGCTGAGCATCTCGGGCGTCATGACGATCCGGCCTTCGCTCGCAGTCACCGCCGAGAGGAAGTCGAAGTCGACGTCGATGCTGGTCGCGCCGGCCGGCACGTCGATGTGGAAGGCGAAGACGTCGACCGGGTCGCGCATCCAGGCGATCGGCTTGCCGCCCGCGCTGAAGGCGATGCCGCCGACGTTCTTCATCGGCCCGTTGGCCGCGTGGTTCCCGGGCAGCCACTGCGGATAGAGGATGGTCATCGGCCCGGCCTTGGCGACCGGGATCGTCTCATGGACGCGGAAGATGTGCCGGTCGGTGTCGGTCGCGTCGACCTGCACCTTCAACAGGCCAGGATAGGGCGTGTCCTGTGGCGCCTCGGTCCGGGCCGGCATGGGGAAAGGTTGCGGGCCCGCCGAGGTCTGGGCGGCGGCAGGGTCGGCAAGGCAAACGAAAGCGGCGCACGCGAACAGGGCTGGCTTCAAGGCAGGCGACCTCAAACGGGAATGGATACCCGTTTTAGGACGTGTGCGACGCAAAGCTCAACCGGGGCTTTTCCTGCCACGAAGGAGAGGGAAAGGAAAAGGGCCGCAGATTGCGCCGCGGCCCTTGGATCAGCTTCCGGACGAGGCCGTTAGCACTTGTAGTACATCTCGAATTCGACCGGGTGCGGGTGAAGCTGCAGGCGCATCACCTCCTCCATCTTGAGCTCGATGTAGCTGTCGATGAAGTCGTCGGTCATGACCCCGCCGGCCTTCAGGAAGGCGCGGTCCTTGTCGAGGTTGTCGAGCGCTTCCTTAAGCGATCCGCAGACTTCCGGGATTTTCTTCTGCTCGCGCGGCGGCAGGTCGTAGAGGTTCTTGTCGGCGGGGCCGCCCGGGTCAATCTGGTTGATGATGCCGTCGAGGCCGGCCATCAGCAGCGCCGTGAAGGTGAGGTAGGGGTTGCCCATCGGGTCCGGGAAGCGGGCCTCCAGGCGCTTGCCCTTGGGGCTGTCCACGTGCGGGATACGGATCGAGGCGGAGCGGTTGCGGGCCGAATAGGCCAGCTTCACCGGCGCTTCATAGCCGGGCACCAGGCGCTTGTAGGAGTTGGTCGTCGAGTTCGAGAAGGCGTTGATCGCCTTGGCGTGCTTGATGATCCCGCCGATGTACCACAGGCACATCTGCGAAAGCCCCGCGTACTTGTCGCCGGCGAACAGCGGCTTGCCGCCGCCCCAGATCGACTGGTGCACGTGCATGCCCGAGCCGTTGTCGGCGAACATCGGCTTGGCCATGAAGGTGGCGGTCTTGCCGTACGCCTGGGCGACGTTCTGGATGACGTACTTATAGAGCTGCAGCCGGTCGGCCATGACGATCATGGTGTCGAACTTCAGGCCGAGTTCGTGCTGGGCCGGGGCCACCTCGTGGTGGTGCTTTTCGGGTTTCATGCCGAGTTCGCCCATCACCGCCAGCATCTCGCCGCGCAGGTCCTGGCCGCTGTCCACCGGGTTGACCGGGAAGTAACCGCCCTTCGGTCCGGGCCGGTGGCCCATGTTGCCCTCGGCGTATTCCTTGGCCGAGTTCAACGGCAGCTCGGTCGAGTCATAAGAGTAGCCGGTGTTGTTCGGCTGCACGGACCAGCGCACGTCGTCGAAGATGAAGAACTCGGCTTCCGGTCCGAAATAGACCGTGTCCCCGATGCCCGAAGCCTTCACGAAATTCAGCGCCGCCTTGGCGATCGAGCGCGGGTCGCGCTCATAGGGCGTGCCGGTGTCCGGGTTCACGATGTCGCAGAACAGCGCCAGCGTCGTCTGCTGGTAGAAGGGGTCGATGATCGCGGACTCCAGGTCCGGACGCAGCTTCATGTCGCTTTCGTTGATGGCCTTCCAGCCGGCGATCGACGAGCCGTCGAACATGGTGCCGTCGGTCAGGAAATCGTCATCGACGAGGTCGATGTCGAAGGTCACGTGCTGCATCTTTCCGCGAATGTCGGTGAAGCGCACGTCGACGTATTTGACGTCCTTTTCCTTGATCAGGGCCAGGATGTCTTTGGCGGTGGCCATGGTGGTATATCCCCTTTGAAAGTCTCGAATTGATGATGGCCTAGACGGCGTCGGCTCCGGTTTCTCCCGTCCGGATGCGCATGACGTCGAGGACGTCGGAAATGAAGATCTTGCCGTCGCCGATGCGGCCCGTGCGCGCCGCGCCGGCGATCGCCTCGATGGCGCGGCCGGCCTGGTCGTCGGCGACCACGACCTCGATCTTGATCTTGGGCAGGAAGTCCACGACGTACTCCGCGCCGCGGTAGAGCTCGGTCTGGCCCTTCTGGCGCCCGTAGCCCTTGGCCTCGATCACCGTCATGCCCTGGACGCCCAGCTCCTGCAGGGCCTCCTTCACTTCGTCCAGCTTGAACGGCTTGATGATGGCTTCGATCTTTTTCATGGGTCCTCTGACGCGCCGCCCTTCATGCGGCCAGCGCGGTCGGGGCGACGGAGCATGGCTCTAGGGGGCCTCACAAGCGCCCTGGCGGGCGTCGCGTCGCCGGGCGCGCGCCAAGCCTGCCGGCGCCCAAAAACAAGGCGCCATGAGATCAAAAACCGGTCAATGCCGAAATGCCTTCAAGAGGCCGGTTCCGGCGCCTAGGATCGCCGCCCAGACAGTCGGAAGGCGGGCGAGCATGGACGGAACGACCCCAGTTCTCATCGGAGCGGGCCAATTCACCTATCGCGGGGATCCGGGCGCTTCTCCATCGCCGGTCGCGCTGCTGAAGATTGCGGCGGAACGCGCGGCGGCGGACGCGGGCCTCGGCGCGGCGGCGCTGGCCGCAATCGACGGCCTCGCGGTCGCGGGCTTCACCATCGACGCGCCGGGCTCGACGCGAAGCGCCATCCCGCATTCCTCGAACCCGCCGGCCAGTCTGGCCAGGGAGATCGGGGCCGCACCGGGCTGGGCGGTCTATTCGCACATGGGCGGCAACACGCCCCAGCAACTCGTCAACGTGATCGCCGAGCGCATCGCCCGGGGCGAAACGGAGCTGGCGCTCGCGGTGGGCGCGGAGTTCCTGGGTTCGGCGATGAAGCGGCTGACCAAGGGCCTGGGCTTCGACGACTGGAACGAGGACCAGGACCTGCCGGAGCCGGAGCGGATCGGCGATCCCCGCCCAGGCGTCACGCCGTACGAGGCGCGGCACGGCCTCAATCGGCCGATCAACACCTATCCGCTCTTCGAGAACGCCCTGCGGGCCCGCGACGGCCGCTCGATTCCCGACCACCAGGCGCGGCTCGGCGAGCTCTTCGCCCCTTTCACCAGGGTCGCGGCGCGCAATCCGGAGGCGTGGTTCCCGGTCGAGCGGACGCCTGAGGAACTGGTCGCGGTTTCCGACAAGAACCGCATGGTGGGCTTCCCCTATCCGAAGTTGCTGAACGCCATCATGGAGGTGGACCAGTCCGCCGGCGTGCTGATCGCCAGCGAGAAGAAGGCCCGCGAGCTTGGCGTGCCGCAGGACAAGTGGGTCTACCTGCATGGCTGCGCCGACGCCGCCGACCTGTGGTTCCCGCTGGATCGTCAGAACTTCCATTCCAGCCCGGCGATGCGGCTCACCGGGCAGCGGGCGCTGGAGATGGCGGGCGTCGGCCTCGACCGCATCGACTTCATCGACCTCTATTCCTGTTTCCCCGTGGCGGTGGAGATCGGGGCGGAGGAACTGGGGCTCGCGCTCGACGACCCGCGCGGGCTGACCGTCACCGGCGGGCTGCCCTATGCCGGCGGGCCGGGAAACAACTATGCGATGCATTCGATCGCGGTGATGGCGGGCAAGCTGCGCGCCAAGCCCGGCGCTTTCGGACTTGTGACCGCCAACGGCTGGTACCTGACCAAGCAGTCGACCGGGATCTATTCGACCACGAAGCCGGCAACGCCGTTCGAACGCCAGGACCCCAAGGTCCTGCAGCGCCAGATCGACGCTCTGCCGCATCCGGCCGTCATCGAGGCTCCGCAGGGCGCCGCCAGGATCGAGACCTACACCGTCGTCCACCGGCGCGAGGGGCCGTTCATGGGAATCGTCGTCGGACGTGATGAGGCCGGCCGCCGCTTCGTCGCCAACACCCCCGCCGATCCGGAAACCCTTGCCGGCCTGGAGCGGGGCGAGCAGGTCGGGCGCTCCGGCAGCGTCGGGCCTGCGTCCGACGCTCAGACCAACCTCTTCGTTCCGGATTGATCCCATGGCTCGCCTCTACCTGATCCGCCACGGCAAGCCGGCCGCCGTCTGGGGCGGGGACGACGACGATCCGGGCCTGGACGAGACCGGTCGCGCCCAGGCGCTCGCCGTACGCGACTGGCTGCTGGCCCTGCCGACGGCCGAACGGCCGACGAAGGTGGTGAGTTCGCCCCTGCGTCGCTGTCGCGAGACCGCCGAGCCGACCGCGAGCGCGCTGGGGGTCGCGGTGGAGGTCGATCCGCGCGTGGGCGAGATCCCGACGCCCGCGGGGCTGGCGGCGGACGAACGCGGCCCCTGGCTGCGCAAATCCTTCGCAGGCGCCTGGGCCGAGATCGAGGGCGACCTGGACTACGACGCCTGGCGTCGCGAGATCGGGGCCTCGCTCGTTGCGCGGGGCGATACGGCGGTGTTCTCGCATTTCGTCGCGACCAATGCGGTCGTCTCGCAGCTTCTGGAAGATCCGCGCGTGGTGGTCTTCCGTCCCGATCACACCTCTGTCACGGTGCTGGAGAGCGACGGCTCGGCGTTAAGCTTGGTGGAGATGGGCCGAGAGGCGGCGACAGGCGTACTTTAGGGCCAGCGTACTTCAGGGCAGGAAGCTAAGGGTTTGATACGCCACGTCCTCACCGTCGAGGAGATGAGCCGGGCCGACGCCGCGGCGATCGCCGCCGGAACCTCGGGCCTGGCGCTGATGGAGCGCGCGGGAACGGCCGTCGCCGACGCGGTCTGCGCCCGCTTCTCGCGGCAGGCGGCCCTGGTGCTCTGCGGACCGGGCAACAACGGCGGCGACGGCTATGTGGCCGCGCGCGTGCTGAAGGAGCGCGGCTGGCCGGTCGAGGTGCGTTCGTTCGGCGAACCCGCCACCCAGGACGCCCAGGCGGCCAGCGCGCGCTGGTATGGCGCCACCAAGCCACTGAACGGCCAGGGACCGGAGCCCGGCGTCTGGATTGACGCCCTGTTCGGGGCGGGCCTGTCGCGTCTCCTCGAAGGCCCCGCCGCCGCTGCGGCCCTACGTATGGCCGAGGCGCCTGGACGGGTCGTGGCGATCGACGTCCCGAGCGGGGTGCCGGGCGACACCGGCAAGCCGCTGGGCGTGGCGGCCTGCGCGGCGCTTACGGTGACCTTCCACGCCAAGAAGCCGGCGCACCTCTTGGAGCCGGGCCGCAGCCGTTGTGGCGAGATCGTGGTCGCCGACATCGGCCTTGCCGCGACCCCCAGCCAGACGATGGAGAACGGGCCGGAGCTGTGGCTGTCGCGTTTTCCCTG
>Ga0207667_10005722_pt1 | contig 15160 bp, 18 predicted proteins | sample KBSCornC52_FD_184301 | JGI IMG/M metagenome (GOLD analysis project Ga0207667, IMG submission 184301) | Corn rhizosphere microbial communities from Kellogg Biological Station, Michigan, USA - KBS Corn C5-2 (SPAdes) (version 2) | ecosystem: Host-associated > Plants > Roots > Rhizosphere > Soil ... | reverse complement strand
GCCCGGGATGACGATGGCCCGCATGCCGGTCTTTCTCTGGGCGATGCTGATCGCGTCCATCATGACGATCCTGTCCATGCCCGCCGTCATGCTGGTAACGTCGATGCTGATCGCCGACCGGCTCGTCTCCACGCATTTCTTCTCGCCTGCCGGGGGGGGAGACGCGCTCCTTTTCCAGCATCTCTTCTGGTTCTTCGGGCATCCGGAGGTCTACATCATCTTCGTGCCGGCGACCGGCTTCGTCTCCTCCATCGTCGAGACCTTTTCCCGCCGCAAACTGTTCGGCCATTCGGCCATCGTCCTGTCGATGATGTCCATCGGCGCGCTGGCCTTCGGCCTGTGGGTCCATCATATGTTCGCGGTGGGCCTGCCGCGGCTCGGCAATGATTTCTACACCGCCGCCAGCATGGCGATCGCGCTGCCCGCCGGGCTCCAGATCTTCTGCTGGATCGCGACTGTCTGGAGCGGCCGATTGCGGCTCGCGACGCCGATGCTCTGGGTGCTCGGCTTCGTCGCGACTTTCGTCATCGGCGGGCTTTCAGGCGTGATGACGGCGTCCGCCGCGCTAGACCTGCAACTGACGGACACTTATTTCGTCGTCGCGCACCTGCATTATGTGCTGATCGGCGGCGCGATGTTTCCGCTCTTCGGCGCCTTCGCCTATTGGTATCCCAAGGCCACCGGCAGGCTGATGTCCGAACGCTGGGGCAGTATAGCCTTCATCGGCATCGTCGGCGGCTTCAATCTGGGTTTCATGCCGATGCATTTCCTCGGCCTGATGGGCATGCCCCGGCGCGTTTACACCTATCCGCCCGGCATGGGATGGGAAACGCTCAACCAGATCGCGACCCTCGGCAGCGCCGTGGCGATCCTGGGCGGCCTTGTCTTCGTCGCCAATGCGCTTTGGAGCTACCGGCACGGCCAGCCGGCAGGCTCCGATCCATGGGGCGGATCGACGCTCGAATGGGCCAGCCCCTCGCCGCCGCCCGCCTTCAACATCGCCTATACCCCCGTCGTCCGCAGCCTGACGCCGATGTGGGACGAGGGGCCCGGCCTGCCCGCCATGGACGGTCTCGGGCTCGACCGGCGCGAGGTGCTCATCACCTCCGTGACCGCAGCCGTCCCGCTCTATCGGCAGAAAAGCGCGGGGCCATCCATATGGCCGCTCGCCTCTTCACTCGCCGTCTCCGCCATGTTCATCGGCAGCATCTTTACTCCCTGGGCCATCGCCATTGGCGCGGCGCCGATCGCGGCGACGCTCACCGGCTGGTTCTGGCCGGATCGCCCCCGCGCCGGTTCGGATGCGCCGAGGGCACGCGCATGACCGCGATGCGCGAATTCGAACTGGTCGGCGACCTGTCCCGCCTGCCCGACAGCGAGACCGGCGCGCGCCATCTCGTCTGGTGGGGCAATGTGGGATTCATGGTGATCGAAGGCACGGCCTTCGCGCTCGCGGCCATGGCCTATCTCTACATCATGACGCAGGCGCCCGCCTGGCCGCCGAAGGGCGACGCAATGCCCGGCCTCCTGTGGAGCAGCATCTTCACCGGCGGGCTGTTGCTGAGCGCGCTTCCCAACCTGTGGGTGCTGCATTGCGCGAAGACGAAGAACCTCGCCGGGGTACGCTGGGGCGCCCTTGCCATGACGGTGATCGCACTGCTGCTCTTCGTGCCCCGCGCCTTCGAATTCGTTCATCTCGGCGTCCCCTGGCACAGAGACAGCTATGGTTCGCTGATCTGGATGCTGCTCATCCTCCACACCACCCATGTCGTGACCGACTGGTTCGATACGGCGGTGCTGGGCGTGTGGCTCTTCACGCATGAGGTGGGGGACGACCAGTTCGCCGATGTGGAGGATAATGCGAACTACTGGTCCTTCGTCATACTCTGCTGGATACCGATCTACGTCCTTATCTACTGGCTGCCGAGGGCTGCATGATCAGTCCTCGCCTCAGCATTCGCTCGCGGGCCTGGATCGCCATCCTCCTGCCGCTGCTGAGCTGGTTCGCGTTTCAGCAGGGACTTTCCGCCCTGCTGCATGCCGCCTGCGGGCGATGGATGGCGGGCATTTTTTGGGGCTTGGCGAGCCTTGCCCTCTGCGCTCTGGCGGCGCGCATGGCATGGCCGTTGCGCGCATCCCGTGGCCTGCTCGTCCATCGCTGGCTGGCGGCGATCGCGCTGGCGGTTACCGCGATCTTCGCGCTTGCCATCGCTTTCCAGATCTTAGCCCTGCTGCTGGTGCCGCCATGCGTCGGCTGAGCCACTCCCTCCTCGCCACGGCAACGCTCTGCCTCGCCGCGCCCGTCATGGCGCATGACAGGGGCGCGGCGCATGGCGAGGGTCCGGGCTGGACGCTCGACCCCTGGATTGTCGCGCCGCTGCTCCTTGCCCTGGGGCTGTTCGCCATCGGCCTTCGCCATTTGCACGGCCGATCCGCGCAGGGCGCGCATCGCCTGACCGTGCGGGCGCGGCTGTTCGGCGGCGGCTGGCTGATCCTTGCGGCCGCCCTCATCTCCCCCTTGCATGAAGCGGGCGAGCGGTCCTTTGCCGCGCATATGTTCGAGCATGAACTGATCATGCTGGCGGCGGCGCCGCTTCTCGTCTTGTCCGAACCGCTGGCGGTCATGCTATGGGCGTTCCCTTCCGGCAGCCGCCGGACCATCGGCGCGCTGACCCGCTCGCCCCCCGTCCGGACGATCTGGTGGTTCTTCGCAAATCCTGTCACGGCGACGCTGCTTCAGGCCGTCGCGCTCTGGCTGTGGCACGCGCCCGCCCTGTTCGACCTCGCGCTGGCAAGCGAAGGCTGGCATGCCGCGCAGCATCTTTCCTTTCTGGCGAGCGCCCTGATCTTCTGGACCGCGATGCTGGGGCGCCGAACCGCGCCGCCCGTCGCCGCCTTGTGCCTGGTTGCCACCTCCATCGTGTCGGGCGCGCTGGGCGCGCTGATGGCCTTCGCGACCAGCCCCTGGTATGCGGGCTATGCGCGGCTGGGCATGGCGCCGTTCGGCCTGACGCCCGCGCAGGACCAGCAGATAGCGGGCCTCATCATGTGGGTTCCCGGCGGCCTCGTCCATGCCGTCGCCGCGCTGCTCGTCATGGGACGGTTGTTGAGGCCCTCCCATGCCTGAGCGCCATCCCTCCAGCCTCATCTGGCTCGCCGGGCTCGTGCTGCTGGCGATAGGGACGGCGCTGATCGGCGGGTTCGTGCTCCATACCGAAAATCTGGCGAGGCTGCGAGTGCAGGCGAATGAAAGCAGCCGGGGCGACTGGAGGCGCGGCGAGGCCCTTATCTATCGATATGCCTGTGGGAGCTGCCATGTCATTCCCGGCATACACGGCGCCGTCGGAAGGAACGGGCCTGAGCTGACGGGTGTGGGTCAACGCCCGGTTCTCGCCGGTTCGCTTTCCAACGACCCCGAAACCATGGTGCGCTGGCTCATGCATCCGCAGGCGTTCCGTCCCGGCAGCGGCATGCCAGAGCAGGGGCTGGACGAGCGGCACGCCCGGGACATCGCCGCCTATCTCTATGCGCAGGATTGAGCGCCGCCCTCAGCCATTGACGATCACGCCTCCATTGGGATGGAGGACCTGACCGGACATGTAGCTCGCATCCCGGCATTGTTGACGAGGATGTCGATCTTGCCGAACGCCTTCAGCGTCTCCGCCGCGATCCGCTCCCCTGTCTCCCTCTCGCCTATGTCGCCGCTCATGGTGATGGCCCTGCGGCCCTTCGCCTCGACGATCCGCCTGGTCTCGGCGGCGCCATCGTCCTCGCACGGATAGACGAGGGCGATGTCCGCGCCTTCCCGCGCATAGAGCGCCGCGACTGCCCGCCCCGGAACAAGTTCCTCGATAACCTATGATAAGGATGCAAATTGTCGGGAAACTCATTGGCCTCCCGGCTGTTCATGGCCTGCAGGCGGCGACGGTCCGCCATGACCTACAGCAGCAGCACAGGGAACCGGGATGGCAAAGACACCCTCACTCGGCGCGAAGACGCGCGCGCCGTCGAAACAGACGATCCCGCCATCCAGGATCGAGGACAGGCCGGTTTTCGAGGGGTGGCGCGACCAGCCAGGGCGTGCCGGTCGCCGACGACCAGAACTGCCTGAAGCAGGGTGCGCGCGGTCCGGCCCTGCTCGAAGATTTTCACTTCCGCGAGAAAATCTTCCACTTCGATCGCAAAGCTTCACTGGCCGGAAGCTGGGGCATGGCGCTCGCGAAAAAGGGCGACGCCAAGGCTTTCATCGCCGCCCTTACGCCCCTGCGCTTCTGGGCGCGAGAGCCGCTCGTCGATCAGGACGCCTTGCCCGCCTGAGGCCCAACTGCGGAGACATGCCATGCCCAAATTGAAAGACGATGCGCCGATCACGACGTCCAAACGCGGCGGCAAGGTCGACGCCGCCACGGCGGAACTGGTCGAAGCCAGGGGCGACAGCCTCGTTGGCCGATCGGTGACGATCAACCGCCCATCTGCGGAGCTGTTCGCCTACTGGCGCGATTTCGCCAATCTGCCCAGCTTCATGGAAAATGTCGTCAGGGTGGAGAGGCTCGATGACCGGCGCAGCCATTGGGTGGTGAAGGCCCCCGCCGGAAAGACGGTGGAATGGGACGCCGCCATCACCGAGGAACGCGAGGGCGAGACGATTGCATGGGCATCCGAAGAGGGCGCCGATGTTCCCAATAGCGGCAGGGTCGATTTTCGCCATGCCGGGGCTAGGGGCACGGTGGTCAGCGTCGCCATTCTCTACGATCCCCCGGCGGGCCTCATCGGCCAGGTGGTCGCCAAGCTGTTCCAGCGAGAGCCCGCCATCCAGGCGCGGCGCGACCTCAGGCGCTTCAAGCAACTCATGGAAACCGGCGAGATCGCGACCGCCGCCCGGACGCGGCGCGATCTGGAAGAGGAGAAGAACTGATGCGCGCAAGTCATTTTGAAGAAGGGGCGCGCTGATGCGCGCGCTGGCATGGCACGGCAAGCATGACGTGCGCGTCGATACGGTCGACGATCCCGAAATCCTCAACCCCCGCGACGCCATCATCCAGATCAGCTCGACCGCCATCTGCGGATCGGACCTGCATCTCTATGACGGCTATATACCGACGATGCAGGCGGGCGACATATTGGGCCATGAATTCATGGGCGAGGTCGTCGAGACGGGGCCCCAATCAACGCTCCGAAAGGGGCAGCGCGTGGTCGTGCCGTTCACCATCGCCTGCGGCAGCTGCTATCATTGCGGCAAGCAGCAGTTCGCCGCGTGCGACGACGGCAATCCCGCCGACAATCAGGACATTGCGCAGACGCTTTACGGCCATCCCATGTCGGGCCTCTTCGGCTATAGCCACATGACCGGCGGCTATGCCGGGGGGCAGGCCGAATATGTCCGCGTACCCTTTTCCGATGTCGGCCCCATCGTCATCCCGGACGGCATGGAGGACGACAAGGTGCTGTTCCTCTCCGACATATTGCCCACCGGCTGGCAGGCGGCGGAAAATGCGCAGATCGAGCCGGGCGACACCGTCGCCGTCTGGGGATGCGGGCCGGTCGGCCTTTTTTCCGTCCAGTCGGCCTTCCTGATGGGCGCCGAACGCGTCATCGCCATCGATCATTTCCCGCATCGGCTCGATCTGGCGCGCAGGTTCGGGGCGGAGACGATCAATTACAAGGAAACGAAGACCTATGAAGCGCTGATGGAGATGACCGGCGGAATCGGCCCCGACGCCTGCATCGACGCGGTAGGGCTGGAGGCGCATGGCTTTTTCGTCGACAATGTGATCGACCAGATCAAGGCATCCACCTTCCTGGGCACTGACCGCACCCATTCAATCCGGCAAGCGATCATTGCCTGCCGCAAGGGCGGGCGGGTTTCCATGCCCGCCGTCTATGGCGGCTTCGTCGACAAGTTTCCCCTCGGCGCCTTCATGGAGAAGGGACTGACGCTGAAGACCGGCCAGACCAACGTCCAGCGCTATCTTCCTGCCCTGCTCAACGCCATCGTCGAGGGCAAGATCGATACCACCTTCCTGATCAGCCACCGCTTGCCCCTGGAACAGGCGCCGGACGGATACAGGATGTTCCACGACCATCAGAATGAAGTGACAAAGGTGGTGCTGAAGCCGGGGCTGGACCGCGTGGCCGCCTGACTCATGTCAAGGAGAGACAGAATGAAGGGATATTATCTGGCGGCGTTCGCGGCATGCATGCTCGGCGGCTGCAACAAGCATGACGGGGCGGCTGGCAACGCGGCCAATGCGGCTCCGATGAACAACGCTGCGGCTACGGCCGTCGTGCCCGCGGCGGCGCCGACCGATGCGGCGAGCTACCTTGCCAAGGCGGGCGCGGGCGATCTGTTCGAGATCGAATCCTCCCGCGCCATATTGGCGAAGTCTCCGGGCAAGGCCGTAGCCGATTTCGCCGATATGATGGTCAAGGCGCACAGCCAGTCGACCGCGAAACTGAAGGCGGCTGCGAAGAGCGCTGGACTGACCGACGCGCCGCCCGCGCTCGACGCCGACCAGAAGACGAAGCTGGACAGCATCAAGGCGGCTGACGGATCTGCGGCGGTCACCGCCTATCTGGCCGCGCAGCGCGACGCGCATGCGGCGGCCCTCGCCTTGCATCAGGGCTATGCCGCGAGCGGAGACATGCCCGCGCTCAAGGCAGCGGCGCAGGAGATCGTTCCGGTCGTGCAGCATCATATCGACATGCTCGGCAAACTTCCGGGCGCGTGAGGAGAGAGGGAATGGCAGAGAAATTCGCGGTCATCACCGGCGCCTCGACCGGCATCGGCTTCGAACTGGCCCATATCGCCGCCGAGGAAGGATATGACCTGCTGATCGTCGCTGACGAGCCACTGATAGAGGCGGCCGCCTCCGATCTGCGGTCCAAGGGCGTGGACGTCCGCTCCGTCGAGGCGGACCTCTCCACGCTGGAGGGCGTCGACCGGCTGCTGGAGGCGGCGAACGGTCGCAGGATCGACGTGCTTTGCGCCAATGCGGGGACGGGCACCGGCGGGCCGTTTCTGGATCAGGATGTCGCCGTCTGGCGGCATGCCGTCGACACCAACGTCACGGGCACGCTCTATCTGCTGCAAACGGCCCTTCGCGAAATGGTGCGGCGGAATGACGGCAGGATCCTCGTCACCGGATCGATCGCGGGCTATATCCCGGGCGCTTTCAACGCCGTTTATAACGGCACCAAGGCAATGATCGACAATGTCACCGAGGCGATCCGCAACGAGATCAAGGATGCCAAGGGGGTCACGCTCACCACCCTGATGCCGGGCGCAACGGACACTGAATTTTTCGCGCGCGCCGACATGCTGGACACCGATATCGGCCAGGACCCCAGCAAGGCCGATCCGGCCAAGGTGGCCCGCGACGGCTGGGATGCGATGATGGCGGGCAAGGGCCATATCGTGTCCGGGTGGAAGAACAAGGCGCAGGTCGCCGCCGCCGGGGTCGTGCCGCAATCCATGCTCGCGGAGCAGCATCGCAAGATGGCCGAGCCGGGCAGCGGGAACGATACATAAGCGAATGAGGCGATAATGACGGACAAGAAGCAGGAAAATCGGGATGAAATGCCTCGCGGGCCGCTCGGCGATGCCCGGCCGGACGCTGCCAGGGACGATAATCGGACGGGAGGCGGTCAGCCGCAGGAAAAGGTGGAGGACCGTCCCGTCGTCGGGACTGTCGAGCCCGAGGATTATCCCGCAGCGGATCGCGCGCAATCGGCGCCCGCTCCCGATAAAAAGCCGGATTGACCGGTCGTGCCTCGCCCAGATCGGGAATGGATGACAGCGGGCCGCATCCGGCGTTCTAACCCGGTTACGCGAGGCGCATTCTCTCGGCGCTCTTCACGATGGCTATGCGGCTTCCCGTATGGTGGGGGAGATGATCCATGCCGCTCAAGGCCCTTGCCCTGAATTGCACGCTCAAGGCGGATGCCGCCGAGAAAAGCTCGACCGGCGCGATGACCGCAGTGCTCAAAAAGGCCTTTGCGGATCATCGGGAGATGAACCGAGCATCGCCGCCCACGTCCGAATCGAGAAGCGGTTGCAGTTCGAATGCGTTCTCTCTCGCCGGTTGGACGAGAATGACGCCGAGCCTGTCGCCCAGGCCGGATCATCGCAATCCGCCAGCCTGCGTTCATGCGTGATCGCCTTGGGAATCCTGAATGTCGATCCGCGCTGTGATCATCCTCAGTAATCGGCGGGCACGCGCACATCGATTGTGCAATGAACGCCGTCCGCCTTAAGAGTATAGCTGGTGCGAGCGGCAAGCTGATAGGGCAGGGCGCGCTCGATCAATTCGCGGCCGTAGCCACCGCCCTTCGGATCGGCGCCCGGCTGTGGCATTCCGGACACACCCCGCTCATTCCAGTCGACAAACAGCCGCCGCTCTCCCGACGTCGGCTCGCGCACGTCCCAGGAAACGATAAGGCGACCGGCAGGCTGGGACAGCGCGCCATATTTCACCGCATTGGTCGCCAGTTCATGCAAAGCGAGGGCAAGCGTCTGCACTGTTGCCGACCGCAGGGAAATGCCGGAAGGCCCGTCGAGCGTCACCTGTTCATGTTTATTCCCTTCATGCAGATCGACATGGGCGGACAGTTCTTCCCGCAACAACATGTCGAATGTGACGCGTTGCCCGGTTTCGCGGCGTGAAAGCAGCCCCTGCACACGCGCAAGCGCATCGAAGCGGTCGCTGATGCATTCGGCGAAATGCTCAAGCGAACGGCTTTCCTTCATGGTGCGCGACGTGATCGATTGCACGATTCCCATCAGGTTGCGCGTGCGATGCTGCAATTCGCCCACCAGCACCTGCTGCTGCGCCTGCAACTGGACGATGTCGTCCACGTCGGTCGATGTCCCCAGCCATTCGAGCATCGGACTCTCGCCGGATCGCACAGGCATGGCGCGGGTACGAAAATGGCGGTAGCGCTTCTCCTCGGCATGGAAAATCCGCGCTTCTATCTCCAGGCTGCCCGTCTGTTGCGCCCGCGTCCAGGCGGCGCCAGCCGGTTCCCGGTCGTCAGGATGAAGCATGTCGAGCCAGCCCAGGGCGTGGCTCGCTTCCTCGCTTTGCCCGGTAAAGGCGGTCCATTGCGGGCTGGACCAGGTCCATTGGCCGCTGTCCACGGCGCGCCAGACCAGCTGCGGCATGCCCTCTATCAGGGTGCGGAAGCGCAGTTCGCTCTGTTTCAGCGCATCCATGGCCACGCGCTGGTCATGCATGTCCGTCGCGGCGGCGAACCAGGCCAGAATGGCACCGCCCTGATCGCGCATCGGTTCCGCCCGGATGAGGAACCAGCGATGATGCCCGTCGGCATTGCGGATGCGCTGCTCCTGCTGGAACGGCGTCCCTTCCAGCATCGCCTCGGCCCAGGCGGCCTGCGCGACGGCGCGATCCAGCGGATGCAGCGCATCGGTCCACGCCTGCCCCATCAGCTCATCGCCATCGCGCCCGGTATATTCATGCCAGCGCTGGTTGAACCAATTGGCCTGTCCGCTCGCGTCGCTCCGCCATAGCAGGTCGGGGACAAGGTCGGCGATCGTCCGTAGCGACCCCTCCGTCGAGCGAAGGGCGCTGTTGATATCGCGAATTTCGCGGGTGCGCTCCTCCACGCGGGCGTCCAGTTCCAGATTGGCGTGGTGAAGGCTAGTGTTGGCGACTTCCAGTTCCTCGGACAGGACCTGCAATTCCTCGAAGGCGACGCGCAATTCTTCTTCGGCCTGGCCCTGCTCCTCGATCCGCCTGGAGGGTGCGGGCGCGGGGGGAGGGGACGGGGAGGAGGGCTGGCTCGATCGGAACGATTGCAGATCGCGCGACAATTGGGCGACGCGGCGCGCCAGCCGGTCGCGATCCTCCATCAGATGCGCATTTTCCTCCAGCGCGGATTCCAGCGATGTGCGCAATTGCTCGATTTCATCGAGATGACTGCCGCCTGCCGCCCCGGATGCTTCTGCTTTCTCGGCCATGATTTTCCCTGTTGCCAAGGGAGGTAACGCACGACCGCGAAAATGGCTCTAAATTAAGTCAAATACCGTTGCACCTTTTTCTCCTTCCGCTTCGTTCCCAGAAAGGAGAAGGCGTAATGCAGATGAGGGACATTATCGTGATCGGGGCATCGGCCGGGGGCGTCGACGCCCTGCGGCGGCTTTGCGCCGAATTGCCCGCGGACCTGCCCGCGTCGGTCTTCGTCGCGCAGCATCTCTCGCCCTCGGCGCGCAGCGTCCTTCCTCAATTGCTCGACCGGGTGGGGCCGCTCCATGCGCTTTGCCCGGTGGACGGGCAGGCCATCGAGCCGGGCCATATCTATGTCTCCGCGCCGGATCGCCATATGCTGCTGCGCCCCGGCAGGATAATCATGCGGCGCGGCCCTTATGAAAACCGCACCCGTCCTGCGGTGAACGCCTTATTCCGGTCGGCGGCGATTCATTACGGCGCAAGGACGATCGGCATCGTGCTCACCGGCCTGCTGGATGATGGCACAGAGGGATTGATCGCGATCAAGGCGGGGGGCGGGCTGTCCATCGTCCAGGACCCGGAGGATGCGGAATGGCCGTCCATGCCGCGCAACGCGCTCAAGCGGGACCATGTCGATCATGCCGTCCGGCTGGATGATCTGCCCGGTCTGCTGGCCCGGCTGGTGCGCGAGGAGGCGACCCCTACCATACCTCTGCCCGAAGAATATCTGATCGAAGACCGCATCGCTGCACAGGAGTTTGCTGTGGCCGAACCCCAGATCGTCACGCCGGGCAGGCCGAGCCACATGTCCTGTCCGGACTGCGGCGGCGTGCTGAATCATATCGAAAGCGACAACGAAATCCGTTTCCGCTGTCAGGTGGGTCATGCCTTCACGCCTTTGGGTCTGGCGGCGGCGCAGAGCGACGAGCTCGAACGGGCGCTGGCGGTGGCGGTGCGGACGCACCGGGATCGCATCCGCCTGTTCGATCAGATGCAGGACAGCGCCCGGAAACGCGGTCTGGACCATGCGGTAAGGCGCTGGACGGAGGCTTCGCGGGAAAGCGAACATATGATCGAGGTGCTGGAAGACGCGATGACCAGCCTGCGCAAGACGTCGAACGAGGGAGAGGGTTGACGCCGCTGCCCGACCGCTCGTAATGGCGGAGCAGCGCGGCCATTTCCGCGAGGGAACAGACATGGTCCACCGCGACGCAGGCGGCGGCCCTTCGCGGCATGGAGGGCGCGGTTGCCTCCGCCGGGTCCTGCACGATGCCGATGCCGCCCTTGTCCTTGATCGCGACCAACCCCGCCGATCCGTCGTTCAACTGGCCGGTCAGGACGATCCCCACCACCCGCCGCCCGAAAGCCGCCGCCGCGGAGCGGAAGAGCGGGTCTATCGCGGGCCTGCTGAAATTCTCCTTCGGCCCCCGCAGCAGCCTGATGCGGTCGTCCTCCACGATCATGTGCAGGTCAGGCGGCGCGACATAGATATGCCCGGCCCGTATCTCCTCCCCATCGCCGGGCTGGCCGGCGGGCAGAGGGCCAGCATGGTTCAACAGCTCTGCAAGCCGGCTGATGCCCGCGCCGACATGCAGCACGATCAGCACCGCCGCCTTCATGTCCGCCGGAAGCAGCGCCGCCAGCCGCATGAGCGCATCCACCCCTCCGGCGGACGCGCCGATGACGACGATGTTGCGGCAGGTCATGCATGGACCTTTCCATCAGCCTTCCCATTTGGGTGCGCCGGGATGCTCGCGGCCATCATACACCATCGCGACCAGGATCGCCGAAGTCTCTTCGGCGAAATATTGCAGGCGCAGTTCCGCCGGGAAAGCGAGTCCCTCCCCGTCGCGCAGCCTTGCGTCGATGACCAGTTCCGACTGCGCGCCATTGCGCAGCGGGGCGATGACCGCCTGCAGGTCGTCCGCCGCAATGTCCAGAAGCACGTCCGGCAGCGTCATTTGCGAAAGCTGATGCGCGTCCAGCCCCAATTTCCGCTGGGCGCCGTCATTCACCAGCAGGAAGCGCAGGCTCGCGGGGTCCAGAAAATAGATCTGGCTGGTGGAGGCGCCCAGAATCCGGCCGAGATACCGGGTATATTCCTCGCTGCTGCGCTCCTCCGTAATGTCCTGGAATACGATCACAAGACCGTGATTGCCGCCATTCTCGTCCAGCAGGCCGGTGACGCGGACCCGGCAGATGATGCGGCGGCCGCGCCTGTCCACTCCTTCCAGCTGACGTTCATTCTGATCCTCCGCGCCCGACTGCACCGCGATCATGCTGTCGCGCAGCTGCTGGACCGGCAGGCCGATGTCGAGCTTGTCGAAGCTGGTTCCGATCACTTCCTCGGCGCGCAGGCCCCAGCTATTCTCGCTCCACCGGTTCCAGCTCTGGATGCAATGGCGCGTATCGAGCACGACGATCCCCGCATTCATCGAGCGCAGCATGGATTCCAGATGCAGCCGGTATCCCGCGGCCTGCTCGGCCTGGATGCGCAACTCCTCGTTGACGGACTCCATCTCCTCATTGGAGGAGCGGGCCTCCTCGTTCAGCGTCTCCAGTTCCTCGTTCGTGGACTGGAGCTCCTCATTGGTGGTCTCCAGCTCCTCATTGGTGGACTGGAGCTCCTCATTGGTGGTTTCCAACTCCTCGTTCGCCGACTGAAGCTCCTCGATGGACTGTTCGAGATTTTCCTGCGCCGCCTCCAGTTCGCGCCGCAGCGTATGGATGCCGGTATGGTCGTGAAAGGCGAGCAATATGGCATGGACGCTGCCATCGGCGCGCTGGAGTGGGCGAATATCGATCGTAAGCCGCATCACCTCATTCTGGTTGAGGCGATATTCCTGATCCTCCAGCCTCAGGCCCCGGCGATTGCGGAAGGCCTCGTCGATCGGCCCCCTCAATTCGATCGGCCGGTAGGAAATGGGCAGGTCCTGGAAGGGGCGGCCCAGATCGGCTTCCCCGACCCCCAGCAGATGCCGCGCAGGCTGGTTGGCGAGCGCCACAGCGCCCGCATCGTCGATCACCAGCAGTGCGGTTCCCGCTTCGTTGATGATCGCTTCCAGCAGGTGCACGTCCGGCAAGGGCATGTCCAACCGGGTCGGGCGATTGGCGGTGAAGCTGCCGTTCAGAGGCCGCCGCCATTCCTGCGGCACTTTGGCGAAGATGCGGTGCTTCATGTCGACGGGGCGGAACAGGGATGATCGGGCGAGTTGCGTTTCCGCCTTGCCCAGGAACAGGAAGCCGTCCGGATTGAGCGCATAATGCAGACGGGGCAGGACGACTGACTGGGTTTCGGCCTCCAGATAGATCAGCAGGTTGCGGCAGGCGAGCAGGTCGATGCGGGAGATCGGCGCGTCATGGACGACATTGTGGCGCCCGAATATGACGCATTTGCGCAGTTCCCGTTCGAACACATAATGATTGTTGGTCCGTTCGAAATATTTTTCCAGCAGCGGGGCGGGAACACTGTCCACCTCTCGCGGAGAATAGGTGGCGACGCGGGCGATCTTGAGCGCTTCCTCGTCAAGGTCTGTCGCATATATCTTCACGCGGCGGCTGAAATCCGCCATGCCCAGCGCCTCGGCCAGCAGCATGGCGATGGAATAAGGCTCCTCCCCGCTGGCGCACCCGACGCTCCAGACTCGAATCGGGCGGTCTTCATCGATGCTCTCCAATATGTCCGGGATCACCTGGTCACGGATCACATTCCATGCATCCTCGTCGCGGAAGAAGGAGGTGACGTTGATCAGGACGGTGTTGAGCAGTTCCTCATATTCGCTCGGCTGCGCTTCCAGATAAGCGCGATGAAATCGTCCGCATTCACCGCTTCCATGCGCAAGGTGATGCGGCGGCGCAGGCTGGTACGCTTATAGCCCCGGAAATCCAGGCCACGGCTTTCCTGAATATGATGCAGCAGGGCTTCGAACTCAGGATCGGGGGCGGCTCTTTCGACCATTTATATCTTTCGGCTCCGGTTTGGGTTGCTCCTTGCTATGCCCGAATGTGTCCGCCGTCCATGCAAGTCGGGCCGTGCGGCGCCGAAATGAGCAGGAGTGCCCGTCCGCTTGATCCCGGTTAGTCTGTTTTTCCGGAACGCTTGTCCGGCTCTCGAATTCTAGTCACGATGCGAAGGAAGGTTTTTGTCGTGGCAACACAGCTTGATTATCGTGAATCGCAATTTCTGCAGCAGCCTTTTCAGGAGGAGTTGAGTCACTGGAATCGTCGACGGCTTTCCCCTGGATTTCCGGAGGAGATGACGGGAGAAAGGTTCGATCTGGATCGGCGGATGCTGCGGCTCGAACATGGCTTCATCAATGAGCTTCGTGCGGAAATCAAGGAGGAAGCCGCGCAGGCGCCGGTGGACGCGACCGGATTTCTGCAATGGTTCGAGGATCTGAAGCAATCGGGGCCCGGGCAGAATGATCCTCTGTTCCCTTGGCTCGCGGATCAGGCGGACCGAGATGACATCCGATGGTTCCTTTCCCAGGAGGCGGCGGGCGAGGCAGGTTTCGACGATCTGGTAGCCTTCACCCAGGTAAAGTTGCCGCCACGCGCAAAACTTGAGCTTGCGCGCAATTATTGGGACGAAATGGGTCGCGGCAATCCCAAGGGGATGCATGGACCGATGCTGGGCCAGCTGGTGGACGTACTCGGTCTTGACGTGCATATCGAAGGCACTTTGTGGGAAAGCCTAGCCCTGGCCAATGCGATGACCGCGATGGCGACATCCCGTTGCTACGCCTGGCATAGCGTGGGCGCACTCGGCGTGATCGAACTAACCGCGCCCGGACGTTCCGCCTATACGGCGCGGGCCCTTCGCCGGATTGGCCTGAGTGGAAGTGAACGGCGTTATTTCGACCTTCACGCCGTTCTCGACATCAAGCATAGCCAGGACTGGAATGACGAGGCTATCGCGCCTTTGGTGGAGGAAGATCCCCGGCGCGCTACCGCCATGGCGGAAGGCGCGCTGATTCGCTTGCGATGCGGACAGCGCTGCTTCGAACGGTATCGCGCTCATTTCGGATTGCGCTGATATGGCCCCCCGGAGAATTTTGCTGGTCGAGGACGATCCCGCCATTGCGTCCGTCATCGCCGACCTATTGGAGAAAGGCGAATATGAAGTGGACGGGCCTTATGCGAGCTTGTCGGACAGCGCGGCAGCCGTAGCCGCTCGCCTTCCTGAAGGCGCGATA
>Ga0207667_10005718_pt1 | contig 15167 bp, 12 predicted proteins | sample KBSCornC52_FD_184301 | JGI IMG/M metagenome (GOLD analysis project Ga0207667, IMG submission 184301) | Corn rhizosphere microbial communities from Kellogg Biological Station, Michigan, USA - KBS Corn C5-2 (SPAdes) (version 2) | ecosystem: Host-associated > Plants > Roots > Rhizosphere > Soil ... | reverse complement strand
GGGGTTCAGACCGGCAAAGCAGATTTAGTCGACAGCGATCCGGATGCTGTGAATCCGGGCGGTGTGCCCTTGTTCAGAAACGGTGCGGTGGTCGGCGGCGTCGGCGTGGCCGGCGTTTCCGGCCCAGTTGCGGAATACGCGGCGTTTCAGGGAGCCATCGGTGCCGGATTCGTGCCAACTCCAGCTGCGCCCGGCGTAATCTTCATCGACGGAATCGAGCTGCCGTTTGTCAGCCAGACGACCGCTCCTGACGGAATCGCCGCTGGAGATATTCAGGGAGATTACTTGCTCGGACCAATGGACAGTCCAGCGTCGGCCCCCGAGGGCGATCTGGTTGCGCCGCGTGACGGATCCGCGCTGACTGCCGCCGATGTCCGCCAGATCATCGACCGCGCGATCGACACTGCGAACAAGACGCGAGCGATCATCCGCCTGCCGATCGGCTCGCGCACGCGCATGGTGATCGCGGTGACCGATGTAGATGGAAACCTGCTCGGCTTGAACCGCATGCCCGATGCGACCTTCTTCAGCATCGACGTGGCCATCGCCAAGGCGCGCAACATGGTCTATTTCAACTCGCCTGCCGGCGTCGCCGATTTGCCGGGGATTCCTAGCGGCACGGCGTCGACGAATCGCACCATCGGATTCGGCGCGCAGCCCTTGTTTCCGCCCGGCATCGACGGCTCAGATCGCGGACCGTTTTTCGATTTATACGTCAAGGATGCGCTCAACGCGTGCACCCAAGGATCACAGACGGCCAATCCGAATCAGAACGGGATCGTGTTCTTTCCAGGGGCGTTGCCCTTGTACAAGAACGGAGTGCTGGTTGGCGGCCTCGGTGTCAGTGGCGACGGCGTCGAGCAGGATGACTACGTGACAGCGGCGGGCGCGCTGGGCTTCGAAGTGGCGCCCGATTCACGCGCCGACCGCGTCTTCATCGATGGCGTGCGGATGCCGTACTTGAAGTTCCCCCGCAATCCTACGAAATAGCTAAAGCGTCACAACTAAACCCTCGCGGGCAGCACTCGCCGCATCGAACTCGGCCATGGCCCGGCGTTCCGATTCCGCGACGTCCGCATCGGTGTGAGTAGGATCGAAGTGTATTAGGAACAATCGTCCGACTCCAGCGTCCCGAGCCACGCAAGTGGCCTCGCGCCAGGTGCTGTGGCCCCATCCGCGATGGCTGGCATACTCCTCGTCGTTGTACTGCGCATCGTAGATCAAGACATCGGCTCCGGACGCATAGTCGCGCAGCACGCGGTCGAGCTGAGCGTCGCCGTGCTCCAGATCCGTCGCGTAGACGATGCTCTTTCCGCCCGCCTCAATGCGATATCCATACGCGCCCTGAGGATGGTTCAGAGGAAACGATTCCACCGAGACCCCGCCGAGCTTCACCCGTTCAGATTTCATCTGCTCGAAGCGCAGCCGCGCTGAGACGTCCGCGAGATGCACCGGAAAGTAGGGCGCTCGCATCTGGTCGTCGAGTATGCGCCGCGTTTCCTGGCTCGAAGTCCAGGAGTGCACGGCCAGCGTGGTGGCGGGCGCGAATAAAGGCCTGAAGTATGGGATTCCTTGAATGTGATCCCAGTGAAAATGAGTCAGGAATAGGTGCGTCGTAAGATCCTGTCCGGAGAACTCAGCCGCGAGTTGCTGCCCCAGTTCGCGCATTCCGGAGCCGCCATCGAAGATCAGAATTTGGCCGGATCCGTCGCGGATTTCGACGCACGGAGTGTTGCCGCCGTAAACCAGCTTGTCTTTACCAGGTGCGGGCGTGGATCCGCGCACTCCCCAGAAGCGCATTTGCAGTTGATGGCCGGTTTCCATGGGTTTCACGTCGCGGGTGTTCTCTGGGCTCTTCCCTGCACAATCTTCTCCCAATCGACGGAATAGACCCGCACTTGCGCGTCGCGTCCTTTCACGTTGATAAGTCCGAGGTCATGGAACAGATCGCCGCCGCCGGCCGCGGTATGCATGGTTTCGGAAATCAGAATCTGACCGGGTTCCGCGCGGCTAACCAACCTTGCCGCGATGTTTACCGTGTCACCGATGGCGGTGTATTGCATGCGCTCATCCGATCCGATGTTGCCCACAACGGCGGGTCCGTGATGCAGACCGATGCCGATTCGCAAGGGCGCCAATCCGCGTTCCAGCCGCTCTGCTCCCAGCCGCGCAACCTGTTGCTGCATGCGTACTGCTGCTACCAGTGCGTTGCGAGGGCTGCGGTCGGATGGTATCGGCGCACCGAACAGCGCCATCACGCAATCGCCGATGAACTTGTCGAGTGTGCCGTTGGACTGGAAAATCGCCGCCGTCATCACCGCGAAGAAGTCGTTCAGCAGGTCCACCACTTCGCGGGCATCCATCTGCTCGGAAAGGGATGTAAAGCCGCGGATATCGGCGAACAGGACGGTGACCGGCTGCAGCACTCCGCCCAGCTCCATCGATCCGCCTTTGGAGGTGATCAGATCCACCACTTGCGGAGGCAGGTAGCGCCGCAGATTGGATCGCTCCACTTCCTGGCGCGATAGCTCTTCACGCACCAGGCAATTCGCCAGCGCCATTCCTGCTTGTGCGGCGATAATCGTAAAAGTGTGAAAGTCTTCCTGAGAGAAGGCGTCGGCGCGCATCAGATTATCGGCGTACAACACGCCCAGCATGCGTCCCTGGGAACTCACTGGAGAACAGAATGCGGCCTGAATGCCCGCGCGCACGATGCTTTTTGAAAGGCTGAATTCGGACGATTTCGGATCCCGAATGAGCAGGGGACGATTGTGCTGCCGCACGTGGTTCAGGATCGTACTGCTCAAGACCAGATTCTGGGGATCGAACATGGGGGCGGAGAGCTGGTCGAGACCTGCGCGGGTTTCAAGCGGCATCTGATGAAAGCTGCGTTCCTTTTCATCCCAGGGCCATAAGGTAGCGCGCTGCACTCCTTCGATTTTGAACAACAACTGGATGGCTTCCTTCACCACCTCGGATGGCGTGTGGATGCCCGCCAGCTTCAGGCTGACTTCATTCAGCAGCTCCAGCGCTTTGAGTCGCGGCGGTTCTGCGCCTTTTGCGTCGAGCTTGGGTTCGGCGGCCGGCTGCGGGTTTTGCAGCGCACCCAGATCGAGCGAACCGTGTTCGATATTCCACGCCATGCCGCCGGGCTTCTCTTCGCGGAACACGAGCTCGTGGGGGCCGATACCGATGATGTCGCCGCTCTTCAGCCAGGTCGGCTCCGTGATTTTCTGCTTGTTAACGAAGGTGCCATTGACGGCGCGCTCATCGCGCAATGTGGCTCCGCTCTCGGGATTCCATTCGATCACGGCGTGCCGGCGGGACACACGCAGCTCGCTATCGGTGAGGACCACATCATTGTCCTGGGAGCGACCCAGGGTTAGGACGGGCCGCTCGATGGGCAGCACGCGCTTCTTGCCGTCGGGATCTTTGATGACTAGGGAGCAGGCGCCCATGACGCAGTAACCGTTATATCGGAGACTAGTGCGTCATGGAATAGATCAGGTAATTGATTCCGTAATGATAGGCCAGCGTGGTCATGGCCTCCGGGTAGTAGGGGACGTCGGCGAACTCCCAGGCGTCGCCGATGTCGGTATTGAAGTTGACCGCCACCACCATGCGGTTTTTGTGGTCATACAACGCCTGCCAGGCAGGCTTGGTGCCGGGCGGCTGGTAGATGCTTCCATCGCGGCCTAGGTGGCGCGACCCCGGGATGAACGTCAGATCCTTCTGCTGGATGTCGTACAAAACATGCATCACCGAATCCGTCATGCCGATATCGGTGATGGTCTGCCCGGGCAACACGCGGTTCATGGCTTCCTGGAAAACCTGGTATTCCTGCTGTTCCCAGAAATCATCCGTCATGATGAAGCCGCCGCGTTGCAGAAACTCGCCCAGCTTGGCGGTCTCCGCATCTGAGAGGTCCCAATAGCCAGTTTGCGTCGCGTACAGCCACGGGTAGTCGAACAGCTTTTCGTCGGTTAGCGCGACATGCTGCGGATCGCCCACGTTGACGCGCGTGAGCCGGTCTACGCCGGTGGTGAAATGCTCCTCGGCATCGGGCCAATCCTGCGCCCACCAGCCGGACGCTCTGCCCCGCCGAGATACGGATCGGAACCCGCCGCTGCGATAGTCGGAATACTCGACGCGCAGAAAATGGAATTCGGCGTTAGCCGGGAAAACCGAGTCGGGAGCGTCGGATCGGCCGCCAAAGCCTCCAAATCCGCCGCCGCCGCGTCCGCCGAAACGCTGAGAAAAGGCTATGGTTGCCAGCGCCACTACGCCCGCGGCTAGGATTGCAGCTCTGGTAAAGCCGATTCTCATCTCGTGTCCATTGTAGCCCTGGCAGTATGGTCGGCGGTCACGCTGCGCCTAGCGGAAGGCTAGTTTTGCCTTGCGATCTTCCTCGGCCTTGATTTCAGGGCCGAAGAGACTCTCGAAGAAGCCTTCTTTCACCAACCGATCCACCAAGCTGTTGTCGATCACCTTACGAAAATCGTAAGCCCGCATTTGCGCCGAGATTTGAGGATCGGCGACATGGTCCAGAATGAATTTCACGGCGGCGGCCGGAATGTACGGCACGCGCTCGTAGGTGTTCACCTTGGCGTAGTGATCGTAGGTGCGTTCCAGCTCGACAGGATCCTGCTTGTCCCATGCCTGGTACGCCTTCAGCGCGAAAGCCTTGTCATCATAGAAACGCTTGATGGCCTCGGCGTGAGCCTTCATGAGCAGCTCGGGCAGTTTCGGATTCGCAGCGATGGTTGCCTTCTTGAATAGGTACACCGATGGGGCGTAGATATCGTCGTAATCGCTGATGTTGCCCAGGTTGGAGTAGCCTTGTTCCTCGATTTTGAAATACACCGGCGCGGTGATCATGGTGGCATCCACGCGCCCACTGAGGAGGGCAGTAGCGCGCGTGCTGACGTCGCCGCCCGTGGGCACCCACTGCACGTCGCGAGGCTTCAGGCCGGCCTTGGCGAGCAGGCCATTGGTGTAGTTGTAGGGCGCGTCGCCCACTTGGCTGACGCCGATCTTCTTCCCCTTGAGATCCTGAACACGCTTGATATTCTTGGTCGCCATTAAGGCGAACAGGCTCTTCTTAAAGGGACTGCCCAACGCCACCAGCGAACCATCTTTGTAGGCCGCCGTCATGGACTGTTCCAACGTGTAGGGCGTCATTACGGCTTCGCCACCCACCACCATCGCGATGCCGGCAGGATGAATGGCGAAGACCAGCGTCGCGTCAAGTCCGTACTTCTGGTAGTAGCCGCCTTCTTTGGCGATGTAGAGCGGCCAGACCTGGCCGGTTCGAGTGGCATAGTTAATGGTGATTTTCTGGAGCTGCTGGGGCCACGCGAGCTGCGTCAAAACGAGGAAGCAGGTCAACCAGCGGTACATATATAGCTCCTTACACTAACACCAACGCGCGAAGCCCATAGCGCTTCCGGTGCCCGCGACTGAACGATAACAGGGTACGTAATCGATCAAATCCATCTTAAGCCCGGCCTCGGCCATGGCACCGGCGACTACGAGCCAGTTCTTGATCTCGGAGGTGCCGGCCTGGAACATGTTTTCCGGAATTGCCGCGAGCTTGGCCGCGTCGCCTTTTTGCATGGCGGCCAGTAATTCACGATCGAACGCTTCATCCAGGACAAAATGGGTCATGCCCCCGGATGCGATGAACGCGACTTTCATATCCGCTGGTGTGACGGACTTGATTGCGCGGGTCAGCGCACGGCCGAATTCGTAGCATCGGCCTGCGGGCGGCTGATTCGGGGGATAAAACGTGTTGACGAACACGGGCACCTGCATCGGAACTCTATCGCGCATGATGCGGCGGTACACGAACCCGTAGGCATGGGGAACCGCATTCGAGCCGATAGAACCGGTCGGCAGTTTGGTGAGCTGCGAGACATCGAAGCCATCCGAGATCACACTCTGGATAACTTGTTTGCCGAGTTCGGGCGAGCAGGGATATTCGGTATACACCGAGGGCGTCCGATCGGCTTCGGCGCGGGCTACCGCCGGATTCAGTTTGGCGAGAAACTCGGGCGACCGGGGGTGACCTTCGACATGATCGCCCCAGAATACGGCGAATGCCGGCACGTGCTGATCCGTGAAGATTTCCATCTGATCGTTGCCGACCACCACGGCGACATCCGGACGATGCTGGTCGAAATAATCGGCGAGCTGGCGGATGGCGTTCTGGCATCGTGTGTAACGCTCCAGCGAGACTTCGGGCGTGATCTGATCCGCGAGGTGCGCATCCTTGTGAAGTGCCACCATCTGATCGAAGTTGTAAGTCTTGCCCTTGTAGAAATGCTGCGGATTCTCGCGATCGAAGGAAACGCGATCCTGCCAATACTCGGGGGTAATCGACAGCATGGGACCGTGCGATGTGGCGAGTCCGAACATGATCCGCGCCATAGTTATCTCGAAACCGTCTGGGCGTTTTCTTGCGATCGCGGAATCTGAAGACGGGAAAACAGCCGGCGGGCATTGTCTTCGAATATGTTGCGGCGGTCTTTATCCGAGAGCGTGTCGATGGCGTCGATGAGCGGCTTAATATCGTCAAACGGCTTTCCGGTTTCAGGATTGGGAGCCGAGCCCGATCCCGGATTCTCCGTGCCGAACAGCACGTGCTCGCTGCCGGCGATCCCCAGCAGCAGCTCGATCGACTTGCGGGCGTGTAAACATGTATCGAAGTACAGCATTCCCAGCCGGCGATTGAACTCGTCCACCGTGCCGCCGCCCTTGAGCACGTAATCCGCCTGCCAGCGCCCGATCTGATAAGGAACCGATCCGCCGCCGTGCGAGACGATGATCTTCAGCTTGGGAAAATCCTGCAGCACGCGCGAATTGACGATCGATAGAACCGCCAGGCTTTCTTCGCTGATGAAATGCTGGCTATAGTTTTCGCGCCCGTGCTTGCATCCGGTGGAATGAATCAGCCCCGGCAGATCCAGCTGGACCAGTTTTTCCCACAGCGGATACCAGTACTCGTCACCCATGGTCGGCGTGTTGTTGTCGCCTTCACCCGGATCACTGTCGATCAGCAGTCCGATGAAGCCCAACTCTTTCACGCAGCGATCGACTTCGGGAAAGCCCAAGGAAATCGGTGCGCGCGGAGCTTGTGGAATCGCACAGACGCCTTGAAAGCGATTAGGAAACGCCTTCACCTGCTGGGCGATGTAATTGTGATTCGCGACGGCCCAGCTCTCCATGATCTTGACCGGCTTTTCGGCGTGCATCAATTGGAACGGACGCGGTGAGAGAAACTGTACGTCGGTTCCGACCGAATCCATCACGCGCAGATTGCGTTGGGTATCGGGATGATCGCGCACCCAATCATCGGCGAACGTCTTGGGCGCAAAACCATGCGCGCCGCGGGCTGACATCTGCACGGCTTTCCACTGATATAGTTCTGGTGCAGCGCAAACATGCGCGTGCATATCGATAATCATTCGTCAAATCTCCACTAGGAATCGTCTCACACTCGACATTAATGAGTGATATGCTCACTCCATCGTTTCGTTCGGAGAAAGTCGTCACTCTTGCGCGGACGGAAATGATCGGTCAAATTGTACTGCATTACCGGATCACGGAGCGGCTGGGCGCCGGAGGCATGGGGGTAGTCTGGAAGGCGACCGACACCCACTTGGGGCGCGAAGTCGCCCTGAAATTACTACTGCCCGATGACAATCCGGACCCTGTCCGAGTCAGCCGGTTTCTGCGCGAAGCTCGCAGCGCCTCAGCGTTAAATCACCCCAATATCATCACGATTTACGAAGCCAGCACAGCCGGAAACGTGCCCTTCATCGCGATGGAGTACGTTCGCGGCACAGCGTTGAATGAGGTGCTTCGGCACGGCCCGCTGGGTTTGACGCGGTCCATCGAAATCGCGCTGCAGATTTGCGCGGCCCTGCAGCACGCTCACGAAGCCGGCATCGTCCACCGCGATCTGAAGCCCAGCAACATCATGTTGACTTCCGCGGGCACCGTGAAGGTTCTGGATTTTGGTCTTGCCAAGCGAACTGCGAACGCGGCTCCAGAACAGGGAGAGGCTAGGGGTTCCTCGCCCCTCACGGTGGAAGGTACCGCAATAGGAACTGTTGAATACATGTCTCCAGAGCAGGCCTTGGGGGAGGCAGTCGGCCCTTCCAGCGATCTTTTTTCCTTCGGGGTGGTGCTGTACGAACTGCTGAGCAAAGCGCGGCCCTTCGAGGCTACGTCAGCGGGAGGTGCACTGCGTCGGATTCTTACCTCTGAGCCTGCGCCCCTGCACGATATCGTGCCTGGAATCCCCGCTGCGCTGGAGGCTATCGTGTCGCGGTGCCTGGAGAAAGAACCGGCGGAGCGATACGCTTCGGCTGCCGAAGCCGCGTCGGACTTGAGGCAGGTGCTGAGTTCGATCACCCAAGCGAGTTCGGCGCCCACTGCGACTCTTGTGATGCCTCCGGCGCGCCGAGGCCTCCCGCTTCGCCGGATCGGAATCGCGGCTGTCGCCGTGCTCTTCATAATTTGCGCGGTTCTGGGTTGGCGCTATTCCCCATTACTTCGAACGCACGCGCCCACAGTGGTTCAGGACCGCTCAGGCTTCGCAAATGAGTACGACGCCTATCGCGCCGCTCGCGGTTTTCTTGATCGCTATGACAGGAAGGGTAATGTCGACCGCGGGGTCGAGGCCTTGGAGGCGGCTGTTCGGCTGAATCCCAACTATGCGTTGGCCTACGCCGGCCTCAGCGAGGCCTATCTCCGGCGCAACGCGTTAAACCCCGATCCTCAAGGGCAGCGTCAGGCACGTGAGGCTGCGGACAAGGCCGTCAAACTCAATCCTGACCTGGCCGCGGCGCACGTAGCGCGCGGGATGGCGCTGGCCGAATCGCGTGAGCCCTCGGATCGCTTGGCGGCCGCGGACGAGTTCGGTAAGGCGCTGGATCTTGATCCCAAGAGTTCCAGTGCACATCTAGGACTCGCCAAGACCGCGGCTGCCTCCGGAGACAGCACGGCGGCTGAGACAGCCTACCAGAAGGCAATTCTCCTGGCCAGCGACGAATGGCTTCCTTTGGGTGAGTATGGGATCTTCCTCTACCGTGCCGCGCGCTACCAGGATGCCGCGGAAACTTGGGAACGAGCGCGCGCAACGGCTCCCGATAACGTCCGCATCCTTACGCTTCTGGGCAGTGTGTACCACATGCTCGACCGCTACGAAGATGCCGCCAGCGCTTTCCAGCGTGCCCTGGAAATCGAGCCTAGCGCACGGGTTTATACCAACCTCGGAACGGCCCGTTTCTTCCAGGGCCGTTACGCGGACGCTGTCACGGCCATGCAGAAGGCGCTGGAACTCAACGGAGGGAGTCGCTCTCTTTACTGGGGCAACCTCGGTGACGCATACCGCTGGGCGCCGGGACAGCGGACCAAGTCACTGGACGCTTACAAACGCGCGATCGAGCTGGCGCGCGAAGAGATCAAGTCGGCTCCGGACGATTCCGATCTGCGAGCCAGCGTGGCGGTGTATCTGGCGAAATCGGAAGACCGCCAGGGCGCGCTGCGTGAGCTGGAGGCTCTGGCGAAGCTGCCTAAATTGACGGCGAATGCCTGGTTTCAGGCGGCGCTGGCGCATGAGATTCTCGGCCAGCGCGAACTGGCGCTGGGCTCCCTCAAGATGGCGATCACCCTGGGTTACTCTCCTCGCGAAGTTCGAAACGAGCCGGAACTGGTCTCGCTGCGCGCCGATCCCCGTTTCGCGCCGCTGCTTAGTTCAGCTAAACCATGATGCTCGCTTGCTACAAGCCGATATCCATTTGCGGATCGTGACCAAACGTGCGTGTGCGCAGGACCCCGCCCTGGATGTCTTTGATGATTGTGCCGACGACGAATTCGTAGCGATGCGCTTTGTTGGCATGCGCTGAAGCTTTGGCGATCTTGTCCAGCTTGAAGTACCAATAGCCCACCGCAGGCAGTGCAACCCCGATGTGAGAAAACGTTGCAATGGTCTCTCCTGCTGCTGTTGCAAAGGGACTGGCGAAGGGCGTCCGTGCCAGATCTCGCGATCCAAAACTGACCATCAGATCGAGCGTCGGAGCAGTCAACGGCGGGCCATTCTTGTGCGGTGCGATGCGCACCCCGATTGCCTCGCCTATGGGATTCGGAACCAGCAGCGTGCCCTCCAGCAGATCTTCCCAGGGATGCGGAGTGTTGAACGGATCCGGTGGGTCGCGCTGCGGCTGCTTGAGCCAGTTCTTCGATTTATCCAAGATGGTAGATCCGGCGCCCGTAAAATCCCCACTGAACAGGCCGTCGGTTTTGCTGAAATCAAACAGCAAGTTGAACATGAACACAGTAATCTCTCCTTTTTGACGCAGGATTCCGTGCTTGTGTTTCTAGGCGGGGGAATTATACATCCAGCGGATCTCGCGCGGGGGGCGCAAGTTAGCCGAGGTACGCGATCACTTCGCACTGCACCAGCATTCCCGGCGGCAGATCGGGTTCCTGAAAGGTATGGCGCGCGGGACGTGAATGCGGATCCGGGAACATCGCCAGCCATTCCTTGTTGACGTGCGGGCGGAGGGCGCGATCCCTGATCCAGACATTGATCTTGGCGATGTCGTCCGGCGTGGCTCCGGCGACCTTTAGAATTTCGCGGATCGACGAAAACATCTGCGCGCACTGGGCCTCAATGCCTTCGGGATACTTACCGGTGTATGGCTCCTTGCCGGACACGCCGCTAGTGATCAGAAACGGTCCGACGCGGCACGCCGCGGGGATAGGGTTATCGTGCTCGAATCCCGGTATTTCGATGCTGACACGCTTGCCCATTCTGAGTGGTCCTCCTATGGCGACCCTATATAATAGCCGAAGCATGGGACCACTTGCCTCCATTCGCGTGCTGGATTTGACGCGCGTGCGCTCCGGGCCGACGGCGGTTCGTCAACTGGCCGATTGGGGCGCAGACGTGATCAAAATCGAGCAGCCGGCGAAGGAAGGCGACGTCGATCCATTTGGCGGCGGGGAGCGCGACAGTCCGGATTTCCAGAATCTGCATCGCAACAAGCGCAGCCTTTCGCTCAACTTGAAGACGCCGGAAGGAGTGGCGATTCTGAAGCGTCTGGTTCAGGACGCAGATGTGATGGTCGAGAACTATCGGCCGGACGTGAAGCGGCGGCTGGGCATCGACTATCCAGTCATGCGCGAGATCAATCCGCGATTGATCTACGCCAGCATTTCAGGATTCGGCGAGGATGGCCCGTATAGCGATCGCCCGGGCTTCGATCAGATCGCGCAGGGAATGGGCGGCTTCATGTCGGTCACAGGGCTTCCGGGGCAGGGTCCAGTGCGCGCCGGCATTCCGATTGCGGATCTCTGTGCGGGACTCTTATGCGCGCAAGGGATTCTGCTGGCATTAGTCGAGCGGCAGACGTCCGGCGTGGGCCAATGGGTAACCACGTCGCTTTTGGCCGCGCAGATTTTCATGCTGGATTTCCAGGCGTCACGATGGCTCAATGCAGGCGAGGTTCCGCAGCAAGCTGGCAACAATCATCCTCTGTATATTCCTACAGGTGCGTTCAAGACTGCCGATGGTCACATCAACATCGGCGCCAGCGGGCAGAAGATGTGGGAGCGACTGTGTCCAGCTATAGGGGCTCCAGATCTTTTAGATGACCCGAGATACACGACCGCTGCAAAGCGATCCGAGAATCGCGATGTGCTTACCGCGGAAATCGAGCGGCATCTCGGGTCGGACACTAGTGCAGCCTGGATCGAACGGTTGAATGCCGCACGCGTTCCTTGTGGGCAGATCAATTCCGTCGATCAGGTCTTCGCCGATCCCCAGGTGCGGCATCTCAAGATGGTGGATGAAATCGAGTCTCCGCACTACCATCCGCTGAAAGTGGTGGCGCAAGCCGTGCGATTGTCGCGGACGCCTCACGAGCTGACGCGCCGGCCGCCGGAATGCGGTGAGCATACGGATGAAATTCTAGGATCGTTAGGGCTCGCGCCGGCGGAAATTGCCGATCTGCATAGCCGGGAAATCGTGTGAACAAGATACTGTCAGCAACTAGCGGTCCCGTAGGGACCCTTACGTTCAATAATCCCGAGCGTCACAATGCGATGTCGCTCGATATGTGGCGCGGGGCGGCCACGGTGCTGGAAACGTTCGAGCGCGATCCGGCGGTGCGCGTGATCGTGCTCACAGGAGCGGGCGGTAAAGCGTTCGTCTCCGGCGCCGACATTTCCAAGTTCGAAGATGAGCGGGCGACGCTCGAAGCCGTTGCCGAATACAACGCCGCGGTAGACCGGTTTTCGAATGTATTGCTCACCGGGTCGAAACCGACCATCGCCATGATCCGCGGATTTTGTCTCGGCGGAGGAGTAGGAATCGCGGTGTGCTGCGACCTGCGCATCTCTAACGAAGCCGCGCGTTTCGCCGTGCCTGCTGCCAAGCTCGGCCTAGGCTACGGATACGAGAACGTGCGCCGGATCGTGGACCTGGTGGGTCCACAGTTCGCGACTGAGATGCTTTTGACGGCTCGCCAGTTTGATGCGGCTGAGGCTGTGCGCGCGGGCCTGATTAATCGCGTCGTGCCGGATGGGGAAATCGATCACACGGTGCGCCAGTTGGCGGAAACCATCGCTGGGAATGCGCCGTTGACGATCCAGGCTGTGAAGCACATCCTGCGCGAACTGCGGAGCGAGAGACCGGACGTGGACGCGTGCGATGCACTGGTGAAGAAGTGTTTTGAAAGCGCGGATTATCGTGAGGGCCGGCAGGCATTCATGGAGAAGCGTAAACCTGAGTTTCGCGGAGTCTGATGAAATCCGTCTACATTGAAAAGACCGGCGGCGCGGAAGTTCTGCAGTTCGGCGAGCGACCGATACTGGAACCGCAGAAGGACGAAGTGCTGGTGAAGGTCGCCGTCTCGGGCGTGAATTTCACGGACCTCAACCAGCGCAGCGGGATCAACAAGATTCCAGTACCCGCAGTATTAGGTTCGGAAGGCGCCGGGACCGTCGAGCGTTCCGAATCGGCTTCATTCAAGCCTGGCGACCGCGTAGCCTGGTGCATGGTGCGCGGATCGTATGCGGAGTATGCGGCGGTGCCTGCGCGCATGCTGGTGCGGATTCCGGACGGTGTCGATTTCGAGAGCGCCGCTGCCGCCATGCTGCAGGGCATGACGGCGCACTATCTGTCGCATTCCACATTCCCGCTCAGGAGTGGACACACGGCGCTGGTTCACGCCGCTGCGGGCGGCACCGGACGATTGCTGGTGCAGATCGCCACCATGCTCGGCGCGCGCGTCCTCGGAACCGCCGGGACGCCGGCGAAGGCCCAATTAGCTCTCAGCGCGGGCGCGAGCGATGTGATCCTATACGACCAAGTGGACTGGGTTGCGGAAGTAAAACGGCTCACTGGCGGCGCCGGTGTCGATGTGGTTTACGATTCCGTCGGCCAGGCGACGTTCGTCAAGGGGCTCGATTGCCTGAAGCCGCGCGGGATGATGGTGCACTTTGGCGTTTCCAGCGGCCAGATCGAACCGTTCGACACGCGGGGACTCACCATGAAAGGCTCGCTATTTCTGGCGCGGCCGACGCTGAACACGCATATCTCAGATCCCAAGGAACTAGCCTGGCGATCTGGCGATGTGTTCCGTTGGATTGCCGACGGCAAGCTGCAGTTGCGAATCGATCGTGTCTATCCGCTGGCGGAGACTGCGGAGGCGCACCGCGCCCTGGAAGCTCGTCAAACCAGCGGTAAAGTGCTTCTAGCTATTGGCAGCCGTTAACGCCCTTGGTCAGGCAGATGGACGACGTGATGTCGGGCGGAATGGGCAAGCCCTTGTCCGTCATCAGCTTCTTGATGTACGCCGCCGTTTCCGGATGCGCGATGGCGGATTGCACGCCTACGCGAACCAGGCCCTGAGAGTAGTGCAGCGGGACCCAGGTCACGCCTTTCATGGCGCCATTGATCGTATCGCGGCTGCCGTTGTCGTGCGCCGTGAGGTCGCCGCCGTGGTCCACCAGAAGCTGGACGATTTCGTTGCGGCCCTTGTGCGCCGCGCCGTGCAGCGAGGTGCGGCCGTCCTCGTCGTGAATGTTCGGATCGATGCCCAGGTCGAGCAGCATCTTGACCGTCTCCAGGTTTTGCTCACGCGAGGTTTCGTAGGTGACGCCTTCCACCCAGGCGATTCCAGACGCGACGGCTAATGCGGTAACGTTGCGCGCTGTCGCGATCTTGGGATCGGCGCCCTTGGCCAGCAGTAGCTTCATCAACTCCACGTCGCTCGATTGCGCGGCGCGAAGGAACGGCGTGGCGCCGTCTTCGTTGAGCCACTGCATGGTGAAGTTGGTCCGCGTCTCGGTGCTGTCCCCGGTGCACGCAGCAGGAGTCGATTGCGTGCCGCAAACGCGTACGTTCACATCGGCATTCTTCGCCAGCAGCAGCTTGATGAAATCCAGATGGTCCATATCGGGCTTGCGGACCGGGTAATCGCCGCTTTCGATGTTACGGTTGTCCGTCGCCAGGTAGAGCGGCGACCAGCCACCGTTGTTCTTGATATTCGGATTGGCGCCGTGATCCAGCAGGTATTCGCCGATCTTGTAGTGCCGGTTCTGGGTGGCGGTCAATAGCGGGGTCCAGCCGTAATGCGTGACCTGATTCACATCCGCCCCGGCAGCCAACAATTCTTTCACGCATTCCAGACAGTTTTGGCGAGTCGCGAACACCAGCGGGGTGATGCCTCCGCCGTCGGTATCGCGGGTGCGTCCGAAAGAGAATTCGGCGGCAGCCGCATCGAGTGCGGCCACTTGATCCTCTTCAGCTGTCGTGCCATCGGCAGCCTTGGTCTGTTTGGCTTGCTTCGCTTGACCGCGGCCAGCGCCCTGTTTTCCTTGCTTCCCAGCCCTCAACCCTCCGGCGGCCTGGTCCGATTCGGCTCGCTGCCGGACTGTAGGCGCAAGATACGCGCGACCGCCCTTGGTGTCAAAGCTGGAGGCAGCTTTATAATCCGCGCCGCTCGCCAGCAGCAGCTTCATGGCTTCCGGATGAGCCTGCTCGGCCGCCCACATTAGCGGTGTGGTGCCGCGCAGTTTTTCTTTGGCGTTCGCATCGGCTTTGGCGTCCAGAAGCGCCTTAACGGCATCCGGATTACCATTGCGCGAAGCAA
>Ga0207667_10005716_pt1 | contig 15171 bp, 15 predicted proteins | sample KBSCornC52_FD_184301 | JGI IMG/M metagenome (GOLD analysis project Ga0207667, IMG submission 184301) | Corn rhizosphere microbial communities from Kellogg Biological Station, Michigan, USA - KBS Corn C5-2 (SPAdes) (version 2) | ecosystem: Host-associated > Plants > Roots > Rhizosphere > Soil ... | reverse complement strand
ATCGTCTGGTCGCCCGTGCCGTCGAGGCCGACGACGAGGCCATAGCCGATCAGCGGGTTGTCGCGCACGCCCTGGATCTGCGCGAGATCCTTCAGGCGTTCCGCGTGCACGCCCGGCGCGCCGAACGCGCATGCGGCCAGCACGAGCGCGGCGGCGATCCGCGCGACGGCCCGCGCGCGGGACGACAGTCGATGGAAAAGAGGCTGCGGCATCGTCATCACCACGGTGCGAGGTTGAGGAAGAAGCGCTGCAGCCAGCCCATCGTCTCGGCTTCGTTGATATAGCCCTTCGACGAGTATTCGATCTTCGCGTCGGCGACCTGCGTCGAGTAGACCGAGTTCGCGCCCGAGATCGTGTTCGGGTTGACGACCCCCGAGAAGCGCACGAACTCGTTGCCCTGATTGATCAGCATCTGCTTCTCGCCGCTGACGACGAGGTTGCCGTTCGGCAGCACGTTGGTGACGGTCACGGTGATCGTGCCGTTGAACGTGTTCGCAGCACTCGCGCCGCCCGTCGCCGCGAACTTGTTGGCGCCGGCCGCCGACATGTTCGCCTTCGCGAACAGCCCGCCGAGGAAGCCGGCCGTCGGCACGCTGAAGTCGGTGTTGCCCTGCCGGTTGGTGTTCGCCCCCGACGACTTGGTCGCGTTGATGTTCTCCGCGATCATGATCGTCAGGATGTCGCCAACGTTGCGCGGCCGCTGGTCCTCGAACAGCGGCCGGCCCGCGTAGCCCGGGTTGTAGATCGAGCCGGGCGCCTGCATCGACATCGGCATCGGCGGCTGCGCCGTCATCGGCTGCTGGATGATCGGATCGCGCGGAATCTGCGCGCAGCCGGCGAGCGCGGCCACCGCGAGCGCGCATACGGCGCGCACGGGGGCCGACGGGAGGAGGCGAACCTGCTTCATGGCGACGACTGGACTTTCCGGTTAGCTCTTCATCTGCGTGACGGTCTGCAGCATCTGGTCGGACGTCGTCACGGCCTTGCTGTTGATCTCGTACGCACGCTGCGTCTGAATCATGTTGACGAGCTCCTGCACGACGTTCACGTTCGACGCCTCGACGTAGCCCTGGTTGAGCACGCCCGCGCCGTTCAGGCCCGGTTGCGCCACGTTCGGCGCGCCCGACGACGTGGTTTCGGCGAACAGGTTCTCGCCCTTCGCCTCGAGGCCGGCCGGGTTGATGAAGGTGGCGATCTGCAACGAGCCGATCTGCACCGCGTTGCTCGAGCCCGGCTGCGTGACCGACACGACGCCGTCCTTGCCGATCGTCAGCGACTGCGCGTTCTGCGGCACGGTGATCGCCGGCAGGATCTGGTAGCCGCTCGACGTGACGAGCTGGCCCTGCGCGTTGGTCTGGAACGAGCCGTCGCGCGTGTACGCATTCGTGCCGTCCGGCATCAGCACCTGGAAGAAGCCCGCGCCGTTGATCGCGACGTCCTTCGAGTTGCCGGTCTGCGTGAGCCCGCCCTGCGTGTACAGGCGCTCGGTCGCGACCTGCTGCACGCCGGTGCCGAGCTGCAGGCCCGACGGCAGTTCGGTCTGCTGCGTCGAGTTCGCGCCCGGCTGGCGGATGGTCTGGTACAGCAGATCCTCGAACACCGCGCGCGACGCCTTGAAGCCGTTCGTGCTGGTGTTCGCGAGGTTGTTCGAGATCACGTCCATCTGCGCCTGCTGCGCATTCATGCCGGTGGCGGCAATGTAGAGCGAACGGTTCATGTTGAATCTTCTCCTGGTAGCGAGGGCCGTGCCGCTCAGCTGAAGTTGAGCAGCTGGTTCGCCGACTGCTCGTTCTGGTCGGCCGTCTGGATCAGCTTCGACTGCAGCTGGAACGCCCGTGCGTTGTCGATCATCGCGACCATCGCGGTCACCGGATTCACGTTGCTGCCTTCGAGCGAATTCGGCGTGACGACCACGCTCGGGTCGCTGTCGGCCGGATTGCCGTCGGCGGTGCGGAACAGCCCGTCGTTGCCGCGCGCGAGCGTGGCCGGATCGGGGTTCACGAGCTTCATCTGGTCGACGATCGCGACCGCCGTCGGCGGGTCGCCCGGCATCAGTGCGGACACCGTGCCGTCCTTGCCGATCGTCACTTCCGCGTTGGGCGGCACCGAGATCGGGCCGCCGTTGCCGATCACCGGCAGGTTGCTCGCGTTGACGAGCTGGCCGTTTTCATCGACGTGCAGGTTGCCGGCGCGCGTGTACGCCTCGCTGCCGTCGGCCGTTTGCACCGCCAGCCAGCCGGCGCCCTGCACGGCGACGTCGAGCGGGTTGCCGGTGCGCGTGATCGGACCCGGCGCGTAGTCCGCGCCGGGCGTCGACGCGAGCACGTAGGTGCGCGTCGTCGTCGGGTCGCTCGTGCTGCCGTCGCCGAAATTCATCGGCACCGCGCGGTAGGTCGCGAGCTGCGCGCGAAAGCCCGTCGTCGACGCGTTCGCGAGGTTGTTCGCGACGATCGCCTGCTGGTCGAGCGACTGCGACGCGCCCGTCATCGCCGTGTAGATCAGTCGGTCCATGGCTGCCGGTTATCCGCGCGTTACAGGTTGATGAGCGTCTGGTCGACGGTCTGCTGCGTCTTGATCGTCTGCGCGTTCGCCTGGTAGTTGCGCTGCGCGGTGATCAGGTTGACGAGCTGCGACGTCAGGTCGACGTTCGAGTTCTCGAGCGCGCTGCCCTGCAGCACACCGTGGTTCGTGCTGCCCGGCGCGGAGATCTGCGGCACGCCCGATGCGGAGGACTCCGCATACTGGTTGCCGCCGAGGTTCACCAGCCCGTTCGGGTTGTTGAAGTTCGCGAGCGCGATCTGGCCGAGCACGGCGGTCTGGCCGTTCGAGTAGTTGCCGGTCAGCTTGCCGTCGGCACCGATCGAGTAGGTCGTCAGCGTGCCGCTCGCGTAGCCGTCCTGCGCGAGGTTGTTCACGCCGTCCTTGCCGCCGTACTGCGTCGTCCCGGTCAGGTCGAGCGTGAGGCTTTGCGGCGTCGCCGAGCCGTCGGTGTTCGGCACGGTAAACTGGAACTGGCCGAGCGACGTGGTCGGCGCCGCCGGCGTGCCCGTCGTCGTGCTCTTGATCGCGCCCGACGTATCGAACGTGACCGTGCCGAGATCGGTCGTCGCGCCGCCCTGGACGCCCGCGTACGCTTCCCACGTGCCGGCCGCCGATTTCACGAAGTACATGTTGACCGCCTGCGAACCGCCGAGCGAGTCGTACACCTGGATCGACGTCGAGTAGTTGTAGGTCGTGCTGTCGGTCGCGCTGAACGGCGTCTTGGTCGGCACCGTGTCCTGCGAGTTCAGGTTGAACTGGCCGGTAATCTTGGTCGTCGCGGTCGGCGCGATGTTGGTCGTCGGCGCCTGCAGCGGCACGGTCTGCGCGGTGTTGATCACGCCGCCCGAGCCAGCCGTGTAGCCCATCAGGTTGCGGCCTTGCGAGTCGACGATGAAGCCGTTCTTGTCGCGCTGGAACGTGCCGTCGCGCGAGTACGTCGTCACGCCGTTGTTCGACATCTGGAAGAAGCCGTTGCCGTTGATCGCGACGTCGAGCGACGAGTTCGTCGTGTTGATCGTGCCCTGGCCGAACTGCTGCTGTACCGACGCAAGCCCCGTCCCGATCCCGATCTGCGTGTTGACCGACGTCGCGATCGAGTTCGCGTACATGTCGGAGAACTGCGCGGTGCTCGACTTGAAGCCGACCGTGTTCGCGTTCGCGATGTTGTTGCCGATCACGTCGAGCGCGTTCGATGCGCCGGCGAGGCCGCTCAGACCCTGTTGATAACCCATTTCGGTCTCCGTTTTCGAGAAAGCTGGATCAGTTGGTGGTGGTGGCGTCGGAGGACGACGACGATGCGGTGTTCGGGAAGATCGACGCGACCTGGGTGAGCCCCACGGTCGTGCCGTTCGACAGCACGAGCCCCGCCGTGCCGTCCGCCTGCTTGATCACGCTCTGTACCTGCGCGGCCGCGAGCACGGTCGGCGCATACGTCTTGCCGTCGCTGCCCGTGTACTGCGCGCTCACGGTGTACTTGCCGTCCGGCAGCGCGTTGCCCGCTGCGTCGGTCGGCGTCCAGTTGAACGGCACCGTGCCGGCCGACTGCTTGCCCGCGTTGATCGTGTTGACGACGGCGCCCGAGCTGTTCTTCACGGTGATCGTCAGGTTCGACACGTCGTTCGCGAGCGACACGCCGAACGGCGACGCCGCGCCGCCCTTCACCGCGACGCCGTTGCCCGGCGCGAGCACGTTCGTGCCGATCAGGAGCGCGGCCTGCGTCTGCTGGCCGGCCGCGAGCTGGCTCGACAGCGACGTGAGCGACGTGTTGAGCTGCGCGATGCCGCTCACCGTGTTGATCTGCGCGAGCTGCGACGTCATCTGCGAACTGTCGACGGGGCTCGTCGGATCCTGGTTCTGCAGCTGCGTGACGAGCAGCTTCAGGAACGTCGCCTGCAGGTCGCTCGCCGACGTGCCGGTCGTCGACACGTTGCGGGTGTTCATCGTGTCGGTCGGCAGGGTCGACACGTTGGTGCCGTTGCTGCCGATCGTCGTGCTGGTGGATGTCATCCTGAATGGCCTTGTGTCGGAACTGTCGGGTCTGGGGTCTCGATGTGTCGGTATCTCTGTGTCGAAGCGCGCCCGGCGCGGCTTACGAGCCGATCGTCAGCGTCTTGAGCATCAGCGTCTTCGCGGTGTTCAGCGTCTCGACGTTGGCCTGGTACGAGCGCGACGCCGAGATCATGTTCACCATCTCCTGCACCGGATCGACGTTCGGCATCTGCACGTAGCCGTTCGCGTCGGCGGACGGGTTCGCCGGGTCGTAGGTCGACTTCATCGGCGACGGGTCGTCCATCACCTTCGTCACGCGCACGCCGCCCACGCCCTGGCCGGACGCGGTGCGCGCGCCGCCCATCGGGTCGGTCGCGAACACGACTTGCTTGGCCTTGTATGGCTTGCCGTCGGGGCCGGTCGCGCTGTCGGCGTTCGCGAGGTTCGACGCGGTGACGTTCAGGCGCTGCGATTGCGCGGACAGCGCCGAACCGGCGACGCCGAAGATGTTCATCAACGAGGGCATGAGGGCTCCTTGCTCGGGTACGGAAAGCGCCGCGCGCTTACGAGTTCGTCGAGATCGCGGCGATCATCGCCTTGATCTGCTGGGTCATCACGGTCATCCCGGTTTCGTAGTGCAGCGCGTTGTTCGCGAACTGCACGCGCTCGACGTCGAGATCGACCGTGTTGCCGTCGAGCGACGGCTGCAACGGCATCCGGTATTGCGAACGACCGTAGTCGTCGGCCGGGCCGCCCGTCGGAATCAGCTTCGCGGTGCCGGCCATGTGGCCCGGCGCCGTCGACACCATCGTCATCCCGCTCGCCACGCCGGCCGGCTGCGCCATCGGCAGCTGCGCGGCGTTGCTCGGCGCGAGGCCGCCGTGGGTCTGCTTCAGCGAGCGCGCGAGGGTCGACGCGAAATCGACGTCGCGGGCCTGGTAGCCCGGCGTGTCGGCGTTCGCGATGTTCGACGACAGCAGTTCCTGCCGATAGGCGCGCACGTCGAGCGCCTGGCGGCCGAACGCGAATTCGGCATCGAGTTTGTCCAGCATGTGTGCGTCTCTCCGTATGAAGCGCTGCACGCCCGTTGCGCCGGATGGCGACCCAAGGGGCTTTTTTCCATGACAGCGATGGTAGGCGTCGCGCGCAACCGGCAATCGGGCGAATAACGCGGCAAAGGCCCCCTCTATTCATCGTTTGCGCGACGGCCCCGCTGCCTAGAATGCGATTCGGATCAACGGTTTCGAGGACACGGCGATGACAGGCAGCGCACTTCGCGGGAACGACGGACGCCGGACGCGCGTGCCGCGTGCGTACGCGCTCGCCGTGGCGCTGTGGCTCGCGGTGCCGGCGGCGCACGCGGACGACGGGATGATCGTGATCCCCGGACGCGGCGAGACGGCCGAGACGGCGCTCGCGCATGTGAATGCGGCGAGCGGCGGGCAGTTCGGCGGGAATGCGGGGATGGCGTCGGGTGCGGCGGTGGGTGCGGCGTCGGGCGCGGGAACGGTGTCGGGCGCGGGCATGGCGATGGCGGGCGGTGCGGCCGGCGCTTCCGCGGCTGCCTACGCAGCGCAGCCGGCCGGCTCGATGGTCGTGACGAGCGTTCCTCCGCCGGCCGTCGTGCCGGCGCCTGCACCGCGCGCCGTCTACGCGGCTGCACGCGTGAACACCGGTTACGGCGCGCCGCGCGCGGCCGATCCGGGCGCCGTCGCGACCGTCGTCGCCGGTACGGCCGAACCCGCGTCGAATCCCGCGCGTGCGGCGATCGCCCCGCGCGTCGCGGCAGCGCGCCCCCTCCCGGCCGCACCGGCCCCGCGCGCGCCGACGGCGTCCGCCACCGCGGCCCAGGCGGCCGCCGCGCCCCAGCCGGCGACGCCGCCCGGCCAGCAGGACCCCGACGCGATCCGGCGCACGGCCCTCGCGTTCCTGCAGCAGCAGATCGCCGGCCTGCCGGGCAAGAGCACCGCGACCGTCGCGGCCGCGTTTCCGCGCGGGCTCGCCGCGTGCACGACGCTCGAGCCGTTCCTGCCGACCGGTGCGCGCCTGTGGGGCCGCACGACGGTCGGCGTGCGCTGCGCGGGCGAACGGCCGTGGACCGTCTACCTGCAGGCGAAGGTTGCCGTGCAGGCCACCTATTACGTCGCCGCGCGGCAGATCGCGCCGGGCGAGCCGCTCACCGCGGCCGACCTCGTCGCGCGCGACGGCGACCTGACGGTGCTGCCGCTCGCGGTGATCACCGATCCCGCGCAGGCGGTCGGCGCGACCGCGCTGGCCCGGATCTCGGCCGGGCTGCCGCTGCGCCAGGACATGCTGAAGAGCGCCGCGTCGGTGTCGGCCGGCCAGACGGTGCGGGTCGTCGCCGCCGGCCCCGGCTTCACGATCTCGGCCGAGGGCAGCGCGCTCGCGAACGCGGCGCCGGGCCAGTCGATACGGGTCAGGATGGCCGCGGGGCAAATCGTCACGGCGATCGTCAAGGACGCCGGCACCGTGGAAATTCCGCTGTAGGGGCGGATCCCGCCGCAAGATTGCAAAGAATTGTTTATTCGGAGCCTGTCGGGCTCACGATGCTAAAGTTCGGGCCGACCCGGCCGTTATCTGGGTCATACCGTACAGGAAACCCATCGTGAAGATCGATTCCACTCCGAAACCGAGCCCCCTCGCGTCGACCGGCAACGGCGCGACCCGCGCGCAATCCGGCGCGGCTTCGTCGTCCGCGCAGACGGCCGACGCAGGATCGACCGGCGGCGACACGACCGTGAACCTGTCGGGTCTGTCGGGCCGGCTGCGTTCGCTGTCGGCCTCCGGCAGCGCCGACATCGACACGGCCCTCGTCCAGTCGATCAAGGACGCGCTGAATGACGGCACGCTGACGATCGACGTGAACAAGATCGCCGACGGCGTATTGAATACCGCCCGCGACCTGCTGCAACAGCAGCGCTCGCAGGGCAACTGAGCCGGCCCGGGGCCCGTCACGCCCTGACCGGTCCCCTGGTTTGCCGGCATGCGCCCCCGCGTGCCGGCGCGACGAGCATGACGCGATGAGAGAAGAGCTGCTGGCCACGGTCAACGACGAACACGCGACGGTCGAAGCGTTCGCGTCCCTGCTCGCCTACGAGGAAAAGGCGCTCACGACGCCGGAGCCGCTCGACATGCTGCCCGGCATCGTCGAGAAGAAGAGCGTGCTGATCGACCGACTCGCGCAGCTCGAGCGCACGCGCGACACGCAGCTGTCCGCGCTCGGCTTTCCGGCCGGCAAGAAAGGCATGGACCAGGCCGCCGAGCGCGATGCACGCCTCGCCGGCCGCTGGCAACTCCTGCTGCAGGCCGCCGAACGCGCGCGCCAGGCCAATGCGACCAACGGGATGCTGATCCGGATCCGGATGGACTACAACGAGCGCGCGCTCGCGGTGCTGCGCTCGGCTCCCGCGCCGGCCGGCGTCTACGGGCCCGACGGGCGCGTATCGGCGCTGATGCGCTGATGCGCTGACGTACCTGTCACGCCGACGCTCTGATGTACTGATCAGGTCGACGCTCCGACGTACCGATCATGCCGGCGCTCCGACGCGCCGGCCGCGCGCGCCCTCCCCGCCTTACGGCAGCGGACACGCAGTGACCTGCGTGCCGCGTTCCACGCAAAGCCGTTCGTAGTCGCGCAGGTACGCACGCTCGCCGTCGTCCAGCAGCTCGATATCGATCAGGTCCCAGTCGTAGCCGACGGTGACGATGTTCTCGAACGAGACGGTGTCCGATGCGTCGTCGTCCGCGCGCACGATCACGATGTTCTCGATCCGCACGCCGCCCTTGCCCGGCACGTAGATGCCCGGCTCGACCGAAATCACCGCATTCGGCACCAGCCCGTACTTCGCGCCCGGCGCGAACCGCACGCCGCCCTCGTGGACGTGGATCCCGACGCCATGCCCGGTGCCGTGGCCGAAATCGTAGCCGTGGTCGCGGCACACCTGCCGTACCGCTGCATCGACATCGCCGCCCGTGGCCGTCTTCGGGAAGCGCGTGACGAGCCCCTTGATGCAGGCCTTCAGCGCGACCGTATAGATCTCGCGCTGCCACGGCTGCGCGACCGTTTCCGGCCGCGTGCGACGCAGAACGACCCGCGTGCAGTCCGTCGCGAAACCGGCGTCGTAATACGCGCCGCTGTCGAGCAGCACGAGTTCACCTTCCGTCAGCTCGACCTCGGCGCTCGCCGTCGTGTAGTGCGCGAACGCGCTGTTCGCGCCGTTCGCCGCAATCGACGGGAACGTCAGCGCGACCGCCGAACGCGCGCCGTACGCGTCGTTGATCGTGCGGGCCAGGTCGTATTCGGTATGGCGCTGCCCCGGCTCGCCGGTCTTCGCCCAGCGCATCGTTTCGGCGATCGCCGCCGAACTGCGCGCGAATGCGTCGCGGAACCGGTCGAGCACCGCCGGCGTCTTGCTCGCCCGCATCGCCTCGACCGGGTTGAAATCGGCGTGGCGCGCATGCGGCCACACGCGGCGCACCGACTCGACGAGCGCGCAGTTGACCGATTCGAAGCCGTAGCACACGTGGTCGACCGCGCATGACGCGAGGAAGCGCTCGAGTTCGGCGAAGTCGCGCCGGATCACGTGCAACGCCGGATACGACGCCAGCTCGACCGTGCACCGGTCGCAGCCTTCCGGCAGGAACAGCACGACCTGCGCGCCGACCGCGAACAGGAAGCCCAGATGCGACGACACGTTCGGGACGTGATAGCCGCGGCTGTTCAGCAGGTACGCGAGATCGTCCGACGCACACGTGAAGTACGCGGTCTTGCCGAGCGCCGCGCCGGTGTGCGCGGCGAGCCGGCGGTTCAGCGCGTCGAGGTTCTGCGCGACGCTCGCGCCGGTCATCGTGTCCGGCAGCTCGAAGATCGGCCGCTCGACCACCCAGCCCGGCAGCGCGATCGCGCGATCGATCTCGCGCTCGACGAGGCTCGTCCAGTCGAGCGACGCGGGCTGCGTCTGCTCGAGGAGCCGGTCGCGCTGCGCGACGCTGATCCGCAGCGCGTCGTAGCCGACCCGCGCGAGCCGGCTCGCGTGCGCGACCAGCCAGTCGGCCAGCGCCTGCCAGATCGTCACGTTCATCCCGAGCTTCTCGATCCGCACGTGCGCCGGGTCGCACTGCCGTTCGGCCTGCAGGTGATAGCGGCCGTCGACGAACAGCACGAACGGCGGCACGCCGAGCGCCTGCGCGGTCGCCGCGCTCAGGAAGATCCCGCAGCCGGCCGAGCCGTCGAAGCCCGACAGCGCGTAGCGCGGGTTGTTGCTGCGCGGCAGGTATTCGGTGATGTATTCGTCCTGCGACGTGACGACCACGGCGTCGAGCCGCAGCGCGTCGAGCACGCGCGACAGGCCGCGCTGCGTGTCGGCGACGCACGCGTCATACGGGGGAAGGCCGGAGAAGCTGTATTTCAGTCGATCGATCATCGGATACCCGCTAATGATTGTTGTCGGCAGCCGGCGGTGTCACGCGGCATCGCGCACGCGGCGCGCCGCCCGGGCGCGGACGACGCAAGGCCCCGCGGGCAGCCGGGCGGCGGCGCCGCAGCGCCGTTCCGGCGCCGGTCTCGGGAAAAATTTTTGTCCCACTTAACTTTGTTTGATGCGTCGACAGAATCTAGAGCACGCTCAAATTGAGGTCAAGCCAAAATTTTCGTAGGGCTAAAATTACCGGCACGGCGCGAAGGGCGGCGCCGCCAGGCGCGGCGTGGCGCCGTGCGCGGCGCCACCGCGCGGTACAATGCGCCGGCATCGCCGTCCCGACGGCCATGCGTCGTGCGCTTCGCGGAACGCAACGTCCCGGCGACTGCACCGCCCTTCCGCTCGCCTCCCGACTCGTTGTCACGAAAGAGATTCATGGATTCAGACCTCATGCGTATCGGCCAGCGCATCCGGCGCCTGCGCCGGGAAGCGAAGAAGACGCTGCTGGAAGTCGCGACCGAGGCGAACCTGTCGATCGGATTCCTGTCGCAGGTCGAGCGCAATCTCACCGGGATCTCGCTGTCGTCGCTCGTCAACGTCGCGACGGCGCTGAACGTGCCGCTCGGCACGCTGATCGAGCAGCCGCGCCAGGCGCAGCCCGACTCGCGCGCGGGCCGCCGCGAACCGTACGCGGTCGACGCCACGTCGCAATGGTACGAACGGCTGTCGACCACCTTCGATGGCAGCCAGATCCACGCGCTCAAGGTCCGGATGATGGAGGGCTACCGTTCGGAATGGGTCGCGCACGGCGGCGACGAGTTCGTGTACGTGCTGACCGGCCGCGTCTGCTACACGATCGGCAAGAAGGATTACCCGTTGTCGCCCGGCGACTCGCTGCACTTCGACGCGCGCAAGCGCCATCGCGTCGCGAATGTCGGCGACGGGCCGGCCGAACTGATCGCGGTCGGCACGCTGCCGCTCTTCGACGACAGTTGCGCCGAGTTCGGATCCGCGACAATGGAAATCAGGCCGCCCGCGCGCGATGCCGGGCCGACGCCGGGCGAGCCGCGCGTGAGCCGCCGCGAACCGGCGCAGAAACGAGAGCACGAGCACGCCGCGAACGCGGCCGCGCCTGCCGCCGACCTGCCGGCCCGCGTGGCGGCCAAGCCCGCTGCCGGCAAGTCGCGCGCGACCACGGGCAAACGCCCGGCCGCCGCCACCCCGGCCCGCCGCGCCACCGCCCGCACGAAGCAATGACGGCTGGCGGCCGGGCGACGCACCGCGCCACTCGTTTGGTCCGCGCTATTCGCCGATCGCCAGCGCCTGCTTGACGGCCTCGACCCGTGCGCGATGCACGGCGTCCTTGATCTGCATCACATCGTCGCCGACACCCCGCGCGATCGCGCCCGCGTCGACGCTGCGCGCCGCCACCAGCGCCACGCGCAGCCGCTCGGCCTGCGGATACGGCTGCGTGTCGAGCCCGAGCCGGCCGCGGGCATCCGATTCGCACGCCTGCAGCATCTCCGCGAAGCGCGCCGGCTTGCGCAGCGCATCGCTGCGCTCGAAGAACCGCACCAGCGCGGCCGCGCCCATTTCCATCACGCGATGCAGGTTGCCGTGCTCGCGCGCGACCACCAGCGCCAGATCGCGGCAATCGTTCGGCACGCGCAGCCGCTCGCACAACGGCTTGATGAGCTCGACGCTGCGGCCTTCGTGGCCGACATGGCGCGGCAGCACGTCGGCGGGCGTCGTCGCCTTGCCGAGATCGTGCGTGAGCGCCGCGAAGCGCACCGGCAGCGAGTAGCCCTGCTTCGCCGCGTAGTCGACGACCATCATCACGTGCACGCCCGTGTCGACTTCCGGGTGGTAGTCGGCGCGCTGCGGCACGCCCCACAGCGCGTCGACCTCGGGCAGGACGCGCGCGAGCGCGCCGCATTCGCGCAGCACCGCGAACATCCGCGACGGCTTCGCCTCCATCAGCCCGCGCGCGATTTCCTGCCACACGCGTTCGGCCACCAGCGCGTCCGCTTCGCCGGCGTCGACCATGCGCCGCATCAGCGCGAGCGTGTCGTCCGCGACCGTGAAATCCGCGAAGCGCGCGGCAAAACGCGCGATCCGCAGGATTCGCACCGGATCCTCGACGAACGCGTCGCCCACGTGCCGGAACACGCGCGCGCGCAAGTCGGCCTGTCCGTCGAACGGATCGATCACCGGCCCGACCAGCGCGCCCTCCGGGCTCACTTCGCGCGCCATCGCGTTGATCGTCAGGTCGCGCCGCGCGAGATCCTCGTCGAGCGTCACGTCCGGCGCGAAGTAGAACTGGAAGCCGTGATAGCCGGCCGCCGTCTTGCGCTCGGTGCGCGCGAGCGCGTATTCCTCCTGCGTGTCCGGATGCAGGAACACCGGGAAATCCTTGCCGACCGGCCGGAAGCCCTGTGCGACCATCTGCTCGGGCGTCGCGCCCACCACCACGTAATCGCGGTCCTGCACCGGCACGCCGAGCAATTCGTCGCGGATCGCTCCGCCTACTGCGTAGATGTTCATGGGTTCGGTTCGTATTCGGCAATCACGTTGGTTTCGCGGCGCGCGGCGTCGATCCAGCGCTGCACGGCCGGCAGCGCGGTCACGCGCGCGGCATACCCGGCTGCCTCCGGCGACAGCGCCGGCGCATACGTGTTGAAGCGCATCACGACCGGTGCATACATCGCATCGGCGATCCCGAATTCGCCGAACAGGAACGGTCCGCCCGATGCCTCGATGCACGCGCTCCACAGCGCGTCGATGCGCGCGACGTCGGCCAGCGCATCGGGCGTCGCGCCGCGTCCCGGCATCGACGCGCGCACGTTCATCCCCATCTGCGTGCGCAGCGCGGCGAAGCCCGAGTGCATCTCGGCCGAGATGCAGCGCGCGTGCACGCGCTCCAGCGGATCGGCCGGCCACATCGGGAATTGCGGATAGCGCTCGGCGAGCGTCTCGGCGATCGCGAGCGAATCCCAGATCGCGGTGCCGTGATCGTCGATCAGGCACGGCACCTTGCCGGTCGGCGAATACTCGCGGATGCGCGCGACCGTGTCGTCGCGGCGCAGCTCGATCGCGATCTCGTCGAACGGGATCCCGAAATGCGCGAGCAGCAGCCACGGCCGCATCGACCACGACGAGTAATTCTTGTCTCCAATGACGAGTTTCATGGCGGTGTTCCGAAAGGCGCGAAGTGAATGACGGAAAGCGGCGGCCCGCGGCGCCTAGCGGCGCGAGCGGAACCAGTCGAAGCGGGAGCGCTGCGCGCCGTCCCCGAGATACGCGGGCGCGATGCTCTCGAGACTCGCGGGCGACAGCCCGAGTTCCGGCGCGAGCGGCCCTGACAGCACGTTGGGCACCGACATCGACGCAAGATTGTCGCGCGTGATCACCGGCTCGCCGGGCAGGCATTCGAACACGCGCGCCTGCAGCTGCGCAAGCGCGTCGGGCAGCCGCACGATGCGTGCCTGCCGGCCGACCAGCGTGCCGCAATAGCGCACCAGCTGCTCGAGCGTATAGACGGTCGGACCGCCGAGCTCGTAGGTTTTGCCGTGCGCGGCCGTGAGGTCGAGCGTGTTGACGAACGCGCTCACGACGTCACCGACGAACACCGGCTGGAAGCGCGCGTCGGGCATCGCGAGCGGGAGCACCGGCAGCGTGCGCTGCAGGTTCGCGAATGTGTTGAGGAATGTGTCGCCGGGGCCGAACACGACCGACGGGCGGAAGATCGTCAGCGCGAGCGAATCGGTCGCCGCGACCGCATGCAGCGCGGCCTCGCCGTCGCCTTTCGAGCGCTGGTACATGCTCGCGCCGTGCGAATCGGCGCCGAGCGCGCTCATGTGCAGCACGCGCTGCACGCCGACTTCGACGCATGCGGCGGCCAGCGCGGCCGGCAGCGCGACGTGCGCGCGCTCGAAGCCGGGCCCGTATGGCGTGCCGCGGCCGTCGTGCAGCACGCCGACGAGGTTGATGGCCGCGTGCGCGCCGGCGACGAACCGGGCCAGCGTGCGCGTGTCGAGCGCATCGAGTTCGACGATCTCGACCGGCAGCATCTGCAGGTGGCGAGCATGGTCGCGCCGCCGCGTGCCGATCCTCACGTGCTTGCCGGCGTCGATCAGCGCATTGACGAGCCGGCTGCCGATGAAGCCGGTGCCGCCCAGCAGCGCGACGGTCTGGCGATCCATGGTCGAGTCCTCCAACGGGCGGTTCACGCTGATGACGGGCTTGCGAACGAGCCGTGCCGGCTGTCCCCAAGGGGACTTCCTTCGGGCGCATGCAAGTAGCGGGGCGCGCCGTCCGGGGCCGAGCCCGACAAGCGACGCGCGCCGCCGCAATGCGGCCGGCCACGCTCGCTTCCCTGACCAGGAGAATCATAGACGGGGCTGACCCGTCATGAGCGTGGACAGCCGCTCGAGCATACTGCCGCGTGTCGCGCGGCAGTATGAAGATTGCGGATCAGGGCGAGATCATGCCCAGGCGTTTCTTCAACGACTGCGGTTTGCCCTCGAAGAGCGCCGCGTAGTAGACGGTGTTCGACAGCACGTTCTTCACGTAGTCGCGCGTCTCGTTGAACGGAATCGTCTCCGCGAAGATCGCGCCTTCGACCGGCTGCGTCAGCACCTGGCGCCACTGGCGCGGCCGGCCGGGGCCCGCGTTGTAGCCGGCCGTCGCCAGCACCGGCGAGCTGTCGAAGTTGTTGTAGATGTCCGCCAGATACCAGGTGCCGAGCTGGATGTTGGTATTGATGTCGTGCATCTGCGCACGTGAGATCGTGCCCATCCCGAGCTTCTTCGCGACGAGCTGCGCGGTGGCCGGCATCAGCTGCATCAGCCCGCCCGCGCCGACGGAAGAACGCGCGTTCGTGATGAAGCGCGATTCCTGGCGGATCAGCCCGTACGCCCATTCGATGTCGAGGCCGGTCGACTGCGCGTAGCGCTCGACGATGTCGCGGTACGGCGACGGGTAGCGCAGCGTGAAGTCGTGCTCGGCCTTCGTGCGGTCGGCCGTATTGACCGTGCGGTCGAGCAGGTCGACGCGCTTGCCGTATTCGGCGGCCGCGAGCAGCTGGCGATCGGTCATCCCGCGCAGCGGCCAGTTCCATTCGCGGTTGCCTTCGAGGCGCAGGTTCAGCGCATAGAAGCGCTGCGCGAGCGCGAAGCCCGGGATCTTGCTCATCGCACCGATG
>Ga0207667_10005713_pt1 | contig 15172 bp, 14 predicted proteins | sample KBSCornC52_FD_184301 | JGI IMG/M metagenome (GOLD analysis project Ga0207667, IMG submission 184301) | Corn rhizosphere microbial communities from Kellogg Biological Station, Michigan, USA - KBS Corn C5-2 (SPAdes) (version 2) | ecosystem: Host-associated > Plants > Roots > Rhizosphere > Soil ... | reverse complement strand
TTAAACGATTCCGTCAACTTATGATAAGAACCATACTGGTCGATGATGAGGCGCGCCTGCTCAGCAGCCTGCAAACGATGTTGAAAAGGAATTGTCCCCAGCTGAATGTAATAGCCGTTTGCCGGTCCGCGAATGAAGCGTTGATTAAGATCAGGGAAGCCGGCCCGGACCTCGTTTTTCTGGACATCGCGATGCCTGGAAAAGACGGATTTGCATTATTGGAGGAGATCGGTGATATCCGGTTCCGGATCATTTTTGTCAGCGCACATGATGAGTATTCCTTGCGTGCCTTTAAATTCAGCGCCGTTGATTACCTTTTGAAGCCCATAAATGAGGAGGAATTGGTTGGCGCCGTGAAAAAGGCGGAACAAACCATCCTTCCGGAGCAGAACCTTCAAAAAAGTATCCATGCTTTGATGCATAACCTTAAGCCACCGGCAAACAGCCAGGAGAAAAAGCTCTGCCTGACTACTTTGACCGGATTTCAGGTGATAAGCCTTTCAGATATTATTTATTGCGAAGCCGAAGGGCCCTACACCGATTTTTATCTTTCTGGCGGCAAAAAGATATGTGTCTCGCGCCCATTGGCAGATTATGAGTTGCTGTTGGGCGAGGACGGTTTTTTGCGCGTTCACAAGTCCTTTTTGATCAATTTGCACCATACACGGGAATACCGGCGGGGCGAAGGAGGGGTTGTTATTATGAGCAACGGTGCAGAAATAGATGTCAGCCGCAGGAAGAAAGAAATTTTCCTCGATAGGATCAGGGCGGTTTTTAAGCTATGACCCGCCGGCCCCAAAAATCACATTGCATTTTTAAATTATATTTCGTAACTTATCCTGTCGCCGCTCCAACCAACGGCCGCCGCTGCTTATGATTGCCATGCCAAAACTAATTCCCGTCTCCGTCTGGAGCGCCCTCTCGCTATCTATTGCTAAAGGAGACACCCGCGGTGTCAAGCTGCTGGTTGAAGAATACCACATCGATGTCAACGCCTTTGTCGACAGCAGGTCGTGGATGCCCGTCCTGATGGAAGCCGTGTTGTCCTACGGTTTCGAATCCGAAGATGCCCGTCTTCCGCTGCTGCGCTATTTGCTGGAGAAAGGCGCCGATCCGAATATTTGTTGCCATCGCGGATACAATTGCCTGCACATCGCCGTACAGCAGGAGAAATATCTGAAGGCGCTCGATCTGTTCCTGGATTTCAACGCCGACGTGAATGTCGGTGACGAGGACGGCTCCAATGTCGTCTACTGGGCAGTGCAGGGCTGGTTGCTGAGAAAAAATAACGATGATCGCCCCGAACACCTGCGCGTGCTGGGAAAAATATTATGGCGCGGAGCCGACCTGGACCAGGAGAACCGGTATGGAATGACTGCCCGTAAATGGTTGGAACATGCGGCGCCGGATGTTCAGGAACTGGTCGCAAGCTGGGAGGCCGGAAAGCCTTCTATTCATCCTTCCAGTACCGTCCAGCCGGTGTTCCCCACGCAGCTGCAAGACCCCGAGCTGGCCTACCAGATATGGAGCAATCTCGTTCCAAAGACGGGACCCGCAACAACGGTCCAGGGCGAATTACTGCGCTCGGTCGAGCGCCTTCGTGATGAAGCACAGCAAAATGGAAATGCCAACTACCGCAGGGACCACCGGAGGATGGCGGTCTTTGTACGCGATACGCTTGTGCGGTCTGGCATTTTCGATCAGGGCGAAGTAGCACGGATTCAAACCGGTACCCGGCTGCTGATGAAAGCGGCGCGCCCTTACACCAAAAACGATGTATTCGATCATCTCGTAGACCAGGTCTGCGTATTTTACAACCGCAACCCGACGCCGATACCCTATAAAGCCCGGCGACCCGTATTGTGATCCACCAGCCAGATACCCGCAAAAAAGGCGATCGCGCCCCCGACGCCCCCGGCTAGCAAAGCAGCCAAATGGCCGGAGCTATCCGTTCCATTGATATAAATAAAGGCCGAAACGAGGCCGGCAATTCCCAAAATGGACAGGATAATCCCCATGATCTTCCCTTTCATAAACCTCCATTTAATTGGTTGACGATTCAATGCCAGGCGGATGAACGCCCAGCCGCTACATCCTGTTCAATTTCCATTCCACCCTCGCCGGCCCGCATCCCTCGCCCGCATGCGCCACGTCCCATCCCTAAATATTCCCCTTTTTCAATTCCCCTACCGCATAATGCGCCGCCCTGGCCGTCATCGCCATATAGGTTAGCGACGGATTGGCCGACCCCGATGAGGTCATGAACGATCCATCGGTAATAAATACATTTCCGACCTCGTGTAGCTGGTTGAATCCATTGAGCACCGACGTACGCGGATCCCTTCCCATTCGGGCAGTCCCCATCTCGTGATTGGCATTACCGGGAAAGGACATCCCTGCGCCGGCATGGATATCTTTACACCCCGCCGCGTCCAGCATCTCCTGCATCGCGACGATCATATTCCTGTTCATCGCCCGCTCATTTTCCCTGAATTCCGCATCTACGCTCAGGGTGTTCCGGCCCCATTTATCTTTTTTATCGGTATTCAGTATCACCCGGTTCTCCTGGTAGGGGAGACATTCGCCAAAACCGCTGAACGAAATGCTCCAGGGGCCGGGCTCGACAGCCGCATTCTTCAGCGACGAGCCGATCTCCGCATCCGAGTGCGCTCTTGCTCCGGCACGCGACGCTGCTCCCTCATATCCGAATCCGCGGATATAATCGCGATGTTCTCCGGAAAAATTCTGCCAGCGCGGTATATACAACCCCGTCGGTCTCCGGCCATAGTAATACTTGTCTTCAAAACCCGGAACGATACCCGAAACGCCATGCGATTTGTGATGATCCATCAGGTTGCGGCCCACCTGCCCGCTGCCGTTGCCCAAGCCCTCCGGCCATCGCTCCGACCGTGAGTTGAGCAGGATAAACGCCGTGGCCAGCGTAGCGGCATTCAGAAAGATCAGCCGGGCAAAATATTCCTCCACCTTCCCCGTATCCCTGTCGATGACTTCCACACCCGTGGCGCGACCTTTAGCGTGCACGCCCCCCTTGTTGCCGCGGTCATCCCTGTCATACAAAACGCGGTTGACCAGCGAACCCGATTTCAGGGTGAGCCTCCCCGTTGCAAACGCCGCCGGAAGCGTACTCGCATTCGTGCTGAAATAAGCGCCATAAGGACAGCCGCGATGACAAAGATCGCGATACTGGCATTGCCCCCTTCCCTTTACAGGTTGCGTCAGATTCGCCGTCCTGCCCATGATCACACGGCGGTCTGCAAACTTCGCAGCGACCTGCGACGAGAAATATTCTTCCACGCAGTTCATCGCCATCGGCGGCTGATACTTCCCATCCGGGAGATGCGGTACACCATCGGCATTTCCGCTGACACCGATAAAACGCTCCGCATGATCGTACCATGGCGCAATGTCCTTGTACCGTATCGGCCAGTCGACACCGATACCCTGCCGGAGGTTAGCCTCGAAATCCAGATCGCTCAGCCGGTAACACTGACGGCCCCATAACAATGACCGCCCGCCCACGACATCGCCCCGGATCCAGTCGAACCGTTTCACCTCCTCATACGGATTCTCACGGTCATCGATATAAAAATGTTTGTTGTCTTCACGATAGGAATAGTGACGAGACTGGATCGGGGACCGCTCCCGGTCGCTCCGGTCGAGACTCAACCGATGCGGGAAATCCCATGGCGCCAGGCCGGCGGTCGGATAATTGGGATGCCGCACCTCGCGCCCCCGTTCCAGCAGCAACACTTTCAACCCCAACTCGCATAGCTCCTTTGCGGCCCAGCCGCCGCTGATACCCGAGCCCACTACGATGGCGTCATAACTGTTTTGCTGTTTTGCTTTAGTGGAGAGGTACGGCGCGTCCTGTGGCATGTGGTGAATATTTATCCGTGGAAGGTAACGATTTTTGCCTTTCCCGCGCCACAGCGGTCAGGCAGCCACCCGCGCTCCGCCCCCTATTTGCACCCGCGCGCCACGCCCTATTTACTCTTGATTGATTTTGTCGGTCTTGTAAAATCCCCGAGAGAAGCGATCTTGGCCGGGGAATGCCGGCCCGGGTCCGTATCCTTATCGAGTTCGGCCATATACTCCCGAACATTCTTCGGCAGGGAAGCGAATTCAATTTCGCAGCCCAGCCAGTCGGGATCCAACCTGGCATTATTGATATAGTTCTCCGCTTCTGCCTCCAGCACCTTCTTCGCTGGCAATCGTTGTCTCCAACCGCTGCCATATAAGGTGATCCTATGCTCGGCGCAATTGCCGCAATGCCTGCCTATACCCCCGGCGCCCGCCGGATTCTCGCTCACACTAAAGACATCCGCAGTCTTCGTATTGATCACAGTAAACCGGTCGATAGTCTTTCCTCCATTGTCAAAAACGATATAAGTCTTCATGGTCATAACCCATGGCCGTTCCAAATCGGTGCCAGGGGTTCCCAAATTAGGTAATCCAACCGTTATCAACTCGTTAATGGAGACCCGCAACCCGCCCCCCTACTTCCTCCTTACCCTTTTCAGCGTAATGCTCTGCACGGGCGCCACCACCAGCGGCACCTTCTCGATCACCGCCTGATCGCTGTCGATGCCATAGGCGCGGCTGTCCGACCGGGCCAGCTTCAGGATGCTGAAATACGTATTGAGGATGAACCCCGACCGTACAGAGAATTCATTATCATAAGAGAGGAACCTTTCGAGGATCACGAATTTGAAGTCCTTGGGCTTGCCGACCGTCGGGATCTCTCCACCCGCCGCCATCTCCTGCGCTACCTTTCGCAGCATGACGCCGACCAGCGGCTGGATGCGGAAACCCAACCGCAAATTCACGCGGATCACCTTCTTCGCAACCAATGGCTCGACATCGTATTCTTGCGTATAAGGATCATCCAGCCGCTCGATATTGACGAACCAATAGAAATCGGCCCGTTTGGGCGGGTTGTCGAAGATGGAATCCACGATTCGGTTCTCGATCTGATGAGGACCGGCCCGCGTCAGATATACCACATGGATCGAATATTTCGGAAGGCTCATGTCCCGGCTCAACCGGTCCATCTTCTCCAAATAGGGGCCGATGTCCGTAAAGGTCAGCAGACGCAACGTGATCCTCCGCGCATTATACCATACATACATGGTCGTTATCAGCCCGCCCTCGAAAACGAGAAAGAACAACCGCTTCACCAGCTTGATCGCATTCGCCACGAAAAAGCTGGTCTCCACCGCGACGAAAATAGTGACTATGGCGCCGACGAGCCAGAAAGGATATCGCTTTACACGCCGCAGAAAGTAAACGACCAGCAAGGTCGTCATCAACATCGCCACCGTGATCGAAAAGCCATACGCCGCGGTCATGGCTTCGCTGGTCCTGAAATAAAGCGCCACCAGAACGCAACCTATAAAAAGGATCCAGTTGATGCTTGGGATGTAGATCTGCCCCCGGATATCCGTCGGATATTTTACTTTGACCCTTGGCCAGAACCCGAGACTGATAGCCTCGCTGATCAGGGTGAACGACCCGCTGATCAAAGCCTGGCTGGCGATGATCGATGCAGCGGTGGCGACGATGATGCTCAATAAAAGGAATTGTCTCGGCACGATCGCAAAAAAGGGATTGAGACCTTCCAGGCCGGGCTTGTTCCGCATCAGCGCCCACGCGCCCTGCCCGAGATAGTTCAGCACGAGTGCGATCTTGACGAATGTCCAGCTAAAATATATGTTGCCCCTCCCGACATGCCCCAGATCGGAATACAACGCTTCCGCACCCGTCGTACAAAGGAAAACGGAACCCAGCAGCCAGAACCCATGCGGATGGTTCACGAGCATCTTCAACCCATACACGGGGTTCAGCGCCGCGAATATGGCTGGGTATTGGACGATCTGCCGCAATCCCGAAAACCCCAGCATTACGAACCATACCAGCATTATCGGCCCGAACCATCCTCCAACCACTTTGGTGCCGAATCGCTGAAAAATGAAAAGAAGCAAAAGGATCACCAGGACGATCTCCAATACCAGGTTATTACCGGGAACGATATGCTGATCCATCCCGGGTACCATCCCCAGCCCCTCGATCGCAGAGGTAACGGTAATGGGAGGGGTAATGATGCCATCCGCCAGTAAGGTGCCGGCGCCGATGATAGCCGGATATACCAACCGATGTCCATACCGGCGCACCAGCGAGTACAACGAAAAAACACCCCCCTCCCCGTGATTATCCGCTTGTAGCGTGATCACCACGTATTTGAAAGTGGTCTGCAGGGTCAGCGTCCAGAAAATACAGGAAATGGACCCGAACACTAGCGATCTGTCGATCCGGCCGCCCTCGTTCAATATCGTTTGCAACGTATAAAGAGGGGAAGTCCCGATATCTCCGTAAATAATGCCGAGCGCGACGATTACGCCCGCGGCCGATGCCCGCTTCAAACTGGTCTCCATGCAGGTAAATTTACCCAAAATCGGGCCATCGGGCCCCCGTCACCCTACAGCTTGCCAGGAGAGGCCGACGTTAGCCTCGTCATCTGAGCCAGCGTAAAGGCGCCGACAGCCATTACCAGGTCGCGCACCGCCACATCGTAATAATGCGTTCCGATCAGCAGCGACAACGCGATCAGGATCAGCCATATCATAACTATATACGCCCCGATCACCGTCCGGGCAAAAACGATGATGCCGGCAATGATCTCGATCACGCCAACGATCTTCATAAAGGTCATCGGTTCCATAGGGACCATCGATTTGTTGGTTCCGAGGTAGTCGGACCAATTGCATAGCAGATTGGTGAATTTATCGAGCCCTGCCACGATCGGCACGACCCCATAGGTAAATCTTAAAATCCCTTGTAGTTGTTTTACGGTAGCCATAAAATGATAATTTTGTTGAACATTAGATCAACCGCCCGAAAAAGCGTTACAAAAACTTGCCTCAATTTCCGTGCGCGGGTTTGTAACTTTTCTGATCTTCGTTCATCCAATCTTAGAATATGATCTACCAGGAACCCCTTCAATTTCGGCAAATTCCTGATGAAACATTGATAAACAGTGTTTTAAAAGGAGAAAAGACGGCCTTCGAGCATCTCATCCGCCGGTACAACCAGCGTATGTTCCGGATAGGTATGTCGCTGTTGGGAAACGATGCCGATGTAGAGGATGCCATGCAAACGGCTTATATCAATGCCTATCTGCACCTTTCGCAATTCAGAAAGGACAGCTCTTTCGGCACCTGGCTCACCAGGATCATGCTGAATCAGTGCCTGGAGCAGAAAAGGAAAACCCAATTGATAAAAGCCAGGATCGCACAATCGGATAATTCAATGAATACGAGAACCCCGGGCAGCGAGCTGGTGAACAAAGAGCTTTCTTCCCTATTGGAAAATGCGATGAACCGGCTGCCGGAAAAATACCGGCTCGTGTTTGTGCTGCGAGAGGTGGAGGACCTGTCCGTGAGGGAGACGTCGGAGGTCCTGGATATCGGCGCCGCCAATGTCAAGACGCGCCTCAACAGGGCGAAAGCCATGCTAAGAGAAAACCTGAAAGGATATATGAAAGAGCATGTCTACGCCTTCGATCTGAAACGTTGCGACCGCATTGTGGCAGGCGTGTTTACCGCCCTGGACTGTATTCCGTCGCCGTCCGCACCTGGTGGCCGCGGGGCGTAAGCGCAACTATTTCGCCTCCTTCAGCGGATACCCGTGTTCGATCCAATCCACCCGTATATTATGCGGGATGTCCAGCAACCGCGGATGCGTAAAATGCATCGAAAGAAGTAAATTAAAGGCCGGCCTGATATTTGGACAGTTTTTGAAAGGACAACAACCACAGTAGATAATTACCTCCATATTCCTATCCTGCCCCGAGAGCAGGGTCTTCAATTTATCCAGGTTCGCGCTTTCATGAGCAGCGCCCGTCTCGATTGAGCCCTTAATAAGGCCGGCAGGACCCACGCAGATGACGAGTGGATTGGAATTATTATTGATCTTTGCTGCAAGTTCGGCAGGAGCCATCAGCTGCTCCGGCGTCCATGGCTCCGTCTGACGCGCCCGAACGATCACTGAACCCAAAAGGACGATGAGGACGCAACCGGAAAGATAAAGTTTTCGTTTCATCTTGAAGTTTATTGGTGCTTGCTAATTTAAGACTATCGGACGAAATAGCACAACAATGGAACATATAATGAAGATTTTATCCGTCTCGGACGTGACGCATGACGTGAAATGCATCCGGATCGAAAAACCCGAAAACTATTCCTTCGTTCCCGGCCAGGCCACCGATGTGTCCATTGATAAAGATGGCTGGCGCGAGGCAAAAAGACCCTTCACCTTCACCAGCCTCAACAGCGATCCCCACCTTGAATTCACCATCAAATGCTACACCGGTCATGACGGAGTGACGAACCAGGTAGCCCGCCTGGAACCCGGCGACCGGCTCGCCATCGATGAGCCCTGGGGCGCCATCCATTATAAAGGCGAAGGATATTTCATCGCCGGCGGAGCGGGCATCACCCCTTTCATAGCGATCTTCCGGCAATTGCACCAGGTGGGGCTGATAGGCAGGAACAAGTTGTTCTTTTCCAACAAGACCGTCCCGGATATCATCTACAAAAGCGAGCTGATGAAAATATTCGGCGCCAATGCCGTATTTGTGATGACCCAAAAGGCGGAGGAATCCTATGCGCTCGATTTTATAGACCAGGCCTTTTTGAAAACGCACGTGAATCAGTTGAGCAAGTATTTCTACGTTTGCGGCCCCGATCCGATGGTACAGGGAATAAATGACATCCTCGCGGGCCTGGGCGTCACCCCTCAATCGGTCATTTTTGAAAAATGAAACCGCCGCGCACCGCCGAAATCCGCGGTGCGCGCCGGCCTACGATCGTTTAAACCCGCAAAACAGGAACTCCTGCACCGTATGGAAGGGCGTCTCGTGCTCTTCCGTCACGCATTTTATCTTCTCGAAATTCTTCTCCAGCTCTCCTCTCAATTCCTCCTCCGAATACTGCCGCACGGGCAATCCGCTGCACTGCCGCGGACCCCTGTCCGAAAAGGTGCCGATCACTGCAAAACCGCCCGGCGAAACCGCCGAACCCGCGATAGCCAGGTAACGCGTCACCTCCGTCGCCTCTGTGAGGAAATGGAACGTGGCGCGGTCATGCCACAGCTGGTACGCGCCATCCGGCCTGAACTCCGTGATATCGGCGACGATCCATTTCACCCGCGAAGCCTTTTCGCCGAGCCGCCGCTGCGCGCGATGCAACGCTTCTTCCGAAATATCCAGCACGGTAATATCCCGGTATCCCTCCCCGAGCAGGTGATCCACAAGACGGCTGTCACCGCCCCCGACATCGAGGATCCGCGCTTCCGGGGGCAAGCCGAACAGACCGATAAAATCCAGCGACGTCCGCGGCACCTCCTGCGTCCAGCTCAACTGCTCCGGCGTCCTGGTCCGGTACACGTCTTCCCAATGTTGCTTATTGTCCATTACTCTTTGGTTGCGGATCTAATCCGTTATTCTTTGTGACGCCCCATGAACTTGTCCGCCCACTGGATAAAATACTTCACATTCGGCGCGTCGGTATGCCCCCCGTCATGCTGCCGCCAGGCCAGCTCGCCATCCAGCAGACCCGTATTCACCGGCGGCATCTTCTCCGTATGATAGTCATTCGAGACGCCCAGGTCCTTCGCGCCTAACAGCTTGTACACCACGCCCGCGGCGACGGTCGCCATATAGCTTCCCTGGTGATCCAGCCACCTGGCATCCCCCTGCGCCGGAATGCCATAGCTGATGAAACACAAACGCGGCGCGCACAAGGCGATCAATTCATGCGAGTCGACGGGAAGATCGTTCGCCGTCTTTGCCCCGAACACCGCATCCGATGCGCCGTATTTCATGAAATTGCCCGCCATCCAGTAATATTCTCCGCCCGTCAAACTTTCCACCGCCTCGCCGAAATTGCGCCGGTTCAATTTCGCGCCACCTTCGCCCGAAGACCCGATCAACCCCATATAGAACCGCGGCTCGAATGCCAGCGTCACCAATGCCGCTTTCCCATACCGCGATACGCCTTCGATACCCACATGCTTACTATCCACCTCCGGCTCGTTGGCTTCAAGATAATCCAATGCTCTTGCCGCTCCCCATGCCCATGCACGCAGCGCGCCCCAGTCATCCGGTTTGCGGGGCTGCCCATGATTGCACAGCCCGATGATGCCCTTTGTCAAACCTGCGCCATTATCCGCCTGTATGCTGTTCGGATCGATCAGGATATATCCCCAACCGTCGGCGATCAGTTGCTGGGTGGTCGGCGGATCGCCTGCACCGCGCGGAAAGCCAAAACCCGCCGGCGTTTGAGCGGCGATAGGATTATAAGCGGGATATTTCTCGAATATTTCCTTGAATTCCGGGTGTTCCTTCACCAGCAGGTCCTTAATGGCGGAATTTATCTTTTCGAGATCATCGGCGGGAGGCTGTGCCGGAGCGGGCAGCTCGCTTCGACCGAATAGCATCAACAACGGCACCGGCCCCTTAGCATTGGCGGGCACCACGAGCGTCATCCTGATATTGACGTCGATCGCCGGATAGCCGGAATTATCGACATGCCCGATCAGCTCTTTGGCAATGACGGGTATAAAAAATCCGATGCGTTCGTGATCCGTCACCTTCACGGTCCAGGTCACCTTGGGCACACGCGCGGGCACCCTGCCGTATACCTCCCGCTCGAAATCCTCCACGATCTCCGGCCGCCGCTGTTTCCACCATTGCTCCGCCGTAGTGACCTTTTTCCCGTTATTCAATGTCAGCACATCGGGCAGGTCCGGATAGGGATTGGCCAACGCCTCATCGTAATTGGCATGGTTCGGCGCTTTTTCGTCGCCGCTCGGACCCGGACGCAGCGCTTTTATACCCAGCTGCCTCATCATATTCTCATGATCCTGTTCAGCAGTGAAATTGACGGGTGCGGGCTGTTGCTGGGCCACGACAGGCGTCGCCGCCGCAAACAACAAAATGTACAGAATATTCTTTTTCATATTTAATATTGATCTTGGTTTGTCCATACCCTCACGGCTCCTCATCCGTCCGGAAAGGCGATGCAGGCAGCCCTTCCTTATTATATAAATTGGCATCCCAGGGGTTATCTGCCCATGCGTAGCGTACATATTTGGGCGCAGCTACCTCATTGCTCGATACCACCACATGATCGCCCTCGATCCGCGCATCCGCCCACACGAATTTCTTATCCGCCCCGGCGATGGCAAACGAATGCAACCCTCCTCCGCCTTTCGCTATCAGGCCCCCGCCAATATGATCGAACGAGATCACGATACTATCGCCTTCCACATCGGCCGACCGGTAGATAGGACCCATATAAACGACATCCTTATCGCCATAGGCCAAATGCTCCGCGGCCAGCGCAAGCCGGTCTCCCACGTCCTTCTTATCCAGCGGATGGATGTCATTCCATTCACCGGCATCAATCGTAACCGCCATCGCGGTATTCGGCACCTTCAGCGCCATCAGCTGCGCTTCTCTCAATTCGGCCCACTGACTTTCGGACGGAGAATACTGCGCTTCCATGAAATTGGGCAGCTGTACATACAGGAAAGGCAACTCTCCCTCGCCCCATTTGTTCCGCCAGTCGGCGATCAGCGCCGGCAGCAGCTGCCGGTATTCTTTCGGTTTACCCGTATTGGCCTCTCCCTGGTACCAAAGGAAGCCCTTAATGCTTTCCTTGATGGCCGGGGCTACCATGGTATTGTAAAGACCCGTCGGTTCATTCTGCGCGGAGAAAAACCGGCTGCCACCTCCGCCACCGCCCCCGACCCCTATATTTCGCGGCGGGAATACCTGACCGACCTTGTATTGCCAGTCGCCGCGGATATCGATATGGTTCACGCCATCGGTCAGCTCGTACCGTTTGTCCGGGACGAAACCGCCTTTGCCGAATGTATTGGTAACCCGCACCACGAGCAGATTCTTCCCCGCTTTGAGCACTCCCGCCGGCACTTCGTAGCGGCGCGGCGGATATTGATAGGTGATATTCCCGACCTTCACGCCGTTGACAAACGTCTCATCCGCATCGACGATGCGACCGACGAATAGCTTCGCCGGCTTGCCGGCCATCGATGCAGGTACATCGATCTCTTTCCGGAACCATACGACGCCATTCAGCCCCCTGACGCCCTGGTCCGCCCAGTAACCCGGCAGCCAGAATGGATGCCAGCCCTCCGGCACATAGGAGGGATCGTACCATTTGATGGGGCCGGCAAGACCCTGATCGGGGTGCGTCGTCCTCCTTCCCTCGAAAGTGCGCGTCCTCACGGGGTGCAGGAGCTTATCAAGAAATACGCTGTCCCTGAACTGTGCAACCCTTTCTGCATAGTTGGGGATATCTTTCAATCCCTCTGCGCTGATCCACGCCTGTATCGGCGTCCCGCCGACGCTCGAATTGATGATCCCGATAGGGACATGATATTTCAGGTACAGCTGTTTGGCAAAGAACCACGTAGCCGCGCCGAACAATAACACATTTTTTGGATTGGCCTCCTCCCACTGCGATGGCGGCAGATCCTCGTGCAGCCGCGTCACATCCGACACGGTCGGGATAAAGAAATTCCTGATCTCGGGGATATTGGCCTGCGCGATCTCTTCCGGGTATTTTTCCTTGACCCGCTCCATATCCAGCACCATATTCGACTGGCCCGAACAAAACCAGACGTCTCCAACGAGGACATTCTGCAAGGTGAGATGGTTGCGGCCGCGGATCTCCATGGTATAAGGCCCGCCCGCCTTCATGGCGCGTAGCCTGACCTGCCAGCCACTGTCCGCGGCGGCGACGGTCCGATAGGTCCTGCCGTCAAATGTCACCGATACCTTTTCGGAAGGAGAAGCCCATCCCCAGATCGTAATTGGCTTGTCCCGCTGGAGGACCATATTAGAGGCGATCAGGTGCGGAAGCCTTACCTGTGCAGAAGAACCCAGCGGCCACAATAGAACGACAAGCGAAACGGCGATGACGCTACAAACCCTCACCCGGGCTGCCATCGCTTCAAATACACCATTTGTAGTTTGCATGATGATACGTATTGCAATCGATTGCATTAAGGTACGATTTATTGGCTCTTCACCAAAAAACTTTCCCCTCGTTGCCCGCCGATACGTCTACACCAACTCACTCCGCGCCTGCTTGTTTCCTCGCCGGCACGCCGCCCGGAACTCCCGCGTATTGCCAGGCGAGGATACCATCGTAATTTTTTTCCCGGACGGCCCGCTCCCAATCCGCTACCGGGGCCCTGATCTGTGCTTCATTGTTCATAACGGTGAATTTGTTGAACAAAAGTAGCGCGTCACCGTTAGAACAAAAGGGTGGGAATCGGACGAAACAAGGGTAGTTTTGCGCCAGCCTGCGCCCAACCCAAAAAAATGCGAACCATGTGGATCATAACGATGCTTTTGCTGCTGTCCTGTCATCAGGCGCCTGACACAAGCCATCTCGAAAAAGACCTCCTCCGTCTCGAAGCTAAGATCCCATTAGCCGATGTCGCCGGCCGTATCGATCATCTCGCCTTCGACGCGACCGGCCACCATATGTTCGTTGCGGCGCTGGGCAACAATACCGTCGAAATAGTCGACCTGGCAACCCGCGCGCGCATACATACGATCACAGACCTTCATGAACCGCAGGGCGTAGCCTTTATTCCTTCCGCGGGGCACTTAGCCGTGGCGAATGGCGGCAACGGCGTCTGCATCTTCTATGACGGCACTAACTTTCGCGAACTGGGCCGTGTTTCGCTCGGCGACGATGCCGACAACGTCCGCTTTGACGGAATACACATCTATGTCGGGTATGGCGGCGGCGCCATTGCAACGATCGACCCCTCGGCCAGGAAGACGCTGGGCAATCTCTCCCTCAGGGGACATCCCGAATCCTTCCAGCTGGATGATTCGGGCCGCGTGTTCATCAATGTGCCGGATGAGAATGAGATCGTCGTGGCCGATTTGAATAGGTCCGCCGTCATCGCCCGCTGGAAGAACAAAGGGGCCTCCGCCAATTTCCCGATGGCGCTCGATAAAAAGCAAGAACATCTTTTCGTGGTCTACCGTCATCCGGCGCAGCTGCGAATGCTGGACTGCCGAACGGGCGCGGTGCTGGCCTCATCACCCTGCGTCGGCGATGCGGACGACGTATTCTATGATGCCGGCTCGGGCCTGGTCTTCGTCACCGGCGGCGAGGGCTATATCGACGTCTTCCGCGGAACCACCCTGGTCAACCACATCGCCACCCGCAAAGGCGCACGCACCAGCCTCTGGCTACCCAACGAGCGTCGCCTGATCGTCGCAGTGCCCGCGCGAGCCGGCGAACCCGCCGCACTCTGGGTATACAGCCTCTAGCCTCCACCGGTCTCCCCGCATTACCGCGCACAGAATGAGGTGGAGGGAAATCTGAAAACGGCTAAAAGGATAGGCAATTGATTGGACTTGCGATTTTACGCCGCTAAATCCTATGAATGATGGTATTGACAAAGTAATAAGTATATTAGAAGATCACATATTTTAAACATGCCTAAAGGGTGAATCCTATTCTTAGCAATATTTACAGTTTTGACTATTAACTCATGTTATACTCAACAGGAGGCGGGGCCTGGGTATCGGTGGGCGCTTTTCAGAGATACTCCCAATTGGGCGCTTGCTCACGCGGTGCAGCAGGAAGATACCGCGAGGATTCATGAAATTGTACAGTCGGGGAAAGTAGATGTCAATTTCAAGGAACCGAAATTTGGTCAGACTTTGCTGATCCTTGCCATCGCCAATGGTAAGCTGAACTCGGTTGCTGCACTGCTGAAATCGGGCGCTGATTTGAGCGTTCGCAATTTGAATGACGATCAGGCGATTCACGAAGCCTGCAAATTTCCCGATCTGCGAAAACACAGTGCGCAGATGATAGAGGTATTGATCAGCTATGGAGCGGATGGCTGTACCCAATCCCATTACTTTATCTCTGCAACATAAGCCATTAAGTATTTTTGATTTCTTAAATAAGCCTGGATTTGGTAGAAATCCGAGTATTATTAATACGAGCATTAAATAGTATCACATACGAAGAAAAATCCTTATCTTTGAAGCATGCAAAGAAAGGATGGCCGGAAACTAACCAAGGACGCCCAG
>Ga0207667_10005711_pt1 | contig 15175 bp, 17 predicted proteins | sample KBSCornC52_FD_184301 | JGI IMG/M metagenome (GOLD analysis project Ga0207667, IMG submission 184301) | Corn rhizosphere microbial communities from Kellogg Biological Station, Michigan, USA - KBS Corn C5-2 (SPAdes) (version 2) | ecosystem: Host-associated > Plants > Roots > Rhizosphere > Soil ... | reverse complement strand
CCGTTCAATCGAGCGCGTTTATCGAGCGATCAGCAATTTCGTGCCGCACGCGTGCCGATGCGGCCCGCGCGCGCTTATCCTTGTGTCACCCGCGCCGGCGGGTCCCGATTTTCGCTAGGAGTCGCACATGCCCCTGGTACCCCCCCACGGCGGCCGAGGCCTCGAGCCGCGGCTCCTGGACGAACCGCGGCGCTCGCACGAGCGCGCCCGCGCCGCCGGCCTTCCCCGTTTGACGGTGAGCTCGCGCGAGAAGGGCGACCTCGTGATGCTGGGGCTGGGCGGCTTCACGCCGCTCGAGGGTTTCATGACGCACGCCGACTGGAAGGGTGTGTGCGACGGCATGCGCACCGCCTCTGGCCTCTTCTGGCCGATCCCGATCACGCTCTCGACGGACGAGGCCACGGCGGGCCCGATCGCGCAGGGCGCGGAGATCGCGCTCGCGGATCCCGACGACGGCTCCATCCTCGCGGTGATGCGGGTCACCGAGAAGTATCGGATCGACAAGGCGCACGAATGCACGTCCGTCTTCCGCACGGCCGATCCTGCGCACCCGGGCGTCCGCATGGTCATGGCCCAGGGCGACGTGAACCTCGCCGGCCCCGTGGCGGTCCTCTCGGACGGCGGCTTCGCGGCGGCCTACGGCGCCCTCTTCATGACGCCCGCCGGGACGCGCGCGGAATTCGAGCGCCTGGGCTGGACGCGGGTCGCCGCCTTCCAGACGAGGAACCCCATGCACCGCTCCCACGAATACCTCGCCAAGGTGGCGATCGAGGTGTGCGACGGCGTGCTCATCCACTCGCTGCTGGGGAAGGTGAAGCCGGGCGACATCCCCGCCGAGGTGCGCACGCGCGCGATCGGCGTCCTCCTCGAGCGCTACTTCAGGCCCGGGACCGTGGTGCAGGCAGGCTATCCGCTCGACATGCGCTACGCGGGGCCGCGCGAGGCGCTCCTCCACGCGGTCTTCCGCCAGAACTACGGGTGCGCCTACCTGATCGTGGGCCGCGACCATGCGGGCGTCGGGAGCTACTACGGGCCCTTCGACGCGCAGCGCATCTTCGACGAGATCCCCGCCGACGCGCTCGCCATCCGGCCGATGAAGATCGACTGGACGTTCTGGTGCTACCGCTGCGGCGGCATGGCCTCGGCCCGCACCTGCCCGCACGAGGACCGGGATCGCCTCCTCGTCTCCGGGACGAAGCTCCGGAAGTGGCTCTCGGAGGGGAGCGCCGTGCCGGACGAGTTCACGCGCCCGGAGGTGCTCGAGGTGCTGCGCGAGTACTACGCCTCGCTTCCGCCGGAGGACAATGTGGAGGTGAAGCTCGCGGGGCATTCCGCGCGCTGAAGGAGGCGGCCATGGGCGAGGGCGGCAGGGGCGAGGAGCGGGGGCTGGATTCCGCGGCCATCGAGCGGATCGTGCGCGAGCGCGTGGACGCGGTGCTGGGGGAGCGCCTCGAGGCCGAGCTTGCGCGCCTGCGGCCGGTTGGCGGGGCGAAGACGCCCTCGATGACGATCATCGCCACGCGCGGAACCCTGGACGGCGCCTATCCGCCGTTCATCCTTTCCTCCACCGCGGCGGCGCTGGGCTGGGACGTCGCGGTGTTCTTCACGTTCTACGGGCTGGAGCTCCTCAAGAAGGATCTCTCCGGCCTGCGCGTGAGCCCGCTCGGCAACCCCGCCATGCCGATGAAGATGCCGTTCGGTCCGGAGTGGCTGCGCTCGATCCGGTGGAACGTGCCCAACGCGGTGCAGGCGGTGGTCCCCGGATTCGAGGCGCTCGCGACGTCGCTCATGCGCAAGACCCTGCGGGACAAGGGGGTGGCGCCCATCGCGGAGCTCCGGGCCGCCGCGATCGAGGCGGGCGTGAGGCTCGTCGGCTGCCAGATGACGGTGGATCTCTTCGGCTACTCGCGCGAGGACTTCGTGCCCGAGGTGGAGGACTACGTGGGCGCGGCGACGTTCCTGCCGATGGCGCGCGACGCCGACGTGAGCCTCTTCATCTGATCGCGCGGGACGGCGCTCAGGAGCGCGCCTCTTCCTCGGCGATATCGAACTGGTCGCTCAGGAACTTGAGGTAGTCGCGCAGCTGCTCCACGCAGATGGAGACGTGCTGCACGTCGCCGGTCCAGCCGGGAATCTCCCAGTTGCTGCCGTTGCCGTTGGGGTTCTTCCAGGCGACCGGCATGGGCTCCACGCGGTGGCATCCGTCGACCTTGGAGAGCTTCGCCCGGATGAGCGTGTCCAGCACCCGCTTGCTGATGGTGGCTTTGGCCATGGCCTCTTCTTTTCTTCGCGTTGATGGTTCCGGTTCGACGCGAAGTGCCCGCTCGCTTTTTGTAGGACGACCTTGGCCCGGGATGTGGTCGGCGTCCGGGAAATGCATCGGCCCGCGGGGAGGCCCGGCGTCGCCGTCCATCCTTCGTCCGGCACTTCCGGCGCGGCCGACAAGCGAATGCGGCGCCGGGAGACTTGCACATAGGAGCGCAGAGGTGACGGGGGCGAAGCGGCCCCTCGTAAACTTCCTTTCATGGAACGAAGACGCAAGGCGCTCCGCGAGCCGCGGTGCGGGCTCTGCCTCACCTGCGCGAACGCGGCGGGCGGCGCGCCCCGGCAGCCGTGGATGGAATGCGGCGCGGGCGCGGATCCCCGCCGCGCGCTCTACGATTGCCCCTCGTACGTGCGGGTCTTCGTCCGTGCGCCGCACGTTCCCGCCCGATATTGCCGCGCTTCCCGGTGAACGCCGCGGCCACCGTGCGGCTGGAGCACCTCTACGGCTGAAGCCGGCGGGCGGGCATGGTATAAGCACGGCAGCGCGCCGCGGGCGCGCGCCGATCCAGGGCAAGGAGGAAGCGTCGGTGTTGCAGGCGAGGATGCCGTGCGTGGCGGCGCTGGCGGTTGCGGCGCTCCTCGCGCCCCCACCGGCCCTGCCGCGCGGCGCCGATCCGTCCCCGGCGCTCCCCCGCTACGAGGCGCCCACCGGCCCCGCGCCGCGCATCGCGTTGGTCCTGGGCTCCGGCGGCCCGCGCGGGTTCGCGCACATCGGCGTGCTCAAGGTCCTGGAGGAGATGGGGATCCACCCCGATCTCATCGTGGGCTCGAGCGTGGGCGCCATGGTGGGCGCGCTCTATTCCGCGGGCTACGACGCGCGCGCGCTCGAGCGCCTCGCGCTCGACCTCAAAATGCTCGACTTCTACGAGCTGCGCCAGCTCTTCAGGCGGAAAGGCACCGGCCGGCCCATCGAGGCGTACGTGGACGAGCACGTGCAGGGTCGGCCCATCGAGCGCCTGCGCATCCCGCTCGTGATCTCGGCGACGCGGCTCTCGGACCACCGCCTGGTGTTCTTCGATCGCGGCGACACGGGGCTCGCCGTGCGCGCCTCGGCCGCGGATCCCGACGAGTACGAGCCGGTCCGCATCGGCGGCGAGCTCTACGCGGACGGCGACGAGCTCTCACCCGTGCCGATCCGCGCGGCCCGTGCCTGGGGTGCGCATTTCGTGATCGCGGTCGACGTCTCGGCGTATGCGAGCACGACCCCGCCGGGCGTCCCGCAGTCGTGGATCGACAAGGATGCGCGCCGCGCGCGGCAGATCGCGGCCGAGGCGCCGCAGGCCGACGTGATGCTGCATCCGGACATCGGCTATTACGCGGGCTTCGACGAGGACTACCGCCGGCACGTCATCGCCGTGGCCGAGGCCTACACCCGAGCGCACATGGCGCAGATCCGCGCCGCGCTCGCGGCGAAGGGACTGCCCTAGCGGCGGTGCACGCCGTCCAGGACGGCGCGATAGAGGATGCTCGAGCGCGAGCCGCTGCGGCAGAAGGCGACGGTCGGGCGCGGCATGCGCTCGATCACCGCCGCGAAGCGCGCGACATCCTCGACCGTGATGTGCGCCGGGTCGACCGGCAGGCGCTCGTACTGCGCGTTCGAGTCGGCGGCCGCGGCGGCGAGCGCCTCCTCCGGCGGCTGTGGCCCGGCTCGTGCTCGAGGCGGTTTCACGAAGCTGCGGAAGCCGCTCGCCGCGAGCGCGCGGATCTGCTCCGGGGAGAGCTGGGGCGCCACGGCGAAGTCGGGCGCGAGGTAATTGATCGGCAGGTCCATCCCGCTATTCTGCCTCACTCCAGGCGATAGGCCGAATGGCCGAGTGCGTTCTGGACCTGCTGCACCGCCGCCGGTGCCCTGGCGCTTTTCCCGGGCGGGGCGTTCCTGCCGAATTTTCGGTGCCCGCGTGACCCGCTTTTCCGTAGAGCCGGCCGGGCGCGGCCGCTACCGTGGTCGTGCGGATCGTTCCGCACCGCCCCAGGAGAGTCCCATGTCCCTGCCCCTCACGCCCACCGCGGAAGACGAACGCACGGTCGCGATCGTCGCCCGCGCCGTGATCCCCATGCTCGTCGCGGCCGCGGTGACCGCGCTGGTCCTGGTCGCCGTCCGCGCCGAGCCGATCGAGGCCCCGGCCGGATACCACGCCGCGCCTCCCCCCACCCCATACAGCGAGATGCACGCCCGGATCGCCCAGCCGCCCGGGGAGCCGGAGCCGCAGCCCCCCACGTTTTGAAGGCGCCGTTGCGCATGAAACCGGCGGGGGCGAAGATCCGACACGGTTTTGAGAACTGCGTCACATCCCCCGCTGCCGGGCTTCGGGTAGCTTGCCTGTATCGGGGCCGCATGCCCCCTGCCGGGATGGGAGATTCGCCATGTCCGCCCCCTCCGTCTCCTCCGCCTACGCGCCGCGCACCTCGGTCTCGGCGGATATCGTGCGTCTCGCGGTGCCGCTGCTCGTGATCGCCGCGTCGATCGTGGCCACCCTCTGGATCGAAGGCGGCGGCTTCGGGAGCTGACGCTCCGCTACGGCAGGACCTTCCGTAGGCCACGCGCTCGCCGATCACGAGAATCCGGTCGCGCTTGATGTCGTGCACGCCGGTCGAGAAGCCGGAGCACGACTTGCCCGCGCCCTCCTTAGCGGCAGACGAGGACGGGAGTCCGGGAATGGGTGAGCACCTTGGTGGTCTCGCTCCCGAGGAGGAGGCCCGCGATGCCGCGGCGACCGTGGGAGGCCATGACGATCACGTCGCATTTCTTCTTCTTCGCCGCGCTCACGATCGATTCCCACGGCTGGTCGTTCGTGGTCGCGAAGGGCGCGAACGGCACCTTCGCCGCGTCTGCGAGGCGCCGCACCTTGGTGAGCGCGCGCTCCGCCTCCTTGCGGACGGCCTTCCCGTATTCCTCCGGGGAGTAGCCCTCCGGGTAGTACATGACGCCGTCGCCGCCCGTGGGCGGGACGTAGGGCGCCATCACGTGAATCGCGGTGATCTTCGCGCCATGGACCTTCGCCAGGGCGACCGCGGCCTTGGCCGCCTTGAGCGAGAGCGCCGAGCCGTCGGTGGGAACCAGGATATGCCGGAACATGCGTCCTCCTCAGTTCTGCTCGTGGACCATCACGGCGCGCAGGCCCGCCGTGTCCAGGATGCGGATGTGCTTCTGCTGCACCGAGATGAGCTCGTCGGCCTGGAAGCGCGAGAAGAGCCGGCTCACGGTCTCGAGCGAGAGGCCCAGGTAGCTGCCGATCTCGTCCCGGGTCATGCGCAGGTGGAACTCGTTCCGCGAATAGCCGCGCGCGACGAAGCGCTGCGAGAGGTTCAGGAGGAACGCGGCCAGCCGCTCCTCCGCGCGCATGGTGCCCAGCAGCATCATCACGCCCTGGTCGCGCACGAGCTCGCGGCTCATCACCTTGTGGAGCTGGCGCTCGAGGCCGAACTCCCCCAGGTGGTCGTAGGGTATCACGCAGACCTCGCCGTCCTCCAGCGCGATCACGTCGGCGGCGTGGCGCTCGGTGCCGATGCCGTCCATGCCCACGATCTCGCCGGCCATGTGGAAGCCCGTCACCTGGTCGCGGCCGTCCTCGAGGACGACGCTCGACTTGAGGAAGCCGCTGCGGACCGCGTAGAGCGATTCGAACGACTCGCCGCAGCGGTAGAGCGTCTCTCCCCGCTTCAGGCGCTTGCGGGTATAGACGACGTCGTCCATGCGCGCCATCTCCGAGGCCTGCAGGCCGCAGGGAAGGCAGAGCTCCCGCAGGTTGCAGGTCGCGCAGCGGGTGCGGAACCGCGCGACGGGCGAAGCTTCCCTGGCGTCGGACGCGGTACGGCGAGTCGTGGTGGGTCTCATGGGAATGGCGATGGCGATCGCGGTTGTCATGGTATTTGCTGCTCCCTAGTGGCGCGTCGAAGCGATTTCCGCGATCACTTCGCGCACACGGTCGAACTCGTTGGACTTGTCGAGGAAATAGGCGGCTCCGGCCTCGGTCGCGGCGCGCCGGTACTGCGCCTCGGCGTGGTTGGTGAGCACGACGAAGACGATCTCGGGAGCCTTCGGGCGGACCGAGCGCATCACGTCGATGCCGGTGCATCCCATGAGGTTCAGGTCGAGGAGGACGGAATCGGGCCGGACGCGCAGGATCCCGGCGACCGCCTCGCGGGCGTTCGCGGATTCGCCCACCACGCTCACGCGCTCCATGAGGGAGAGCATCTCGGCCAGGCGCGCGCGGATCGGCGCCGAGTCCTCGACGATGTATACGCGGGTCATCGCGGTCGTTTCCATGCCAGCCAGTCTCCGCTTCGTTGACGCGGAGCAACATCGGCACAGGCTGAAACGCCGGCTAGGCGCGGTCGCAAGAATGCGCTGCGGGGGCTCCTAGGAAGGGGCTAGGAATATTCCGAGAAGGCGCTCGCCCCGGGGTCGGGCGAAGGGCTACGCCCCGGCGGCGTTCCGGCTCTCGCAGGGCAGGCGCACCGTGAAGGTGCTGCCGAGCAGCGGACCATCGCTCCACGCCTCGACGGTGCCCCCGTGCCGCTCGGCGAACTCCCGGACGAGCGCGAGGCCGATGCCCAGGCCGCCCGCGGTGCGGTTCCCGGCGGCGGCCGCCTGGGAAAAGAGCGCGAAGAGGCGGGCGTGGTCTTCGGGCAGGAAGCCGATGCCGTTGTCGCGCACGCGGATGACGACCTCGCCGCCGGCCGCTTCGCTCGAGAGCTCGACGGTGCCGCCGGCGTCCGTGTACTTCGCGGCGTTCGTGAGGAGGTTCGCCACGATCTGCTGGATGCGCACGGGATCGGCGTCCAGCCACACGTCCTCCTCCGCCAGGTGGAGGACCAGCGAATGGCCCTTCGCGTCCATCTGGTCGCGCACCGCCTCCGCCGATTGCAGGAGGAGGGGCTTCAGGGGAAATCGACGCTTCTTGAGCTCGACGCGGCCGTTCGTGATGCGCGAGACGTCGAGGAGGTCGTCCAGGAGCCGCGCCATGTGCTCGGTCTGGCGCTCCGCGATCTGCTGCGCGCGCTCGCGCTGCTCCTGGCTCACGCCGGGCTGCCGGAAGATGGCGAGCGCGTTCCGCACGGGGGCCAAGGGGTTGCGCAGCTCGTGCGCGAGGATCGCGAGGAACTGGTCCTTGCGCCGCTGGGCGTCGAGCTGCGCGGTGATGTCGCGGGCGATCTTCGAGGCGCCGATGATCGCGCCGTTCCGGTCCCGGATGGGCGAGATGCTGATGGACACGTCGAGCCGCCGCCCGCTCTTCGTGAGGCGTACGGTCTCGAAATGGTCGATGCGCTCGCCCGCGGAAAGGCGGGCGAGGATCTCTTCCTCCTCGGCACGCAGCTCCGGCGGCACGATCTTCATCACCGAGGCGCCCACGATCTCGGCCGCGGCGTAGCCGTACATCCGCTCGGCGGCGGCGTTCCACGAGGTGATCGTGCCGTCGAGCGTCTTGCTGATGATCGCGTCGTCGGAGGAGGCGACGATCGCGGCGAGGCGCGCCTGCGCGACCTCCGCTTCCTGCTCGAGCGTCACGTCGCGCGTCATGCACCGCGTGCAGACGAAGTCGCCGTCGCGGAAGAGGCCGTTCGAGGAGACGGCGACGTGCTTGATGCTGCCGTCGCGGCACCAGAGGCGCGCCGGGCGGCCGTGCATCGTCTCCCCGCGCAGGAGCCGCTGGAGGAAATCGTCGATCACGTCCGGGTCGACGTGGAATTCCTGGATCTTGCGGCCGACGTACTCCTCGCGGGAGTAGCCCAGCATGTCCAGCTCGGCCTGGTTCGCCCAGAGGATCGTGCCGTCGGCGCCCACCATGTGGAGGCCCTCCGCGGCGCGCTCGAGGAAGTCCTCGAGCTCGGCCACGCGCTGCTGCGCGGCCGCGAGCTGGCGCTCGAGGCTCTGCGAGTCGAGCCCCGGCACGCAATCCGGGCGGGAGAGCACGGGCTCGTGGGCCGGGGCTTCTGACAGCGCCATGACATCGGCAAGAAAGGTGATGGAAAAAGATAACCCGCGTGGCGACCTCCGGATGTAGGACGGATTGGAGCCGTTTGTAGGACCGGTCCTACATTTGCGCGGAGCCCCTGCCGCCTGCACTCCCGCGTCGTCACGGCCTGAAGGGCGGCGGACTCAATACGGGTCCGGCGGGTTTTCTCAGGAGCGCGCGGGACGAAGTCCCGTGAGGAGGTATTCGAGGAGCTCGGAGACGGGGCGGATGGCGGAGCCGAAGGGAAGAGCCTCCGAGCCGCGGAAGAAGAGGCCCTTCTCGAAATCGCCCTGCAGCGCGTGGCCCAGGCGGGTCGCGATGCAGAATTGGCCGGCGTTCGCGAGCCCGTCGCGCAGCCCGCAGACGGTGAGGCACTGGAGCCCGGGGACGCAGCGGCGCGGATCGGCCTTCGCGTGCGACTGGAGCGCTTTCTCGCGTTGGAGGTACTTCGCGAGCCACGGGGTCCGCACCGCGCGCGCGGGCAGTCCCGCCACGCTCATGAACGTGACGAGGTCCTCGGGCTTCGCCTCGGCGAGCACGCGCTTGAACTCCGGATGCGCGTCGCCCTCCGCGGAGACGGCGAACGGGGTTCCCAGCTGCACGGCGGAGGCGCCCAGCGCGAGGAGCGAGCGCACCTGCTCGTGTGTGTGGATGCCGCCCGCCACGACGAGCGGGATGCGCTCGCGCTCGATTCCCAGCTCGCGGAAGAGCGCGAAGATCGCTTCCAGCACGGGCGCGAAGTCGTAGCGCGGATGGGCGACCTGGTCGATGCGCGTCGCACCCAGGTGGCCGCCCGCGTAGCGCGGATGCTCGATCACGATCCCGTCCGGGAGCCGGTTCTTGCGCATCCACTTGCGCACCACGATCGAGACGCCGCGGGCCTCCGACAGGATCGGAACGAGCGCCACTTCCGGGAAGCCGGCGGCCAGCTCCGGAAGGTCGATCGGGAGGCCCGCGCCCATGACGATCGCGTGGGCGCCGGACTCGCAGCTCTGGCGCACGTACTGCGCGTGCGCGTTCACGGCCTTCATCACGTTCACCGCGATGGCGCCGCGTCCCTCGGAGCGTGCGAGGGCCGCACGGATCTCGCGGTCGAGGGCGATGCCGTTCAGCCGGTCGAGCGCCTCCTTGTCCCGGCAGCTCCGGGCGAGGAGGTCGGGATGGTGCTGGCGCAGATCCACGCTGGAGATGGTCCCCATCGCGCCCTCTCGCGCGACGGCGCCGGCCAGGCGGTGCGCGGAGACGCCGATGCCCATCCCGCCCTGCACCACCGGGAGAAGGGTGCGGCCGCGCAGCTTCCAGCGGGGGAGCGGATCCGGGCCTTTCGTCGTGGACATGGAGCGGGCGCGCCAACGAATCGATCGATGGGGCGAGGCTAGCGGACAAGGGGTTCGGAAACAACGCGCGGCGGCGTTTCCGAGCCGAAATTCGCGCCGCGTTTGAACTGGATCAAACTTTCGTCGCTCGCGGCGGCCGGCGCTTGGGCATCCTCGTCCTTTCGAAAGAACCCGCGATCGCCATGACGCAGACCGCCCGCCCCACGCTCACCATCACGCAGCGCATCGACGCCATCACCGGGATCCCGGAGCGCTACCGGTCGGACCGGCTGCCGGCGCCCAGGTCCGTGAAGATCGAGCTCACCTCCCAATGCAACTACCGCTGCGGCTTCTGCGCGCACCGTCTGCGCATGAAGGACCGCGGCGAGATGGACCGCGGCTTCTACGACCGCGTGGTAGGAGAGATGGTGGACGCGGGGGTCGAGGAGCTGGGTCTCTTCTACATCGGCGAGTCGTTCATGTGCAGCTGGCTCCCGGAGGCGGTCCGCTACGCGAAGGACCGGGGCATCAAGTACGCGTTCCTCACGACCAACGGCTCGCTCGCGAAGCCCGATCGCGTGAAGGCGTGCATGGAGGCGGGCCTGGACTCGCTCAAGTTCTCGATGAACAACGCCGACGAGGAGCAGTTCCGCGAGATCGCCGCGGTGAAGCCGAAGCTCTGGCGCGACGCGATCGCGAACCTCAAGGCCGCCCATGCGGTCCGGGAGGAGGGCGGCTACGCCTGCCGGCTCTACGCCTCGAGCATCCGCTACGACGGCCTGCAGCAGGAGAAGATGGTGAAGCTCGTGGACGAGCTTCGACCGTACGTGGACGAGCACTACTGGCTCCCCCTCTATTCGATGGGAAGCCTCGCCACCCAGCGCGAGGAAGAGCTGGGCTATCGGCCGACCGCGGGGAACCAGGGGCGGCTGGGGGCGCTCCGCGAGCCGCTCCCGTGCTGGTCCGCCTTCACCGAGGGCCACATCACGCACGGGGGGAAGCTATCGGCCTGCTGTTTCGACGCCGGCGACAAGTGGGTGATGGCGGACTTGAACACCGTGCCGTTCATGGAGGGCTGGAACAGCGAGCCCTTCATGGCGCTTCGCCGCGCGCACCTCGAGAAGGACGTGAGCGGGACGATCTGCGAGTCCTGTGTCGCGTATCAATAACGAGCGACGCGGGCCAAAATCCAGGCCCGGCGGAGCGCAAGCGGCCCAATCGCGGTTCCTTGCACTAGATCAAACACGCGGTACTCAAGGTGCATACGATATCCACCTTAAGGAATCCTCCTCGCAATCGCGACCGCAGACAGGACAAGACCATGCAACCCACAAGAAGACTCTGGCAGTGCCTGTGCGTCGTCTTCGTGCTCTCCTTCGCGGCCCTGGGCTGGCTGGGCCGCGAGATCTACCTCGCCGCGCCGCCGATTCCCGAGGCGGTGAGGACGGAGACGGGCGCGACGCTCTTCACCGCGAACGACATCCGCGAGGGACAGCGGGCGTGGCTCTCGGCGGGCGGCCAGCAGCTGGGCACCGTCTGGGGCCACGGAAGCTACGTGGCGCCCGACTGGTCGGCGGACTGGCTGCACCGCGAGGCGAGCGCGTACCGCGAGATCCGGGCGGCGGCGCTCCACGGCGCGGAATATCACACGCTTCCCCTCGCGCAACGCGGAGCCGTGGACGCGCTGGTGAAGGAGGAGCTTCGCAAGAACACCTACGACGCCGCGACCGGAATCGTGACCGTGTCCGCGGACCGTGCGCGAGCGATCGCGGAGGTGCAGGCGCACTACGAGGCCCTCTTCGGCGACGCGCCTGCGCTCCAGGGGCTGCGCGAGCGCTACGCCATGGGCGACAACCTGCTGCCGCGCCCGGCCGACCGCAAGGCGCTCGCGGGATTCGTCTTCTGGTCCGCGTGGGCCGCGTCGACCGATCGTCCGGGCGAGACGGGCCTCTCGTATACCAGCAACTGGCCGCACGAGCCGCTGGTGGGCAACGCGCTCACCGGCACGGCCTCCGTGTGGACACTCGCGAGCATCATCCTCCTGATCGGGGGCATCGCCGCGATGGTCTGGTTCCACACGGCGCATCCGGACGAAGCGGATCCGAAGGTGCCCGAGCGCGATCCGCTCGTGAACGCCGTGGCGACGCCCTCGATGAAGGCGACCCGCAAGTACTTCTTCGTCGTGGTCGGCCTGATCCTCGCGCAGGTGGGCGTGGGCGCCATCACGGCGCACTACGCGGTCGAGGGGCGCGGCTTCTTCGGCTTCCCGTTGGCCGACTTCCTCCCGTACACGGTGAGCCGCACCATCCACACGCAGTTCGGCGTCTTCTGGATCGCGACCGCGTGGCTCGCGACGGGCCTGTACATCGCGCCGCTCCTGGGCGGGCGCGAGCCGAAGTTCCAGAAGCTGGGCGTGGATGCGCTCTTCTACGCGCTCCTTGCGATCGTCGTGGGCTCGACCGCGTTCGGCTGGGTCGGGTCGCTCAAGCGCGCCGGCTTCGACTTCTCCTTCTGGCTCGGGAACCAGGGCCTGGAGTTCACGAGCATGGGCCGCGTGTGGCAGCTCCTGCTCTTCGTGGGCCTCGTGTTCTGGGTGTTCCTGCTCGGGCGCGCGCTCTGGCCCGCTCTGAGGAAGCCCTCCGAGAGCCGGGGCCTCGTCGCCATGGTCTTCCTCTCCGCGACCTGCATCGGCGGCTTCTACTCGGCCTCGCTCGTCTGGGGCCAGCACACCCACTACGCGATGATCGAGTACTGGCGCTGGTGGCTCGTGCACCTCTGGGTCGAGGGCTTCTTCGAGGTGTTCGCGACCGCCGTCGTGGCGCTCATCTTCACGCGCCTGGGACTCGTCGCCGCCTCGAGCGCGAACCGCGCCATCGTGATGGAGACGATCGTGTTCCTCTTCGGGGGCATCCTCGGGACGCTCCATCACCTGTACTGGACCGGGACCCCCACCTCGGTGATCGCCGTGGGCGCCGTGTTCTCGGCGCTCGAGGTGGTGCCGCTGGCGCTCCTCGGGCTCGAGGGCTGGAAGAACTACCAGCGCAGCCGGAGCGCCCCGTGGGTCGCGGCCTATCGCTGGCCGATCCTCTTTTTCGTCGCGGTGGGCTTCTGGAACACGGTGGGCGCCGGGCTTCTGGGATTCGCGATCAACCCGCCGGCCTCGCTCTACTACGTGCAGGGCCTCAACATGACGCCCGCCCACGGCCACGCCGCGCTCTTCGGCGTCTACGGCATGCTGGGGATCGGCCTCATGCTCTTCTGCCTGCGCGGCCTCTACGCGCGCGCGCTCCATGCCGACCGCTACCTCGCGCCCGCCTTCTGGAGCCTCAACATCGGGCTCGCGATGATGGTGTTCCTCTCGCTCCTGCCGGCCGGGATCTACCAGGCGTGGTACAGCGTGACGGAGGGGCTGTGGCTCGCCCGCTCTCCCGCCATCGTGCACTCCCGTGTCATGGAGACGCTGGTGTGGCTGCGCGTGCCGGGCGACATCGTGTTCTCGATCGGCGTGCTGGCGCTCGCGCTCTATGCGGTGAACCTGCTGCGCCCGCCGCGCACGTCCCCGGCGCGGGTCGGGATCGGCGCGCCGCACGGCGCGGACTGACACCGTGCGCCTCACGACCTTCACCGACTACAGCGTGCGCGTTCTGATCTACCTCGCGCACGCGCCTGAGGGCAGGGCCACGACCGGGGAGGCGGCGCGCGCGTTCGGCATCTCCGAGCATCACCTGGTGAAGGTCGCGCACGCGCTGGGCCGATTCGACGTGCTCCACAACGCGCGGGGCCGGGCCGGCGGGCTGCGCCTCGCCGGCCCGCCTTCCGGCATCAACGTGGGAAGCGTCGTCCGCGCCACCGAATCGTTCGACGTGGCCGAGTGTTTCGACCCCGAGCACAACACCTGCGCCCTCGCGGGACGCTGCCGGCTGGAGGGAATCCTCCACGAGGCGGTGGATGCCTTCCTCGCGGTCCTCGACCGATATACGCTCGCGGATCTCCTGCCGCCCACGCGGCCCGCACACTCGCTGCTTCCATGGCCGAAGAATCCGCCGGCGCCGCGCCCGGCCTGACCGCGTTCGATTATTCCGGACCGCCCGAGCTCGCGCCTGCGATCACGGCCGCGCTCCGGCGCGTGGTCGATCCCGAGATGGCGCTCAACATCGTGGACCTGGGCCTCGTCTACGGCGTCGAGCTTCGCCGCGGCGACGCGCACGTGCGGATCACCATGACCTCCGCCGCCTGCCCCGTGGCGGAGATGATCATCGACGACGTCGTAGAGGAGCTCGCGGGCGTCCTGGGCGAGGGCGCGAAGGTCGACTGCGCGCTCGTTTGGGAGCCGCCGTGGGCGCCGGAGCGCATGAGCCCGCGCGCCCGTTCCGCGATGGGCTGGGACTGACGCGGTGGGGCGGATCCTCCTGCTGGCGCTCGCGGTCGCCGCGCTCGTGACGGGCGTCCTCGGGGGCCTCGCACGGCTGGGCGTCCCGCTGGCGTTCGCGGCGGGCGCGGCGAGCCACGGCGTGCTCATGACCGGCGGATTCCTGGGCACCGTGATCTCGCTCGAGCGTGCCATCGCGCTGGGCGAGCCGGCGGCCTACGCCGCCCCGCTCGCGGCGGGCTCGGGGGCCCTGCTGATCCTCCTGGGAGCCCGCGAGGCGGGGCTCTGGATTTCCCTCGGCGCGCCCGTGGCGCTCGCGATCGTGAGCGCGAGCCTCCTGCGCCGCCAATCGCAGGCGCACATCGCGCTGCTCCTCGTGGCCGCGCTCGCGTGGGGCGTGGGCGACGCGTTGAGCCTCGCGGGCGCCCTCCCGAATGCCGTCGCCGCGTGGTGGTTCGCCTTCCTCGTCCTCACCATCGCGGCCGAGCGCCTCGAGATGACGCGGCTCACGCGCCGGCCCGCGATCGCGGCGCCCCTCTTCCACCTTTGCGTCGCCGCTGTCCTCGCCGGCGCCGCGGCCTCGCTCGCCTGGCCCGCCGCGGGTGGCGTCGTCTTCGGCGCGGGCCTCGTGGCGCTCGCCGGCTGGCTCGCGCGCTTCGACATCGCGCGGCGCACCGTGGCGACCGAGGGCTTCCCGCGCTACTCGGCCGCGGCGCTCCTCGCCGGCTACGCATGGCTCGCGGCCGGCGGCGCCGCGTGGTGCGCGATGTCCCTCGCCGGCCCCGCCTGGCGCGATACGGCGCTCCACGCGCTGGGCCTGGGCTTCGTCTTCTCGATGATCCTCGCGCACGCCCCGGTCGTGGTGCCGGTCGTCGCGCGCAGGCGGATGGGCTACACCCCGTGGATGTATGCGCCGCTGGTGCTCCTGCACGCCTCGCTCGTGGTGCGCATCGCGGGGGACGCCGGCGTATCGACGGGGCGGATGTGGGGCGGCGTCCTCAACGCGCTCGCGATCCTCGCTTTCGCGGGAACGCTGGCGCTCGCCCTGAGGCGTAGGATGGGCCAAGGGATCCGGCCGGCGACAACAACAGAAGAACCGCGGAGGTAGCATGCGCAGCACTCTCACCGGATTTGCGAAAGTCCTTCTCGTCGCCGCCACCGCGGCGCTCTCTGCCTGTCATTCGGGCGACGACGCCGCCGCGAAGCCG
>Ga0207667_10005706_pt1 | contig 15181 bp, 10 predicted proteins | sample KBSCornC52_FD_184301 | JGI IMG/M metagenome (GOLD analysis project Ga0207667, IMG submission 184301) | Corn rhizosphere microbial communities from Kellogg Biological Station, Michigan, USA - KBS Corn C5-2 (SPAdes) (version 2) | ecosystem: Host-associated > Plants > Roots > Rhizosphere > Soil ... | reverse complement strand
TGCTTCACGTGCCTGCTCTGCTTAGACCGCCCGGACCCAAAAGTCGCGGGATTGTCGGCAACTTCCCCCTGCGAGACAAGGACCCGCTCGGCACTTACACGCAGTGGGCGCGCAGCTATGGCGACATCTTCCATTACCGCTTCCTGCACCGCCACGTCTACTTTCTGAACCATCCGGATCTGATCAAGGAGGTCCTGGTCACCAGAGCGCCGAGCTTCCGAAAAGGGGATGCGGTTCGGATGAACCGTCGTATTTTCGGCAATGGGTTGCTGGCCAATGAAGGCGCTTCATGGCTGGAGCAGCGGCGCCTGATCCAGCCCGCGTTCCATCGCACTCGCATCGAGTCCTACGCAGCCACTATGGTGGCGTACACGCAGCGTCTGATGACGGAATGGAGGCCCGGCGAGATACGCGACCTGCACAGCGACATGATGCGCCTGACGCTGGAAATTGTGTGCCGCGCCTTATTCGATGTCGAGATTGGGGAGGAAGAAGACCGGATCGCCGCCGCGCTGAACACGTTGATGCAACTAGGAACTGGAGGGCGCCTCCTCCTGCCGCAGTTCCTGCGGCGCATACCGACTTCCTCGAACCGCCGCTATGAGAAAGCGACACAGGTGCTGGACGATGTCGTCTATGGTCTGATTCGTGACAAGCAAAGTCATCCGGAGCGCGGGTCCAACGATCTTCTGAGTGCTCTGCTGGAGGCACGCTACGAGGATGGGAGCGCCATGTCGAATCTACAGCTTCGTGATGAGGTAATGACTCTCCTGCTGGCCGGCCACGAGACAACCGCCGTGACGCTCTCGTGGATATGGCTGCTGCTTGCGCGGCATCCTGAGGTCGAGCAGAAGTTGCATTCGGAACTCGATAATGTGCTTGGCAGCCGCGCCCCTGGCGCACAGGATCTGCCAGGGTTGATCTTCACGGATTGTGTAGTCAAAGAAGCCATGCGCCTTTTTCCACCAGCCTGGGCTCTCGTACGAACTGCTACCACGGACATCGACCTGGGCGGGTATACCATTCCAGCGGGGTCTTCGGTCGTGGTGAGCCAGTGGGTCATGCATCGCGACCCTCGGTTCTATGTAGAGCCTGAGTTGTTCTGGCCTGAGCGCTGGCTGGAGGAGAGCTCGAAATCGCTGCCGCGATTCGCGTACTTCCCTTTTGGCGGTGGGCCACGCATCTGCATCGGAGCATCGTTCGCCATGACTGAGGCGGTGCTGGTGCTGGCGACGATTGCTCAACGCTGGCAGATGCATCTAGCCGATGCGCCTGCTCCGCGGCCCGCACCCGGGATCACTTTGAGACCCGCGGGGGGGGGGCACCTCAGAGTGACGCCGCGCCTTTAGCGCTCTCCCCACTTCAGTTTCGACCGCAGCACGTCGAAGATTCCGTTTTCCTTGAGTCGCAGCAGCCGCACGCGGTAGTCACTGCGGCGGCAATCCACCTGGTCTCCCACGTGCACCGGGACGGCCTCTTGGCCGTCCACCGTCAGGTAAGTTTCGTTGGGAACTCCGGTTACCTTGAGAGTGATGGAAGACTCACCGGGAACGACAATGGGCCGGATGGTCAGCAGGTGCGGACAGATGGGAGTCACCAGGATGGCGTTGACCGACGGCATCACGATTGGTCCGCCAGCGGCGAGGTTATATGCCGTCGAGCCCGTGGGAGTCGACAGAATGACTCCATCGGCGCGGAAGGCAGCCACCTGCCGGCCATCGATGGAAATCGCGTAATCGGCCATTCGTGCAATGGAACCCTTAGCAATCACAACATCGTTCAAAGCATCGAAGCTGCGCCGGTTGCCTTTGGCGCAAGTCAGGTCGGCGTGGATCATGCTGCGAACTTCAGTCTTAGCGCGCCCTGTACACCACGCGTCAAGCGTGGCGTACAGTTCCGCCAGCGGTACCTCTGTAAGGAAACCAAGTGAGCCAAGATTCACGCTCAGCAGCGGAACATCCGCGTGGGCCAGCGCACGCGCGGCTGCCAGAAGCGTTCCGTCGCCGCCAAGTACGATGGCGAGGTCCGGCTTGTATGCAGCCATCTGGTCACGCGCGGTGAACTCGATCTCCGCCCCAGCAGACCTCAGATATCCCGCACTCTCTTCATCCATCAGGGCTGTCCAGCCGCGCTTCTCCAACCATGCACGAAGTTCCGGCAGGATTACAGTCAGCTCAGGCTTCTGAGGCTTTGAAAGTATGGCGGCCAGAGGCATTGTTCCAACAGTGTAACGGTTCAGCCGTGGAACAATGCGTGCAACAGATATTCGCGATTGCCTTCCGCGCCTGTGATGGGCGAGTCAGTCACGTGAACCTCGGTGCCCCCGTTGGCGACTACGCACTCCCACACCCTCTCGATTGCGAGTTGCCGCGCCGATTCGTCGCGCACGATGCCTCCCTTGCCCACATGCTCGCGGCCGGCTTCAAACTGTGGTTTTACCAGAATGACTGCCTCCCCATGCCAGGTCTCATCTTCTTCAGCTAGAGCGGCGAGCACGGCAGGAAGGACCAGCGTCGCCGAGATGAACGAGACGTCCATTGCCAGAAACGAAACCGCCGCCGCGGTCTTCGCAATCAGTCCTGCCGGACGCAGCAGCCGGGCGTTGCAACGCTCCATCAGAGTCACGCGAGGGGCGACTCGCAGCTTATGCGCAATCTGACCGTATCCGGTATCGACGGCCAGAACATGTTGCGCGCCGCGCTGCAGCATGCAATCGGTGAAGCCACCGGTTGAAGCGCCCACATCAATACAGGTCCGCCCCGCCAGCTCGATGTTCCAGTAATCGAGGGCGGCTTCCAGCTTGAGGCCGCCGCGGCTGACGTATCTCAGGTCTTGTCCCAAAATGCGCAGTGCGGCCTCCGCATCAATTGCGGAACCCGGCTTCTCAATCCGCTGCTCCGCCACCAGCACCCGGCCTGCGAGAATCAGCGCCTGTGCCCTTTCACGTGAGCCCACAAGTCCACGTTCTACCATCGCTTTGTCCAGCCGGATTTTCATGGTTTGGGCCGGCGCCTCGGCTGCCGTGAATTTCAGGATAAAGTAAACTGTGGCGCACGCACGATATCGCTTTTCAACGCGTCCCGCACTGGCCGGAGCTGGATCCCTTCGTGCAGCAGAAATGGATGAGACTTTTCGATGGACACGGACCGCGAAGCTAAAAAGGAATCCGAGACAGCATCGCCTAGCCGTCCTTCGGTTCTCACGCTCATTGCCTCTGGCGAGCAGCAAGCGATGGGTGCGCTCTACGATCAGTATTCGGGCCTGGTCTACTCTGTAGCCTTGCGCATCCTGCGCGATCCCAGGGCCGCCGAGGATGTGCTGCAGGAAGTGCTGATGCAGCTCTGGCGCGCGCCCCAGAGCGTCTCTTCCGAACCCTGTCTCAGCATTGGCCTGGCTCTCGCCGCGCGAAATCGCGCCGTCAGTTTGTTGCGGCGGACTCCCGGAGGAACGGCGGCAGAGGACATTGCATGTGCTTCACGGATCTGCTTCGCAGAGGAATCTCAGCGCGCCGCGACAGCGAAGAAGGCACGCAGCATCCTGACACAGCTTCCGCGTGAGCTGAGCAAGGCGCTCTCCATGGCATTCTTCGACGGAATGCCTCCCGGGGAGATCGCTGCCATCACGGGCGACCCTTCCAATGCCGTGAAGCACCGCATCCGCACAGCGTTGCTGGCGGTCAGAAAGGCTGCGTCGGCGTGAGTCTTTCCGAAAGTGTTCTCGACCGTACGGATACGAAGGCCCATATCGCACCGGAAGACCTGGTGCTAGCCGCGATGCACCTTCTTCCCTCCGAGGAAGTGGAAGCGGCTAGAAGCCACCTGAAAGCATGCCTCCCGTGTCGCCAGGAGTTGGCGCGCGTTTGCGTAGATTTGGCGGCTCTGGCGTTCACGTCAAGAGAAGAAAAGCCGAGCTTGGCTTCACGGGAACGTCTGCTGGCGCAGGTTGCACTGGAGAAGAAGATCGTTGCTCCGCCAGTCCTTGCTGCGCCCAAGCCAGTCGTTGCTGCGCCCGCACCAGCTGTTGCTGCGCCCACGCCAGCGGTTGCTGCACCCAGGCCGGTCGGTGCTGCGCCCAAGCCCTCTGTCGTCGCCCCGTCGTCGGCGTCCCCTGAGCCGGCCCTGCGCCCCTTCGCCGACTTCGGCCGGGGCAGAGGAACCACCCTGCTCGCTGAACCGGACGAAATCCCCTCGCGCCGCCCTGCGCTAGAACGTTGGATCGGATGGGCCACGGCCGCAGTGTTCGCGGTCGTTTCCGTCATCCTGTACACGAATCACCGCACACTCAACGAAAATCTGGCCAATCAGGCTGCTGAGACTCAGCGATTGAATGCGCGTGCAGCGCAATCGCACCAGCTGCTGGACGCGTTAACTGACCCTCAGGCGATCCGCGCGATGCTGGCACCGAAGGCATTGTTGCGGACGGTTCAAGGGCCGCGCGGGGATATCACCTACAATCCGGAAAAAGGCGCTCTGATATTTCTCGTCGGCAACCTCGATCCGCTCCAGGTTTATAAGACGTATCAGCTCTGGTTGCTTCCTGCCGCTGGGAGGGCACCGATTCCGGCCGGAACGTTTCATCCGGACGAGCACGGCAACGCAAGCGTCATAATGCCGAAGATCCCCAGTGGCATTGATACGAAGCGATTCGAGGTCACGATTGAAGATGCTGGCGGTACCGATAAACCATCCGGGCCCATAGTATTGACCACCAGCTGACGCAATCCAGGGGCATCGACAAGAGCAGAGGCAATGGCCTACTGGCTGATACGAACGCTGACGCCATACCCCTGCAGGGGGATCGTCGTCCACACACTGTCTGTGTCGGTCTTGATCACAGTCATCACCTGCGAATCCTTGCAGACGACGTAAATCTTACCGGCGGGCTGCGATGCTGCAGAAGCAATCCATACCGGATGTCCATTGATCGGGACAGTCGCTGTCACCATATTGGAGGCCAAATTCACCACCGAGACTGTGCAGGTCGTGAATCTCCCCGCCACGGCAACGCCGTCCGGTGCGCAGGGCAGGCTCGGATCTCCCGCGTTGGCGACATAGGCGCGGGTGTAATCGGTCAGCACGGTGACCATGATGGGATTGATTCCCACGGGAACCGTAGCCACAACTTGGCCGAAGGTCGCCGCATCAATCGGGTTGGTCGGATCGCAATTTGGATTGGTGGGCAATGCCGCAGAGGAACAAAGTGGAATCGAAACGATCGAAAGAGAGCCCGGAGTGGTGCCCGATCCCTCATTCAACACCATCAGTTCGTCAAGCCCGGGCGCAGTATCGGCCCACACAGGCCGCGTCCCCACCGGGATTGAACCCACCTTGGTATCCAGCGCATTGGTCTGTGTGTTGATGACGGACACCGTGTTGTCGCCCTGGTTCATGACGAAGGCACGCCGGTTGTCGGAGGTCACGACCCCATACACAGGACTGTGTCCAACATTGATCGTGCTCGAGATGGCGTTGCCCGCGCCGGTTTCGATGGCCTGAGCAATGCCCGGAGCGCCGCCAGTCGATTGTGCGAGCGAATACAAGCGGGCGGAATTCCTTCCGCCCACGAGATACACCGGAGTGAATCCGGCAGGAACGGGCAGCTGCTGTTGCAGGGCCGGTGGATTGCCGGTCATCTGATCGGTCGCGTTTACGCCTTGGTCAGAGACATACGTGGAGCTTCCCGTTGAGAACAGGCCTGCCGGATTCGTCCCGCTGGGCAACGTAGACTGTGTCACCTGACTTGAGATCAGCTGGGAACTGAGCTGGAAGGAAGTAACCGTCTTATCGCTATTGAGCGTGTAGCCGAAGGTCCCGGTAGAGTCCAGCGCCAGGTAATACGGGTTGACGCCTACCTGAGCGGTCACTAGCACTGTATCGCCGGAGAAGTCGGCCATGGTCATCAGCCCTTTTGCAGTGGGGCTGGGACTGGACACAGCAACCACGTACTTGGTGGGCTGACCCGCAGGGCCGACGACGCCAATGCTCGCGAGCACCGGCCGGTAGGTGTTGCCGCATCCCGCCAGCGCTGCCACCCCTGCTGTCACCGCGGCCGCAGCCAGACGGCCCATCCATCTGTGGCTGCCAATTCGTGTCACTCTGCCTGCCGACTGCTCTCGCCCTAAACGCAAAACTTCTCCCACAATGCCGCGCCTGCTGGTTATGCTCAAGGCTTGATTGTAAATCACCGAACTCACGTGCATCCAATAGAGCCCCGGCGGAACACATCTGCTGCCAATACTTTCGCAAGTTTTGCTCGATGACGACTCCAAATAGAAGGCCCGCGGTTCTGGAAGGCAGCAAAGCGACTCCCGCCTCGCGGGACCGCTTCCAGTCTCGTCTCCTGGTACTCGCCGGGGTGCCGCTGCTCTGCTGGGTCGGCTGGAGAGCTCTGGGGTATGCGAGTTCCGCCGGGTATGCGGCCCACACTTTCCTCATTTCCGCATGCGCCCTCAGCACCCTGTTCGGCCTTGCGGCATGGCGGCTTCGCGCTGCAACCCCGGGCGCGGCAGCCTGTGGTGTTCTAATCTGCTTTGACATCACCATCCTGAGTGGGCGCCGCGGATGCGGCTCTGTCTTGTCCTCCGGACTCACGCCCCTCATCCTTCTATTCCTACTTACCCATGCAGCCACACGTTTTCGTCGGGACAGGAAGAGGACCTCCGTGTCCAGCCACGAAGAGAAGCAGGGCCGCAACGCGGCCCAGGTGATTGCAAACCTGGGTGTGGCTGCGGTTGCCGCCGCCCAGTACTGCTGGATCTTCCATGGAGTCCCCCGGTCAGTAGCCGCCATAACTATCGTCCCGGCCCTGCAGATCCCCATGCTTTCGGCCCTCGCGGAAGCAACCGCCGATACCCTTTCTTCCGAAATCGGCCAGGCCGTCGGCGGGAGGCCCTTCCTGGTGCTTCACTGGCGACGCGTAACGCCAGGAACAGATGGCGCGATCAGCGCCGCCGGCACACTGGCCGGTGTCGGCGGAGCGGCAATAATTGCATTAGTCGCCGCCTCGACAATGGGCATCCGGTTCCTAGGCATCAGTGACATCGTGCTTGCCGCTACAGCCGGACTGTTTTTCGATTCCCTGCTGGGTGCCACCCTCGAGCGCGCCGGTTGGATCGGCAACGATATGGTGAATTTTGCCTCCACGCTGTTTTCGGCGGTTTTGGCGTATCTGCTGCAAGCCGGGACGTTTGGCTGAGCGGCTTGCTTACTCCCGCATCCAGTCCAGCTTCAGGTGCAGGCGCATCGCCGTATAGCTCAACATCTCATGCACGTACCGCATGGTCAGGTCGACATCGTCGATATGACCGAGCGGAGGCCGAGGAGACGTATAGACAATAAGTCCGGCATCCTCGCAAAGCTTGCGGATGCGAAAAAGATGCGTGCCATCGCTGACTACGACCATCGTGTTCAGGTGCCGCTGATGCGCAATGAAAGCCAGGCTCCTGACCTGCTGTTCCGTATTGACGGACTCGGTTTCCGCGATGATGCGATCGTACGGAATGCCGCGCTGCAGCAGATAATCCCTGCCGACGGCGCCTTCCGTATGCCCGCTATCCTCAATTCCGCCGCCTCCCAGAGTCACAATAAGCGGGGCCACCTGCTCATGGAACAGGTCTATCGCGTGATCGAGACGGGCATGCAGCACCGGCGAGGGCCGTCCAGAGTACTGGGCCGCCCCAAACACCGCGATCGCGTCGCTGGGGCGCACTTCGTCCTGCTCGGCTACCCGATGAATCTGGTAATAAAGCCAGCCAAACCAACCGAGGGCAATCAGAAGACCCAACGCAAGCAGTCGACGAGCAAACACCCGCATTCCGGACTTCCTCCGCCGAGCATTCATTCCAATTCAAATCTTATCTGCCGAGTTCACATGTCGACCGCCGGGGAGCCGGCGACTCGGTGAGAACCCAGTATGCGGGCCGCATCTCCGCAACGTCAGCGTCCATCCTAGCCGAGCTGCCGCCAAAGGGTATTCTTGTTTTATGCAGGGGCCTATGACGCCTCCGCGTACCCACCCCAGGAGAAGCATTTGACGGCCGAAATCCTCCGTATCCACCCGACCGAGCCCGAACCCGAACGCATCGACCGTGTCGTCCAGAGTCTTTCCCAGGGCAATGTTGCCGCGCTTCCCACCGATACTTTTTACGGACTGGCCGTGGACCCAGTTAATCTTCGGGCCGTGGACCGAATCTATGAGATCAAGACCCGCGCCCGGCATAAGCCGCTGTCGCTGCTGATCTCCGAGACAGCCCAGGCCTGGAACCTGGCACGCGACCTGGACAGCGCCTTCGACCGACTGGCGGAACGCTTCTGGCCGGGACCGCTGACCGTAGTGGTCAAAGCCGGCGCCCGTCTTCCGCTGCGGGTCACCGCCAACACCGGCAATGTCGCAATCCGTGTGCCGGATTCCATGATCGCCCGCGCCGTGATCGAGAAGCTTGCGCTGCCCATAACCGCGACCGCCGCAAACCTGCGTGGAATGCCGGAGTGTACGGACGCCCACTATGTTCGCGCCCAGCTCGCGGAGCAGATTCCGCTGATCGTCGACGGTGGCCCCACGCCGCGCAACCTCCCCACCACGATCGTCGACCTCTCCGGCGGAGGCAACCACTGGATGATCCTCCGCGAAGGCGCCATTCCCACCCACGAAATCGCGCTGACCCTGCAGCATTGACGTCCCGCGGCTTGCACCCGGGGGAGCGGATCCGGCTCTTCCCTGCACTATCAGGCGTATACTGAATGTAGTTCTTTGAGTGCCACAGCAAGGTCTGGCCAGTCCACACATGGGGGCGTCACGGCTTCGACGGGATTGCTTGCGGCAAAGAGGCATGCCGGGGTGTGAACACCCGTAATCGCTCACAAAACCATAAGTGCCGAACCTCAATTCGCACTCGCTGCTTAATTAATTAAGTAGCCGGTCGCTCGGGCTTCGCCTACGGGCTCGTACCGACCGTCGCACAGTAGGCTGGCCTGTCCCTCTCCGCCTGCGGGGGCCCGGCGAGACCAATCAGGCTGGTCGCCGTCGTATCTTCGCCCGTTCTAAACGCCGGGGACGAGACAAAATGAACCGGGAAAAGCATGAATGCTCTTTGCTGAACGTAGTTTCGGACGCGGGTTCGACTCCCGCCGCCTCCACCGATTAATTGCCCCAGCCTTTGGTACAGTCATTGTCGAATTTCCATGAGCTCAATCTTGGTGATCGCCCAATCGAGGAGCTCGGAATTGTCACCGCCCTTCGAACGGAGCTGTTTCAACACTGGCAGTGCTTCCGAATCTGCACGCCATGCTGCGATCTCGACCAATCGGTTTCGCTCCTCACCGGAACTCGCTCCAAGCGCCGTGTGTATGCCAGGAAGAACGCCCGGCCCGGCAGCGACAAGCGCCCACATCGCGCGGTCAGCGACATCCGCGTCTGTTGACGAAAGCGCTGCAATCGCGGCCTCGGGATCAGCATCGATACGATCCCACAACTGATACCCGGCAACCAGCGGCATCACCGTTGTGTAGTCATGTGCCGGACGAAACGCTTCGGATGCCAGGGAGGTGAGTGCTGCGTGCGGGGGCAATGCGGCAAGTGCCTGAACGTATTTCATCTCCGCCCTGTAGTGCTCAATCACACCGTCTATCTCGGTCTGCGTCAGAGGAGCTCTTCCCCGAGCAGCCCACGCGTGGTCATGGGCAGCGGCTTCAGATTCCTCCTTGCGCATCTCGGCCGGGATCTCGCGAATGGCAATATCCGGGTAATACCTCGCGAGCACAATCGACGCAAACCCCTGCAGTGAAGGAGGACCGTCTTGCAGCAACGCAATCAGCTTCGAGCTCTGCACATCCACGGTCTTATCGACCGAACAGCGCGACAGCGTGATCAGCGCTGCCTGCCTCACAACTACTTCCTTGTCATCCAGAAGCGGCGCAACCAACGAAGCGCATTGTGGGTCACTTGTGTTTGCATTCAACTCACCAATCGCCCATGCAGCATTTTTCCGAGCCGCAGGACTCTCGGCCCGTAATGCAGCCTCAAGCGATCCTGCTTGCACAGCGGGCCGTCCGGTAACGAGACCCAACGCAGCAGCGTGAGACACTCCGTCGTTGCTGTCCATCAGCCAGCGCAGCAGGTGCGGCTGCAAGGGATAGCCCGTAAATTGAGAGAACTCGCGTATTGCCGCAATCCGCCGCGGCACAGGGCCGACTTCCGCCTCCGCTGCAAGCCGCGCAAGCTTCGCCTCTACCGGTCGTCCCACGGCCTCCGCGCCGAGCCTCGGATACTCAACCCAGATTGCATCCACGCCCGCGGCCACCGCCTTACGCATTAGAGGAAGGTCCGTCTCGTGTCCGTTCGAGAGAAAATTGACAACCACCGGCTTGCCGGCGCGGTGCAGTTCCCCGACGCGGGCTGCCGTAATTCCGGGCTGGACGTACTCCGCGTCATCGGCGTTTGCATGTGGTCTTAGAGACCGAATGTCCTCCCACTCACCGCCAAAGATCACTCGCTCCGTCATTCCTTCCCGCGCGAGTTCTTCCAGAATCTGCGGACCCAGCCCCTTAGTCTTGATGTCTAGATATAGCCCAACGTTCAATTGCCGTGCGAGGTGGAGTGCATCGTCGAAGTGCGCGAGATGAATTCCGCGAAAACGGTCGCTTTGCCAGGCCCCGAAATCAAGACGGTCCAGCTCACTCAAATCTGTGGTTTCGATGTCTCCTGTCGTCGTAGTAAAGCGGTCCAGGTATCCGTCGTGATTGAGAACGAGCACACCATCCGCCGTCCTCCGAATATCTACCTCGATGACGTTGCAACCGACTCTTGCCGCCAGCGCGAGCGATTCCAGCGTATTCTCCGGAACCTCCCGGTTGTCGGTTCTATGGCACAGAACCTGCGCCGCCCCCTGACGCAGGATTCCCGCCCATACATCGGATGAAAGCCCCAAAAGCAGAACCAGCAAGACGAGAATCGCGCGCATGATGACATCCCGGAAGACGAGTGTTCAAGGTTAGGGTGTTGCCCGGATCTCGGCAGGTAAACGGATATTGCAGCGCGAAAAGAGGCTCTTGCGCTTTCTTCACCATTCAGGAGTACTTACGAATGCATGATGATCCATACAGAGTCTATTGCTCCATTTCTAGCGGTTTGTCACGTGGCAGTAGCCTGATTGTCATTCCTTCGTAATGTTCACGAATGGATCAAGAGTGGTCCTGCCCGAATGCGCACCGCTCCACGCTGGACCAGCGCAGCTAGGTAAGTTCGGCTTTTGGCCCGGTTAGGAGGAACCGCTGGACGCTGTTCACGAAAAGCGCAGTCCTGGATCCAGCTGCTTTGATACTGCATGTGCATTGCGTGTGGATGCCGCGCGACCAGTTCAGCTGACAATCAGCGCATCGAAAGCCACTGGCCCAGGCCCCTTATTCACAATCGCAATGGAGTGCTGGCCCGGCGTAAGATCCGCGACCTCACACACTCTTTGTTGCGCCAGTCGTGGACCCATGGTGGACAGGTCTGCTGAGGCTCGCGTGCGGCCGTCAATCTGCACTTCGATCGTACCCGCACCTGCTTGCTTCGGAGCAACCACCACAACATGTGCGCCAGTGAACGATGAGGTCCAGACATCGCCAGGCGTGTCGCTGGTGGTCACGTCATTGTTGTAATCGCCGCTTTCCAGGTTGCAGCGGCGCAACCATCCATGCGCGACAACTTCCGGATCGTCGTCGTTGATCCAGCCTTTGTCATGTGTAATGCGGAACGCACGGCAGCCGGACGCGAGCGACGAATTGGAGATGCCTGGCAAGGACCCCACGGCTGCACCCGGAGTAATGGTGAGCCCCTGTTCCTCTTGCATAAAGGTCATCCGCACATCCGAGCCGAGCAGTTCCACTTTAGACACCTTGCCCAGAGTCGCTCCTCCGGCATGAAGCGCTTTCAGCGTGACGGGACCGCCGTTCCAATCCAGAAGGGTCGCATACACACGGCCGTGGTTCCTGGTGTAGCAGACCCCCGTCTCGCTCGAAACCTCAAAGGGACGCGAGCCGTAGACCGGCTCCCCATTCACCTTGAGCCATGCACCGATGTCCTTTGCGATAACCACGACCTCGGGGTCCAGATTGCCGCGCCCGTGCTGGGTAAGATTGAGCAACATCGCCCCATTGCGACAGACATTCTGCATCAGCGAGCGGACTAGGGTGTGCGCATCCAGGTACTTCTGCCCGGTCTTGTAGTGCCAGTCGGCGACCGTCGTCTCCGTCTGGAAGGGATAGGCCATGATCTCCGGCTCGATGACGGCCTCGCTGCTCTTGACTAGCGCACGATCCACATCGGGAAGCAGCTCGGGATGGTCCTGGAAACTGTCGTACCGGCCGCCTACACCCTTCAGGTTGACCACCGCTTCCATCTTTCCGTGGTTCCACTGCAGGGACTTATTATAAAAATTCGCAATAAGCGTCGGGGCGAGAAAACCTAGTCCCATGCGCACGCCCAAATCCATCTGGGAATTGCCCGCGTGCTCGTCAAAGTAGATCAGGTCGGGATGGTACTTGCTGATCGCATCATCCACGCGCCACATGAACTGGTTAGCAAATGGCGAATGCAGCGGGTCCTGTGAGGTGTGGACCGGACCGTACAGGTCTGCCGGATCCAGGCCCTCCCACCATTCCCCTTTCCCATCTCGAATAGTCCGCAGCGCATCGTAGGGCACTTCCTTCATGGACCCATTCTTATCGCTGCTATAACGTACCGGCATGAACTGGCCCCAGGTGCGGGGCGGCGTGTCGTGGAAGCCTATTCCAAAACGCATTCCATGCCGTCGCGCAATCTTCTCCCAGGTTCCGACGATATCCACCTTGGGTCCGACATGGGTGGCGTTCCACGGTTGGTATTTCGAATCGAAGCAGTCGAAGTTGTCATGGTGGCAGCCCATTGCCATAAAGTAGCGGGCTCCCATTTCGACATACAGGTTCATCAGTTCTTCGGGGTTCCAGCGGTCGATCACCCAGTTATGGCAGATCTCCTTGTACCCGTACTCGGATGGATGTCCGAAGTGTTTCAGGTTGAAGACGTACTGCGGTCTTCCTTCCTGATACATCCCGCGCGCATACCAGTCACCATCCTCTGGCATGGATTGTGGATCCCAGTGAGCCCATGCGCCGAACTTTGCTTCGCGCCACCACGCGGGAGCCGTATACGATCTGCCGAGCGCTTTCCAGTCAGCCGTATGAGGCCCGACTGCAATCGGCAATGCTGGCAGATTCCAGATGTCCGGAGGCAGGCCGAGATCGTCGCCCGTCTTGATTCCCACAATGCTCACGCCAACGTCATTGGGCTCCAGCTTGATGGTCAGAGTCGCGTTCGCAGGAATTGTGAGTGGAATAATTGCATTCAAGAAAGAAGTAGTGAGTGATCCGGAAGAATGAACATTCACCTTTGCCGCCGGGCCGTCATTCACAGTCACACTGATCGTACCCACCGAAAGGGAGGCATAGCGGATTGCCAGCTTGCTGCCGGCGCGGACACGTTTGAAGGTGACGCCCTGGCCAGGCTCAATCAAGCTGACCAGGGCTGGCGACGAGTTACGGTCGGGGAACTTAGTGGCACCTCCGACAAGTTCGGCCGTTGCCATCTCGAAGCCCTGCGGTTCGGCAGCCGCCCCGATCCGAGAGAGTGCAACAGTGGTAATTCCGGTAGCCAGAAATGTCCTGCGGTTCATCAATGGAGTTTCCTCGAGCTTTCACCGACGTTGATGCGACGTATGATTCCTGCTGATCGCGCACGCAAATTCGCTGCACCCAGAAATTCCGGTGCAGCGAAATTAAAGCCTTCAGAAGGTAATCTTGCCAGATAACTGTACCTGACGCGGGCTGTTCGCCTGAGATGTGATCTTGCCAAAGGTGGAAGTGTTGTTGACGGTGTTTCCAGGAGCGCCCCAGATCGGATGGTTCAACACATTGAAGACATCGACCCGCAGCGTCAGAGTACTCCTCTCGTGTGTTAGCGGAAAATCGCGAAACAGAGATGCGTCGAATTGCTTACTCGCCTCCTGGCGCATGGTATTCCGCCCCAGATTGCCCAGGGTGTACTGCGCTGGAGCCACAAACGCAGCCGTGTTGAACCACTGGGCACGAGTGGGATGGGCAAGATAGGGACTGCCCACCAGATTCGCGCGTTCATAGGTGGTGGTATTGCCGGTATTGCCGATATCGCCGCTGGCCGTGATGGTAAACGGAGCGCCGCTGGCATAGGAGGCAATGCCGTTCAGCTTCCAATTTCCCACCGCGTAGTCCAGGGCTCGGCTCCCGGTGCTCAGTGATCCGTTCCTCCCCACTGGCACAGTCCAGGTCCACCCCGCGGTCAGGACGTTCGGCAGATCGAAGCCCGAATTAGAACGGTCCAGACGCAGATCGTAAGGGTGCTCGATGCTGTTGACGCTTCCTCCGCTGCCATACCAGCTGTCTCCGCCAATGTCGATCGAGTGTGACCATGTGTAAGAAACGATATAGCTCAGGCCGGTCTTCGCAGATCTGCCCTGGAAGCTGGTCTGCAGCGCCTCATAATCGGATTTGTTCAGCGGAACGTCCCAATGGCTCTGTCCCATATAGGGGAATGGGGTACGAGGAGCAATCGGCCCAGGTCCCGGCAGCGCCGTGTTCGCAATCATGCCCAGGTCAATGTTGCGTCCCCGGCTTCCCACATAATTCAGCGTCCAGACTCCCTGGCTGCCGAACCTCTGCTGTACGCCGACATTCCACTGGTCCGAATGAGGAGCCGTGAATTGCGGTGGCGTGTTAAAGCTGCCTGCGACCTGAGAGAAGGGCGTTGCCGACGGGTAGTTTCCCACGAAGCCCACCAGCGGATTCTCTGCCGTGACCTGAGATCCAGGCACAGCCACGGTTCCCGGCTTATTCAGATTAGCCACCGAGTTGATGGATTTTACTAGCCAGCCGTCGGTATTCTGCGCCGTCTGGTCGACGGCTGCCCAGTTGTCGAAGGTACGGCCGTATCCCAGATGAAAGACGAGGCTCGGGCGAATCTGATATGACAATCCAAACCGGGGCGCCCAGTTTTTCTTGTCCGGGAAGAACAGCTTGCCGGGATGAGCAGAGACGGCCACATGCGCCGGCAGAACTCCACCAGGAATGCACGGGGCAAATTGGGTGGGGCTACACGGCGGCGGAAGACTCTCGATGATGTCGGTGCCAGT
>Ga0207667_10005699_pt1 | contig 15187 bp, 8 predicted proteins | sample KBSCornC52_FD_184301 | JGI IMG/M metagenome (GOLD analysis project Ga0207667, IMG submission 184301) | Corn rhizosphere microbial communities from Kellogg Biological Station, Michigan, USA - KBS Corn C5-2 (SPAdes) (version 2) | ecosystem: Host-associated > Plants > Roots > Rhizosphere > Soil ... | reverse complement strand
CTTCACTTCGGCGTCGCGCTTCAAACCCTGCGGCGTCAGCTCGAATATCCACGCGAAAATCAGCGCCGGCACGAAGCCGAGCGCCAGCACGATGATCAGCGCGCGCAGCACCCAGCCCGGCACATCGAAGGTCGGCAGCACCGTGCTCGACACCTGCGTGATCAGCCACGCGCCGACGAGGTAGAAACCGGCCATGCGGATGACGTTGCGGCGCCTGAGTTCGGCGAGCAGATTCATTTCGGCTGCTCCGTGAAGCCGCGCAGGGCCGCGTGGATATCCCCCTCGTACACCAACAGATTCGCGACATTGCTTTCGAGATCAGCAACGCGCAGGCGCAGCAGCGGGACAAGCTCCGGGTCGTGCCGCAACGCCACGACGCTGGCGGCGATCGTGTCTGCGGGCAGCCCGGTCGAACATGGATAATTGATTGCGTCGGTGAAGTTGGTCTTGTAGTCGCCGACTACCGCGACCCGATCGCCGCAGGCTTTCTCCAGGCTACGTTGCGCGTCATTCGGAACGAGCATGCGGAACGCTTTGCGGTAAAGCGATGAGCGGCCTTCCTGCACGATGTTGTTGAGGTTGTTGGTGTTGTAGAGACGCATCGCCGTCTCGCGCAAGACACGATCGCGGATCAGGCCGATTGACCCGGTCGATGTCAATTCATCGTAGGTGGCGCGGACGCGGACGTTCTCGTTGTACTGGGTGGCGCGAAAAGCGCTGATCAGCAGTGCTTCATCCGCTAACGGCGCCTTGCCGGCGAGTGCGTCAACCGCCCGCTCGGCATTGGACAGAACGTTACCGTAATAGTGGATTTGATATTCGTAGCCCCACGCTTCGGCGTGCAGGTCGGCCTTGAGGCTTTCGGCGAAGCGCGCGGCTTTCGCATCGGTCTCGCGTTCCTCATTCCAGTTCGACGCCTGCAGGCCGATGAATACGCCGACGATGACGACGAACAATTCGATGAGGACGGCAGTCCAGTCCTGCCGGCGAAAGTTTGCGGCGACGCGGCGCAGGATCATGGTTTGACGTTCTCCGGCCGCGACGGATACGTGATGGTTTTCGGCGGTGGCCAGTGCAATCCGGATTCGGCGAGCCTGGCCTTGAAGTTGGGCGTGGCATCAAGGTCAAACGGTGCGCCGCATTGGCATTCGGTGACGAGCGTGGCCAGCAGCAGACCGCCCGCCGGACGCGCATCCAGCGCTGCAGCCCGCTGGTTTGCTTCGGCCCGGTCGCCCAATAGCGCGGCTTCGGTCGCGTCGGCGATGGCCCACATTTTCAACTTGGACTGGCTGCGATCCAGGCTTTGCAAGCGCGCATGCAGGGCTGCAGCATCTTCGCCGGCGGCCTTGCCGACAATCACTTGGGCTATGTAATAGAACTCGCCCTTCACCTCAATGGAAGGGAGCAACTTTTGCGCCTCCGCGATTCGCCCGAGCATCGTCAACGCGACGACCTGTTCGGGGCTCACGACGGCGATGCCCCCGCGTGCGCGCGTGAGCGCTTCTTGGATCGCCAGCACGCGTTCCGCATGACCCGTCGCGCGCGCGGCCCAGGCGCGCGTGCTGAAGTTGATCGTGTTCAACGGATCGCACGCATTCACCCGCGCGCCGAGGTCTTCGATGAGGTCGCCATAGCCGAAAGCACTGGCAAAGACCGGCATCCAGTTCGGCGCGCTGCAACCGGGCTGTCGCAGCGCCGTATCGATGCGGTCGGACAATCCATGCCAGTCGTCGCTGAGCATTTGCCGCTCCGCGAGCGCGATGTCGCGTTGCTGCGCATCCGGGCTATGCGCCGCCGCGAGTTCCAGCGTGCGCAGGGCGGAGCGCTGCGCGTCGACTCGTTCGGCCGCGCTGCGGTCGTCTGCAAGCAGGATGTGTTCGTAAAAATCCGCCTCGGCGAAATAGGCAAAGGAAAAATCGGGTTCGAGCCCGATGGCCTTGTCGAATTCGACATTGGCCTGGCGCAAAGTGTCGATCAGGTTGAGCTCGGGCTGGCGATGCCCGTCGATATAGAGTTTCCATCCCTTCTGGTAGGCAATGAATGCATCGACGTTCTTGACGCCCGCATTGCGCATGCGCTCGCGCTGCTTGTCGTCCAGCACCACGTTGAGCGCCCCGGCCACCTGTTCGGCGATATCCAGTTGCACGGCCAGCGTGTCTTTCAGCGTGCGGTCGTAGGTCTGCGACCACAGGTGGATGCCGTCGGATGTGCGGATCAACTGCGCGGTGATGCGTGCCCGATCGCCCTCGCGGCGCACGCTGCCTTCGAGCACGCTGGCGACACCCAGCTTGTCGCCGATCATGCGCAGGTCGTCGTTCTTGCCCTTGAACTGGAACGAAGACGTGCGGCCGACCACTTGCATGCCATCGATGCGCGCCAGCGAGTTCAGAATTTCCTCGGACAAGCCGTCGGAAAAGAATTCATTTTCCGCATCGGTCGACATGTTCACGAACGGCAATACGGCAATCGACCGAGGATTGACCGTCGATTTTTTCGCAGCGGCGCTTCCCATCTCGTGCACGGTGGTCTGCGTTGCCAACGCAGCCTCGCGCCGCGGCGCCAGCACGAACTTGTCTGCGGCAAAGTACACAAGTGCACAAATCAGCACGGCGATGATCGCGCGATCCAGGCGCCGCGCGGTCTGCGGCGCGATCGATTCCCCGGGCTTCACTTCGGCGTCGCGCTTCAAACCCTGCGGCGTCAGCTCGAATATCCACGCGAAAATCAGCGCCGGCACGAAGCCGAGCGCCAGCACGATGATCAGGGCGCGCAGCACCCAGCCCGGCACATCGAAAGTCGGCAGCACCGTGCTCGACACCTGCGTGATCAACCACGCACCGACGAGGTACAGCCCGGCCATGCGGATGACGTTGCGGCGCTTGAGCTCGTCGAACAGGCTCACTGACGCTCCTGCACTTTCGCGCGGAAGTCGCGCGCCGGCATGATCTTCTCGGCAAGCGCCTCGAAGCGCGCGTCTCCATGCAGCGATTGCAGGAACGGGTCCACGCGGATGACGGCGAGGCTGAATCCGTCGCGATCCGCATAGCTCTGTTCTAGCCAGTCCAGCGCGCTTTTGCGATCGCCCAGACCGAGCTCGACCAGCGCAACAGCATAGGCCTGCGTGTAGCGCTGCGCGCGCCTGGACTTGAGCCTGTCCAGGATTTGCCGGGCCTCGTCGCCCTGGCCGGAGACCGCGAGGATGTGTCCGAGCAGGGCTTGCGCAAACGCATCATCGCTCAGCGAAATCGCCTTGCGGTAGGCAGTCACCGCATCGCTGGCGTGGCCACCGAGTTCGAGCGCCATTCCCAGCATCATCTGGCCGAAGTAGAAACCGCCGTCCATCTCGGCCAACTTGCGCAGTTGCGCCGCCGCCGCGTCGTAGCGATGGGCGTAGATGTAGGCCTGGCCGAGGTTCGTGTTGATGATCAGCGAGAGCGGATCGAGCTCGAGGGCGCGCTGCATTTCCGCGATCTCGCGTTCGATCTGGCCGCTGGCAGCCAAGGCGTGGTTGGCGAACCAATGGTGCGCGGTCGCATCGTTTTGATTGAGCCGGATCGCGCGCTCGAACTCGGCGATCGATCCGGGCGAATCGAAGTCATACAACTGCCTGACCATGCCGAGCGCCGCGTGTGCGTCAGACGACGCATCATCCAGCGCGAGCGCTTTTTTCGCCGAGGCGTCGGCTTGCGGAAACCATTCCTTGGGCGCGCCGCCGTCATAGCCGGGCAGCAGCAACTGGGCCTGTGCGCGGGCCGCATAGGCCAGCGCGTAGTCGGCATCTGTCGCGATCGCCTGGTCGAAGTAGTCGATCGCCTTGCGCAGATCGGCTGCCGTGCGCTTGTTCCAGAAGAAACGCCCTTGCATGTAGAACTGATGCGCCTGCGGGTTTCCGGTCGGACGCGCAGACACGGCGGCATGCTCCGAGTTCGTGAGCGTGGCCTGCAGTGCATTGGCGATGCTGGTGGCGACATCGCTTTCGACGGCAAAAATATCGGTGAGCCGGCGATCGTAGGTATCGGCCCACAGATGGGCATCGCTGGTGGCATTGATCAGCTGCACGTTGACCCGCACCTGATCGTTCGCCTTCTGCACGCTGCCTTCGAGGATGTTGGCCACGCCAAGCTGCGCGGCGATCTGGCGCAGGTTGTCGGGCGCGCTCTTGTACTTTTCGGTCGAGGTGCGCGAGATCACCTTGAGTTCGCCGATCCGCGCGAGGCGCGTCAGGATTTCGTCCTGGATGCCTTCGGCAAAGTAGGCGTTGGACTTGTCCTCGGAAAGATTTTCGAACGGCAGCACGGCGATGGATTTGGCCGGCACGGGCGTCGCGACCTCGCCTCTGCGAAACGAAGGCTGGCCGTAAAAATACCAGCCCAGCGCCAGCGCGATCAGCAAACCCGCGACGGCGAACAAGCGCTTGCTGCCGGTACCGGCGGTATCGAGACGTACGCCCGCGGACGTGACGTCGAACACCCATGCGAGTACCAGCGCAACCGGAAAACCCAACAAGGCTACAAGTATAAAAATCCGCAACGCCCACGGCGGCGCGTCGAATGCGGGGAATCCGATCGATGCCGCCTGCACCGCGAGCCAGGCGACGACCAGATAGGCCGCTCCGACCTTGATCACGTTGCGACGCTGGAGTTCGGCGAGCAGGTTCATGGCATCGGCGACCTCGTCAGTGCACCGGCGCGGCATCGACGCCGCATTCGAAATCGGTTTCGCCCAGCGGCCGGCATCCGGCCGGCCAGCCCTTCTCGCGCCAGTACGCGACGAACCCGTAGTCGATCAACTTCGCCTTGACGCGCGGGTCGCGCAGCATCGCCTGGCCCGCGGGTTTGCTGCTGTAGAGGTCGGCGAAATAGTAGGCCTGGAGAATCGCTCCGAGTTGTTCGCTGTAGGCGTTGTAGCCCGCTACGTCGCGCCGCGCGATGAGGTAATAGCTGGCCTCGCCGGGCGGCGCAGCCGCGATCGCCGCGCTCAGCTTTTCGGCATCGACATCTTGCTCGCCCAGCGCCCACGGCAGCAGGGTTTGCGCGAATGCCGCCTCCTTCGGCCAGCTCGCCTGGAATTGCGCAAATGCGGCGCGCGCCTCATCGGCGCGGCCGTAACTGAGCGCATAGTCGAGCAGCACGATCTTGCTGAAAATGCCCGGCGCAATGGTGAGCATCTGCCGCCCCGCCTCCTCGACGTCGGCGCGCCGGTCGAGCGCCATCGCAGCGCTGCGCACACGGTTCCAGCCGACGCCGAAGTAGGGATCCAGCGTCACCAGCTGGCGCGCCGCGCGCGCCGAATCCTCCATGCGGCCGACTTCGAACAGCACTTCGGAGTAATCCTCGCGCACGTCCGGATAGCTCGGGTCGATCTGCATCGCACGCTGGTAATGCTGTTCGGCCAGCGCGTACTTGAACTGCGAGCGCGCAACATTGGCGAGCGCATGCTCGGTGACCGCTGCATTCGGATCGAGCGTGGCTGCACGTGCGGCCGCATCGGCTTCGCAGGCGAGCATGGTGGCCTGCTCCGCCGGCGTCATCCGCTTGTACCAGAAAGTCACCTCGCAGGTCAGCGACAGCGTCGACCAGCCCGCCGCAAACCCCGGCGCCTTGGCGACCGCCGCCTTGAGGTGTTCGACCGCGGTCGACAGTTCCTTGCGCGAGCGCAGCAGCGCGCGGCCCTTGAGATACTCGTCATACGCGGCCGGATCGATCGCGGCGCGAGCGGCCGGCAATTCGCCGACGCCGAGCTTGAGCTGCAATTGTTCGCCGATATGGCGCGCGATGTCGTCCTGCAGCACGAACACGCTTTTCAATTCGCGGTCGTAGCTGTCGGACCATATATGAAAGCCGTCGGCGACCCGGATCAACTGCGCGGTGACGCGCACCTGCTCGCCCTCGCGCCGCACGCTGCCCTCGACGATATGCGAAACGCCGAGCTTGCGCCCGATCTCGCGCACGTCGCCGCCCTTGCCCTTGAACTCGAACACCGAGGTGCGCGCCGCGACGTTGAGCTTGGGAATCTTGGCCAGGACGTTAAGCAACTCCTCGGTCATGCCGTCGGAAAAGTAATCCTCGTCGGCCTTGCCGCTCATGTTCGCGAACGGCAGCACGGCGACGGAAGGCGTAGTGTTTGCCGGCACGTCGCCCGCGCGATACGACGGCTGGCCCTTGAAATACCATCCCAGTGCCAGTGCGGCGAGCGCCGCCGCAGCCACATAAACGCCCAAACTCGCACGCGCGCCTGCGGATTCGGCCTTCACGCCTTCGGGCGTGGCGTCGAACACCCACGCCATGACCACGGCGATCGGGAAACCAAGCAGCGCGACGAGAATGAAGACGCGCAGCGCCCACGGCGGCGCATCGAACGCCGGGAAGCCTATCGACACGGCCTGCACCGCGAGCCACGCGACCACGAGATAGGCACCGCCCACCTTGGGCACTCGGCGACGCTTGAGTTCGGCGACAAAGCTCATCGCGGCGGTGCCTTGTATTCCGCAACCGGCTGCTTGGTAAAAGCGATGAAACGCGGATCCTCGCGGATCGGATCCCAGATCGGATCGAGCGCGAGCAACGCCGGCGTGACGCCGCTCGGAATCTCGAGCAGCTCCGGCAGCATGGCGATCACTTCGTCACCGTCGCCCTTCTGCGCAAGGATCTTGGCCAGCGCGATCTTCGCGTCCGCTGTTTCGTTCGCATCGTTGCGATGGAACTCGATCTGATGCCGGGCCGCGGCGAGCGCGCGGGGCCAGTCATTGAGGCCAGCGTAAACGAGCGGGGAAATGGCCCCGGTCGCGGACACATGGTCAAACGCACCGGGAACCGCGGCGAAAACGGCGGCGAGGCGCACGAAGATCTTGTGCGCGAGCTCGGCATGTCCGGCATCGCGCTGCGCGAAGCCAAAAAGAATCAGGCCGTCGATGTCGTCGCTCGTGAGCATGGCGTCGTCGCGCTGTGCGGCAGGCTGCATGAACGCCGCCAAGGCTGCGGCGTCGCGCCGCAGCGTGAGGAATTGCTGGCGCGCCTGGGCCTCGTAGTTTTCGCGCAGATCGGCCGGCACGCGTTCAAGCCAGGTCTGCGCTGCGTCGAGCCGACCCAGTTGCATCTCGACCTGCGCCAGGCAGGCGCGCGAGGTCGTGTCATCCGGCGCCAGCTTCAGAGCCTGTTCGAGCAGTTCACGGGTCTCGTCGAAGCGGCGCAAGCGCAGGAAAATCTCGCAGGCGCCCTGGACCCGTATCGAAACATTGTGCGGTTCGCGCGCGATAGCCTCACGGTAATGGGCGATCGATTCAGCCCAGAGTCCCATGCGTCGTTCGATGAAGAACAGTTCGGAAAGGATGTCCACATCGCCCGGCTGCTGTGCAAGCGCCTGCTGGAAGATTGCGCGCGCGGCCGGATAGTCGCGTTCGACCCGGTATAGGTAGGCGCCGCGCGCCAGCAGGCTCTCGGCGAGGTGCGGCTGCAGCTTCATCGCGGTATCGGCGGCGTGGCGCACCGCGTCGGCTGTGGATCGCGCGGTGTCGTAATTGTTCTGATACATCGTGCTCATCGCTACCGCTGCTGCCGACCACGCCTGAGCGAACTGCGGGTCCTCGCGCGCCGCCTCGACGTAGTTGTCGACTGCCAGCATCGCGCCGGCATAGGAATAGGCAGCATGGTCGGTAGCTCTGCCGCGCAGATAGGCTTCGTAGGCTCTCGGATTTTCCGTGCCCTTGGCGGACACGACCTGAAGCTCGCTGCCGGTCAACTTCGCATTCAATGCTTCGGCGACGGCCTGCGCGACTTCACCTTCGACGCCGAAAATGTCGTCGAGCGTGCGGTTGTAGCTTTCCGCCCAGAGGTGTTCGTCCTTCGCCGCACCGATCAACTGCACGTTGATGTGCACCGCGTTGCCGGCCTTCTGCACGCTGCCTTCGAGGATGTTGGCGACGCCGAGCTGGCGCGCGATCTCGGCCAAATTCTCCGGGGTGCTCGCATAACGCTGCGTCGACGTGCGCGAGATCACGCGCAAGGCACCGATCTTCGACAACTTGGTCAGGATTTCGTCCTGGATGCCGTCGGCGAAGTAGGCGTTGGCCTTGTCGTCGGACAGGTTGGCGAATGGCAGAACGGCAATCGACTTCGAATCGATCTCGGATTTGGCCGGTGCGGCGGAGCTAGCCGTGGTTGCAGGAGTCCGCATGACGATCGGCGCAGCTTGCCGCCGAGGCGCCAGCACAAACTTGTCGAAACCGAAGTACGCCACCGCCAGCATCAGCATCACGACGATCAGATGTTCAATGCGCTGCGCGGTCTGCGGCGCGATCGATTCCTCCGGCTTCACATCGGCGTCGCGCTTGAGGCCCTGCGGCGTCAACTCGAACACCCAGCTGAAGACCAGCATCGGCACGAAACCGAGCGCGAGCAGGATCACGATGCTGCGCGGCAGCCAATCGGGTGCGCCGAACATCGGCAGCACCGTGCTCGACACCTGCGTGATCAGCCACGCGCCGACGAGATACAGCCCGGCCATGCGGATGACGTTGCGGCGGCGCAGTTCGGCAAAAAATCCCATGCGCTATTTGCCGGCGAGCAGCGCCTGGAAGCGCGGGTCGCCACGCAGCGGGTCCCAGGCCGGATCCAGCCGCAGCAATGCGAGCGTCATCCCGCCCGGGGCTTTCAGCAGTCCGTCGATCGTGGTGATCGCCGCCGCGTGGTCGCCGGCGAGCGTCTGCACGTGAGCCAAAGCCTCTTGCGCTACCGGTCGCTGCAGCGCATCACTGGCGTAGAGTTCCACCGCACGTCGGGCCTGTTTGAGCGCGGCTTGCTGCTGGCCCGCCTTCGCATAAGCCAGGCCGAGCATGATCGGCACCAGCGAATCGTCCACCTGCTCGGCCTGCGGCGCGATCCTGGCGATCAGCTGTTCGAATGTCGTCTGTGCCGCTGCGGTCTGTCCCGCCGCGCGTTGCGCGATGCCGAGCTGCAGCGACAACTGCGGGCCGAGGCCGTTGAGCGCATCTTCGGGTTGCGCGAGCACGGCCTGCAGTTCGGCGACCGCCTCCGGATAGCGGCGTTCGTACATCCGCTGAAATCCCCGATACACGGCGATGCCGGCATCAATCGCTGCGGGCGGCAATTGCGCGAGCTTGTGCGCGGCCTCCTCGATGCGGCCTTCGGACTGGAACGTCGAGATCTTGTATCCGAGCGCCAGGGTATCGCCCGGCGCGATCTCCAGTGCGCGATCGAGCCAGCGATGGGCGTCGTCGAAACGCCGCAGGTTAACCATCGTTTCGCCGCCGATCGAAGTCAGCAGTCCGGCATTGCGCGGATCGAGCAGCGCCGCTTGCTGCATGTGCGTAATCGAAGCTTCCCACTTGCCTTGGCGTCGCTCTACGAGGCCGAGTATCTGCAAAGCGCGATTGTCGTTTGGCGACTCCTTCACCAGCGGCTGCAGCGTCTGCTCCGCTCCGGCGAAATCTCGCAGCACGCGATACTGGTAACTGGCTTGAGCCAACCGCGACTCATCCAGCTGCGGCTGCAGGCGCATTGCCGTATCGGATGCGTGTTTGACGAATTCCGCCGTATATCTGTCGGCGTCGACGTTGTTGAAGTGCATATACCCGGTGACGATCGCCAGTTGCGCCCATGCCGCCGCGAATTGCGGATCCTCGCGCACGGCTTCGGCGTACGCGGCCGCAGCGAGGCGCGAATTCGCGTAGCCGGCGCCGGCCAGATTCAATGCCCGTCCGCGCAGATAGGCCTCGTAAGCTGCCGCATTGCCGGTCGATTTCGTTGCCAATGCCGCCGCTTCGGCGCCGGTGAGTTTCGCGTTCAACGCATCGGCGATCGCGCCGGCCACCTCGCCTTCGACGCCGAAAATGTCGTCGAGCTTGCGGTTGTAGACCTCGGCCCACAGGTGATCGTCGGTCGCGGCCTTGATCAGCTGCACGTTGATGTGCACGGCGTCGCCGGCCTTCTGCACGCTGCCTTCGAGGATGTTCGCTACGCCGAGCTGGCGCGCGATCTCCGGCAGATTCGTCGGGTTGCTCGCGTAATGCGCGGTGGAAGTGCGCGAGATCACCTTCAACGCGCCGACCTTCGCCAGGCGCGTCAGGATCTCGTCCTGGATGCCGTCGGCGAAATAGCCGTTGGCTTTGTCGTCGGAAAGATTCTCGAACGGCAGCACGGCGACGGACTTTTCGACGACGCCGGCGCTCGCCGCCGATGGTTTTGGCGTCATGAAACGTTGCACGAGCAATATCGCGATGACAATGGCGAGTACGCCGATGATGACGAAATCGAGCTTGCGCCCGGTCTGCCGCGTAATCGATTCGTGCGGCGCGACTTCTTCGGTGCGGCGGATGCCCTGCGGCGTGACCTCGTAGACCCACGACAGCACCAGCGCGACAGGAAAACCGGCGACGATCAGCAGCACGATCAGGCGTTGGGCCAACGCGCTGACCTCGAAGACCGGCAACACCTGCGTGGCGACCTGTACGAGCAGCCACGCCGAAACGGCGTACATCGCCCCGACGCGATATACATTGCGGCGCCGCAGTTCCTTGAAGAACGACCGCATTCCCGCCCCCGTTTTTCCGGCTCGATGCCGACGCCGGACAGCCAACAAGCTGCCGGCATCATAATCCAATTGGCGCTACCGGCGACCGAATGCTCAATCGGGCAGCATGCGGCGCAAAGCCTCGGCTTTCTCGAGTTTGCTGAAAAGGATGTCGACGAGCCGCGGCTCGAATTTGCGACCGCGTTCGTTGCGTATGAACTCCAGCACGCGGTCGCGCTCCCAGGCTTGCTTGTAACAGCGCTTGCTGCCGAGCGCGTCGTAGACGTCGGCGAGCGCGGTGATGCGGCCACCGACCGGAATCTGCGTCGCCGAGAGTCCATTCGGATAGCCGCTGCCGTCCCAATTTTCGTGATGCGTCGCGGCGATCTCGGCGGCAAGCCGGATCAACGGCAGCCGCGATTGCGAGAGCATTTTCGCTCCCGCTTGTGCGTGCGTACGCATGACCACCGTCTCTTCGGGCGTATGCGCTCCCGGTTTGTTGAGAATCAGATCGGGCACCGCGATCTTGCCGATATCGTGCAGCGGCGCGGCGAAACGGATGGCCTCGGCGGCATGCTCGTCGAGTCCGTATTCGCGGGCAAGAAACTCGGCGAGCAGACCGACACGCTTGACGTGATTGGCGGTTTCCTGCGAGCGCGTCTCCGCCGCTCCGGCCAGCAGGCAGATCATTTCCATCTGCGAGTCGAGCAGGTCCTGATGCAGATGCAGATTTTCGAAAGCGATGCCGACGTTCGTGCAGAACACCTTGACCAGATGCAAATCCAGGTCGGACAGACGTGCTGCGCCGGCGACGATCAGCAGATTTTCCGAATCCTGGGCGTCGGCGAAATACAGCACGTAATGATCGTCGCCAAATACGTGATGCTTGCTGTCGAACGCTTCATAAAAGCTACGCAACAGCGCTGGCGGCAGGCTCTCGTCGATCGCGCGCGCGATCTTGGGCTCGAACTCGCCGGTCGCGGCGGTGATGTGGATCGGTCCGGTGACCGCGTGATTGGTCTTCGGCACCGTGCAATACAAGGCGCCACGCTGCAAGCCGACGAGCGCCGCCAGCTGGGCGAGCACCGCCGACGCGAATTCGTGGCTCTGCTGCCGCGAGTGAATTTGCGCCGACGCTTCGACCACGCGTTCGAGTCCCTCGCGCGCGGCTTCGATCGTCATGAGATCGCGATAGCCGCGTAACGCGACGAGCACCGTTGTCTCGAGCTTGTGCGCCGTCAGTTCGGTTTTTTCCTTGTAGTCGTTGATGTCGAACGCACGGATAACTTCGCGCTCGGGCGCTTGCCCAGGGTGGCCGGTACGCAGCACGATGCGGGTCAGCCGATTCTTGAGCTGCTCGCGTACGTGGCGCACCAGTTCCAGACCGGCGTGCTCGCTCTCCATGACGACGTCGACGATCAACAATGCGACGTCTGTACGCTCGGCGAGAATCGCGCGGCCTTCGCGCGCCGATCCGGCTTCGATAATGTCGATGCCACGCCCGTCGAAATCCAGATTCAGCAGAACGATCTTCGTGATCTCCCGTACATCGGGCTCGTCGTCGACGACGAGTACCGTCCAGCGCGGCATCATGGTCATTGCGTCAGTGGCTCCCCTCGCGTACTCGTAGCATAGGTTGATCCCGGCGTGCCCGATGCGCTCGTTGTCAGCGGCACACGAATCTTGAACTGCGTGCCGTGCCCGGGCGCACTGGTGCAGACAATCGTTCCGCGCAGTACCTGGGTCACGAGGTTGTAGACGAGGTGCAGCCCGAGCCCGGTGCCGCCGGAGCCGCGCCGCGTGGTGAAGAACGGCTCGAACGCCCGCCGGCGTATTTCGTCGCTCATGCCCTTGCCATCATCTGCGAAAACGAATTCGATCGCGTCATCGGCCGCGATCACGCTGATGCGAACGCGTCCGGGATGATCATCGTCGAACGCATGTATCAACGCGTTGAGTATCAGGTTCGCGGCGATCTGATAGAGCGCACCCGGAAACGTGTCGAATTCGATATCGTTCGGACAATCGAGTTCGACTCGATGCGGCGTCGATTTCAGGCGCGGGTGCAGCGAAGCCAGAATCTCTTCGAGATAGCGCCGCACGACGATACGCCGGCGCACCTCGTTGGCTTGATCGACTGCGACCTGCTTGAAGCTTTTCACGAGCTGCCCGGCTTTGGCCAGATTGCTCATGACCAACTCGACGCAGCGCCGCGCGCCGGCCAGCGCTGCGCGCAACTCCGGCGAAGGCGAGCCGAGCATGCGTTCGATGGAGCCAAACGTGGCCTCCAGATGCGAAGCCGCCGTTACGCCGATGCCAAGCGGCGTGTTGATCTCGTGCGCGACACCGGCGACGAGGCGGCCGAGCGATGCCATCTTCTCGTTCTCGATCAGTTCGGCCTGCGTGCGTCGCAGTTCCTCGATGCGGACCTGCAATTCCGCATACGCGACTTTCAGCGATTCCTGGACCTGACGCCGCTGCAGCGCTGTCGCGACATGCAGCGCGACGAAGCTCAACAACTCCTGGTCACGGCCGGTGTAGCCGATTCCCGCAGTATAACTTTGCACAACGAGTACACCGGCCACGCGCTCATTCATGATCAGCGGCACGCCGAGCCATCCCACCGACAATGTTCCGATCGGCTCCACAGCGCCGTCGGCAATGAGCCGCTTCACGTTGTCTTCGTCGACCAGCAGCGGTTTGGCGGAACGCAGTACGTACTCGGTCAGTCCGCGGCGCAGCGTGCGGCGCTGGAACAACGACGAGGGATCGACCTCATCGACTGCGTACGGAAAATCGAACGCGCTGCCGTCTTCAGTGAGCAAGGCGACGAAAAAATTATGCGCGTAAAGCAGCTGCCCGATGACGGCATGCACGGCGGCGCAGAACTCGGTGATGCTGGCCGAGGTATTGGTGAGTTCGGCGATGCGGAACAGCGCCGCTTGCAGGCGCTCGCCAGCCTGCCGCTCCTGGACCTCCGCACTGAGTTCGCGCGTGCGCAGCTGCACCTGGCGCTCGAGTTCGTCGCGCACGCGGCGGCGCGTGAGTGCAACCCGGATATGCTGGGTGACATAGCCCAACAGCGCCAAATCGGACGCGCGATAGCGCACCGCCCTGTCATAACTTTGCACGACTACCGCGCCATGCACTTCGCCGTCGGCGACCATCGGTACGCCGAGCCATGCCTCGCTGTCCGGGCCGCTCTCCACGTCCGACGCCAGTCCGAACCGCGCCGACAGGGCGGCGGACGATCCCATCAGCGGATGTCCATGATGCAGCAAAGCAACCGTGAGACTGCCCGCGAACTGATCCTCATGCATTTCCGCGGCGGGATCCGGCACATCGGTGTCTTTGACGTCGGCGAAATACGCAAAACGCAGCGTGCGCTGGCCGGCGTCGTAGAGGACAATGAAGAAATTCTCGGCGTACATGAGACCGCCGACGATACGATGCATCTCGCGCAATACGTCATGCTCTTCCCGGCTGCTGCCGGCGAGGTCGGCAATGGCATACAGCGCACGTTGCAAGCGCTCGGCGCGTTCGAGACGACGAACGGAAGTACGCAATTGCTGCGCTTCGAGCGTGTCGGCAACGCGACGCGACAGCAACTCGAGGCCTTCGCTCAGTGTCGGATCCGCTTCGATCGCGGCGATGTCGTCGGGTGTCGCCTCGACCTGCAGAATTGCCACGCCGCTGTCGTGCACACGCAGCGGCCAACAGCGCATGTCCATCCCGCTGCTGCTCGGCGACTGCTGCGGTTTTCCGGCATGCAATGCTTGCAATGCCCTGGCCGGATCCACCCAGCTGCGCGCTCGGCGCGGCGCGCAGCGCAGGTGCTGCGCGGTTTCGACGTTTGCCCTGGTCGACCACAACAGCGCAATCCGCTGCACGCCAGGCGTGTTGGCGCGTGCCAGGCCTTCGACGGCTGCGACGATCGACGTGAACGTGGCTGCATCGAACAATGCGCGCGTAAATGCAGCCGGACTCAGTCCACGGCGCGGCGATGGTTCGGTCGCTGCCAAAGACGACACTAGCCGCTCACGCTGCGCAAGCCACCGAGCTTCGCTGCTTCCGTCATGCCCCGAACCATGTATTTCCCCTTGCGTGCAGGCCAAGTTCTACTCGCGGCCTAAGCGGAATGCAAGGGAAGAACATCACGCCGGCCTCAGCGTGCGGCCGCGTCACTGACACCGTCGGGCGGGAGCAATGACAGACCTTCTTTCGCCAGCGCGGCCGGCAACGCCATGCTTTGCTGCGCCAGCGCAGCGCGGCGTGCGGCGAACGCGGCGATGAAACGCGGATCTTCAGCGTACCCCTGAATGCGCGCGCTCGCTTCCTGATACCACGGCCAATCGGACGTTCTCTTCAAGACCTGAGCGACCATTGCTTCGCGATCCTGACGCAGGCCTGGCGCGTATACTTGATACGGCTCGCGATTTTCCCAATCCTTTCCGAAGGTGTTCTCCAACAAGGCGATGAGTTGATCGCGGCGCATCTTTTCCGCAGCGGTGTAGAGGCAACGCCGCAGGTCCATCAATTCGCTGAGCCGAGCCTGGACGGAACCCGCCGTGCCGGCCCAAACCTCGAACGCCGATTGCGTCAGTTCGCCGGGCATTGCACCGGCCGTGACCAGCGCGGCGCGCATCTGCGGCAGGCGCCC
>Ga0207667_10005697_pt1 | contig 15190 bp, 17 predicted proteins | sample KBSCornC52_FD_184301 | JGI IMG/M metagenome (GOLD analysis project Ga0207667, IMG submission 184301) | Corn rhizosphere microbial communities from Kellogg Biological Station, Michigan, USA - KBS Corn C5-2 (SPAdes) (version 2) | ecosystem: Host-associated > Plants > Roots > Rhizosphere > Soil ... | reverse complement strand
ATACTATGCATCTTCGCTCTGTATAGTATTCCGCTAGCTAGCGGATTCGTTGCTCGGCTCTCACCACCCGCCTTGCGCCTCGCAATGACATATTGAAGCCTTATTTCTTCTTAGGCACTTTTGCACCTTCTTTCCTCGCCTCTGAAAGCCCAATAGCTACCGCCTGTTTTTTACTGGTTACTTTTTTACCGCTGCCACTTTTTAGCTTGCCTTCTTTCATTTCGTGCATAGTTTTCTCAACCTTTTCGCCTGCTTTTTCTGAATACTTAGCCATGGTTATATTTTTTATGGTAGATGATATTTAGTCAACAATCATGAACAGAACCGGTTTTCAGATTTTGGCATTGATACTATTGAGAAAGATCGGCCTTAGATGCGTGCAAATGAACAATAAGATATTGCCCGTTGATTTTCTTCATGATAATTGTGCGCCTGCTGAGCGCTCCGGGATCATTCAATTCAAAAGTAACGACTGCGACGTCGCCGTACATATCGATTTTCATCTTTTCAGGTTTTATATCGAGGTATGGCGGCGATGATTTCTTTTCTTTGACCCGCTGAAAAAATGCTTTGAATACGGCCATAGATTTTTCTTTCCCGTCGATCCTGCCTGATACCATAGCCGATGGCGGGAAAAATATTGTTACGTTATCTGCAAAGAAGGCCTGGAATTGATCGAAGTCTAAATTCTCAAAAGCCTTAACAAATTTGTTAAGCTGATTCCTCACAACTATAGAGTCGGCATTCCTATTTTGAGCAACAGCCTGTGAGCTTGTCGATATTGTTATAAACAGGCAGAAACTAATCATAAATGCATGTCGAATCATATCTTCTTTTTATTTAAAGTTAATTGATATACCCTAACAAGCAAACTGCTTTGTTATTTTTATCGCCAATGAAACCGATAGCCGAGAGTGAATTGATATTAAATAAGGATGGCAGTGTATACCATTTGCATTTATTACCGGAAGATCTGGCCAATACCGTAATAACTGTAGGCGACCCGGACCGTGTGCCCAGGGTTAGTCGTTATTTTGATACCATCGAACTAAAAAAATCAAAACGCGAATTTGTTACTCATACGGGCACCATCAACGGCAAGAGGATAACCGTCATGTCAAGCGGGATCAGTACGGATAATATCGACATCGTTTTGAATGAGCTCGATGCGCTGGTCAATGTCGACCTGAAAGCACGGTTACCCAAAACACAATTGAAAAAACTGAATATTATCCGTATCGGCACTTCAGGCACTATACAAGCCGATATACCGGTTGATAGCCTGCTGGTTTCGAAAGCCGCATTTGGACTGGACACCTTAATGCATTATTACAAGCGGGAGAGTACGGAATCCGAGCAACAATTATTAGATGCCCTCAAACCAGCTTTACCAAAAGATGGTGGTTTTGTTCCCTATATCGCGTCAGCAGATCCCGGGTTGATATCTAAACTAGCTCACGACACATTACAAGGCATCACCTTTACCGCGCCCGGCTTTTATGCTCCACAGGGGCGAGAGGTAAGGGCACATACTGCACACCCGGAGTTTATGACCGCCTTACAACAATTTAATCTGAACGGGCAGCGTATCACCAACCTTGAAATGGAAACAGCAGGCATTTACGGACTTTCATCTGTTTTGGGCCATCGGGCGATATCGTTTAATGTGATATTAGCTAACCGTTCAACATTGACGTTTAGTAAACAACCTGAAAAGATCGTAGACAATTATATTCGCCAGTTGCTAGAGAGAATTGCGGATATTTTATAAGTAATGATAATTATATTATCTTCAAAAAACATTAGCTGATTAACCCATGTTAATTTGCTGAAAAATAACCTACCCCTATGAGCGTCAAAAAAGTTGCGGCCCCGTTTTACGAAAAGCTTTCACTGGTTATGGTCGGCCTTATTTCGCTGGGCTACCTTATTGTTTTGGGTAAAGACCTGCTCGATCCACTTATTTTCGGGTTCCTGTTTGCCATTCTGTTATTACCGGTTTGCAATTTTTTCGAGAAGAAATTTAAGCTGCACCGAAGTTTATCGGCGCTTCTGTCTATTCTTTTATTGGTAGCTTTTATAGGAGGCATATTATACCTGGTGGGTTCACAAATATCAAAGCTGGCGGATGACTGGCCGATGTTGAAGAAACAGGTAGGCCAATCGATAGATGATATCCGCCAATGGGTGCAGGACAGCTTCCATATCAATATGGAAAAGCAAATGGATTATGTGCATGATGCTACGAATAAACTAATGGCGTCCGGCAGCAGCGTAATCGGTACAACTTTAGGCGCTGTTTCATCCTTAATGCTGTTTTATTCGTTCATCCTTATCTTCACCTTCCTGGTACTGCTTTACAGGCGTTTGCTATTGCGTTTTTTAGTTTGGGTTTTCAGGGACGATAACTCCCCCATCGTTTTTGACATTGTTGAGAATATCCAGAGCATTCTGAGAAAATACATTTTAGGGCTTCTACTAGAAATGGTTGTGGTATCGACCATTGCCTGTGCGGCCTTTTTGCTGATCGGTATTAAATATGCCATGCTGCTGGGCCTGATCGTAGGCTTATTCAACATTGTGCCTTATGTAGGGATATTTACTGCTTTGTTCCTGAGCTCGCTTATCACGTTTGCAACCGGCAATCCGCAACATGTATTATACGTGATAATAAGTGTCATTATCCTTCACGCCGTAGACTCAAACGTTTTATTGCCAACCATAGTTGGCTCCAAAGTGCGGTTGAACGCATTGATATCGTTCCTCGGTATCGTTATTGGCGAAATGATATGGGGGCTGTCAGGCATGTTCCTGGCTATTCCTATAATTGCTATCCTGAAAATTATTTTCGACCGGATAGAAAGCCTTAAACCGTGGGGATTCCTTTTTGGCGGGGATTACGAATACAAGAAATCAGCAGAAAAGGCGATGAAAACTGAGTGATCAGTGCGCCATGGTCAGCTGGTAAACCTTTAAAAATAGCGTAGCGCAATAAGCCATCAACACAAGGGTATTGATCACCAGCAGCCAGTTTGAGTCGGGCTCTTTGTATTTGTGTATCATACAACGGATCAGGAAATACACAAACCCACTAACAAGGACTATAGGGAAGATAAACAGCCACTTGCTATGAGCCGTAATATACAGGTGTTGCAGTTTATCCCTATCCACCTGGAAAAGCGGGACAATCGCCAATACCAACAACAAAAGAAATAAACGGCTTACCGCCTTGGCAACAATTCCACTGGTTTTCATGAGGGGCAAAACTAATTAAAATCAAAAATAAACCGCCTCTGGCTCTGTATTATTGCTGTTTTTTATAAAAATCCAAAACTTTTCAGGCCATTTGCTTGTATCTATCTTAAGTATTTAAGATACCCCGATATGAGCACGTACAAAAAGAATTATAGCAATACTTCAACCTGCTGGCGCTGCCACCATTCATTGGATACCAGGATTAGCCGCAGCCTTATCTTAAAAACACTGCTTTTTTGGTTGCCGGTAAAAGTCTATTTCTGTCAGAAGTGCTTAACCAAAAGATATGTCCTGAGCTTTAAAAGCAGCGCCGACTCGCTCGCATAATTCCATTAAATAATTCGGTTTTAAAGGTCTGATCCGTATTTTCGGGGCAAACAAATTGCACTCTGTAATGCGTATAGTGAAGCATCTTTTTCCAGTCTTTTTATTGGTATTAACTATTCCGGCTTTTGGTCAAGATGTTTTTAAAGTAGTCCCGCTCGGTGTTAAGGGTGGAATCGACGAAAGCAATCTATCAGCCTACATGCTGTCCCCGGCTAATAGCAATAACTATGTATGTCTTGATGCAGGTACATTGCATTATGGCATAGAAAAGGCAGTAGAGAATAAAGTATTTCAGATTCCCGCTGAACAGGTTTTGAGAAGATACATCAAAGGATACCTAATTTCCCATTCTCATTTGGATCATTTATCAGGATTGATCATCAATTCGCCGGACGACACTGTAAAAAACATCTACGCCTTTGCAGATTGTATCGAGACTTTCAAAACTCGCTATTTCACCTGGAAAAGCTGGGCCAATTTTGCTGATGAAGGAGAAACACCTCAATTGAAAAAGTATCACTATAAAGTACTTAATCCGTCAGAAGAAACGCCTATAGAAAATACCAACATGACGGTAAAGGCATTTCCGCTAAGCCATTCCAATCTGACAAGCACTGCATTTTTGGTTAAAAGCCAAGATAATTATATCCTCTATTTAGGCGATACCGGACCGGACGAAATAGAAAAGAGCCACAACCTGGAACTGTTGTGGCGGGCTATAGCTCCTTTGATCAAGGAGAAAAAGCTGAAAGCGATTATGATCGAAGTATCCTTCCCCGACGAACAGCCTGATAAAACGCTGTTCGGTCATCTTACTCCCCGTTGGTTGATCAAAGAGCTCGATGAATTGGAAAAATTAAGCGGAGCAGGAAGCCTGAAGGGTTTTAACATCGTTGTTACTCATGTAAAACCGCCGCAGGCAAGTATTGAGCGTATTAAGAAACAATTAGCTGAGGAAAATAAATTGCAGCTTAACCTCATCTATCCGCAACAAGGTACACAGCTTAATTTTTAGCTTTCTTCCAACGCAAATATTCCTGGCGCATACAATGGCAGCATGGGCGGTAGCCTTCGTTAATTGCTTCCTCTGTCGATTTAAAAAATACCCGGTTTTCTGTTTTCATTCTTTTGCCAGATGAACAACGTAGCGTCCCGTATATCTTCAGATTCTTATTACCTGCAAATTGAATCTTTCCTTCATCAATCAGACTTTTAAGCCTGCGGAATCTTTTAAAAGCGGTATCGCCTAACTCCAGGTGCGTAATCATGCCGCGTCATGAAATATAATTCCCAAAGTATGTCTTCGTCCCGATGTTACCTCACTTACACCGTGTTTCATATTTATCCGGTAATAGCCTTTACTGCCTTTTACCGGTCTGAAATTGGTGGTGAGGATCAGCATATCCCCTTTCCCGGGTTTCAGTACGACTGCTCTTGATTGCGCCCGTGGTCTTTGTTCGATTAATACAAACTCACCGCCTTCATAATCCTTGCCAGGCTCATCTAAAAACAACACCAGTTGCATTGGAAAATAAATGTCGCCATACAAGTCCTGGTGCAGGGTGTTGTATCCTCCTTTATCATATCTTAATATCAAAGGGGTTGGTTTGATTTGTTGATGGGCGTGGCATTCATCCAATAATTCCGCATGTTTTTCTGGAAAATGTTTATCTATATTCAACACCCTCATCCATGTATTCGCTACGGTGGCAAGGTGAGGATAAACGCTCTGCCGCATCTCTTCGATAATTACCGGTAATGGATAATTAAAGTACTTGTACTCTCCCAACCCAAACCTGTACCGCTCCATATTGATGGTTTTACGATATAGCTCTTTTTGGTCATATCCTTTAGCCAGCTGATTGCATTCATCAACAGTAATTACTTGTTTTATTAAAGCATAGCCATGCTCATTCAACTGGGCGGATATGGTATTCCAATCCAGTTGGTCGATTCTGTCTTTCATAATCTGAAAATATTTTCCTCAAAAAGTTTTTGTCATTTCGAACGAGCGAGGTGGCTGCGTGAGTTGGGGCGAGGAGAAATCTTCTTCGATTTGCATAGCGAACTGTGCAAGTCGAAGAAGATTTCTCTCTATCGTTCGAAATGACATGGTGGGTCAAATTACACCGCTATATCCAACTGCGCAGCTTCCCAGCCAATGATGGCCGATTTACGGGTTGAACCCCAATGGTAATCGCCGATCTCGCCTGTTGAGCGGATTACCCTATGACAAGGTATCAGGAAGGCTACGGGATTGTCTCCGATGGCGCTGCCCACTGCTCTGCTTGCATTAGGCGAATCAATATGTTGTGCTATTAATCCGTAGGTATGCAATCCACCCATAGGTATCCGCAACAAGGCTTCCCATACTTTCAACTGAAACGGCGTACCTTTTAGGTGCAGCTTTACAGTTGACAGCTTCGACCAATCCTTTTTGAAGATGAACAAAGCATTCTGCTGTATCATATCTACCACCTGGTGATAAGCTGCATTCGGGAATTGAGCTTGCAACTCTGCAAATGCCGCCTGTTTATCATCGGCGAAAGCTAAATAACATATCCCTTTGGCTGTCGAGGCTACTAAAATATCCCCGAAGGGGCTTTCGGCAAAACTGTAATTGATGGTAAGCGCTTTGCCTCCGTATTTGTATTCGGCAGGCGTCATCCCTTCAATATTGACGAACAGATCATGCAAACGCCCGGTTCCTGATAAACCGGTTTGAAACGCGGCATCAAAAAGTGTGGCCTGCTTCTCTTTCAAAATACTTTTTGCATACTCGACGCTGAGGTATTGTAAAAATTTTTTCGGACTGATGCCTGCCCAGTCGGTAAACATCCTTTGAAAGTGGAAAGGGCTCATGTTTACCTTCTCCGCCACATCATCCAGGTTGGGTTGATCCTTGAAATTCAGTCTGATATAATTGATCGCATCAGCAATGCGCTGATAGTTGATCGTTTCCTGTGTTTCCATTTTTATCTATTTAACACTACAAAAATACCCCGCCTTATAGTGCCATAAAACCCGGAACTTGCGGAGTTGTATCTGCCTCAAGCTTCATGAATATACAATTTATGTGGATAAATGGTATTTTTGTAGACAATCCTAAATCAAATTGTATATGAAAAAAATTCTATCAACATTAATCATTGCCTTCGGCATCTATTTTTCGGCTTCTGCACAAACCAGAACTTCAGACGAATTCGGGCTTAATATCGGCTATAATGCGGCTAACGTTTACGAGTCTGGCTCAAACTATCATAGCGATTATAACAGCGGGTTCAATCTTGGTTTTTCCGCAGAACATTATTTTAATAACAGGTGGAGTATCAAAGGAAAGCTGATCTACGATCAAAAAGGCTGGGGTAACGGATACCTTACTTTTGACGACGGCAGCGAGGTAGATGGTGTAAACTTTCACGTAAACTATTTAACTGTTCCCGTAATGGCTAACTGGCACTTCGGCAGAACCAGGAACTGGTACCTACACTTCGGCCCATACGTAGGCTTTTTATTAAATGCTACCGAGTCATCAAACAGTGGAGTAGACATTAAATCTGCCTTCAACAATACCGAAGTTGGTTTTGATGCAGGTATCGGTGTAAAATTCCCGGTTTCAAATCATGTGAAATTATTTATTGAGGCAGACGGTCAGGCAGGTTTCAATAACATATTCAAATACAGCGACGGCGGCAATATTCAAAGTGAAAGGTCGAGTATCAACTTTGGTGTGTTGTTCCCTATCAAATAATTGCCGTGGTTGCGTAAAAAAAATTAAAATGATACATCTCTCCCTAAATTTAGGGAGAGATGTCCAGCGAAGCGTCGACAGAGTGGGTAGGAATTTAGGACAGGTAACCTACATGCCGCAGATTTTTACCCCTCCCGACCTCCCCTGAGATCAGGGGAGGAGTTATTGAGCACTGAGCCTGTTGTCTTTAAAAAACTTCCATATCTCGTCGCATGCATTCAGATTTTTAGAAAGCGAACCTATCATGAATTTAGGCAGATATTGTGTTCCGCCCGGCCAGACATGGCCGCCATCCCAGATTGTAAAACCGACCACTTTCGTACCATTAGCGTTTGAGTATTCTTCCTTTTGCACGCTGGTGCCGTCATTTACCAGGATTGGCAAATCAGTAACTACAGGTTTGCTATTGCATTGATCAACTGCAGCCCATTTCTTCAAAATTTCTTCGTGGCTGTAAATAACACCTCCAGCGCCTTTCATCTTTCCGCCGTCAAATGGTACTAAAGGATCTTTGGTTCCCTGGATATACATTACCGGCATGGGTTGGGTTGGCTGATATCCCATATCCTGGTCCATCGATGCTGCCACAACAGCTATTGCTGCTATGCGTCTGTTCAATTCACAGGCAAGGCGCGAGGTCATAAAACCGCCGTTTGACATCCCCGTCACATAAATTCTGGATGGATCAGAATGATAAGTTTCAATTATATAAGTGATCAGTTCATCAATAAACTTCACATCATTGATCCCCCTGGAGTTGGCAGGCGTACCGCGTCCATCGTTCCAGCTACGCTCAATTCCCTGGGGACAAACGATAATTATCTTATCCCTATCAGCAATGGGCCTGAAATCGGCAAATGTCATCTGTCTTACAGCCTTTCCCAATCTGCCATGCAACGAAATAATAACGGGTGCTTTATCGCCAACATCATTGGGCAGGTAAGTAATAAACTCACGCCGCGTATGATCGACTATAATGCTCTCGTTTTTTTGCTGCGCGATAACGGCTGTCGATATAAAAATCAACAGGAACGATAAAAATGCTAAAGCTTTCATATTGAGGTTGAAACGGTTAAAGCTCTTTTGACTTTAACTGCGCGAAAGGTTTAAATCCTTTTTCATATTTACCACCGGCAAATGTCCGCCGTCAGGTAATGGCACACTGATCTTTTTAGACTGATGATAACCCATCGACTCGTAAAGCGGGACGCCGGGCAATGTAGAACCGATCTCCATTTTGGTAAATCCATAATGATGTGCAGCCTTTTCGCAATGCGTGATCAGCATACGGCCTATCCCCTGTCGCGCCCAGTCGGGGTGGACAAAAAAAGCTCTGATTCGTGCAGCATCCGTTGCCGGGTTAAGCAGCGGATCGGCATCACTTTTATGCTGATCGCCGCCATACAAGGTGCTTCTCATACTCCAGCCCCCGCAGGCTACCAGGCAGTCTTTTGATTCAACTACATAATAAGTGCCATCCTGTATTAATTGACTATCAACGCCAAAAACATACTTAATAGCACTTTCGGTTTGAGCGTCAGAATAATAACCATTACTTAACCCTCGGGCTGATACGGCGATAAGTTCGAGCAATTCGTCTACATCTTCAAAGGTGGCTAAACGGGTGGTTAATGTCATATCAACTAAAGTATCTATTTTTTGTCAGTCTTTATATAGACAACCAAGATTTCCTTATAGTTTAATTTCAACAAATATTTAATATTTATTACATATATTTATGACATTAACTACCGACCCTATGATATTTAAAAACGCAATTAGCTGGTTCGAAATCCCGGCGACCGACCTTGATCGGGCCCAAAAGTTTTACGAAACCATTTTCGACATAAAAATGATCCCGCTGGATATGCCCCAATTACAAATGCGGATGTTTCCTACCGAAAGTCCGATGAGCATAGGCGGAGCCATCTGTAGCAGCGGCGATTTTTACAAACCATCTGCCCAAAGCGGTCCGCTGGTTTACCTGAACGGCAACCCCGACGTTCAATTGGTGCTGGATAAAGTAAAAGTAGCCGGAGGCAAGGTCATCATCCCAAAAACACAAATATCGCCAGAGCACGGCTACATGGCCGTTTTTTTGGATACCGAAGGTAACCGTATTGCATTGCATTCGGTTCCGGAAGGGATGATATAAAATAACACGTCAAACAATATAGCGATGGGTTTGAAACCCATCGCTATATTGTTTCCGGAAATACCTTCTTAGAATCTCAAATCTCACTTCTCAAATCTCAATTCTAAACCCTATCTTTGCCCATGCAAGAAAAAATCCTCATTCTTGACTTCGGCTCACAGTTTACCCAATTAATAGCGCGCCGTGTCAGGGAGCTCAATATCTATTGTGAGATCCATCCGTTCAACCACATTCCCGAAATCGACAATTCAGTAAAAGGCATCATACTTTCCGGCAGTCCGTATTCCGTTCGCCAGGAGGATGCACCACATTTTGAATTTTCAAAGCACCACAAAACAATACCGATATTAGGCGTTTGCTATGGTGCACAATATATTGCCCATTTCAATGGCGGCGAAGTACTGCCATCGAGCACACGTGAATATGGCCGGGCTAATCTTCAGTATATCGAGAAAGGTCATCCTTTATTTAAACAGGTTCCTGAAGGATCGCAGGTTTGGATGTCGCACGCTGACACCATCGCCCGCATTGCAGATGATTTTGAAATTATTGCCAGTACCGAAACTGTAAAGGTTGCAGCATATCATATAAAAGACACCCAAACTTACGGCATACAATTCCACCCTGAAGTTACGCACAGCATCGACGGCAAGCAATTGCTGCAAAACTTTTTGGTCGATATTTGTGGTTGCGCGCAGGATTGGACACCAGATTCATTCGTTGAAACTACCGTAGCCTCACTGAAAGAAAAACTAGGTAACGATAAGGTTGTGCTTGGTCTTTCAGGCGGCGTGGATTCATCGGTAGCAGCTGTATTACTACACCACGCTATCGGCAAAAACCTGTATTGCATTTTTGTAGATAACGGTCTGCTTCGCAAAGATGAGTTTGAATCGGTACTGGATTCATACAAACACATGGGCTTAAACGTCAAAGGTGTTGATGCAAAGCAACGTTTCTATGATGCCCTTGCAGGATTGACCGACCCTGAGAAAAAGCGTAAAGCAATAGGTCGCGTGTTCATCGAAGTATTTGATGACGAGGCACACCAGGTACAGGATGTAAAATGGTTGGGACAAGGCACCATTTATCCTGACGTGATCGAGTCGGTATCGGTAAAAGGACCATCGGCTACTATCAAATCGCACCATAACGTAGGCGGCTTGCCTGATTTTATGAAGCTGAAGGTGGTGGAGCCGTTGAATACATTATTTAAAGATGAAGTCCGCAAAGTGGGTAAGGCTTTAGGTATCGATCAGAATATTTTAGGTCGCCACCCATTCCCTGGTCCGGGACTGGCTATCAGGATATTAGGTGAGGTTACCCCAGAGAAAGTACACATATTACAGGAGGCCGATGCAATTTATATCAACAATTTGCGGTCGGCCGGTGTTTACGATAAGGTTTGGCAGGCAGGAACCATATTTTTACCGGTGCAATCGGTAGGTGTTATGGGCGATGAGCGTACTTACGAAAACGTAGTTTGCCTTCGTGCAGTGGAATCATTAGACGGTATGACCGCCGACTGGTGCCACCTTCCGTACGATCTGCTGGCCAAAATCTCAAACGAGATCATTAACAACGTAAAAGGTATCAACCGGGTAGTATATGACATCAGTTCGAAACCGCCGGCTACTATTGAGTGGGAATAGGTGGTTAGTTTTAGCAGGAATTGTGGCATTGGCGGCTTGTTCGCCAAAGGTGCAGCCTGTTTCTGCTCCTGTACGATCCAACAAGCCTGAAGCAAAAAAGGAAGCTGAAAAAGCCGTTGAAAAACCGACAGCCGAAAGGGTATCTACTATATCCATGCTGTTGCCTTTTACTTTGGACGATCTGAACGCAGGCGCACAATATACGCCCGCTACTTTAAGCCGTGCCAATCTTTCGCTGGATTATTACCAGGGTTTTAAACTGGCTTTGGATTCGCTTACTGCAAAGGGCTACAACTATAAGCTACAGGTTTACGATACTAAAGATGCCCCTGCTGCATCAAGCAATCTGGCGGTAACCCCTGCCATCCGCACCAGTGATTTGGTGGTAGGGCCTGTGTTCCCGGATGATTTGCAGGCATTTACCAACGTACTGGCAGGTTCAGGAAAAATAATACCCACGGTATCCCCTCTTTCGCCTGCAGCACCCGCAACTGTTAAAGATCAGTTTTTGGTAACGGTAGCTACCCCGTTGGAATATCACGCATGGGGAGCGGCAGCATACGTCAACGACCATTATAAGCCTAAGAAAGTTTTTATCCTGAAATCGGGCTACAGCGATGATAACAAGTATATCATGCCTTTCAAAAAAGGAATAGATAGCCTAAGTAAGCGTAAAACCAAGGTCATCGCTCCTACTATTGTCCGCGGCAAACTGGATGAAATAGTGCCCCAACTTTCAACGACTGAAGAGAATATATTCGTAGTACCATCAACTAATCAGCAGTTCCTCGTAGTAACACTGCGCTCCCTGGATTCTCTTGCGAAAAAATACCCGGTTACTTTATTCGGGCACCCAAGCTGGGTGAAGTTCAGTTATCTTAAACCGGACCTTTTGCAACGATTAAAAACACATATAACTAACACCGATCGCATAGATTATAAATCGCCACAGATATCAGCTTTTATCCGCAACTATCGCAAGGCATATAGAAGTGAACCTACCCATTATGCCATGATGGGCTTTGATGAAGGTATGTATTTTGGCGCTTTATTGGGAGAGAATCCGGATGATCTGAAAAAATTGGACAAAAAAGACTTTACAGGTTTACTTAATAAGTATAGATTTATCAAAAAACCGGGCCTCGGATGGGTCAACGCCCATGTGAATATGCTCGAATACAATAATTTTGAGTTAAAAAAGACAGAATGAAGGCACTAAACCAGCTTAAAACGTTTCAGCGAATATTGGGTAGCTACCCGGCCGAAACGCCCCTAAGTAAGTTTTTGCCAGGATTCTATCGTCAAAATAAACAAATGGGATCAAACGACAGGCGCGTGGCCAACCGTTTGATGTACAACTATTTCCGACTAGGGAAAGCGCTTTACAACACTCCCACTGAAGATCGCCTTATCGTCGCCGAGTTCCTGTGTAACTCACAAATCAACTCTTTTTTACAGCATTTTAAACCTGAGTGGGCGCTTTGCATCGGTTTTGATATTGATGAAAAGCTCAAACTGGTTAAAACCGCTTATTCTGATTTTAAGCTGACGGATGTTTTCCCCTGGTCGGCAGAACTTTCAGAGGGCATTGATAAACAAGCTTTTCTGAAGTCTTTTTTTGTTCAGCCCGATCTGTTTATCCGGGTTCGTAAAGGTTTTGAGCAAAATGTTAAATCGGTACTGACTAAAGAGACGATAACCTTTAAGGATGAGGGCAATGGCTGTTTCTCGTTACCCAATGGCACCCGGTTAGAAACACTTTTTCCTCAGCAAAATTTTTTCGAGGTGCAGGACCTGTCGTCCCAACAAACTGCTAATTACTTTAAACCCGAGAAATGGGATGCTTGGTGGGATGCCTGCGCTGCATCGGGCGGTAAAAGTTTGCTGCTCCATGAACTGGAGCCTAATCTAAAACTCGTTGTATCTGACATACGGGAATCTATTCTTGCCAATTTAGATGAACGCTTTCAGCAGGCAGGATTAATCAAATATCAAAGAAAGATATTGGACCTAACCCAAAACGTAGACCCTGAATTGCATAATTATGAATTTGACGGTATTATCCTGGATGCCCCATGCAGCGGCTCCGGCACCTGGGGACGAACGCCGGAGATGATCAGCCAGTTTGAACCGCAAAAGATCAGCTTCTTTCAAAAACTGCAGCAAAACATTGCCCGCAACGTAGTGAAATACCTTAAACCTGGCAAACCGCTTATTTATATCACCTGCTCCGCCTTCAAAGCTGAAAACGAAGCCAATGTTGATTTCCTGGTAAAGGAAGTTGGTTTAAAGCTGGAAAAACAAACAGTGCTTAAAGGCTATGAGAATAAGGCGGATACGATGTTTGTAGCAAGGCTGGTGAAATGATGTGCAGATGTGTAAATGTGCAGATATGTAAATTAACTAATTGCACTCAACAGCAATAGGCTGAGGTGTCAACAATGTATCTTGCTTATTGCAATAGCGACTATTAAAACAAAGATCAGAGCGTAAACTCCCAAAAATGTAAATACGCTCAGTATTTTAGGATTGCTTTTTTGCAATCTTTCCCGCCTTGTATATTGCCAATAAGCAACAATAAAAGCCAAAATAAAAGGAATACCGAATAGTAAAATCGAGAACATACTTAAAATTTCAGGTACTGTATTATCCTAATTTAGCCTTTATCAATAGTTATGCAGCACAACCTCTTCAATGTTTACATCATGGTCACTTTCTGTACGTTTATAAATTAACTTCTTTTCATCAAATCCATCAACCCTGTAAAGACCGTAATCCTGTAAACGCATTAACGTTGGGTCCAATAAATTCTTTGGCATAAATTCTGAGAAATCAGGCAACTTAACATTCTTATAATTAGCTGCAGATGGTGACCAATAGTTGATATCTAAGTTAGCACTTATGCTTTGGGCTATAAAATGAGCGTAGTAATAATCATAAGTACCCGTTGTTGATACACTGAAATCTGCCATTGAGGTACCGGTGAAATTTATTGTTGCCGGAAAAATACTCGCATCAGTTGATATTGCCGGCCCTACGATAGCCTTACTATAGTGCATGTTTTGGTTATTATCAAGTCTGTTATAACTTACTATAGTGCTATACTCCTGGAAAGGCTCTTTAGGATAATTAAATGCCACCGTGCCAGTGCCAAATATTGAGGAAGTTCCCAAATCATATTCAAACGCTGAATTTTTATCTGTTTTTGCGGCTACCTGTACTGACGGATAAATACCATTTATCGTAAAGTTAATAGTATTCATGGTAGAGGTGCACTGGTTAAGATCAATAGTAAGATCACTGCTGCCTTTAGGAATATCAAAAAAATGATATGACGGTATTCCGTTCTTTGTTATATAAGCATATACCTTACTATTGTCACTATAATACAAATACTTAAATGCGTGCACTGTGTCACTAAGCGATGATATGGTTTCCCCTCCGGCATCAGTGCAGACTGTAAGTTGATTGAACGAAGATGCATTTAACAAATGAATATTCAGTGGGTAATTAGCTGATGCCCTCGGATACACAGAAGCGTCGTATATGCTTCCTTTTTTTACTTGAAGATATCCCAAAACATATATCGTTTGAGTAGGATCAGTAGGTATATCTATTTCATAAATATTAACCCTGTCTTTAGGATAGGTTTGCGGTGTTGTCAGAAAATAGGTTGAAGTACCGGATTGAATCTTTACCGAAGTAATGACTTTCCCGTTTTCATCAGTCGCAACAAGATAGCCCGGCAGCATAAAGCTACCATATTTGTATTTCACTAACGTATCAGGTCCTGGCGTTTTAACTGGAGTGACTACATCTGATTTTTTTGAACAACTATAAAGAGCTATTGCTATTGCAAGCGCAGAGAAGATTCTTTTCATTCGTGATAAGGTTAGAGATAATTGCTGAATTAAATTATGACGCTAAAATAGTATTTTGACATCAATTAGCAAGAATGAAATTCAGTTAACGAAATACCTGGTTATTCACTTGCACATCTGCACATCCTCTCATCTGCACATCTACAAATTCGTATTGCTCCTGAACAGC
>Ga0207667_10005695_pt1 | contig 15191 bp, 13 predicted proteins | sample KBSCornC52_FD_184301 | JGI IMG/M metagenome (GOLD analysis project Ga0207667, IMG submission 184301) | Corn rhizosphere microbial communities from Kellogg Biological Station, Michigan, USA - KBS Corn C5-2 (SPAdes) (version 2) | ecosystem: Host-associated > Plants > Roots > Rhizosphere > Soil ... | reverse complement strand
AGGGTCCCAAAAACGTACTCAATATCGTCCGAGTGAAATGCGAACGTTCCCGGATGATACTTACTCGGCAGCGCCGCTAATTCGAAGTGATACCGGTACACCGGTGCTTCTCCTGTCTTGCGCTGCGCCTCTAGCCACTTCCACGTCCCGAAAGCGATGAACTGGTCGCTGCCGAAGTCAACCGCCGATCGCAGTGCCTGCTCGTCCGTATCGCCGGGATAAAGTTTCAAAAACTCCTCCGCCCGATCTCCAAACTGCTTCGTCGCAAATTCCTTCCATTGAGTCGCGTTCATGCCGCGCATCGCCATAAAGCTGCCTTCATCTGCATTCCATCCTGCCAGTAAAGGCACATGCGCCTGCTTCCCCACCGCATACGTCTCGGGCACAGGTTCGGTAAGGAACTTGCCGTCGATCACAGGTGCGAATCCTGTCATGCCTTTCTTCTTCGCCGCTTCTAGAATCTGGTCCGTTGTCATCGCGCGAAGCGCAGCAATATCCTTTGCGCCGATCGTCGTCATCCACTTGCCGTCGACTTCAGCGCGCTCCTTGACGCTCTCACCACCAAGATTCAGCGCACTTGGAAACGCCGCCCCGCTCTCCCCGATCACTTTCGCGAACAGCCCCTGGGCCATCGGGGAAGCCATTAGCGTGCTCACCGCGAATGAACCGGCACTCTCGCCAAAGATCGTCACGTTCGCTGGATCACCGCCGAATGCGCCGATGTTTCTCTTAATCCACTGCAGCGCCGACACCATGTCCAGGAGCCCGTAATTGCCGGCCGACCCGTTGTTCTCTTTTGCCAGCTCGTCCGTAACGAGGAACCCGAAGACGCCAAGCCGGTAGTTGATCGTCACCAGCACGACGCCCTTCAGAGGCAGAAAATCGCCATTGTGACGCGGCTCCGAACTTCCTCCACCCGAGTAGCCGCCACCGTGAATCCAGAACATCACCGGCAGCTTCGAATTCTTCTTCGCATCCGCAGGCGTGTAGACGTTCAGGAAAAGGCAGTCCTCACTCGGACCAGCGTCCTGAAACACCATGTCGTCGAAAACGCGCCCTTGCGCGCAATGTGCGCCGAATTTCGTAGCGTCCCGCTCGCCTTTCCATTTTGCTGCCGGCTGCGGATCCTTCCAGCGCAAGTCCCCCACCGGAGGCGCTGCGTACGGCAATCCGAGAAACGCGCGAACCTTCCCGTTATTAATTGTCTTGCCGACGACCTTCCCCTGCTCTGTCTTCACCTTTAATGAATCAGCATGCGAACTGGCCGGGAGCCCCATCATCAGCCCCGCCGCCGCCAAGGCACACAACGCCTGCGTACGAAAAAACATGCGAAATTCCTCCGCGAGATACCTTATCAGGACGGACATCAGTGCCAGGGAGTTTCAATGTGTATTCCTCGACACACCTGCCGGATCGACCTAAGCGATCTCCGTCGCCAGCAAATCCTTCATCTCTTCGCGCCGGCGAATAAGTCGATGGCTCTTCCCTTCCACCAGCACCTCGGCCGGACGCAGCCGCGAGTTGTAATTCGAGCTCTGCGCCATTCCATACGCACCCGCATCCAGCAACACCAACAAGTCGCCCGGCTCGACTGGCTTGAGTTGCCGATCACGCGCGAAAAAATCTCCCGTCTCGCACACTGGCCCAACCACGTCAACTGATTTCGCCCTGCCTGCACGCGAACGAACTGGAACAATCTCGTGATACGCCTGGTACAGTGCCGGACGAATCAGGTCGTTCATCGCCGCATCTGTGATCACGAAAGTCTTCTTCCCGTTCTGCTTCACATTCAGCACGCGCGTCAGCAATGCACCCGCCTGTGCCACGATGAATCGTCCCGGCTCGATCAGCAGTCTGCCCTCAAAGCCATCCAGAGCCTTCTCGATCGCTGCTGCATATTCGGCGACCTTCGCGGCAGCATCGGCGCCATCTGCACCGCCGTGATAATCGATGCCTAAACCGCCTCCCGCATCAATCGATTTCAGAGGGATGCCCTCGCTCTTCAACTGCGCCGCCAATGTGCTTACTCTGCGAATCGCCGCGCCGAACGGCTCTGCCGACCGAATCTGCGATCCGATGTGCACGCTGATTCCATGCGGCTCCAACCATTTGTTCTTGGCTACTAAGCGATAAATAGCCGCCGCATTGCGGATATCGATCCCGAACTTGTGTTCCCTCAATCCCGTCGAGATATATGGATGAGTGTCCGCAAACACGTCAGGGTTTACTCTCAGTGCGAATCGAGCTTTTACTTTCCGCCGTTTCGCGCGTGTCGCAAGCAGCTGAAGTTCGGCTTCACTCTCCACGTTGAACTCGAAAATCCCCGCGCCGAGTGCGCAGTCGATCTCCTCAGCAGTCTTGCCTACGCCGGAAAACACCACGCGTCCGGCGGCCTCCGGTGCTGCTGCCATTACTCTTGCTAACTCACCGCCCGATACAATATCGAACCCAGCACCCAGCGCGGCCAGCAACTTCAAGATTGCCAGCGATGAGTTCGCCTTTACCGCATAGCAGACCAGGTGCTCACGCCGCGCAAACGCATTCTGAAATAACCGCAGCCGCTCTGCGATCTGGACTGCCGAATACACATATAACGGGGTGCCATACTGCTTTGCGAGTGTCTCCAGCGATACGCCATCGCAGAACAGAATTCCGCGCGCACCTGTGGTACTGAACGGACGAGATGATTTCTTTAGATCAGGACTCAATCAGGTTTCCGGTAATGCAGTGATGCTTCGAGCCTATCGCATTTGCTTGCCTTGCTCTCGCAATCCGGTGTACTCCGACCTGCTCAGAACTCGAACTGCGTCAGCCAGGGCCTCAAGATCGATGCCACCTTCTCCGGTTGCTCATACGCGGCGAAGTGCCCTGCGTCCGCCAGCAGATGAAATTCGCAGCCACCCGGGGCAGCCTTAAACGCGCGCATCTCTGCCTCGGTGATTCCTGGATCCTCGCCTCCGCAGATCGCCAGAACCGGCGCGTCGATCTCCGCAATATCCGGAACGGAATTGGGCCGCGTAGCGAGCCCAGCCTGCACAGCGACCACCGCGTCCGGTGCAAGAGTCATACGCGAACGCAATTCTCCTACGATCTGAGGTCTCTGCGACCGCGCAGTTGCCCCAATCAGCGTCTGCGCATTGCTGTCGAACACTGCCGCTGTTCCTTCTCGCCTTATCCGATTGATTGTTTCGACCCGTTTCACGAGATTCGATTCCGCATCAGGCTGAGCTTTGGAACAAACAAACACAAGCCCGCGCATTCGCATTGGCGCTCTCCGCCAGATGTCCAGCATCACGTAGCCACCGATCGAGCAGCCTGCAAACACTGCCTCGCCGAGATCCAGATGATCCATCAGCGCGAGCACGTCGGAAGCTAATTGCCCGATGCTCAGTACCGGCGCATCCAGAACGCGCGAGAAGCCGCCCGATGGCAGATCGTCGCCAAGCTCAGACTCACCATGTCCCCGGAGATCCGGAAGAATGGCACGATATTCTCCGATACCCTTCAGCGCCGGAATCCAGTATGTGTGGTCGAGAGGTGTTGGATGAAGAAAGATAATCGGCACGCCCTCACCGGTTTCTTCAATGCTCAGGCGCGCCCCTTGCGATTCGTAAGTCTTGCTCATACCCTTGGAGGATACCCGCCCGGTGCGTTCGGCGGATATGGGCCTTGAGGATAAGTCCCCGGCGGATAAGGCCCAACCATACCGACCGGCTCTTCAGGGATACCGATCCAGCCCGCAAGGTAAGCCACACCAACCAGTCCGCTGGTCAACAGGAATCCACCCACAGTGAGAATTCTCACTGTGGTGACGTTCCATCCGTTCGCTTGCGCCACTCCGATGCAAACGCCCGCGATCTGCCTGCCCACGATCGGTCGTACAAGTGGCCTCCCTGGCGGAGGTGGAGCGGCAGTCACCACATTCCCGCAGTTCGAGCAGAACCGCGCGCTCGGCGGCAATCCGGTTCCACATCGCTGACAAAAAAAGGGCATGGGCAAAACCTCCGTCTTCACCATATCACTACGCAATTGCACTTCAGACGGTTCCCGAACCCCGGGTCTCGATACGCCAACAACAAGAATCAATTCGACTTGTAGGGAGATCTCAAACGTTTGCGGGCAGTGTCCGCACGCGAGGTATTCGGCCCCGCTGCAATCGCCTCCTGATAGTCCTGAATGGCCCTCTGCCGCTCCCAGAGTAGGTCATGACATTCTCCCGCAGCCAGCAAAGCTCGAACTTTCAGCTCTGTTCCGATCGTTTTTGCCGATGCCGCCTCCTCATATGCCTGGGCAGCTTCAGCGTAGTGGCGCTGTCCTCGAAGTGCGTCGCCCAGGCCGAAGTACGCCAGTTCGAGCCGGGCCTCAGCAAAGTACCCGGGCTTGGCGCTGTCGGCGATGATCTCCCGATAGGCATTCACCGCCTGCATCCCTTCGCCCGCATCTTTGCGCAGATTCGCCTCCTCCAGGCAGAACAGGAAATCGCGCGGATACTTCTGCTTGAGGCTGCGAACCTGCTCAATCGCGTCCTTGTACTTCCCTTCTCGTCGCAGAAACAACGCGATCACAGTGCGCGCATCAACACTCGTTGCAACACCACGGTTCGCATCGTCGCGCAGCAGCTCCATTCCCTTTGACTTCGAGCCTGTAATCCCCGCAAACCCGATCAGGATCTTGAACGGAAATGGCAAGGCTCCGATCACATACTCATAAACTCCAACAACCAGCTTCGCATCCACGTATTCAGGATCTAGTTGGAGAACCTTGGCGCAGTCATCCTTGGCCTTTCCTGCCAGCCGGAACCCCGCTCCGAACCCGCGCTCGACCATCGCGACATATGTGCATCGCAGGCTCCGTGCCCAACCTCGCGCAAACAGCGCATCCACGTTCTTGGAATCCCTCGCGATCCGCCAATCTGCCTCGCGAACAGCTTCATCCGCCAATGCGAAGATCTGGTCGCGCTTCCTCGGATCCTCATCAGTCGCGTGTTTTCCAGTAAGGAAGCCGTCATTCGCGTAAAAAGTCGTATCGAGAAGATCCTGGCGGTAGAGTTCCTGGAACACAACCGCATCGAGGAGCATCGTCGTTGCATACGGATCTCCAGGGTGTTGGCTGTGGATTCGCTCGAAACGCTGAACAGCTGCGGGATAGTCCAGCAGGTAGAAGTAGTGAAACGCATCTTTTACCTGGGGATCGAAGTTCATCGCGTTGGTGTGAACCAGGGTCTCCGGCCTGCACAGGAGGGTTGCCGCAGAGAATAGAACCACGATTAGCAGATCTCGAATTAGCACACTCCAACTTGCCGGTTTGATGATCATCTCGTTCCAATGTGCTCTGCTCGGCAGAGAGTCGCCCCCTCAAGTCTATCGGGCAACTCTCGTGCTGACTCCCTCGATGATCAACAGCGCTTGAACAACTCGGCAACCAGTCACTCCGACCTGGGCTTTTCCTGATGTGGCGTTGGAGGATGCGACTTGCGTTCCGGCGCGGGGCGAGGTTCGGCATGCGCCGCCTGTCCTCTGCCCATCTCATGTTGCGCGGCTGGCCGGCTCTCGGCACCGACTGCCGCATGTGGCTGCGGTGCAGGCCGTAACTCGTGCTGCGGTTCAGGCCGCGAGGCAGGTGCCGGCTTCGACTCGCGCGGTGCAACCGGTGCAGGATGTGATTCCGTCCTCGGTCTCTCCATCTGAGGCGCAGGCCGAGACTCAGTTCTGGGTCTTTCCACTGGAGGATTTGGACGCGGTTCGATTCTTGGCTTCTCAGTTGGTTGCGTCGGACGCGTCTCGTTTCGTCGTTCTGGCGCTGGTTGCGACTCGCTACGCCGCCCCGGCGCACGGCCCGATTCCCTGTCTGGCCGTCGCTCCGCAGGATTAGATCTGGATTCCGGCCGGGACTTCGGCTCGTTGCGGTTCGGTTCATTCCTGTGTCCAGGTGAGGTCCTCGCGGGTTCCGGACGCTCCCCGCCCCGTGATGGAGAGTGCGTTATCTGCTGCTCCGGTTGTCGTCCAGCAGGACTAGCTGAGCCAGATCCGTTTCTCGGCGTTCCCTCCGGCCTCGTCACAACAACCCTCTGCGGACGCCCGCCGTTGGCCTTCGCATACGACGATTGATCTCTTCGAGCCTCCTGAATCTGCTGCTGCTGCACCGGTGTCAACAACGTGTGCCGCGCCGTCATTCCTCGGCGTTCAATGGGAGTTGGATCGTGGTGAATCCCGTTGGGCCCGCCGCTATAAGCGATGTGGCGATCATTTGCGATCGTCCTTTCCCGCACGATTCTCTCATTCGTATAGGTGTTGTGAATGATGGTTGGATCCACCCGCATGACGGCCGTGTTGTAAGCGAATCGTCCATCGCGCCATTCCCCTCCGCTGAATCCCTCGCCCATGTAGCCGTGACCGTAGTCAATGCCGCCATAGTACCCGACTTCATTTCCCCAATAGCCTTCATGGAACAAATACCGGCCGTTGTCCCATCCCCACCACGGCGGTGTCCAGAGAGCTCCGGTATAGGGTGCCGCCACCCACTCACCGGGAACCCAGTAGTACCCCTCATCATCCCAAGCCCAATATCCGGGCACCCACATCCAGCCCTGTTCGGGGCAAGGCGGCTGCTCATAAACCGGAAGAGGAGGCGGTGCCATCGTCACCCTGATTGCAATCTGGGATGGTGTGCTTGCAGTTAAAAAAGTCAGGAACAGCACTGGCAGAATCCAGCGCAGCCTTTTGATCGAATGCATCGGAGGTCCTCCTCAGAACCTCGCCTGCCGCTGTAAATATGCGATCTGTAAGAGCAAGCGATTGTGACCCAATGGACAGTGGATAGGTGGGGATCCCAATGCAACAAGCTCCTCCCCGGCCACTCCTTTTATCTTGGAACCTCTGCCGGCAAAATCCGTTGTACTCCGATTCCGGCTCATGACCATCCGGGTGCCGGATGATTTCAGCAAGCGAGCCCCACACACCTGTGCGTTATCTTTAGGAAGCAGCCCGCGGTTGGCGGCACGCAAAAGCATGGATGTTCTCAAGAGACTGTACGAACAACACTTCCGCTCCCCAGCCGAATCCGTAAAGCCGCTTCAGGGCCAACTCGGCGGATCAGGCCGGGCCATTATTCGCCTTTCGGGTACCGCCGGTAGCGCGATCGGCATCCTCTATCCGATCCGCGAAGAGAACGTTGCGTTCCTCGAATTCTCCAGACACTTCCGCAGACGTGGACTGCCCGTCCCCGAGATCTACCTCGAGGACCTGGCAAATAATGCCTACCTCGAACAGGACCTTGGCGACACCACACTGTTTGAGTTTCTCAGCGAGAACAGGTCCGGCGAAGCCATCTCTACACCTGCCATCGAAGCTTATCGCAGAGTCGTCGCGACGCTCCCTCGATTCCAGATCGAAGCTGGCCGTGATCTTAATTACAAAGTCTGTTATCCCCGTTCAAGTTTTGATCGCCAGTCAATCTCTTGGGATCTCAATTACTTTAAGTACTACTTCCTTCGCCTCGCTGGAATTCCCTTCAGCGAACAGGCATTGGAAAACGACTTCACCCGCCTGACCAAGCTTCTGCTCGCCGCTCCTCACGATTACTTCCTCTATCGGGATTTTCAATCTCGCAACGTCATGCTCTGGAATGAGCAACCATATTTCCTCGATTACCAGGGCGGACGAAAAGGCGCCCTTCAATACGACATTGCTTCCCTTCTCTTTGACGGCAAAGCTGACCTGCCCCCGGCTGTACGACAGGAACTGCTCGATTACTACCTTGATCGGCTCGCGGAATTCATCCCCGTCGATCGCCCCGCCTTCATGGAGTACTACTACGCCTATGTCTACGTTCGCATCATGCAGGCATTAGGCGCATACGGTTTTCGCGGCTTCTACGAACGCAAGGCCCATTTCCTTCAGTCAGTTCCTTACGCGCTCAAGAACCTGCGCTGGCTTGCCCACAACGTGAAGCTTCCTGTCGCCTTGCCCGCCCTTATGGAGTGCTTCCAGGGAATGCTAGCTTCCGAAAAGTTGATGCACATTGCCACTGGAACGGACAAGCTCACGGTTCGCATCTTCAGCTTTTCCTTCCACCATCAAATGCCCGTCGATGAATCCGGCAATGGCGGCGGTTTCGTGTTCGATGCGCGCAGTCTTCCGAATCCCGGCCGCGAAGAGCGTTTCAAACAACTCACCGGCAAGGATGCGCCCGTTATTGAATACCTCAACCAGCAGGGTTCCGTTCACCGCTACTTCGAGCATGTAACCTCGCTCGTCGACTCCACTGTCGCCTCCTACAGCAGCCGTGGCTTTGCCAACCTCATGGTTTCTTTCGGCTGCACCGGTGGCCAGCACCGCTCCGTATTCCTTGCCGAACAACTCGCCGAGCACCTTCGCAATCGCGCCGACGTAGAGGTCGTGGTCCGCCACATCGAGATGGAATCAAAATTCCCTGAGAAGGTCGCATCGTGAAAGCCATGATCCTGGCGGCGGGTCTGGGAACACGCCTTCAACCGCTCACCAATGATCGTCCAAAAGCTTTGGTTGAAGTCGCCGGGCGCACGCTCCTCGAAATTACCCTGATGCGCCTGAAGTCCTGCCGGATCATTGATGTCATTATCAACATCCATCACTTTGCCGATCTCGTCGCCGAATATCTCTCCTCAAACAACAATTTCGGGATGAACACCGTTATTTCCCGGGAAGAGGTCCTGCTCGATACCGGAGGCGGGCTGAAGAAAGCCGCATATTTCCTGCGCTCCGGCAGCGGTCCAGACCAGCCCTTTCTACTCCACAACGTCGACGTACTCAGCAACATTGACTTCGGATCGATGCTCAGCCGGCACCACGATACCGATGCCCTTGCCACGCTGGCGATACGTGATCGTCCAACCTCGCGTCATCTGCTCTTCGACAAATCGAACCGCCTCTGCGGACGCCGTGCAGGCGTGGACGGACCAATCGAACAGGTCCGGGAGGGAGAGCAAATCAGGGCTCGTGCCTTCTCCGGAATCCACATCATCTCGCCGCGGATCTTCGATCTGATGCACGAAGAAGGGGCTTTCTCCATCATTCCGCTCTACCTGCGTCTCGCTGCAGCCGGCGAACCAGTGCTGGGATTCCCTGCCGACCAGTACTATTGGCGCGACCTCGGCCGCCCCGAGCAAATTACTCAGGCTGCCTCTGACATCCAGAGCGGAATGTACAACGGATAGTCCCACTCTCCTGCCCCCTGCCGCAATCCTGGTAACCGCGCACTCGAATGTCTGATCCAGTACCCGCACCTGGGCACCCTCCGTCACCTCGTGCGGTTACTGAGGTTGGATAGACATCATCGTTTGGGGGGAAGATGATTTGCCTTACAGATAGAACGGATACGCTTCCTCAGGAGGACACTATGCACCACCTCAGCAACCTGTACTTCGTCCTTCGCGCCCTGCTGAATCGTGATGAAGGTCAGGATCTGGTGGAATACGCGCTTGTCGTTGCTCTGATCGCTTTCGGAGCAATTACCGGGATGGGATATCTCGCAACCGGACTCAATACCGCTTTCTCGACGATTGCTTCAACGCTGACAACGAACGTCTAGCGTCCAGCGAAGCAGTGAACCCAGTATCCCTCACCGGGAATAGGTGGGCAGCGCGAGATGGGAGAAACCACTCTCATCTCGCGCCACAAGTTCAGCTGAGTAAATCCCGTTTCGGTCCCGCTACCATCCAAGAACATACGCGAACATCAGCGGCGCCACGATCGACGCGTCCGACTCCACGATGAACTTTGGCGTCTTCTCGCCGAGCTTTCCCCATGTAATCTTCTCGTTCGGCACTGCCCCCGAGTACGATCCATAACTGGTGGTCGAATCCGAGATCTGGCAGAAGTAAGCCCAAAGAGGAACATTATCGCGCTGCAGATCCTGGTGCAGCATAGGCACTACACAAATCGGAAAATCGCCCGCAATTCCGCCACCGATCTGGAAAAACCCAAGCGGCGCTGTCTTTGTCATCTCCGTGTACCACTCGGCCAGTTCCATCATGTACTCGATGCCGGTGCGCACCGTGTGGACCTTTTTCACGTCCCCTGAGATGCAGTGCCCGGCGTACATGTTCCCCAACGTCGCGTCTTCCCACCCAGGAACAAACATCGGCAGATTCTTCTCCGCCGCCGCAAGCAGCCAGCTGTTCTTCGGGTCGATCTGATACGAGCCCTTCAGCGAACCGGAGAGCAGGATCTTGTACATAAACTGGTGCGGAAAATAGCGTTCATTCGCCTTGTCGGCTTTCACCCATTCCTGCAGAACTTCGTTCTCGATCCGTCGCATCGCCTCCATCTCGGGGATGCACGTATCGGTGACGCGGTTCATGTGCCGTGACAGCAGAGCCGCTTCATCAGCCGGCGTCAGGTCGCGGTAGTGAGGCACACGCTCGTAAAAGTCGTGCGCAACAAGGTTGAATACATCTTCTTCGAGGTTCGCTCCCGTGCAGCAGATTCCGTGCACCTTGTCCTGCCGGATCATCTCCGCAAGCGATAACCCCAATTCAGCCGTGCTCATCGCACCCGCGATGGTCATGAACATCTTCCCGCCGGATGCGAGATGAGCCTTGTACGCTTCCGCTGCGTCCACCAGCGCAGCAGCATTGAAATGACGATAGTGATGCTTGATAAACGAACTAATCTCTGGCATTTTTGCTGTTTCTAACTCCCGTTCCCTACGCTAACACAGCGAAATCAGCGGACCATGAACACGGAAGGTGGCGGCTGGAAGCCAGCTCGGGTACCCCCGGGTTCTTCGCATTGGGGGACCGGGGGCATAACCACACTGATCCGAATTTCACCTCACTTTGCAAGCCGGATTATCCGCCGACGGAACCGCCAGAAATGCAATGCTCACCGGATCCAGTTCGATTGTTCCCGCAGCCACATGCCGATTGTTCAACGCCGGCAATGACCCATCGGCATTCGCCCGCAGCACAGTTCCATTCAGAGAGATGGCATTGCTTGTCAGCGCATCAGAGGTCAGCGTGTAGCGCTCCGCTGGCGTCGAGATCGCGATCGAGTGCTTCGCCTTAACATCTGTATTCATTGCGACGATCGCCACGCCACCCGGCACGCCCCGCATGCACTGCGCATATACCCGAACCGAAGGATCCGCCTGCGCCTCGGGATTCAACACCGTCGTTCCCATCAGACGCTTCCACAACACACCAGCCCAGTAGTCCGGCCGAGGCTCGAGCGTGCTCTCATCCAGCAACCCGTAGTCGCTCGCCGCCAGCGTGTTGTGCATCACAACCTTCACGCCTTTCTGCGCCAGCGTCCCAAGCTGGTTCACAAAGCGGAACGTATCTACAAACTGCGCTGCAATCACATCTCCGCCGCACGCCGCTTCCGCCGTTTCATTCAGCCACATCGGTTTGCCGGACAGATACGTGTCCCGAAGCTGCGCATAAAACTCTTCTGTTTTATCTGTGCTGTCGAGCCACTCAGGAGTCAACGCCCTCTCGACCGTCATCTTCCCGCCGCAGCGCTTCGAAACCGATCCGTAGAAGTGATATGAGAACGCATCGAAGATCGGCCCCGTGGCCTTCAGAATGTCGTCGCTCTTGATAAGGTTCAGTCTGAAGGCAGATGAGATCAACCCTGTGGCACCTTCGCCCACGCCTCCCGGTCCGAGATAAAGCGTCTTCGGCGACTCCTTCTTCAGAAATGCGCCGAACAGCTTCGCATCCCGCGCGAACGCCGCAGCGTCATACCCCTTCGGAGCAGCCCCAGGCCCGGGAATCGTCGGCTCGTTCATGAACTCCGTTGCAGCGATCGTCCCTCCCGCCTTGCGGGTGTAGTCAAACAGCGCCTTCGCCTGCTCGGGAGTCCACACTCCATCCTTGTTGCGCACCCCGGAACTGATCGCAACAGAGGTCACGATCGGCGCGTCCGCTGCGTGCGAAAAATCGATCACGCCCTTCCACTGCGCCCGCGTCAGCACTCCACGAAAACCCTCCGGCGGCTGCGCCGCTGCCGGTGCGTCGCTGTCTTGGAAGAACGAACTGTTCGCCCAGGTTCCGCTCACCCGCACGTACGCTGGGCTCAGCGCTGTCGCAAGCTTGAGCAACCGCGGGTTGGACAGATCAATCGGTTTTCTTTGTTGGAATAGGTTCGGGTCAATCCCGGCAGGCATATTTGGATCGGGCGGTTTCGGGGCGTCGGCCGTGGTCCCCTGTTTGTAAGGCGCCCAGAACCTGCCGCCGATCACCTCTACCATCTCGATGTTGTATGAGAGAAACCGCGGATCTACCTGCGCGATCTTCTGCATCTTTCCCGGCACAACCTCTCGGGGAACCTTGTCTTGCGCAAAGCCAACACAACTTGCAGCCGAGGCCCCTAAAGCCAGAAACGCGCACCACGATGCTCGAACCATCTGTCCTCCCCCTTGGGTTGACGCTCGGGCGCACAAAGAAGATTGCCCGAATCCCACACGCAATCCTACATGCTCGGGGAGAACTGCAAGGTTCCTGTTTTATGATTGGACGATCAACGGCCTTCAGACCCTGGAGCACTCTTCCACCGGAATCGGAACCTGCTCCACGATCTCCAGTCCGAATCCCTCCAGCGCCGGGATGTGCATCGGCGTATTCGACAGCAACCGGATCCGCTGAATTCCCAGATCGGATAGAATCTGCCCTCCCAGTCCGATTGCCCGAAGAATGCGCCCGGTCCGTGCCTGCGATCCTTCTCGCGTGCGCAATTCGTGGTGCAGAATGATCCGATCCGCCTGCTGCGGCAAAGCACTCGGAACCGTCGTCCTGTCAATCTCAAAGCCGCGCGAAGTGTTGTGTAGATAGAGAATCGCTCCGCAACCTTCTTCGGCAATCATGCGCATGGACTGATCCAGAACCTCGCGGCATCGGCAATCGGCCGCAAACACATCTCCTGCCGTGCACCGCGTATGCACTCGCACCAGCACCGCATGGGAACACGGCGGCCGATTGGTCCGCGAATCGCCTGGAACATTCGCCGAGCCCTCCGTGCACGCCGGACAGCTCGGGCAAAGGTCGCCGCGAACGAGTGCGATGTGGCTCTCGCCCCCGTTTACCTCGCTCTCGTACGCAATCATCCGGAACTCGCCGTATTTCGTTTGGATGCGCGTTTCCCCCGCCCTCTCAATGTAGCGTTCATTGCGAAGCCGATACCGGATAAGTTCAGCAACCGTCAGAATCCGCAGTTTGTGTTCAACGCAGAACGGAATCAAGTCCGGAACCCGAGCCATCTCCCCGTCGTCCCGCATGATCTCGCAGATCACACCCGAGGGATTCAGTCCCGCCAGCCGCGCCAGATCAACCGACGCCTCCGTCTGTCCCGCCCGCACCAGCACACCCCCCTGTCGCGCGCGCAACGGAAAAATATGCCCCGGACGCGCCAGATCCGCAGCCGTCGAGTTCGGGGCAATCGCCGTTCGCACCGTGTGCGCGCGGTCCGCCGCCGAAATCCCCGTCGTCACGCCCTCACGCGCCTCAATCGTCTCCGTGAACGCCGTCCCGAACCGCGATGAGTTCTGCTGAGTCATCGGAAAAAGCCGCAGATAGTCCGCTCGCTCTTCCGTCAGTGTCAGGCAGATTAGTCCACGCCCGTAGCGCGCCATGAAGTTGACAGCCTCGGCAGTCACATGCTCCGCCGCAAGTGTCAGATCGCCTTCGTTTTCGCGATCCTCATCGTCGACCACAACAACCATGCGGCCGGACCGGATCTCAGCGATGGCTCCCGGGACGTCAATAAACGGCGGTTCGAAAGTGCGATGGCTCTCTGGCATAGGAACAACTTTCATTCTCGCCGATTGCAAGCCGTGCCGCAAAGGCCGTTATGGACCGTTACTTTCGAGCAACGAAAACGCCGCCCGAGGGCGGCGTTACGTTGACATTCTATGAACCAGCGATCTACAACGTAGACTCGATCTCAAAGCCCCATGCTTCAAGGAGCGCCTCAGGAATGTATTTGGAGTTCTTGTTCCTACGGGCCCACTCACGGAGGCGGGTCGACCGGATGTACTGATCCGGGGTCAGCTTGAACTCCTTGACGATCTGTTCGAAGGAGGTCACGGTGGGTACAACTGGGCCGATGGGCTCAGGCTTGCCCCAATTCGGATTTCCTCTGCGTTTTGCCATTTGGTTTTTTGTTCCTCAGAAAGGTGTGGGATTGCTTTCCAACTACCTCGGGCGACTGGCTGGGGGTCCTTGTCACCCTGAGGCGAATCTATGGTTCTATTTTAGGTAGAAATTCTATAAAAATCAATAGCTAACGGCCAAAAAGTTGAACGTTTTCAGGATTGCAAAATCCAAGCCCCCCGGTCACCAGGTAACACAAAAAGAATGACTTACCTCTAATCACACCCGGTATTCCACCGCAAGACCATTCCTTTGTTTTACTTCGGCCCGAGCGAAATGACGCGCTGGACCTGTTGATGGCACTATAAACATATGAAGACAATTTGGGCTTCAGCCGCCTGCGGCATTCTGCTGCTGACCGCCGGTGCTTTGCCTTCCCACGCCGTGGAGCTGCGGGTAAGCCGCGACGCCCTGGAGCGCACCTTGAAACAACAGCTCTTCAGCGGCCCCGGCGGCAGGTTCTACCTCAAAGGAACTCCGCAGTCGGCCTGCTCCGTCTACGCCGACGACGCAACCGTTGCCTTCATTCAAGACCGCATCGTCGTCAAAGTCAAAACCCGGGCCCACATGGGCAAGTCGGTCGGGGGTGCCTGCGTTGGCATTTCCCTCTCACCTACCGCCGAGGTCACCATGGCCCCTTACGGCGAAGGCGAGACCATCGGCTTCCGCGATGCGCAGTTGCTCAAGGTGAGCGACCGGCGCGAGCTCAATTTCCTGCTGACGCCTTTCCTGAGCCGCCAGGTGCCATCCAGCATGAAGGTTGACGCCGCAGACTTGCTCCGCAAGGCGCTCGCGGGCTCCACAGCCTCAATGGGGTACCAGATCGCGTTGGAACGCCTGAAGGTCCACTCCATGCAGATCCACGGCGATGTCCTGGTCGTCGACGTCGATGGCGATATAAGCGTGAAGTGAACCAGCTTCAAAACAGAGAAGCCCGACGCACCCGCGCCGGGCCTTCTGTTCTGAAAACCTGCCGCCATTGGTTCAATAGGCTCGAAGAAACCTTGGCGCTGCTCTTTGATCTCGAAATGTTACCGTGAAGTCGTGATCAGTTCACCCACCG
>Ga0207667_10005693_pt1 | contig 15196 bp, 20 predicted proteins | sample KBSCornC52_FD_184301 | JGI IMG/M metagenome (GOLD analysis project Ga0207667, IMG submission 184301) | Corn rhizosphere microbial communities from Kellogg Biological Station, Michigan, USA - KBS Corn C5-2 (SPAdes) (version 2) | ecosystem: Host-associated > Plants > Roots > Rhizosphere > Soil ... | reverse complement strand
TCCTCTGGCTCTGCTCCAATCGCTCCGCCTATGTGATCGGCCATGGCCTGCAGCTCGACGGCGGCATGGGCGCGTAGGTCGATCCGCCAGAGAGGCACGATGATGCTCGAGCACCGAACGACGCCGATCCTGGCATGCAACGACCTCGCTGCGACCCAGGCCTTTTACGAGCGGCTTGGATTCTTCGTCACAGGCGACCACGGCGATTATCGCATTCTCACCGACGGCAAGGGATGGCATCTGCACCTGCAGTCCGCCGAACCGGGTTGGGTGATCCCGGGGCGCAATGCGCAGGGCATCTACCTCTATGCCGAGGATGTCGATGCCGTCGCCGATCGCGTGCGAGACCTCGTCATCGAGCCAGGCGCGCCGCACGAGAAGCCCTGGGGCATGTACGAATTCGCCCTCGGCGATCCCGATGGCGTGCTGGTCCGGGTCGGCCGGCCGATCGCCTGAACGTCAGTCGATCTCGGCGTAGACTTCCATCTCAATCATCGCGCGCGGATCGCCGAGGCGCACGATCTGGACCAGCGTCGACGTCGGCGGCTTGTCGCCCCAGAAGCGCCTGAACGCATCGACGCCTTCACGGATGAAGGCGTCCATGTCCGTCACATAGCTCTTCACGCGGACGACGTCCGCCGGCGTCGCGCCGACCGCGGCAAGCGATCGTCGGATGTTCTCCATCACGGCATCGACCTGTCCCGCCATATCGCTCGGTTCGACCAGCGTCTGATCGAGGTCCCAGCCATAGGTGCCGGCCACATGGATCGAGCGGCCAGGCTTGGTCCTGGTGACCTCCACGACCTGCGCGCAGGCCGGCACGTCCCAGCTCGGATCGCCCAGCTTGTAGACATCCGGCGGCCAGATTCTGCGAATTTCCATGCGCCACGCCTCCTCTTCTCGACCCGTTTGACGCTAGAGCTTCCGGCCAAGCCGCTTTTCGACCTGCCGCTTCTCCCATTCGGGTCCGAACCAGGGCAGAATGTCGAACACGCGCAACCCATGCAGCAACACGGCCAGGCCCCAGGCAGCCGCAGGATAGACCACCCAGATCCTGTACGGGGTGGCAATCAGGTTGATCGCGACCAGCGCGCCGATGATCACGACATAGACGATCAGGCTATGGTAGAAGCGCCGGACCTCGCGCACGTGACTGAAGGCCAAGGCAATTTCGGTCTGCTCGGGATTGCTCGCGATCTCGCGCACGGCATCCTCCTGAAGTCGGGAAAAATCGACATTGAACGCCGCGCCCAATGCCTTGAACGATTCGAGGCTTGCCGACTGCCCGTTCTCGATGCGCTGGATCGTGCGGACATTGAGCCCGCTCAAATCCGCCAGCTGCTGCTGCGACCAGCCATGCTCCAGCCGCATCTTCTGGACAATCATCAACCCGCCCCATTCACCGTGCCGGCTAGCCCCAATCTACACCGTCTCCAACGACAGCGACCCGACAATGTGCCGACTGTCGCCCCTGTCCGGCATGCCAGATTGCACGAAATTCATCCTGACGCGCGGTGACGGGCTGCGGTCGCGCTGCTAATCGTTGCGCCTGCCTTCGCGATCGAGTCGGGTTTACCGACGGACGCTGACGAGGCGCACACGATTCAGTCACGAGACAGCAGCGCCGGTCCTGTCGGCCGGCCAGTTGGTGAAGGATCCCATCCATGAGCACCATCACAACCAAAGACGGCACCCGCATCTTCTACAAGGACTGGGGGCCAAAGGACGCACAGCCGATCGTCTTCCATCATGGCTGGCCGCTAAGCGCCGACGACTGGGACAATCAGATGATGTTCTTCCTCGGCGAAGGCTATCGCGTCATCGCCCATGACCGCCGCGGCCATGGCCGCTCCGACCAGACCGACGGCGGCAACGAGATGGACACCTACGCCTCCGACGTCCAGGATCTCGTCACCGCCCTCGACCTCAAGAATGCGATCCACATCGGCCATTCGACCGGCGGCGGCGAGGTCGCGCATTATGTCGCACGGTCGGAGCCGGGACGCGTCGCCAAGGCCGCGCTGGTCGAGGCGGTACCGCCGGTGATGGTCAAGAAGGACTCGAACCCCGGCGGCACGCCGATCGAAGTGTTCGACGGCTATCGCGCCGCGCTCGCCGCCAACCGCGCCCAGCTCTACCTCGATATCCCGACCGGGCCGTTCTACGGCTTCAACCGGCCCGGCGCGAAGGTGTCGGAAGGGCTGATCCGCAACTGGTGGCGCCAGGGCATGATGGGCAGCGTCAAGGCCGGCTATGAATGCATCAAGGCCTTCTCGGAAACCGATTTTACCGAGGATCTGAAGGCGATCGAGGTGCCGGTGCTGGTGATCCACAGCGAGGACGACCAGATTGTACCCTATGCGGATTCCGGGCCGCTGACGGCCAAGCTGCTGAAGAACGGCACGTTCATATCCTACAAGGATCTGCCGCACGGCTGTCTCTCGACCCATCCCGAGATCGTCAACGCCGACCTGCTCGCCTTCATCCGCGGCGAGAATGCGAAGGCCATGCCGCAAATGGCGGCGACCGAGTCGACCGCGCCGACCACGGCGTAGCCGCAGGCTGCGGGCCCGGACGCGCGCCGGGCCCGCTAGCCCTTCACTCGCGCCAGGGCGAAGTGCGAGGCGGTCGCGGTCGGCAGCGCCCGGGCGCCGACACGGCCGTAACGCTGCGCGAGGGCGGGGCCGTCGAGATCCTCGATCAGCGCCCAGCCCAGCCCGTCGAGCTCGGCCGCGAGCTGGGCCGGATGGAAGCCCGACACGAACGGCTCGCCCATCTGCCTGACGAGGCCTGCCGCATAGCTCATCGTCTCGCCTTCCGGTTGGTCGGCGGAGATGTTCGGCGCGAAGATCGCCTGGTCGAGGTAGGAGAAGGCGACGAGGCTGCCGGGCGCGCATTCGGCCATGGCGCGCAGGCTGCCATGATTTTCCTCGCGGGTCAGATAGGAGGTGACCCCGAGCCAGGAGAAGAAAACGCGCGCGGCGCGATCGAGCCCCGAGCGCGACAGGACATCGCGCAACGTCTCACGCGTAAAGTCCGCGGCGATGAACCGGACGCCCGGTGGATCGGCCAGACCCAGCGCGTGGATCTGCTCGAGCTTGAGATTCTGCGTCGCCGGATGGTCGATCTCGAAGATTTCGATGCCCTCGGCAAAGGCCGGCCGTCGCAAGGCGAAACTGTCGAAGCCGGCGCCGAGGATGACATATTGGCGCACGCCATCGGCAACCGCATTGGCCAGCGCGTCCTCCGCCCAGCGCCCGCGCATGACGACATTGCCGTACATGTCCTGCCGCGGAAAATAGCGGGCGAGGATCGTCTCCGGCGCCGCGCTGGCGCTCTCGCGCTCCTCGGCCGGCAATTGCGCCAGCGCCATCTCGTGAAACGCCTCGCGCGCCCAGTCGGGTACCAGCCGCTCGCCCCAATCGTCGATCAGCACCGGGTCCGGATCGATGCGTGTATGCACCGCGCGAACCAGCGATACGCCGAGCGCCGTACGGCTCGCGGTCGAGTCCTCCATCAGCTCACCTCTCCCTCGACGGCCCCCGTTCTGCCGCGGTCGGCCAAGCCGGGAAGCTTCTCACGGACATCGCACGCTTGCAATCGATCGGCCGTGCGAGGACGATCGACGGTATGCGCTACGTCTTCCCGATGCCGCACACCCATCGCATCGCCGCGATCTTTCAGCCGTGGGAGGACAAGGTCACCGGCCCGGAGCAGGCGCTGCTCGCCAGGCGTGCCGAGACGCTCGGCTATGACATGCTGCGGATACCCGAGCATCATGTCATCCCGCGCGAGAATTTCGAGCTGTCGGGCGCGCATTATTTCCACGCGACCGCGGCCCAGGGCTATTACGCCGGCGCCACCGAGCGCATCCGGATCGGCACCGGCGTCACACTGCTGCCGTTGCAGCATCCGATCCTGATGGCCAAGGGGCTGGCGACGATCGACTGGCTAAGCGGTGGCCGGATCGAGGTCACCTTCGGGGTCGGCTGGCTGGAGCGCGAGTTCGAGGCGATGAACGTCCCGTTCCACGAGCGCGGCAAGATCGCCGATGAATATATCGCCGCGATCATCGCGCTGTGGACCAGCGACGAGGCGACCTATGAGGGCAAATATGTCTCTTTCCGCGACGTCGTGCTCGAGCCCAAGCCGGTGCAGAAGCCCCATCTGCCGATCTCGATGGGCGGCGATTCCGATGCGGCGCTCAAGCGGGCGGCGCGCTATGCCAGCGGCTGGACGCCATTCCTGACCGCGCCGGAGGATTATCCGGCGCGGATCGACTTCATCAAATCGCAGCCGACGTTCAGCGGCGGTCCGTTCGATGTGCTGCATCTGATGTCGGGACGCGCGATCGGCGAAGGCCATGTCGCGCGCAGCGACGAGGCGACGCGCCCGACCGCCGATCGCGACAAGCTGGTCGATCGCATCGGCTATCTCCGGCAGCAGGGCGTCACGATCTTCAACTTCGCGATCCCCGAAGTCGCCAGCATCGACGCCTATCTCGACTATGCCCAATGGTTCATCGAGGAAGTGAAGCCGCGGGTCGGATGAGCGTCGGCTCTGGGTGGAAATCGGACAGGAACTGACATCGCCAGCTGGGTGATGCTAGGTTCCATCGAGCGGTTTCAGGTATTTCCCTGATGGCATCCCGTCGGCGCATTGCCCAGTGTCGCGGCTTGTTCAATTTACCCAGGGGCATCCATGCGGCGGGCTCGGTTTCTTCGCGATTGCCTGCTGTTGCTGCTCGCGGCGTCGGCCTGCAGTCGAAATCCGGATAGATCGGCAGCGAGCCCGCTGACCCCAACGGCTGAAGCGCAGCCCACCGCGCTTCGCGGGAGCACCGCGACCGGTCCCGATCGGGATGCCGTCGCTGCGCTGAAGACGATGAGCGACTACCTCAGCAAGCTTCATAGCTTTGAGCTGGTCTCGGATGCCAGCCTCGACGCCATCACGAAGGCCAACCAGCGTATTCAGATTGGTGGAATTGCCCATTATAAAGTCCGGCAGCCGGGGATACGGCTTGACTTCGACACCGATACAAGGAGCCGGCGCTATTTCTACGACGGCAAGCAATTCACGATCTACTCGCCGAAGCTTCGCCTCTACGCCAGCGCGCCCGCGCCGCCGACAAACCGCGCGTTCCTGAAGGCGCTATACGAAAAATACGGAATCTCGCTGCCGCTGGAAGATCTGTTTCGCTGGAATGACGGCGATGAGTCCGACCTGAAGTCGCTAACGTCCGGCTTCAACGTCGGACCGGCCATGATCGATGGTGTCGCGACGGATCATTGGGCGTTCCGCCAGGGAAAGTTCGATTGGGAAGTCTGGATCGAGCGAGGTCAGCAGCCGCTACCGCGAAAACTGGTTATCGTCGATCGTTCCGATCCCACTTACCCGGCCTATATCGCGCGCCTGAAGTGGACTCTTAATCCGCCATTTGCCGACAACATCTTCAAGTTCACCCCCGATAACGACGCGGCGCGGATTCATATCGCGCAGTTCGCAGGGTGAACGCTGTGAGCACCGTTTCATCCCTGCTGAAGGTCGCGACGATCTTGGTTCTGTTCATAGGCCAGGTCGACCTGGGATACGCGCGGGGTGGTCGGGGCGGCGGTGGCTTCGGCGGCGGTGGCTTCCGCGGCGGCGGCTTCAGCGGTGGCGGCTTCGGCGGCGGTGGCATCCGGGGCGGTGGCTCAATGAGCATGGGCAGAGGCGGCCGCGGCGATTTCAGCCGCGGTAGTGGCGGTTCTTTGGGGGATGGCGGCGGCTCAAGCCGGGCCGGCAAGTACGGCCGCTCCAACAGCGCATTCGACAGATCGAGTACGCACCCTGCCGGAGGGGAAGGTCTGGGTGGACGGGGCGCTGCCCAGTTGCCTGCTACCGGTGCCGGCGCGCCCGGCAGCAAGATTGCTGGTCCTCCTCACGCGGCGCAGCTTCCGAGCGGCCCAGGCGCCGGCGGCGGCCCGAGCAATCGCCCGCCCCAGGCGGCGCAGCTTCCGAGCGGTCCAGGTGCGGGCGGCGGCCCAGGCAATCGCCCCGCTCATCCGGCACATCTGCCGAGCGGGCCCGGTTCTGGCTGGAATGGTTGGGGAGATTATCCCCCGGGCGCCGGGCTCGTCGCGGGCGCGGTCGTTGGCGCAGCCGTGGCATCGGCGGCATATGGCACGGCCTATTACGAGCTGCCGTACGGTTGCTCTCCCTATCCCTGGGAAGGATATTCCTATTACTCATGCGGCGACGGCTTCTACGAGCCGCGATATGAGGGCGAGACGATTGTCTACGTAACGGTGCCCGATCCGCGTATCGAGCAGCAGCCGCCACCGCCGTAAGGCCCCCGCCACTTCCATTGTTCGCCCTCATGCGCAGGCTGAGCATCCCAAGAGGCCGGGGCCCTCAGCCTGCGCGCAGAAGCCTAGAAGCTGTAGTCGACGCCGGCGCGGAACAGGTGGCTCCAACCCCTCAAGCAGAACGAATTCACAAACGGCGATATTCGACGTCACCAATTCAATCGACCTTCTTAATGACAGCGTCGAGCGTCGCCACCTGCATTCCGAACTTGCGGATCTTCAGACGATTGCTTGCACTCCGGCCGTCGGGGCCCAGCGTGAGCCATTGCTCGACCATGAGCCCTCCCTTGAGTTCGAACGTCAGATGAAGCTGGTTCGCCGTGAATTCGCCCTGGACTGGCCCGACACCGTCGCTGACGGTTCCCGTGCAATGGCCCGGACGATTTTCGCGGAGACGCCAGACGCGCTTGACCGGAGCAGTGTCTGTCTCTTCGACAATCTGGTCGAGGACCAGCGTGCCGTCCGGCTCGATCCGGCCGATGCTGCTAGACGTCATGATGTGCATCTTGGAGAACATGCGGTGTAGCTCGCCACGGCTCTCGGTCCGCCCTTCGAAGAAACTGGCAATCTGCGCGGCGGCAGTCCGCGGTCTCTCGAGGTCTGGGATGAAGACTGCCAGCAACAGGGGCGCGAGCACTACGGATAGATAGCGCATTCAAAGAGGAGGGACCGAAAAATGCATTCGAGCAATCGGGGTTCTTCCTGAGATCGGATGGCGATCAGTGGATGCCGCATCTGCTCCGGATCGATTTTCGTCCCATACTGATCCCGCCGATTCTCAGCTCCGCGGGCCGAAGAGCTAGCTGGGAGTGAACAACCCGGCTTGGCGCAGAGGCGGCAAAACCGGCGCCGGCCCATAAGCCTGCCCACATCGTGCGGCCCAGGGTCGTGCACATCGGCGTCAGCTGTCCTGGGCGAGAGGCGCCGGTGCTCGACCCTCAATCGGGGCACACAATCTGCCCGCCACCTCAATTCTCATATTCGAACTGAGGTCACGCCGGACACGGCATACCGACAAAATCGATACGGGACGGCCTGCCCGGGTCGTGAACCAGCCGCAATTTGCCGTTGGCCGCCAGCGACGATAGCATGCACCCACATCAGGCATGAGATCGCAACCATGACTGCACCGGCAAAAATGGAAATCTTCCGCGCGGCGACCGCGCCGCTGTTCGACGAGGCGAGCGCGAGGTTCGACATCCCGCCGGCCGCGATCGATCAACTGATGAAGTTATCGAAGGCCGGCCGCGGCGACGGCTACGTTCTCAAGACGCTGTTCGATGCGCCAGGCTTCGCGCTGCACTATGTCTGGTTCAAGCCGAACTATCAGCTGACCCGTCACAGCCATGATCGCGACGCGCTCTATTACATCGTCTCCGGCGCGATCAGGCTCGGCACCGAATGGCTCGGTGCCGGCGACGGCCTCTTCCTTCCAGCCGACACGCCCTACATCTACACCGCCGGCCCGGAGGGCGTGGAGATCCTCGAATTTCGCCACGACTCCGATTTCAACACCTCGGTGCGCGGCGGCAGCCAAGCCTATTGGGACAAGATGATCGCGGCCGTGGAAGACAATCGCGATGCGTGGCTCGCGGCGACGCCACCGCGCGCGGTGCGGGCAGCCACATAGTCGACCACTCAACGGCACGAAAATTTTCGCTAACCAGGTTGAACCTGGTGAGCCTGATCTCCGACGAATTGACACAGGAGCACTGTCGCTCCTGCGATCAAATGGAGACGTTGAGATGAAGCGAATTCTGATGGTGGCGTTGCTCGCCGGTACAGTGCTTGGCATCGCCGCGCCGGCACAGGCTCATGATGGATGCGGCCATGGCTGGTATCGGGGGGTCTATGGAAACTGCCGGCCGAACCACTCCGTCGATTACATCACGGTTGGTCCGGGTGGCTACGCCATGCCGGTCGCGCCGGACGTCAATCTGTTCTATCCGGGGTACGGGTACTGGGACGGCAGTCGCTATTACATGCATCGCGACCACTGGAACGGCGCCTGGCGCTATTGGTAAGCTGTCGAGAAGACCTGCCTCGGCCAAGGCGCGCACGACGGCCGGGGCAGGTCTACAACGGAGGCAACGTCACCGCAGCCAAGCGACAGCCTCAGAAAGTCTCGACCCACGGCCGCAGCTCGATCTCCCAGGTCCAGGCGTTGCGCGGCTGGGCGAGAATGTCGAGGTAGGTCTGCGCGATCGCATCGGGGTCGAGCCTGGAATCCGGCCGGTCGGCTGGCTCCGGGCGCAGCTCGCCGCGAACCACGCCGTCGATGATGAAATGGGCGACGTGGATGTTCTTCGGGGCGAGTTCGCGCGCGGCGCTTTGCGCAAGGCCGCGCAAGGCGAACTTGCCCATCGCGAAGGGCGCGGAATGGGCGAAACCCTTGATGCTCGCGGTTGCCCCGGTCAGCAGGATCGCGCCGCGCCCCAGCGACAGCATCCGCTTCGCCGCCTGCTGGACGGTGAGGAAGCCGCCGAAGGCGGACACCGTGATCGCCTGACGCACCACGTCCGGATCGAGATCGGCGATCGGGCCGCGCGCCCAGCCGGCGGCATTGAACAGGACGACCTCGGGCACACCGATGCGGCCCTCGACCTCGTCGAACAATCGCGCGACCGCGGCCGGGTCGGTTGCATCGACCGCGAAGGCTTCCGCACCGATCTCGGCGGCCAGCGGCTGCAGCTTCTCCGCATTGCGCGCTGCCACCGCGACCTTCAGCCCGGCGGACGCCAGCGCCCGCGCCACCGATGCGCTGATGCCCGGCCCGGTGCCGACGATCAGCGCGCTGCCATAGGGAAGATCGCTTACGGCCATCCGCCGGACTCCTTTCCGTTTCGAGAGGTTATCGTATCGAGCTCGACAGCTGGCTGCTACAGGCCGCAGCATGTTGATCGAAGACGTCGAGAGCGTTCTGCGCCACGCCGCCGAAGAGGCCATCCTGCCGCGCTTCCGGCGCCTCGATGAATCCGACATCATCGAGAAGGCGCCGGGCGACCTCGTCACCGTCGCCGACCGGCATTCCGAAGCGATCATCACCCCCGCTCTGCTCAAGCTGGTGCCCGGCGCACGGGTCGTCGGCGAGGAAGCCTGCGCCGCCGATGTCTCGCTGCTGCGCGATCTCGATCAGGGAATGGTCTGGCTGGTCGATCCGATCGACGGTACCGCGAATTTCGCCAAGGGCCGGCAACCCTTCTGCGTGATGGTCGCGCTGCTGAAGCAGGGCGAGCCGGTGCTGTCCTGGATATTTGATCCGGTCGGCAACGAGCTGTGCCTGGCCGAGCGCGGCGCGGGCGCGACGATCAATGGCGTGCGCGTCTACACCGCAAGCCAAGCCGCGGAGCGCCCGCTGCGCGGCGCGGTCCTCACAGGCTTCATGCCGCCGGAAGTCGGCGCGCGGGTCGAGGCTTCGGCGGCCGGCATCGAGCGCCTGCCCGGCCTGTTCTGCGCCGGGGCCGAATATCCCGCGATCCTGCGCGGCGAGCGGGACTTCACGATCTTTTGGCGCAGTCTTCCCTGGGACCACGCCCCCGGCTCGCTGTTCCTTGAGGAAGCGGGCGGCGGCGTGCGGCGGCCCGACGGCCGGCGCTACGACGTCGCCTCCGATGGCTTCGGCCTCGTCGCGGCGCGAACCCCGCAGATCCTCGAACAGCTGTTGAGCAGCATTCGCTTTTAGGCCGGCTTGCGGCGATTCTTCAGCCAGATCGATATGATGATCAGTGAGAAGGCGAGCAAGCGGATCAGATAGAGACCGCTGCGATCCTCGACCGGCGCCGAGGTGAAGGTCAGCGTCGCCTGATGGATGCCGAGCAGCCAGAAGGCGAGGCCGAAGGCGACAAACAGGCCATCGCCGGTGCGTTTCCAAAAGCGCAGGAAGAACAGGCCGGCGACAGCATAGCCGCAGGTGATCATGCCGGCGAGGAAATCGAGCAGCGTCATGATCAGTCCTCCGCGTTCCAGATGAAGCCGACCAGCAGCACCACCACCGCCGCCAGCGACAGCAGCAGGCGAATCAGCGTCAGGTCCCAATCGGGCAGCACGACCAGATCAACGATCAGCAGCAGATTGTTCGCGGCGAGGAAGATGAAGCATAGCGCGCTCCACAGCAGCAGGCGCGCACTCGTCCGCCAGTAGCTGCGCGCCAGCAGCACCGCACAGGCTGCGCTGGTGAGAAAGCACAGCACATAGACCGCGGTCGGAAAGGAGAAGCTCACCGTGTCAATCCTTTCTCAGCCTGAAGGCATCGGCGAAGGCGGAAATCGAGGGATTGGCGGCGGACACGATCATCCGCCGCACGGCATCAGGGCCGGTCGTGTAGAGCGCAATGGCCGCCTCGGCCAGGCCAGCGAGCTCGGAGCTGGCCGGCGCATAGCGCGCCGCACCGTCGGCCTCGGACAGAAGCAGGCCGGCCACGCTCAGCGCGTTCACGCTCTGCGTCACGACGAGATCGCTCGCACGTAACGCCGCCACCATCTCCTCATGCGAATATCGCGTCTCGGGATTCCGCATCAGAAGAGCAAGCAGCTCGAGTGCCCAGGCGGAAAGGAAAGTCCCCTGGATGAAGCTGGTGATATCCTCGGTGGACGGCATGGCGCCAGGCCAGCTCCTTACAACAACGCATAGTCCGCCCGCCCCGCGATTGATTTTTTAGCGAGCCGCGCCATGGGTGCAATATCTATATCGTAATACGATATAACAATAAGTGATCGCCGCAGGATGCGGCCGAGCTACGCCATGCGCGCTTCCCGAGCGGCGCGCCGCGGGCTAGCCTCGCGCCAGAGTCAGACCAAGGAGACTCGCGTGATCCGCGGCATTCATCACATCGCCCTGCACACGGTGAATTTCGACGCGATGGTGAAATTCTATCGCGAGGGCTTCGGCTTCGAGCTGGTCGACGCGGATTTCCGCTGGGGCCCGAACCCCGAAATGGACGGCCGGATGGGCGTCACCGGCGCGGCCGCGCGCACGCAAATGCTCAAATCGGGCAATTGCTACATCGAGCTGTTCGACTATGCGTCCCCGCCGCCACGCGACGGCGGCCCGGCACGGCCGCAGGATCACGGCTACACCCATTTCGCTGTCGACGTCTCCGATATCGCCGCGGAATGCGAGCGGCTGGCGAAGCTCGGCATGACCTTCGCCATGCCCATGCCGATCGACTTCAGCGTCTATAAATTCGTCTACGGCAAGGGCCCCGACGGCAATGTCATCGAGCTGCTCGAGAATCCCGCCGGTACCAGCCAGGCGCTCGACAATCTCGCCAATGTGACGATGGCGCCGGCGTCCTGACCGGCCGCGAGCGCGCGGAACGCGGGCGAAAATCGCGCGTTGGCGGCGCAGGAGGACGTCATGAAATCAAAGCGTTATGCGCGGCCGAAGCGCGTGAGCCAAAGCCTGCGCCAACACATCGTCGCCATCGCGAGCTCGCCGCTCGGGCGCGAGATCGCGATGGCCGCGGTCGTCGCCGTCGCGACCGCGATCACCCGCGCCGACAAGCGCCAGGGTCTGCTCAAGACCATCGGCCGCAATCTGCGCCAGGCAGTCGTCGACGGGCTGTCCCCGGTGATCGACGAAATCCGTGGCCGCGGCGACAGGAAGAAGGCCGCCGCAAGAGCGAAGTGAGCGCAACCTCACGCTTCGTCGAGATTCAACCCCAGCGCAGCGGCAGCTCGTCGATGTGGATCACGCCGCTCAGGTAGAAGGGCACCTTGAAGCCCGGCTCGACGGTGAAGGTCGGGATTGCCCTGAAGAATTCCTCGATCGCGGTCTGCAGCTCGCGCCGGGCCAGATGCTGGCCGAGGCAGCGATGGACGCCATTGCCCAGCGCGACATGCGACGGTCGCCGGTCGAGACGGATCTCCTGTGGATTCTCGTAGAGCTCGGGATCGCGTGCGGCCAATGCGCTCGACACCACCAGATAGTCGCCCGGCATCATGACCTGTCCGTCCAGCTCATAGCGCTTGGCGCAGATGCGGTAGTTCGACACCGCGGCATAGGCGCGCAGCAGCTCCTCGATCGCGACGACATTGGCCTTGTAGTCGTTGCGCCGCATTGTCTCCTGGTCGTCCGGATGCGTCGCGAGATGCCAGAAATGCAGGCCGAGGTTCGAGGTCACCGTGTCGAGCCCGCCGATATAGAGATTGAAGGCATGGCCGAAGATTTCGCGGTCGGTCCATTTTCGGCCGTCCACCTCCAGCGTCATCGCCTGGCTGATCAGATCCTCGCCCGGATCGCGCCGCCGCTCGGCGACGGTCTCGATCAGCAGCTCCTTGATCGCGAGGACGGAGGCGACGCGCAGATCATGCTGGTCGCCGTGGATCAGATCCTTCACCCATTTGACCAGCTCAAGAAGCCGGTCCTGCGGCAGGCCGATCAGGTCGAGGAAGATGCTGACCGGAAAGGTCACCGCGAAGTCGCGGACGAACTCGCATTCGCCGCGCGTGCGAAAGCGGTCGATGATCTCATTCGCGCGATGGGCGATGCTGGCCTGCAGGCCCATCATCCGGCTCGGCGAATAGATCGGCGCGAGCTGGCTGCGGAAGCTGTGATGCACCGGCGGGTCGAGCTCGGTCGGGATCATGTCCCAATCCTCGCCGATCAACGCGGCAAAGCCGGTGTTGCCGCGCTTCAGGAAATTCTCGGTATCGGCGTAGAGCCGGCGGATATCGGCGCCGCGGCGAACCACCCAGCCCGGCTGATTGACGCTGATGTTGTCGGCAAAGAACACCGCCGGGCCGCGATGGATTTCCGGGATCACCGTCTCGTAAGGGTTGTCATAGGTCGGGCGGCGATCGAACAGGGCGCAATGGCGCACGATCGCCGGGTCGACATGCGGCGGCACCTCGATCGCTCTCGTCGCCATTTCGAACGCTCCCTTTGCTATGCGCCGGCGGCCGCCTCCTCCGGCGTACGCTCCAGCAACGCCGCGATCCTGTCCGGGTCATAGCCAAGCTCGCGCAAGATCTCCTCGCCATGCTCGCCGGCTTCAGCCGCCGCGGTGCGGATGCCGAATTCATAGCCGGAAATCTTGATCGGTTGGCCGAGCAGCTCGAGCGGGCCGAGCTTCTTCGAGGTCACGGTGCGCGTCATGCCGAGATGCCTGACCTGCGGGTCGTCGAACATCTGCTCGATATTGTTGACCGGGCCGCAGGGCATGCCGGCCGCATTCAGCCCGTCGATCCAATAGGCCCGCTCGCGCTGCATGAACGCCGCGGTCGCCTCGTCGCGCATCGCCTGGAGATTCTGGTTGCGGGCTTTCTGGTCAGCGAAGCGCGGATCGCTCAGCCAGTCCTCGCGGCCGGCCATCTTGGCGAAGACGGCATAGCCGCGATCGCCCCAGATACCGATGTTGATATGCCCGTCCTTGGTCGGGAAGCAGCCCATCAGCCCGCCCGAGGGATGGTGATTGCCCGCCTGCCCCGGCTCGACCTTGTCGACCGTCCAGCGCGTCGCCTGGAAATCGAGCAGCGCGATCCCCGCCTCGAGCAAGGAGGTGCGCACCCAACGCCCCTCCCCGCTCTGCTCGCGCTCGAGCAGCGCGGTCATCACCGCCAGCGCGCAATAAAGGCCCGAGACGGTGTCGGTGACGGCATAGCCAGCGCGCACCGGCCCCTGGCCGGCAAGCCCGGTCACCGACATCAGCCCGGAGTAGCCCTGGGCGATCTGGTCGACACCGGGACGATTGGCGATCGGCCCGTCCTGGCCGAAACCCGAGAGACTCGCATAGACCAGCCGCGGGTTGATCGCATGCAGCCGCTCGTAATCGATCTCCAGCCGGCGCTTCACATCGGGCCGGAAATTCTCGATCAGCACATCGGCGGTCTTGGCGAGATCATAGAGCACCTGGCGATGATCCGGCCGCTTCAGGTCCAGCACGATGCTGCGCTTGTTGCGGTGCAGATTCTGGAAGTCGCTGTTGTCGCGCCCACCGGTGAACTCGCCGCCATTGTCCGGCATCTCGATGGTGACGACATCGGCGCCCCAATCGGCGAATTGCCTGACCGCGGTCGGGCCGGAGCGCGCGCGGGTGAGATCGATGACGCGCAAATGCTTGAGCGGTTGATCGGCCATTGGCTCAGCTCCCCGTGAAGACCGGCGCGCGCTTCTCCATGAAGCTTTGCGTCGCCTCTCTGTAATCGGCGCTGTTGACGCAGGCCATCAGCCGCGCCTGACAGGCGGCCTCGTCGCCCGCGTCCTTCGCCACCTCGTTGATGATGAACTTCGAGGCCGAGACCGATAGCGGCGCATTGCCGGCAATCTCATCGGCAAGCGCGATGACATGATCGCGCAAGTCCGCGGCCGGCACGACCTCGTCGACCAGTCCCATGTCGAGCGCGCTGGCGGCGGAGAACTGACGTGCGGTGAACATGATCAGCTTGGTCCGCGATACCCCGACCAGGTCGACCACCGCGCGCATCATCGAATAGTCATAGCTGAGGCCACGCTTGGCCGCCGGAATGCCGAGCCGCGCCGTTTCCGACGCGATGCGCAGATCGCAGGAGGCCGCCAGCGCCATGCCGCCGCCCAGGCAATAGCCCTCGATCATCGCGATCACCGGCTTGTCGATCGTGCGCAGCCGCTTCAGCCCATCGGCCGGCGCATTCTCCATCTCGCGCAGCCGCTCGGAGAATTCCGAAATATCGCCGCCGGCGCAGAAATGCTTCCCGTCCGCCCCGGCGAGAACGACGACGCGGATCGCCGGATTGGCCGCGAGCGTCTCCAGCCCGGCGAGCAGCCCGTCCCACATCGACAGCGAGATCGCATTGCGGCGCCGCGGGTTGTCGAGCAGCAGCCAGCCGATCGGCGGCTCCTCGACGCACAGCAGCCGCCGCACATCCTCGTCC
>Ga0207667_10005692_pt1 | contig 15198 bp, 11 predicted proteins | sample KBSCornC52_FD_184301 | JGI IMG/M metagenome (GOLD analysis project Ga0207667, IMG submission 184301) | Corn rhizosphere microbial communities from Kellogg Biological Station, Michigan, USA - KBS Corn C5-2 (SPAdes) (version 2) | ecosystem: Host-associated > Plants > Roots > Rhizosphere > Soil ... | reverse complement strand
GTCGTAGATCAGGGTCATGCTGGGCAGGACCTTGCTGGTCGACTTGCTGGCACTGGACGGCGTGACCGCCCTGGTGGTGGCATCCACCTTGTAGAAGGTCATGTCGGTCTTGACCTTGACGTAGCGCACGCCGAAATTGCCGCGCAGGCGATGGCCGAACAGCTCGTTCTGGGTATTCCCCATCAGGAAGAGGTTGGTCGTCTTTTCGTCGACCTCGAACGTCTTCTGCAGGCTCAGTTTGTCGGTCGTCTGGAAGTTCGCATCGTTCGAGTTGAGGAGCTTGCGCCAGTCGTCGATATGGTCGCGGATATAGTAGGCGTTGGGCTCGACCCATGAGCGCGGAACGTCCGAGATGGCCGTGCCGAAGTTCGAGTTGACGGAGGAATACTCCGGACCCAGCGAGGCGAGGTTGCGGTTCAGGGTGCTCGATTGCGTCCGGTTGGCCTCCGACGCCTTGCGGTCGTCGAAGCGCGCGCCGAACTGGATCGTCTCAAGCAGCCCCCAGTCGGCATCGAAGACGCCCGACAGCGTGGCCGTCGTGGCGCTGCCCTTGTTGCGGTTGGCGTTATCGTAGAACTGCGCAACATTCCACTTGGCCGGGTTGGCCAGGTCGGCATCGTCGTTGAAATGGAACGCCGTGTTGTTGTTGCCGTCATTGAACTTGACGTTGATGGACGGTGCGGTGCGATCGATCCGGGTGGCCGTGAATTCCGAGTGATAGGTGCTGGTCTGGTACGCCAGATCACCGTCCAGCCTGAGGCGGTCGCCAACGTTCCACTTGCCGTTCAGGGCATACACGTAGGAATCGGTTGCCGACGTGGTGTAGTCGCCGCTGTTGAAGCCATAGACGTTATTGACGGTACGGCTCTGGATGACGTTCGTGCCCGGGAACGTCGTGATCGTCCCCGCAGGGTTGCTGCCGAGGGCACCCCACCAGTCGACAAAGCTGAATAGCAACCGGTTGAAGGACTTGTCACGATAACCGTTGTACATCGATTCGAAGGTGTAGACCGAATCGCTGTTCGGTTTCCACTGCAGGGCGATATTGGCGGCAGGACGCTTGCGCTCCCCTTCGACGTCGCTCTGGAAAACGGCGTCGCGCGCCAGGTAATACGGATAAGCCTTGCCGTTGAAATCCAGTGTCGAACCCGCCGCCATCGGCAAGCCGGTATGGGTACCGGGCGTCCAGATAGTGTTGTCGAAGATGCGCTGCAGGGGCGTGTAAGTTGCCGGATCTTCGGCGGCATTGGGGCTGGCAAACGGCACCATGGCGCCTGGCGTCACGCTCTCGTTGCGGTACTTCGTCCTGGTCATCGACAGATTGACCAGGGCACCGAATTCGCCCGCGCCGGTGTCCCAGCGGTTGCTGAACATGCCGCTGAGCTGCGGGTTCGCCTTTTTCGCGGGATCGAGCCAGGTTTCACGCGCCGACAGCGACACTTTCGAACCCTTGAAATCGAACGGCCGCAGCGACTTGACGTCGACCTGGCCTGCGATTCCGGTGTCCAGCTGGCTGGCGTCGCGCGTCTTGTAGACGTCGATCTGGCGCACCAGGGTCGAGGGAATGTCCTGGAGCGCGACCTGCGTGCCGGACGCGGTAAAGATATTGCGGCCGTTCCAGGTGGTCTGGACGTCGGGCAGGCCACGGATGGACAAGGTGCCGACTTCGCCGCCGGCGCGGTTGGTGACCTGGATGCCCGTCACGCGCTGCAGCGCTTCGACGACATTGTTATCGGGCAGCTTGCCGATGTCTTCGGCAACGACCGATTCCACGACCTGGTCGTTGGTGCGCTTGATCGCAAGGCTCTTGATCAGCGATGCCTTGACGCCTGTGACGACCACGGTCTCGACCGGCGCCGTCTGTTCGGCGGCCGCTTGCGCCCACACCGGGGCGCTGCCGAGCAGGCCGGCGCCGGCCAGGGCGAGGACGCTCAGTTTCAGCTGGGGATGGGGCGCGTTCCGACCACCCTGAGGGGTACGATTCTGCATGTTATCTCCTGAAAAATTATTGTTATGCCTGGCATTGATTTCATCATATTGATGAGGAGCCAGAACAATCCAATGACTTTTTCCGAGGTTTCGATACAGATTTTCGTATGACAAGCGCTAACATTCTTGGCGCTCATAGGTGAATTTGGGAATTTTGCGTGTTGATAAACCGCAATAATTGTTATGGGGTAGGGTTGCTAACAGCGACAATTTGGCAAGCCGTTGTATGCTTGCCACATATGCAGATCAGATAAGACCAAGTGTCTCGGTGCCCGCGGACAAATCGCGGTTCTTGGCGTGTTTGCTGTTGAGCTTGATGTTGAGGCGCAGGTCGTTCACGGAATCGGCATTGCGCAGCGCGTCTTCGTAGGTGATCTTGTCGGCCTCGTACAGGTCGAACAGGGCCTGGTCGAAGGTCTGCATGCCCAGTTCGCGCGACTTCTTCATGATCTCCTTGATCTCGTGGACTTCGCCCTTGAAGATCAGGTCCGAGATCAGCGGCGAGTTCAGCATGATCTCCATCGCCACCACGCGGCCCTTCGACTCCTTCTTCGGCACGAGGCGCTGCGAGATCAGGCCCTTCAGGTTCAGCGACAGGTCCATCAGGAGCTGCTGGCGGCGCTCTTCCGGGAAGAAGTTGATGATGCGGTCCAGTGCCTGGTTGGCGCTGTTCGCGTGCAGCGTCGCCAGGCACAGATGGCCCGTCTCGGCGAACGCGATCGCATGCTCCATCGTTTCGCGGTCGCGGATTTCTCCGATCTGGATCACGTCCGGCGCCTGGCGCAGGGAGTTCTTCAGCGCGGCCTCGAAGCTGTCGGTGTCGACGCCGACTTCGCGCTGTGTGATGACGCAATTCTTGTGCGGATGGACGAATTCGACGGGGTCCTCGATCGTGATGATGTGGCCGTAGCTGTTCTCGTTGCGGTAGCCGACCATCGCCGCGAGCGTCGTCGATTTACCGGAGCCCGTGGCGCCGACCATGATCGCGAGGCCGCGCTTGGTCATGATCACGTCCTTCAGCACGTCCGGCAGGTCGAGGTCTTCGAACTTCGGGATCGTCGTCGTGATCACGCGCAGCACCATGCCCACGGCACCCATCTGCATGAAGGCGGAGACGCGGAAACGTCCCAGGTCGCCCGGGCTGATGGCGAAGTTGGCTTCCTTGGTCAGCTCGAAGCCGGCGGCCTGCTTGTCGTTCATGATGGCGCGCGCCAGGTCCGCCGTGTGCGAGCCCGTCAGGGCCTGGCTGGACACGGGCGTCATGCGGCCGTCGATCTTCATCGCGGGCGGGAAGCCGGCCGTGATGAACAGGTCGGAACCGCCCTTGCTGACCATCAGGCGCAGCAGGTCGAACATGAATTTGGAGGCCTGGTCGCGTTCCATCGTCGTGGTCTTTCAGTCAGCCGGGGAAGTTCTCGGGGATCTTGGCGGCGGCGCGCGCGGCCGCGGACGAGATCACGTTGCGGCGCACGAGGTCCGTCAGGTTCTGGTCCAGCGTCTGCATGCCCACCGACGAACCGGTCTGGATCGACGAATACATCTGCGCGATCTTCGCCTCGCGGATCAGGTTGCGGATCGCCGGCGTGCCGATCATGATCTCGTGCGCGGCCACGCGGCCGGAACCGTCCTTCGTTTTCAGGAGGGTCTGCGAGACCACGGCCTGCAGCGATTCCGACAGCATCGCACGCACCATCTCTTTTTCCTCGGCCGGGAACACGTCGACGATACGGTCGATGGTCTTGGCTGCCGACGACGTGTGCAGCGTGCCGAACACGAGGTGGCCCGTCTCGGCGGCGGACAGCGCGAGGCGGATCGTCTCCAGGTCGCGCAACTCGCCGACGAGGATCGCATCGGGGTCTTCGCGCAGCGCCGAGCGCAGCGCGTTGTTGAAGGACAGCGTGTGCGGGCCCACTTCGCGCTGGTTGATCAGGCACTTCTTCGATTCGTGCACGAACTCGATCGGATCCTCGATGGTGAGGATGTGGCCGTACTCGTTCTCGTTCAGGTGGTTGACCATCGCCGCGAGCGTCGTCGACTTGCCCGAGCCGGTCGGGCCGGTCACGAGCACGAGGCCGCGCGGCTTCAGGGCGAGATCGGCAAAGATCTTCGGCGCGTTCAGGTCTTCCAGCGACAGGATCTTCGACGGAATCGTCCGCATCACGGCGGCGGCGCCGCGTTCCTGGTTGTACGCGTTGACGCGGAAGCGCGCGAGCCCGGGAATCTCGAACGAGAAGTCGCACTCCAGCATCTCTTCGTACTGCTTGCGCTGGCCGTCGTTCATGATGTCATAGACCATGCCGTGCACGTCCTTGTGCTCCAGCGGCGGCAGGTTGATACGGCGCACGTCGCCATGCACGCGGATCATCGGCGGCAGGCCGGCCGACAAGTGCAGGTCCGAGGCTTTATTCTTGACGGAGAAAGCCAAGAGTTCGGAGATGTCCATTTATAATCCTTGGGCTTTTGCAGCACCCGAGTAACCGAAAAATATTTCCTGTAGAAAACCATTATGTCCACAATCGCTGGGAACTTGCAAGCTGTCGAAGCGACAATCCAGGCCGCCTGCGAGGCCGCAAACCGGCCCCGTTCCACGGTCCAGTTGCTGGCGGTGTCGAAGACATTTCCCCCGGAAGCGGTGCTGGAAGCGATCGATGCCGGCCAGCGTGCGTTCGGCGAAAACTATCTGCAGGAAGGCGTCGACAAGATCGCCGCTGTGGCAAAAGCGCGACCCGCGCTTTTTGAAAACCATGCGCTCGAGTGGCATTTCATCGGCCCGATCCAGAGCAACAAGACGCGCCCGATCGCCACGCACTTCCAGTGGGTGCACACGGTCGAACGCCTCAAGATCGCGCAGCGCCTGTCGGAGCAGCGCCCACCCGAACTCGGCCCGCTCGACATCTGCCTGCAAGTCAACATCAGCGGCGAAGCCACCAAAAGTGGCGTCAAGCCGGAGGAGCTGACTGACCTGGCCAAGGCAGTCGTCCAGCTGCCGAACCTGCGCCTGCGCGGGCTGATGGCGATCCCGGAACCGCAGGCCGACCCGGCACTGCAGCGCGCCCCATTCGCGCGCCTGCGCGCGCTCGCGCAGGACATCGTCAGGAGCGGCATCCATCTCGACACGCTGTCGATGGGCATGTCGGTCGACCTGCAGCCGGCCGTGCTGGAAGGCGCGACCATCGTGCGCGTCGGCAGCGCCATCTTCGGCGCACGCCACTACGAATGAACCAACAAAGGACACCATGAAGATCAGTTTCATCGGCGGCGGCAACATGGCCACCGCCCTCATCGCCGGCCTGGCCGGCAAGGTCGCGCAGGCCGCGGACATCCACGTCGTCGATCCGAACGCCGACGCACTGGAGCGCCTGCGCACGCAATACGGCGTGACGACGTCGCCGGACATCGGTGCGGCCGTCGCCGCCAGCGACGTCATCGTTTTGGCCGTGAAGCCGCAGCAGATGCGGGACGTCACCGTTCATTTGAAAACTGGGCTGCAATCGCAACTGGCGAACAAGCCGCTGCTGCTGTCGATCGCGGCCGGCATCCGCGGCGCGGACCTGTCGCGCTGGCTCGGCGGCTACGGCGCCATCGTGCGCACGATGCCGAACACACCGGCACTGATCGGGCAGGGCATCACGGGCATGGTGGCGATGGCCGGCGTCGGCGCCGCGCAGAAGGACGCCGCCGACAGCATCATGCGCGCGGTCGGCCAGACCGTCTGGCTGGATGAAGAAAGCCTGATCGATCCGGTGACGGCAGTCTCGGGCAGCGGCCCCGCGTACGTGTTCTACTTCCTCGAAGCGATGCAGCAGGCGGCGGCCGAGATGGGCCTGTCGGCGGAGCAGGGCAAGGCGCTCGCGCTGGCCACGTTCACGGGAGCGGCCCAGCTGGCGGCACAGTCGGACGAACCGGTCGACGTGCTGCGCCAGCGCGTGACGTCGAAAGGCGGCACCACCCATGCGGCCATCACGAGCATGGAAGCGGCGGGCGTCAAGCAGGCGATCGTCGAGGCGATGAAGGCGGCGGCTGCGCGCGGGCGCGAGCTCGGGGAAGAGATGGGCAGGGACGCCTGATGCGCGACGGGACCGATGGCGCCTGCGTCATCGGTTACCGGCTTTGGCACACCCGACAACTTGTTTGCAACAGTGTGAGAGGTTCAGCATCGCCACAATTGCTACCAGATTTCACAAGGGATATACTGGGCAACTTGATTTTTCCAAAATGCAATTTTTAGTCTTCTCCGGCAATGATGCTGATGACCAACGAGCAATCCCTGCGGAGCGCGCTGACGCGGTTTCGCAACGGCTTCGTCGTGCTCCTGGCGGTGACGATCCTGTCCCTGGTGTGGCAGCGCTTCGGCATGGAACGCGTGGTCGAATTCAATGGCGGCAACCTGGTCGGGGCCGCGGCCGGGGATGACCGCGAGAACAGCGGCGCATCGGTTGCGCGTCTCCACCATGATGGCTCGGCCCTGCGCCTGTCCTGCAACCTGGTCAAGCAGGCCACGTGGCCATATTGTCGCCTGCGCCTGTTCCTCGGATCAGGCGTGCGCGGCATGGATCTCACCCGTTTCGACAGCCTGTCGCTCGATCTGGCCTATGCCGGGCCAAGTCCGCACCTGCTCCGCGTGAACCTCATCGATTTCGAAGAGGGCCTGTCGCAGCCATCCGATTTCTTGACGAACAAATTCAGTGAAGTGCAGGTGCTCAAGGTGCCGGAGCACGGGACGCTCCGTATTCCCCTGAACCTGTTCTATATCGCGTCCTGGTGGAAGGACAAGTTTGCGCTGCCGCTCGAAAAGACCGGCGTCCGCTACGACAACGTGGTCGCTTTCGACCTTTTGACCGGTGTGGCATTGGACGCGGGCTCGCATGAGATTACCTTGAAGACGCTGCGTTTGCACGGCAAATGGATCACGCTGACGCAACTGCTGACGGTGCTGGTGCTGTTGTGGATCGTCTGGCCGCTGACGGTCGCCGTCCGGCTGCACAGCCAGCTCGACAGGAGTAACGCGCAACTCAGCCGGGCGCGGGAATTGAACAGGGCGCTGCGACTGGAAGCGTCGGAACTGGCCGGCCAGGCGCACGTCGATTCGCTGACGCGGGTATTGAACCGCGAAGGCCTGCGCGCCTTCCTGATGAGCCCCGACGCCCTGCGGCCCGGGCCGATGTCGATCATCTTCACCGATATCGATCATTTCAAACGCATCAATGACACGCATGGCCATGCGGTCGGCGACATCGTGCTGAAGAATTTTGCGCAAATGATCGCCTCGACAGTGCGTTCCGCGGACCGCGTGGCGCGCTGGGGCGGCGAAGAATTCCTGATCGTTTGCATGAACACTACCGCGCAGCAGGCCATGACGCTTGCGGAAAAATTGCGGGAACACATGGGCGTGCAGGCATGGCCCGCCGGCCTGACCGTCACCGCCTCGTTCGGCGTGGCGGAGCACTTGCCGGCGGAGGACATCGGCGAGGTCATCGAGCGGGCCGATGCCGGATTGTATGCGGCCAAGCGGGCCGGGCGTAATCGGGTGCATGTGCATGGCATGCAGGCGGTGGCCGGTCAGTCGGATGTCGGGCACGTCGAGGCGTGATGTCGGGGCGGTTCATCCGCAAGACGACCGGTTCACCACTGCACCGCCCCCATGGCGTGCGACGGCTGGTAGCTGTAATAAAGCCCGACCGAATCATATCGCTGCTGCGTTTCCAGTACGTTCGGGAACGAAAAGCGGCGGCGCGAGGTGAGGTACTTGAGCGTGAGCGCGTGCGGGCCGTGCACCCTGTAGGTCAGCGCGGCGTCCCCGCGCAGCACCCGGTCGGTACCGCCTGTTTCGGGGCTGGCGACCTTACCGTCGAAGTAGGCGCGCGCGCCCAGGTCGAGCGCCAGCCTGTCGCCGAGAATCAGTCGCAGGCCAAGCGCGCTCTGCGGCGCGAAACCGTAGTTGTATTGCCCGCCCGAGCTGGGGCGGATCGTCCCGGTCGAGGTATAGCCGACGCCGGCCGATAAATGGCCTTGCAGCGCGAGCCCTTCGGCCAGCCACCATTGCACGTTGCTGCCCAAGGACAGGCTGGTGCTCGCGATCCGGAACAGCTGCGGCGACAGGTAGTCATAGCTGCCGTACAGCCCGGCGATGCCACGCAGGTTGTGGCCGGGCGAGTACGGCGCGCCGAACAGCAGGCCGCGCGAGGTCAGGCTTTCGAGGCCGTTTACGTTCGACACGCGGGCGCTGAACAGGAAGTAGTCAAAAGGCTTGTGGTAGGTATAGCCCTCCTTGCCCGGCAAGCCATACTCGAGCGCGAAATCGGCCGCCACTTCCCTGCGCCTGGTTGCCAGCGAAGGGCCGACGTTGCTGCTCGACGGGTTGCTGGCCCCCAGCTGCAGGCGCCCGAACATGGCCGGCGTGGCGCCGGCCCACAGCGAGGCTGCGCGCCGGCTCAGCCCGCGCTGGCGGTTATAACCCAGCCCCGGCGACACCACTGCCGCGCCGGTCTCGCGCAATAGCGGCGTCGATCCGTCGCCCCCGTCCAGCACCAGGCTCGCCATCCGGTACAGGGCTTCGCCGAGGAAGCTGCCGCCGAAGCTGGTCGTGATCTGGTCGTTGCGCGAAGGTGGCGTCGTCTCGCCGGCGATTTCCCATACCGCGCTCCCGGCGAAGGCATAACCGAGCGATTCCCAGAACGTCAGCCCGTTGCTGCGCGCGAGATTGAAATAGACCGAACCCTGGTACGGGTGGCCCAGCTGGTTGATTGCGAAGGGGTCGCGGTCTTCCACCCAACTGCTGCGTAGATTGCGACGGATCGAACCCATGCTGACGCGATAGTCGTCCGGCGTCACGAAGGCGTGGTCGATGCGGTTCAGTGCGACCTGGAAGCCGATGATTTCCAGCGCGGCCGCTCCATAGCTCTTGTAGGGGCGCGCATCTTCCTTGAGCAGCGGTCCTGGTGGGGTCGGCGATGCGGCGGCCGGTTCGCCCAGCGGATCCCGGTCCTGAGCTGTTGCGGGCGCCGCCGTCGTGTCATCGGACGGGCCGGCGGATGGGGCGGCTGGTCCGGCCTGGACGGCACCCGTAGCCAGCGCCAGCAACAGCGCCTGGACAGGCCGGCGCAGCCGGAATGTGTAATCGGAAGCATTCATGTCTATTCCAGGTCGAGTCGATGCGATCACGCCCTCGTCGGACGTGGCTGTCGGGTATCCGGCAGCCCTCCCGGGACAGGTGTTGGCACGAATATAACGACTTGCAGGAAATGTTGTCGCACAGAGGGCATGATCCTTCCAGTTCCGTACATACCCCAAAACACTGAGATAGCGCTATCATCCTGTGATCCCTATAACAACAAAGGAGACACCGATGAAAACACTGCTGGCAGCCTGCACCTTTGCGCTGAGCCTCACCGTCCCCGCCTGGGCACAGCAACCCGCCACCCAGTCAGGCGAACGCCATTTCGTCCTGGAAAACACGCAGATCATCCCCGTGCAATCGCAATCCACGGGCCGCACCCACGAACTGGTCGTGGTACTGCCATCGAGCTACGCGTCGCACCCGCAAAAGCGCTACCCCGTGCTGTACTACCTCGACGCCTACTGGGACACGCCGCTGCTGACGGCCACCTACGGCAACCTGATCTACGATAACCAGGTCCCGGAATTCATCATGGTCGGCCTGTCGTATCCGGCAGGCGCCAACTACGACGTCGAGCGCCGCCGCGACTACACGATCACCGCGACCGACGGGGATGGGAAGTCAGGCAGGGCCGACGCCTTCCTCAACTTCATCACGAAGGAGGTCGCGCCGCTGATCGAGAGCCGCTTCCGTGCCGAGAAGACGGACCGCGTCATTTCCGGCAGCTCGCTGGGCGGCCTGTTCGCCATCGCGGCCGCGTACAAGGCGCCGGGATTCTTCGCGGGCCATATCGCCATCAGTCCCGCGGCCGGCTGGGACCACGGCGCGCTGGGCAAGCTGGACGCCGCCTACGCCCGCGACCACAAGGCGCTCCCCGCACGCATGTTCATCTCGCACGGCAGCATCGAATATCCCGCGTTCCGCGAACCCATCGTCGCGTTCCAGAAGCAGCTGGATGGCCGTCACTATCAGGGTCTTGGCCTGCAGACGTGGACGATGGAAGGCCTCGACCACACGGGCGTGAAAGGCGACGGCTATGTGCGCGGCCTGATGTGGGTGTGGAAGCCGAAGAAGCCGGCCGGGCCGAGCGGGCTGACGAAGGCGATGCAGCAGCAGGGCGAATGACGCTGCGGACCACGTGGCGCCCGAATGGTACGATAGCGTTTTACGCATAACCCCAGAGGAAGCAATGACCGTATTCGCCATGCCCGTATTCGACGCCACCGTCATCTACGAAGGCAAGGAATTGTTCAAGGGCCAGGGGGCCGCGCGCGGCTGGGCCGAGAAGCTGGCCAGGGAAATCGAGACCAGTGTCACCGTCGAGAAAATCGGTACCGGCTGGGCGCTGTGCGCGCAGCTGGACGGCGTCGATTGCCGCTGGGGCATCCTGGGCCAGCGGCTCAAGCGGCTGGACTGAAACATGAACAGGACCACTCTCTCCCTCGTCCTCGGCGTGACGTTGGCCGCGTCGCTGTCCGCCTGTAACAGCAAGACCGCCGCCAACGAAAAGAACTTCGGCATCACGGTCACCCAGTACTTCGACAAGAAGGGCACGATGTGCCTGGACCCCGTGAAATGGCCGGTCGACGTGTATGAAACCGACATGCGCCAGCAGAAGCTGTTCCCGGACGGCGTCGCCGGCCAGATGGCGGCGCTGGAAGCGGTGGGCCTGGCCAAAGGCGAGGACATGGAATTGCCCGGCACGTTTGTCGACGGCAAACCGAACGGGTTGAAGGTGAAGGTCAGGCGCTACGTCATGACCGATGCCGCCAAGCCCTACCTGCGCGCGGACGCGAAGCGGCAGGAGCGTTTGTGCTGGGGGCGCAAGCTGCTGGACAAGGTGATCCGCTGGGCCGATCCGTCCAGGGTGGGCGACCACGAGGAATCCGCCGTGATCTACACGTACAAGCTGGTGAACGTGGTCGACTGGGCCAGGAAGCCGCAGGTCAAGGAGGCGTTCCCCGTCCTCGGACGCACCGTCGACGGGGAGCACACGCAGAAGGAAAAGCTGTACGTCAAGCTGACGCCGCAAGGGTGGGAAGCGTTCGGCCTGAACGATTGAGCCGTCAGGGGGCCGGGGCGTTCAGCCGGAATGCGAGATCCTTGTCGCGATCGGCGGCGAGCCAGCCGTCCTTGAACACCAACTCCGCCACCTGGATGACCGTGCGCTGGTTCCAGCGCGGGTCCGTGGCCGCTTCCGCCTCGTTCACCTGGTGGACGAAGTAGTAGATGAACGCGCGGTCGCCGTCGACGACGACATCCGCGTGCTGCCCCTTGGCCCGGTCGGTTGCCTTGTGGCCCGGTTCGCCGAGGATGTAGCCGGGCTGCTCCGTCCAGTTGCGCGCATCGTCGGACCGCAGCACCATCAGGCCTTTCCACACGTCGACGACCATCCAGTAATATCCCTTGAAGCGGAATACCTTCGGTCCCTCGCCCATGGTGGGATTCACCGGCTGGTCGCCGACCTTCTTCCACGTGCGCAGATCCTGGCTGTCGGCCGCCAGGATCCGGCTGCCCGCGCGCTCGACCTTGAACCACATGCGGTAGCCCTGGCCGATCTTGACGACCGTCGGGTCGATCACGCGGCCGGTGTCCAGGTTCACCGTGCCCTCGCATTTCCACTTCGACAGATCGGTGCTGGTCAGGTGCTCGATGCGGCCATCCGCCCCGGGACCGCCCCACCTGTGGAAGATACCCGGCACGATCGTGAGCCACATGTGATACGTGCCGTTTTCATAGTAGATCTCGGGCGCCCATAGCGTCACGTCCGTACACGCCTTGGGGAAATCGGCCGTGCCCTGGTAGCGCCAGTGCACGCCGTCGTCGGACGCGGCGATGCCGATGGCCGTGCCGTGCACCCATTCGACGTCCTTCGGGTCGGGCAGCTTCATCGTTGCGCGGCGATTCGTGTAAAACATTTTCCACAGTTTGGCGGCGCGGTCGTACACGATCGATACATCCGCCGCGCCGTCATACACGGGGTCGCGGTACACCGGCTTGGGCGCGATGTCGGCGGCGCATGCCCAGCCCGACAGGGTTAGCGGTACCGCAATGGCCAGGGTGGCGAAAAAGGTTTTCACGGAATCTCCAGGTGGATGCTCAGAACTTCACCGATACCGGCTTGCCCGAATACGTGACCGATTTCGTCGCGCCGGCCGGTTCGATTGCGGTCGCGTTCGTTTGACCGACCACGACGACATTCAGCTTGCGCGCCTTGACCAGGCCCTTGAAAGTACCCTTGCGCGCGCCGATCGACAGGGTCCTGGCGGCGTCGTTCCAGACTAGGTCGTAGGTGGCGTAACGTCCTTTTTCGTAGTCGTAGGTTTCGTTGTCGTCCTCATAGACCGTGAACTTGCCGTCGGCACCCGGATAGATGCGGATCTCGTAGGGCGCATCCGGACGCTCGGTGGCGTACTGGACCACCGGGCCCATCGGCACGATGGCGCCGGCACGCACATACAGCGGGAAGATGTCGAGCGGCACGTCCTTGGCGACGGTCGTGCCGCCCTGGAAGCGCTCGTGCGTCCAGAAGTCGTACCAGTCGGATCCGGCAGGCAGATAGGTTTGCATCGTCGTGTCCGGTTTGCCGGTCGACTGCGCCTGGGCCGCCAGTTGAGACGGGGTGCGCCATGCCAGGCGCAGGTTGCGCTCCGACGTGGCGTTGTAGTACTCGAGGGTGATGGGTACGCTCTGGCCCCGTTTCAGGACGATCTTGGTGCCGGCGTAGCGCCTGCCGCCGTTTTTCCAGTCTTCTACGGCAAGCTTGCCGTCGACGTACAGGCGGTAACCATCGTCGCCTTCCGCGCCCAGCTCGTATTCGCCGTCTTCCGGCGCCACGACGGCGCCCGTCCACCGCGCGGAGAAGTTATCCAGGCTCTTCAGGCCAGCCGGCATGTCGGCCAGCGGCGGCGCGGGCCACACGAAGTCGATGGTGGCGTCGACGGTCTTGCCCTGCGGCGTCTCGAAGTTGCGGCCCTCGAAGTATTGGCCGGCCAGGCCGGGCTTGCCGTCGGGCGTGCGCAGGGCGGTCGCCGGGATGGTGGCGGGAGGCGGCGGCTGGAAGCGGTACATCTGGCGCGTGACCGGATGGACGAGGAAGGACGGGCCGAACTGGAAGGCGTCGTTGATGTCGCGCACGCGCGGGTCGTCCGGGAAGTCCATCGGCAGCGCGCGCATCATCGTATAGCCGTCATGGGTGACTTTCCAGCCCAGGCTATAGGTGTACGGGAGCAGCCGGTAGCGCAGGTAGACGGCATCCCGCAGTGCCTTGTACATCTCGGGATCCGTCTGCTTGAACAGGTAAGGCTCGCGCTCGACGTCGGTGCCGTGGATGCGCATGAGCGGATTGAAGGCGGCGTATTGCAGCCAGCGGGCGTACAGTTCACGGTACGAGGCATTCTTTTCGCCGCCCGGGAATCCACCCCCGATGAAGAAGCCGGCGGTATCCTGTGTCCAGTACGGGTTGCCGGTGATGGTGACGTTGACGCCGCCGTTGATCTGTTCGAGCAGGGTTTGCCAACTGGCGCGGGTGTCGCCCGACCAGGAAGCCGCCGCCGTCCTTTGCGCGCCGGCCCAGGCCGAACGCGTGAGGGTGAAGACGCGCTGGTTGCTGGTGGCCCGTTGTCCCTCGTACGTGCCGAGCGTGGTCATCAGCGAGTACGGGTTGAGGTAGCGCGCGAAGTCGCCCAGGGCGTTCGTGCCGAGCCCCTTGATGTCGCGCTCGTTGTCGCCGGGGTTGTGCGCGGCCGTGCCGACTTCGACTTCGGTGCCGTCCATCCACAGCGCGTCCACGCCGACGTCGAGCAGGCCCTTCTTGACGTGCTTGAAGTAGATCTTCCGTCCCTCGGGGCTGTAGGCGTCATAGATGCGCGCCTTCTTCGAAATCCAGTGCAGCGGCGCGAAGCGCAGATTGTGCTCGTCGAGTTCGTGCGCCAGCGCGGTGTCGTTGCCGATCGAGGGCCAGATCGACACCATGAGCTTGAGGTGCAGGTCATGGATGGCCTTCGTCATGCCCTTCGGATCCGGGAACCGCTCCTTGTTCCACGTCATGCCGCTCCAGCTGCCGTCCTGGTCGCTGCCCCAGTACTGCCAGTCCTGCACGATGTAGTCGAGCGGGAACTGCTCCTTGCGGAACGTGCGTGCCACCTGGACGAGCTGGTCCTGCGTCTGGTAGCGTTCCTTGCTCATGAACAGGCCGAACGCCTGCTTCGGATACATCGGCGCCGCGCCGGTGAGGTCGCGGTAGTCGGCCACGACGTCGTCCAGCGTGGCGCCGGCCATGAAGTAGTAATCGACGCCGCCCGGCGCGCTTTCCGCCCACAGCGACGCGCCGTCGGCGTTGTCGGTGAAGCGCATCTTCGAATACGTGTCCCACAGGATGCCGTAGCGTTCCGTCGACACCATGACGGGAATGATGATGCCGATATTCGTCTGCACCAGCAGCAGATCCTTGTTGCGGCGGTTGACGTCGCCTTCGCCCACGAAGCCGAACCCGTAGATGCCTTCGCCGGGCTTCAGGGTGAACGTGTTGGTCGCTTCATAGGTCGGCGCGCCGGCCAGCTCGATTTTCTTCAGGGTCTGCGGCGCGCTGCGCTTTTCCTGGGTATAGACCTTGCCCTGCGCATCCTGGAACGTGATGGCGCCCGTCGACTTGTCGATGACGATGTGCAGCAGTTTGCTTTCGAGCGTGAGCGTGTCGGCGCCGTCGCGCGTCGTGAAGGCGACGGCCGCCGGCGGGTGCGTCACGACGATGCTCGGATGGCGCCAGAAGTTCTCGCCGAGGGTCGTGTTCACGCGCACCGTCGTCGGGCCGTAGAAGATCACGTTCTTGGTCACGCCGCCGACGCGGACCTGCACGCCGTGGGCGATCGGCGCATACGAGAAGGACGCCGTCGCGGCGGCGACCGGCAGCAGATGGCCGTTGGCGTCGAGTCCGGCGGGCGGTGCCGCGTTCGCGCTCCCGGCAAGGGCGGCGAGCAATGCGAACGTGGTGAACGTGACTGGTTTTTCCATGGGTGCTAAGCGTAGAGGAGTTGGAGCACGGGTGTGCGGGCAGGCGAGACGTTAGCAGAATAAGTACATTCCCGATAATG
>Ga0207667_10005686_pt1 | contig 15203 bp, 10 predicted proteins | sample KBSCornC52_FD_184301 | JGI IMG/M metagenome (GOLD analysis project Ga0207667, IMG submission 184301) | Corn rhizosphere microbial communities from Kellogg Biological Station, Michigan, USA - KBS Corn C5-2 (SPAdes) (version 2) | ecosystem: Host-associated > Plants > Roots > Rhizosphere > Soil ... | reverse complement strand
GCGCCTTCGACCATCAAGGATTTCGAGACACGCGCACGTGCACTCACGGCCTCGCTCATCGAGCGCTTCTTGAAGCGCGGTCGATGCGAATTCGTGTCCGAGTTTTCGCTCGCCATGCCCATCGGCATCTTCATGCAGATCGCGGGATTGCCCGAGGAGGATCGTCCGCAGTTGTTGCAATGGGTCGAAGACAAGGTGCACAATCCCGACGAGAATGTCCAGCTCGCGGCATCGAACGCCATGATCGACTATGCGCGGCAACTGGTTCGCGAGCGCCGGCGTCGTCCCAGTGACGATCTCTTCAGCAAGATCGCGAACGTCGAGTACGACGGTGAGAAGCTTTCACAAGACGACGTCGTGGGATTCTTCACGCTGCTGTTGTTTGCCGGTTTGGACACTGTGTCTTCGAGCCTCGGCTTCATCGCCCGTTTCCTCGCTGAGCATCCCGAACATCGTCGCCAGCTTCAGACCGGTCAATTTCCAGCGTGTAAATGCGGCGAAACATCTAGCCTTTGGCACCGGCATCCATCGCTGCTTGGGATCATTCCTTGCGCGCACCGAGCTCAAGGTGTTCATCGAGGAATGGCTGACATGCATTCCGGATTTTCAAGTGGCACCTGGGGAGCGCGTGGTCACGAGTGTAGGTGTGGTGAACGGCATGATTCATTTGCCGTTGACATGGAGGACGTGAACACATGGGCATGAGCACTTCGGTTCCAAGCCACGTCTCGCCGGAGCTCGTCGTCGACTTGGATATCTATAATCTGCCGCTGGATGGCGAGGATGTGCAGCTGGCTTGGCGAAAATTTCAGGGCCGTGGACCGCTCGTGTATTCACCTTACAACGGTGGACATTGGGTGCCGACGACCGCTGAAGACATCTCCGTTCTCTTCCGGGATACCGAGCGATTGTCGAATGCTTCGATCAGCATTCCTGCACACGACGGCCCGCGCTTCGTGCCGTCGGAGTCGGATCCGCCGGATCTGATGGAATATCGCCGCAACGTCGTTCCGCATTTCTCGCCTGCGGCCATCGCCAAGCTGGAGCCGGACATTCGGGCGCTTGCGATCGAGCTCATCGAAGGGCTGCGCCCCCGCGGCGAATGCGAGTTCGTTTCTGAGTTCGCCCACCAGCTGCCGGTCATCGTCTTCTTGCGCATGATGGGCCTGCCGCTCGCGGACAAGAACCCTCTGGTCGGGTTCACCGAGATCATGGCGCGCAGTCCCGACCCGCAGCAGAAACACGTGGCCTACGGCAATGTTGTTAGCTATGTGGATGGCTGGATCCGTAAACGCAGAGCGGAGCCGGGCGATGATTTAATCACGCACATGACGCGTGCGCAGATTCGCGGGCAACCCTATCCCGACCACGATGTATTGAGCAGCTGTGTCTTGCTGCTGCTCGGTGGGCTCGACACTGTCGCTTCGATGCTGGGATTCATCGCCGCGTTTCTCGCGCGTGAGCCGCAGCAGCGGCGATACATTCGCGAGCATCCCGATGAGTTGTTTGGTATCAGTGAGGAGCTCATCCGCCGTTTTGCTGTGGCCAATCTCGGGCGCGTCGTGGCAATGGATTTCACATACAAGGGCGTGACGTTACGCAAAGGCGATCGTTTATTGCTGTCTTCTTGTCTGCACAACATCGATGAGAGTCGGTTCGTAAACGCAGCCCATGTCGATTTCCACCGTAAGCCGCAGCACATTTCATTCGGCAGCGGTGCTCACGCGTGCATCGGCGCCTTTCTCGCTCGCACCGAGATCAAGATATTTCTACAGGAATGGCTCACACGGATACCGGATTTTGCATTGAGCGCGCATAAACCCCAGGTCGCGCGTTCAGGCTCGGTGAACGGGATGGAATCTCTCCGGCTGACGTGGCGCTTAGTTCAATGAGGCAACATCCGCCGGCAAACCGAACATCAGGCGGCCGACGGATGCATATCTGAAAATCGATTTGGTCGCGTGCTGAGTGAGAGCCAGTCGGTGTTCGCACAAGCCGATATCAAGATCGTCGATCCGCTCACGTTGACGCTGGGTGCGCTATTCACACGATGAGCGTTCACTCACCGCGCGAACGTATTTGAGCGGCGCCGGATCGACGGCGGCGCTGTCTCCGAATTGGCAGGTCCCGCAACTTCTCTGTCTCATCCAAGGAGCGGCACCGGATTGCACGTACTCTCCAGAGAAGTACAAGTCCCAGGGGCACCGTCCACTTACGGTGTAGATGTGCGCGCGTACCTTTAAGAAAGTTGGCATCAACGCAAGGGGCGGCGGCGCGCCCTTGCGCGTTCTTGATGATGTCGCGCTTGTTATTGCGCAGTGAAGCCGCCGTCTACCGGCAATGCGATGCCTGTGATATTCGATGCTTCATCCGAGCACAGGAAGAGCACTGCACTCGCAACTTCCGCAGGCCGCCCGATGCGGCCGATGGGATACTTTTCCCGAGTGCGCGCCTCCCATGCTTCGGGCGTAAACGTAGAGCGGAATTGCTCCATCATTGCTGTCACGTGTGCCGCCGGGCAGACCGCGTTCACGCGGATGCCTTGCTGGCCGTAGTCGCAGGCCGCTCCACGGGTGAGGCCGATCACTCCGCTCTTGCTGGAAGAATAGGCGGAGTTGGAACGCATGGACACTAGACCATCTTTGGAGGACATGTTCACGATCGCGCCACCGCCTGCTTTGATCATTTCAGGAATCGCGTACTTCATGCAGAGGAAACTGCCGCGCAGGTTGATGGCGATGACTTTGTCGAATTCCTCTACGGTGAGGTCGCAGAGTGGCTTGAGCTGTATATTGATGCCGGCGTTGTTGACGAGAATGTCGAGACGGCCGTAGCGCTCTACAGTCGCGCGGACCATCTTCTGCGCGTCCTCTGGACGGCTCACGTCGCCCTGAACCGAGATGACATCGCCTCCGGTGTTGCGCAGACTCGCGACCGCTTCTTCTAAGGGCCCCGCCTGACGACCGGTGATCACTACCTTTGCACCTTCGCGTGCAAAGGCATCTGCAATCTCACGCCCGAGCCCGAGGCTGCCGCCGGTTATCAGGGCGACCTTGTTGTCGAATCGTTTTGCCGTCATGAACTTCTCCCGCTGGAGCAAGCGAATCTAGTCGCACATCACGGGCGGGGCAACCCCAGTGCCGAATGTACGGACTTCTTCTGCGCTCGAGACGGGAGACATCGATCTTCGATTGACGCGGCGATTGGCAGGGGCGATTACTTGCGTGCCAGCACGATTTGAAACTGTCCGAGTCCGCTGATCTCTTTGAGTCCGCGCCAACCTTGGGCGGTCAAAAAGAGCGACATCAGAGAATTCACTTTGCGTGCATTGATAACGCGCAGCAGTCCCGTGTCTCCGCCAGGCACGATGGTTCTGAGCCGCGCAACTTTGAAACCGTTTCTTTCCAAAAGATCACGCAGCGCTCTGCGCGAAAGCCAGTTGCGCGCCTGTCCTTCTGCGGGCGGTCCCACCCAACTCATGCGCGAATAGACGATTGGATTCACAGTCGTCATGACGAGCCAGCCGCCTGGCTTCAGATCGCGGTGCATGTTCGCGACAGCCTTGTCTTGCTCTCGCATCACAGCGATCGCGTCCATACAGATAATCGCATCGTAGTAATTTGGCGATTGACGCCAGTCCAAGTAGTCGGCCACTTCGAACTTGGCGCCGGTTGCTTTCGCTTGTGCTGCGGTGATCGACGCAGGTGCGATGTCGATGCCCAGATAATCGTAATGGTTGAACAATCTCTCGCTAGTCCAACCCGCGCCGCAAGCGATGTCGAGGAGGCGAGATCCTGTTGGAATGTTGAGCGACTGGAATTCTTCGAGCGTCGTTTCGCAGAGAGAGCGCCTTTCCGGATTGAGTCCTTCTTTCACTCGATCGAGATTCCACGCATCCCAATGGCTTTGTTCTTTCGTAACAAGCATCGTTTCAACCTCGTAGGTATCACGGCACATTTTGTTTCGTGTCGTGAATAGAACGAGGCGAAGAGTACGAGCGATATCTACAAAGTCCAGTTAAAACATCTCAAACAAGTGAGATCAACAAGAAATCTGTCTTACCACTGTCTATATGCTGACGAATGGCTTTCTATGTTGCGAAATGATTATATCGACGTCGTGTCGGAGCATTACATCGTGCGTGTATTTGTGAATGTGTTCGTTCAAACACTTGCTGCTTTTTCGATCAACGCAATCATCTGGCGTAACGCACTCTGAACGCCGCGAGGCACCCAGGCCAAGGCAACTTCATGGCTCAGGCTTTCAGGCATGTCTCGTATAGGGACGAACGAGACTCCTTGGATGCTTAGATGGGTGGCACTGTCTTGCACGATACCGATACCGAGCTCTTGAGAGACAAGACTGAACATCGTGTACGGCTGCGTAACGCGCTGCCGAACTTGAGGACTGAAGCCCGCCTTGCGGCACGCCGACTCGAAATCGGAAAAGAAATTCGGCATCAACTGTTGCGGAAAGAGAATCAACGGGGCGCCCGCGAGTTCTTTCAAGCGAATGCTACGGCGCTTGCTGAGCGGCCAGCTCGATGGCATCGCTGCAACCATTCGATAGCGCTCGATGGGTCTTACCTGCAAATCGGTCGTGTCGACGATCTCGCGCACGATGATGCCGAGATCCAAACTGCCATCTCGTAGACCTTCCACCTGTGCAGCGCTGGTGCGTTCGTAAAGTCGAACTTCTACTTGCGGCCAGCTGCGCTTGAACGCGCGCAGCGCACGCGGCAGCGACAGTGCTGCGGACATGGGAACGAACCCAATTCGAATTTGCGTAAGGTCGCCGGCTGCTGCGCGGCGCACGATCTGTTCGGCAAGATCGGTGCGACGAAGAATATCGCGCGCTTCCGGTAGCAGCGCTTTGCCTGCTGCCGTGCACGTCACCGAGCGACTCGATCTCTCGAACAATTTGACGCCCAGTATTTCTTCCAGGCGCATGATCGATTGGCTGAGCGGAGGCTGGGCGATTTTCAGTTTCTTCGCTGCACGCCCGAAGTGGAGTTCCTCTGCGACTGCGATGAAGTGTTTTAGATATCGAAGATCGATGGTCATAGTTCAAGCTCCAGTCCTGCCGAATCAGGGAAGGCGTGCGCGCCGATTGATATTCAATATATATCGATTATGACTCTATAGATATCCAACTTGAATACTTGAGACTCGCGTCCTAGTCTCAACCTCACTTACAGGTCGGAGAGAGCGATGCAAACCTACAGCGGCCCCATATTCGACGGCGACACGCATCTGTACGAGCAACAAGATGCCTGGTCACGATACCTTCCCTCCAAATACCGGCAGGAGCTGCAAGCTCGTCACGTCCAGGAAGACGGCAAATACCCGCTGTACATCGGCAAATGGAAGATCCCGCCTGGAGAAGACGCGATGCGGTTGGTCGACGGAGAGATAAAGATCCCCGCGCCCGGCATGCTGCATGTGTGGCTCAAGCGACTGAACGAGGGCAACGCAGAGATGGATTGGGTGACCATGCCACCGGAAGCGTTGCATAGAGACGCACGCATCAAGTGGATGGATGCCAATCAAGTCGACGCTTGTACGATGTTCCCGGGCGAAATGAATACCGTGCCGGCGTTCATCGAAGACAGAGAAGGTCTGTTGGCGCTGATTTCGGCCTATAACCGTTGGTTGGGCGAGGAGTGGGGTTTCAGTTTCCGCGACCGCATCTACTCGACAGCGATACTGACGTTCGAAGATAAAGAATGGGCCAAGAAGGAGATCGAATATCTCTTGAAGCAGGGATTGCGAACGGTGGCGCTACCGCCCGGGCCTTTCCAGAATCGATCGCCGGCAGATCCATACTTCGACGATTTATGGGCGCCTCTGAACGAAGCAGGCGTGGTCGTGCAGTATCACATCGGCGAAGCCAAATACATGCACACCCTGCAGGAGCTTTGGGGTGACGTGCAGGCCAGCAAGTCTCGCGTCGGACAAACAGCTTGGATGTGGTTGAACGCCTACGGAGAGCCGGTGATGTGGCACGTGTTGTCGTCCTACATCTACATGAATTTCTTCAAGCGGTTCCCAAACATTCGACTGGTGAGCTCCGAGAACGGCGCCGAGTTCGTGCCGTATTTTCTGAGACGCATGGACAAGATGCGTGGCATGGCGCGCAAAGGATATTGGCCGTGCGGTCAGCTCGATGAACGTCCGAGCAAGATCTTCATGAGGAACGTCAAAGTCGTTGCATTTCCCGAGGACGACTTGCGTCATTTGATCGATGTCACGGGCAGTGCCGATTGGTTGATGTCGGGTTCGGATTACCCGCACACCGAAGGAGTCCCGGCGCCGAATATGTTCTTGCGCGATCAGGAAGGAACGTTCAGTGACGCAGAGATACGCAAGATAATGTTCGAGAACGGCCGCTCGCTGCTCGCACCGCGTTGAAAATAAAAGCAGCCACCGAAGAACATCGAAGACATGTGTTATCTATTCGGTATCCTTCGGCGTATTCGGTGGCAATGCTCGATCGTTGAATCGTCTAAATGATGTGATAGTGCCACGTTTGCCCCCACCCCAACCCTCCCCCGCTGTTGCGGGGGAGGGCAGGGAGGGGGTTTGCAAAGTCGCCGGCGTTGCTAGCCGTGCTATGTCCAGCTCAGGTCTTGCTTCCTGAACGGCGTCGAGCGGATGCGTTTGCCGGTGGCGCGGAAGATTGCATTGCCGATCGCCGGGCCGATGACGCCCACCGGCGGTTCGCCGATTTCTGAAAAGCGCTCGTGGCCGGACAACCCACCGAAGTGAATGTTGATCTGCGGCATGTCCGCCATGCGCAGCATCGGATAGGCGTCGAAGTTGCCTTCGACGATGCGCCCGTCCTTGAGGGTCAATCCTTCGTTCAGGCTCATGTTGAGGCCGAACACCACACCGCCCTGCAGTTCATGCAGCACTGCATCTCGATTGAGTATGCGCCCGCAATCGAAGGCAAGATCGATTGCATGCACCTTTAGCTGACCCTTCTTGGAGACCTCTGCGGTCGCTACTGCACACACCGTAGTGCCAGCTTGGGGCTTGCCGAAACTACCCCAGTTGCCGACCGCAATTCCTTGCGCCATGCCTGCTTTGAGCTTACGTCCCCAGCCGGCCTTGCTCGCTGCTTCTTTCAAACACAGCGTCGGACCAGGGTCGGGCCAGTTCGCGTAGATCTTCAGCCGGTATTCGAGCGGATCGATGTTTGCCGCATGAGCGCACTCGTCGATGAAGCTCTCGAGGATGAAGGTATTGGAGTTGTACCCCGGACCGCGGTAGGGACCGGTCATGATGTGCAGCGGCATGTCGTGGTATTCGATCCGTGAATTCGGGATCGCACCTTCGGCATAAGCGCTGAAGAACAGACCGAAGCCGGTCGAGTACATGCCGAGTTGCTCATCGCGAATATTGCGCGGCCGGAAATTGTGTCCTGCCGTGCGGCCGATCAATGCTTGCGGCATGCCGTGTTCATCCAGCCCGGCCTTGAGCTTCACGACGTTGAGCGAGCGGTACCGCCCCTGGCGCATCGATTCTTCGCGCGACCAGATAACGTGAACCGGCCGCCCGGGATATTTGCGTGCCACGGCGACGACCATGCGTACGTCGTCACCAAAGTTGCGTCGGCCGAATTGGCCTCCGACCAAAGTTTGGTGGACGTAAACTTTTTCGAGTGGCACGCCGGCTTCCAATGCGGTGACGTAATGCGCGACGTCGGCCATCGATGTGGGATGCCAGAGATCGACGCGGTCCGACGTCACCATCGCCGTTCCATTGAGCGGCTCCATTTGAGCGTGGTCGCAATACGGGGTGGAGTAGAGCGCCTCAACGAATTGGGTCTGCTGGGCCATCGCCTGATCGGGACTTCCGATCGTGGTCACTGTCTTGCCCGGCTGTTCCACCAGAGCGCTCGCGGAACGAACGATGTGTGCATCGCTCTTCCATTGTGCGCCAGCTCGCTCGTCCCACTCGGCCTCGATCGTTTCGAGCGCCTTTCTTGCTTGCCAGTAGTGATCGGCGATCACTGCAATGCCTGCTTGAGCGCTGTTGTCCCAATCCATGTCAGGATTGCGCAGCTTCTGCTGCGGACGCGGTTCGTCCGGGTCGATCACTACCACGGCGCGCACGCCGGGCATGGCGCGCGCCTTGTCGGCGTCGTAGTGTTTGAGTCTGCCGCCATGCACCGGGCATTGCATCAGCGCGGCATAAACCATATCGGGCAAACGCACATCGATGCCGTACTGCGCGCGGCCGTTGACGATTGCCGGAATGTGCAACTTTGCCGGAGTCTTCTTGCCGAGCAGCGTCCATTCGGCCTCCGGCTTTAGCGCCGGTTCCTTCTCCAGTTTCACACGGGCGGCGCGATCGGCGACTGCTCCAAAGCCGAGGCTGCGTCCGCTCGGACGGTGAATCAGTTGGCTGTCGCGCGCTTCGACTTCGGCAACGGGAACATTCCACTGTTGAGCGGCAGCGAGTCGGAGGCGCTCCCGTGCGCTGGCGCCGACTTGCAGCATCGAATTCATACGCTCTTTCGTGGTGCTGCGGCCGGCGAAGAAGCGGTTCTCCGGAATGGGCTTCGAGTACACCCAGTCCTCGACGACGTCGCGATGTGTCGACGCGTACTCGGTGCGGATTTTGGTCCAGTCGCAGGGTAATTCCTCGGCGACGTACATCGCCATCTGGGTTGCCACACCGTTGCCGGATTCCGGCGAAGCAACGCGCACGGTCACCGTGTCATCGCTACCTATCACCAGCCAAGGCGAGAATTCGCTGCCAACTGCAACCGGATCATTGAAGGCCGCTGCGGTTGCACGAAGACTTCCGAACCCGAGTGCCAAGCCACCGCCTGCCGCCACCGTGGCAACGATGAAGCGACGGCGCCCAATGTCGATTTGTTCATCCATGCTGCGTCTCCTTCATCATGGCAGCTGCTTTATGAATCGCAGCCTTCACGCGTGGATACGTCCCGCAGCGACAGATATTGCTTACATAGACATCGATGTCGGCATCCGTCGGGTCCGGTTTCTCTTTCAGCAGTGCTGCAGCCGCCATCAGCATGCCGGATTGGCAGTAGCCACATTGCGGCACATTGGCCTCGGCCCAGACTTTCTGCAGTGGATGACTCCCGTCGGGAGAGAGCCCTTCGATGGTGGTGATCTTCACGCCGTCGCTCGCCACGGCGGCGAGCGGTATCTGGCAGGAGCGCGTCGCCCCGCCGTTGATATGAACAGTGCAGGCGCCGCATTGAGCGATGCCACAACCGAATTTGGTCCCAGTCATTCCAAGGTGATCGCGCAGCACCCAGAGCAGCGGCGTGTCCGGCGCAGCGTCAGTTTCTAGCAATTGACCGTTGATATCGAGTTTCACGCTCATGCCCCTTCGCACACCTGCACCAACATCTACTCTCGTGTTACCAGGCGTTGCCGCTACGACCCACATCGGTTCTAGTATAGATCCTCCGAACCGATGGAATTAGTCCTTGTTAGGGATAAATCGTCGCGCTCCATCAGCCCATCGGGTACAGGATCTCTTTGCTCACGGCATTGATCTGTTTGAGCGTTTCGTCCTTCAACACGACATCGGCGGCTGCCAGCATGGGCTCGAGCTGATTTTCGTGCGTCGCCCCGATGATCGTCGAGGCAACGAAATCGTGCTGCTTGCTCCACGCGATCGCCAACGTCACGACGGATATACCGAGCTCCGCGGCGATTTTCATGAAGCGCTCGGTCGAGCTGCGGCTCTTCGCGTTCAAATAGCGGTTGGCCATCTGTGCCTGACGGCCACCGAGCTTCAGATAATTGGTGAAGCGTGCGCCGTCCGGCATCGCATCGCCGTTGTATTTGCCGGACAGCACGCCGCCGCCGAGCGGCGAATAGGGAATGAGGCTCACCCCTTCTTCGAGACACACCTGTTCGAGTTCGTCTTCGAAGCGGCGATTGATGAGGCTGAAGTTGTTTTGAATTGTCTGATAACGGGCCGCGCCCAGCTTTTCAGCCACTGCGATACTCTTGGTCAGACCCCACGCCGTTTCGTTGCTGCATCCGATCACGCGGATCTTGCCGGCGCGCACCAGATCGTCGAGCGTTTCGAGGGTTTCCTCGAAGCCCGTGCCGTGGTCGGGCCAATGTGTCTGATAGAGATCAACGTAATCCGTGCCAAGTCGTTTGAGGCTGGCATCGAGCGCACGCGTGATGTTGTGGCGATCGAGCGCTGTCATGCCGGCGCGTTGCGAGGCTTTGATCCACCCGTGGCTCGGTCCCGACACCTTGGTCGCCACGATGAGGGCGTCGCGCGACTTGGTCTTCATCCACCGCCCGACGATCTCTTCGGTGCGCCCGGCATACTCTTCGCTTGGAGGCACGGGATAGTTCTCGGCGGTATCGAAGAAGTTGATGCCCGCTTCGTAGCAGCGGTCCAGGATGCGATGCGCCATCTTTTCATCTGCTTGCAGGCCAAACGTCATCGTGCCCATGCAGATTTCCGATACGGCGACGGCACTGCGCCCCAAGCGTCTCGTCTTCATTCGATCCCCCGGCAATACAGTTAGAACGTACGCATCGAGTTGATTTTGCGTACCTGATCCCGCCCCAGGAGTCCATTCGATTGGGAATCGATGCACTATGCCACAAACGGGCGAACGGCATTTGCGCGAAGTGCTCCACAAGGCTGTAGGCAGGATCTGGAATTCACTACACGCAAGTGTCGGTCGAGACCTTCGTCTAATCGACGTGAGCATCGCGTCTGCGTAGATTTTTGTTCGGCGTTTCGCGTATCGATTGAGGAGAAGAAGATGAACTTCCTCGCCAAGATACTCATCGCGATTGCGGCCGGCGCGTTGCTCGCCGCAAATGCTTTATCCCAGATCGCGGCGTCGCTCGACACGGCCGTTCCGGCGCAAGACAAGTACTCACTGAAATCGCCCAGCGGCATCGCGTTTTCCGACTTCAGAGGATACGAGGACTGGGCGGTGGTCTCTTCGGCTCGGACCGACGAAGTGCTCAAAGTGATCGTCGCCAATCCGATCATGATCAAAGCGTATAAGGCCGGCGTTCCGAGTAATGGCCAGCCTTTCCCGGAAGGCTCCAAGATCGTGAAGCTTCAGTGGAAGCCGAAGAAGAGCACGGAGGCCCCCTTCGTCGTGGATGTGCCCGACGTCTTCAAGCAGGCTTTCGTCATCGAAAAGGACAGCAAGCGCTTTCCGAAAAGCGGTGGATGGGGATACGCGCTGTTCAACTACGAAGCCGCATCCGATAAGTTCGCCGCCGATCCCAGTGGTCTATCAGACTGCGGACACGCGTGCCATACGGCCGTGAAGGCGAAGGACTATATCTTTCATCCGTATCAGAAGCGTTGAATCCAACAGCACTCTAACAACGATCCGATAGCCCTCCTGGCCGATATTCTCGCGCCGATCCAATTCATATTCTCACTGCCACATTCGTGGCAGGGCAGCACGTGCGCCATGCCGATAGGGATTTTCTAGGAGGACATCATGGCCACTGTTTACAAGATTCATCCGGCGATCGGCGTCGCGCGAGTCGGCAATAGCCCGGACGAGTTTTTCATTGGACCGGAACGACTGGGTGAGGAGCCCACGCCGCCTGCAGGATTCAAAGACGCGCAATGCCGCGTCAAGCGGCAAGCTGCTCGCTTTCGCATCTTCGCTCATCACGACGACGGCACTGTTTCAGAAGTCACGAGTGCCGAAGCAGATATCACATGGACGGTTCACCTTGCCAACAAGAAAGCTGCGAATCCTGGACGCGGCAACTCCGGAGCGTCCGCTGGCGATCTCACAATCGACCCGGGCGCGCGAACGCTCACGGGCGCCAATCAAGAAAAATCTTTTGATACCGGGACGATCAAGTTCTCAGGCGCTTCGGCTGTCACAGTGCCGCTTGGAGAAATGCGCACCGATAATCAGAACAGATTATTAGTGCTCGGTGGATTCGGCGCTGCAGCGTCGCCCACCGGTTCCGGCATCAGCACCTTTTGGGGCAACAAGGGTTGGTATGACGACATCTCCGACGGTCCCGTCACTGCGACTCTCAAATTGCATGCAGATAATTCGACGCCGCCGGTCACGGGCGCATGGGTGATCGTCGCGCCGCCGAAATTTGCGCCCCACCAAAACAGCGTCATCACGCTATACGATCGAATACTTCAAGTCATGGTGGACAGCGGCAGCGTGCCGGCCCCTGCAGCAACTTCATACACTCAAGATATCTATCCGATTTTGCAACGTGCTCGCGATACGCAGTGGGTAGATCACACAGCAGGCGCACACACGTGGGCCGATCCCGTCACGAGTAGCGCGCTGCGCACGGCAATATTCAACCGACTACGCGCTCCGGGCGGCGGCGGTGGCGACATGCCTGACTTGAACGAGAGTACGCCCGACGGACGATTGACCAACGTGCAGTACACGCACATGCAGCGCTGGAGCACAGGTGCGTACAACAACGACTGGGTTGGAGTTCCAGCGCCGCAAGCTGCCGTTACACCTGATGGTCTCGATCGCGCAGCACTCGAAGCCTGCGTGGGCGGCGCATTTTTTCCGGGCATAGAAGCAGGCGGCTTGGATGCATCGCAAAGACCTATCCTCGTTGCGGGCAATTATTCCGAGGCATTTCGGCTCGATCATGCCGTGATGAATCCGGGTGACCTGTCCTATGTCATGGCGTTGCCCTGGCAAGCGGACTTCAACGCGTGCGCCGATAACTGGTGGCCGGTGCCGCGGCCCAACTATGTCGTTCCGCAAGGCACCTCGACTCAACAACCTTGGAGACGAGGTGTCGGTAATGCAGAGGACATGGTTGCCAAGTGGAACTCGCTCGGATTCGTCGTTCGCCAAGGATCACAGCATGTCGAAGTGGCCCGTTGCGATACTGCGAGCATCGACCTATTGACGCCGTTGCTCAACTTCCAAGACGTGCCGCAAGGTCCCATGGGAATGGTGAGGGAAGTGGCGCTTGCGATCACGTTCGAAGTGATCTCGCCGTCCTCCGCGGTTACGCTGCAATATGCGTCCGGCGGCGCACCTGCGCATCCACAATTGGTTGCATTCAATACATCTGTCACCGTCGGTCCCACTCCGGCGAATGGAGTTGCAACAGCGCGGCTCTGGCTCATCTATAAAACCGGCAATGTCGGCGATGTATTGCCGCCTCAGACACTCACAGTGCAAGACGCCGGCGGTACGCAATCATGGAATATCACGGTGATCGGCAACACCGTAGCGCGCAAAACGGCAGCAGCGGCGTTGGTGCTCGATCGATCCGGCAGCATGGCTGACGATCGCGGCGATGGGCTGAGCAAACACGTATCGTTGCAGCAAGCCGCCAGCACTTTTGTCGATGTCATGTTGGAAGGCGACGGTGTCGGTGTGGTGCGTTTCGATCAAGATGCGCAGGTGTTGCAGCCCATCGTGCAACTGGGAAGCGGCGGGCTGTCGGACATCAATCGCGCGAATACGAAAGACATCATCAACGGCAATGGCTTGGATCCGGCGGGTCAGACATCCATCGGCGATGGCATCTTCGAAGGACGCGGCATTCTAAACAGCGCAAGCACGCCATTCGATGTGAAATCGCTGGTCGTGTTGACCGACGGCATGGAGAACAGCCCGCGCATGATCGCCGACGTGGCTGCGGACATCAACGAATTCACGTATGCCGTGGGTCTTGGCAAGCCGCAGAACATCAGCGTGTCGGCATTGCAAACCATTTCAGGAAACAACGGCGGATATTTGCTGGTCACGGGCGCAATCGGCACGGACAACCGTTTTCTGCTGCAAAAATACTTCTTACAAATTCTCGCAGGTATTTCCAATGCGGAAATCGTATTGGACCCGAACGGACAACTCATTCCGGGACGCGTCGAGAGAGTGCCGTTCCAACTGACCTCGGCGGATGCGGGCGTCGACGTCATCCTGCTCACGCCGAATACTCGCATCGTCGATTTTCGCTTGCAGACGCCGAATGGTCTGATTGTCGAGCCCTGGCGCGCCATGAGCGAGCCGGGGATGAGATTCGTGCTTGCGAACGGCGTGAGCTACTACAGGCTGTCGCTGCCGACGGAGTTGGTCGAGAATCGATTCGATGGCGCCGGTACATGGTATGCGTTGCTCACGATCGGCAAACCTCGACTCGAGCGCAGCGATTCCTCGGACGGTGCGGATCACAGCATCGTCGAAGGCGTCCGCGCCGTAAGAGGGACGCCATCGTTGACGCGTGGTCGGACAGTTGCTCGACAACGAGCTTCGGTTCTCGCCGCAGAAGCCTCTCCGGCGATCGGCCCCACAACCAGTGTTGCCCCATCGGCTGCGCAGAGTGCTCGCACCTTGCCCTATAGCATTGTGGTGCACGCCTACTCGAATGTTTCATTGCAAGCTAGTACCGCTCAGACGAGTCATGAGCCCGGCGCGCGAGTGCAAGTGCAGGCATCCCTCGCACAATCGGGAATTCCGCTGACACAACACGCCCAAGTCTGGGCCGACGTTACGCTTCCGAATGGCTCGACTACGGTTCTGTCACTTGCTTCGCATGCGGACGGCCAGTATTCGGCCTCATATCTAACGACGTTGCCTGGTGTTTATAGATTCCGAGTGCGAGCTCGAGGCGTCACTCAGCGGGGCGAATCCTTCACGCGTGAGAAAACGTTGACAGCTGCAGTATGGGTAGGAGGCGATCGTCCGCAAGATCCCAGAGGAGGCCACGAAGGCCAGTTATGCAGCGTCTTGAAATGTTTGTTGGAGCGCGGTGGTCTCATCACACCTGAGTTGGAGAAGCGTTTGATTGAGGCGGGTATCAATGTTCCATGGATACGGAAATGTCTCGAAGGCGTGTGTTCGGGTGACTGTCATTGTCGATAGTCGCTCGCGAAGCAGCGACGATGAACAGCTATTTCGATGTAGTGGTTGCGGGCGCCGGCCCTGCTGGCGCAGCGGTGAGCCGGTGCTTGGCGCTACGAGGATTGAGCGTAGCGCTCGTCGAACGCTCGGCATTCGACAAACCGCGCGTGGGCGAGTCGTTGGCGCCCGCAGTCACACCGCTCTTGAAGGATCTTGGTGTTTGGGAGCCGTTTCGATCATTGAACCCGTTGCCTTCCTATGGCACGCGCAGTTCATGGGGCAGTGACGAACCGCAGTCGTATTCCCATTTGATGACGCCGCATTTGAACGGTTGGCATGTGGATCGCTTGGCGTTCGATCGG
>Ga0207667_10005684_pt1 | contig 15203 bp, 16 predicted proteins | sample KBSCornC52_FD_184301 | JGI IMG/M metagenome (GOLD analysis project Ga0207667, IMG submission 184301) | Corn rhizosphere microbial communities from Kellogg Biological Station, Michigan, USA - KBS Corn C5-2 (SPAdes) (version 2) | ecosystem: Host-associated > Plants > Roots > Rhizosphere > Soil ... | reverse complement strand
TTGGTGATCAAAGCGTGGAAATCGCCATGATGGTCACCCCCGATGGTCATAACCGACTGGAACTCTCTCAATTTTTCAGACCGGCAATTGTTTCTGATCATCGCACAGCCCCGGTGAACGCGCTGGGTTATCTGCGGGCGATGTTTACGGTTGAAGATGTTGACGAGCTGGTGGCGAGGCTTAAAGAAAAACATGGCGCCCAGCTGGTTGGCGAAGTGACCCAATACGAAAACTCTTACCGGCTTTGCTACCTTCGCGCAGCTGACGGGCTGTTGATTGGACTGGCGCAGCAACTTGGTGTTTGATCAGCTGAATCTCGCTAGACTTCGCCTGTTCAACAACCGCCGGTTCAAGCGTCCCGCTTGAACCGGCGGGGCGGGGCACTTTAATAGGCTCATTTGAACGTAACATACCCGTTACGTTTTTTTCAATAAACTTTGCGGAACCCGATTTAAATCTTTAGGTTTAATATGTTGATAGTAACGTAATTGTGATTTCATGAAACGCACCTTATACTTCTCCTGCTTTCTTATCGGGGTCATGTTTGTTCACGCCGCTTCTGCGCAGAGCCTTTTAAAAAAGCTCAAGAACAAGGTGAGTGATGCCGTCAGTAACACTGCCGATAAAAAGACTGATAACAACAGCACCACATCATCCTCTTCTTCCGGGAAACCGGTCAACAAGGGTGGCGGAGGTTTGAGCAATACGCCCCCGCCGGATGTAAAAGCTCAGATGGCGGACGCGGAATCGGCGCATGCAGCCAAGAAATACAGCGACTCTCGTTATGCCCTGCAACAGGCGCTGATGGGCGTGGAAATACAGTTGGGTAACCAGATATTGAAATCATTACCTACGACTAGCGATGGTTTAGACGCAGACATGACCAAGGATGTGGTTATGAGTACCCAATGGGGCTGGAGCAACCTGAGCATTCAGCGGGTTTGGAAAAATAAAAGCGACAAGCAATTGACCATGACCGTAGGCAATGCCGGTCTTTACGCGGGACTGGCGGCGATGTATTTCACCAATGCTACCATGGTGGAGACCGGCAATGCCAAACAAAATTTTAAGCAGGTCAAGGTCAAAGGCAACAAGGCCATTATCCAATATGAAGATAGTACCGGGTATACGCTGATCGTATCGCTGGGCCAGTCTTCCATGATCGTTTGGGAGTGTATCAATTTCGCTAACGAGCAGGAAGTGATGAACACCGCCAATTCCTTTGATATAGATGGTATAAAAAAGATGCTTGGGGAAAAATAATTATGAAAGCTTTTATCTTTTTGATCGCAATAGTCGCCACGGTAAATGTTTGCCTGGCGCAGGATTTCAATAAGGCGATGGCCACGGCTAAAACTTCCTACAGCGCGGGCAAACTGGAAGATGCGCATTTTGCTTTGCAGCAGGCAATGCAGGAAGTTGACCTGACCATTGGTAAAGAAGTGCTGAAGTTGCTGCCGCCGAAACTGGGCGCAATGCAAAGCACGGCCAAGGATGACAACGTTTCGTCTAATGTTGGTTTCGTCGGCGCCACGATACGCCGCTCATACGCCCAGGCTAAGCAAAGCGCAGATATAATAATTATTGATAATTCCCCGCTGATAGCTATGACCAATGCGATATTAAATACGCCGATGCTGGGGATGATGAGCCACGGTAAGGATAAAATAGTGAAGGTACAGGGTTACAAAGCAAGGCTGGAGAAACAGACCGGAAGTACCGCCGATAAAAACAGCTATGAATTGCAGATACCCCTGGGCAGCGCGCTGTTTACCTTTAAAGTAACTGATTGTACTGATTCTCAAATTCTGGAACTGGCCGATGCCATCCCATTACAGCAAATAGCCAAACTGATTGAGTGATATGCCGCGGGCATTTTGCTTTTCTGCGTGTTGTAAGCGGGACGCTTACAGCTTTTGGGTTCAAGCGGGACGCTTGAACCGGCGGTGATTTGAATAGGAGGGGAGGAATCACGATTATTCTCCTGGATTTCTTGGCGTAGAGACTCTTCTATCTGTCCAATCAAATATAAGTTTGCGCTTAGCAAAAAACCATTTTCCATCAATACGGACAAAGGTGTCATAGTACCTGATACCTATAGTCATCAATATCCGCTGATTGTTTTCGTTCCAGAATTGATGTGCCAGGCAATAGGTCTCACCAGTTGCACTATCACCGCTAAGCTGAATATCGCTTTGCCCGTTAAAGTGCATCGTGACGTCATATTTTTTTAATGTGGCGAATCCATTCTTCAATACCTCGCGTCCTTTGAGAATTGCTTTCGGTTTATTTGTGGCAGTAGGCTCACCTTCGTAAATTTCGATTATTCCACCAGGTGTAAAAAGGTTGGCTTGTGCTTCAGCATCCCTTCTATCTGCATAAAGCGAATAGCCGTCTATTAGCTCCTTGATAGAAATCCGGTCTGCTACTTCATTCAAGGTTATAGCTTTTGTTTTTATGCCTTGCGCATAGGATAGGTCTGCGATAGAAATGATAAAAATTATACTCAACACCTGGCAAATAACCAGCTTGTTTTTTTTAAGGGGTTTCATAAGCAATTAGGTTTATAACAACAGCACTTGCAGGCCGTCATTAATTTGATTTATGGTTTAACAATTATTTTTATACTTAAACAGACTGGGAGAGGGCGTCGGTTGAGGCATTGCGTTGCATGGTATAAATATGCTGAATACTTTTGGTATTAAGGCGGGCGGTTGTAGGTGGGACGCTTGAGTCGGCGGGGGGATATTGTCCATTTCCGATTGGAGAAAAACGGCAATATCTTCAACGTTGATTCTGTTGCTTTTGACAATGACTTTTGAATTCTCTATTTAATAAGCGGACGGTACTATTTATATAAAGACTTCACTATCAATCCATAAATTCTAACTTTTATATCTAATTTTACTAGAAGTCAAATTAGCTTAACCCATGATTTGATGTGCGAACCCTAAACTATGATAGGACAAGAATTAATTATAGGCTTTAAGCAAGACAAAGCTTTCTTAACCTCAGACAAAGCATTTACGTTTGATCAACTTGGTTTGCCTGAGATCGCAAAATCATTTAAAGTTGAAGCATTTTGGGCAATCAGAATTCTAAATTTTAGCCCATCCGAAAAGAAAATTTTTGTTGAGATTCTATCATATCAAGTAGGCTTAATAAAATTCCCCAATAACCAGTTGCAACTTGCTAATATGCTAAATGAAATAGAAAAGATAACTTTTCGTAGCATTGATACAGCCGGATTATTAAAAACATTAGGGGGAACAACTTCTCTAAAGCTATTTCCTAAAAAAGAGCCAACGGTGGTTCGACATGAAGGAATTTATGACCAATCGCTGCAAATAATTAGAGAACCGATTAAACATATTATTCAAGAGGCCTTTTTTATTCCCTTAAAAAATGTTCGTTTCAAACTTGGCGGTGTTTCTTTTGACAAAAAATTCAAAAGCTTTGGTAGGACACTTGAAATATCTATTATAAACTATGATATCAGAGAAGAGTTTGATGCGGTAAAAAATTATTTCGCCAATGTTTTGAATACAAAGAAAATTCATGTGATAGCAACTATAGAGATAATCAATGGCAAAATAACTCCCATTGAAGCAGAGTCTCCTGAAATTGCAAAGATTGATGAACAACTTATTGAGAATGTAAAATTTGAATTTGTAAAGCAAATAACAAAAAAAAGAATTTCGACGGAAATTGATAAGGCTTTGTTTACGATGGATGAATACTTCGATACTTTTGCAGATAACGAAGTCAAGTCAAATGTTTTTTATGGCAGTGACAAAGAACTATTTGACGATTTACTCAAGATTTCAAATACTAAACATTACAATCATCTTAGATTTCTTTCAAGTAAGCACTCTCATGAGAAGATGAAACTTCAGTTTATTCATAAACCATTTTCATTTATTTTCCTTGTTGAAGGCGGGAAAAATTATCATATTATTTGGGAAACCCTCGATACCGAAGAAGCAACTTATGTTTGGCAAATTAACAAAGATCTTTCAGCCTTAATGGAAAGATTAAGGAAAATTGAAGTCATAATTAATACTATGAAAGTTAACGGAAAGACCGCCTACATCAGCGAAACAGAAGACCTATTTAGACGGATTTATCACGACTACTCACAAGTTGGTGAAGGATTTGTCAAGTGGAAATGTGAACTTGAAAAGTTGCTAACTTAGGCTTAAATACTTTTTTTAATCCTTTACCACCGCTCTAGGCTTCCTATTCAACCTAAATAACACCAGCATCACCACAACCGATAACGCTATAAACACCATATAGCTGTAGCTCAGGTTCAGCTGATCTTTAGCGGGGATGACAGCCACTACCACGTAAGTGAGCAGCGAGAGGATAACATACACCATGCCGCCGGTAAACCCGCCGGACATGGCCGCGTTTTTTGGGAAGCGGCCCAGGCAATAGGTGAAATAGTTATTATAAGTAAATCCTGCGCCTACATGTATCGCAAAGGCAAAAAACACCATCAGGTAAACATTGCTCACAAATTTTGCGGTGACAAACATTAAAGTTACCACTGCCAGTTGCAGCAAAATATTGACGAATAGCTTACTGAAAAATGGCCGGTTGATGAGTGCCTTGCCAATAAAGCCGCCCACCATCCAGGCAAATCCAAGTACGAGCGAGCAATAACCCGCAACAACCGGCGTAAACTTAAAATGATGCTCGATGATAAACGGACCGGTCATGTTATACATGATCACCATGGAATAGGCAAAGCTTAGCATCAGGATACCAAGACTGAACGTGGTTTCTTTGATCATTTCGGCATACACGGCAGCTATCTTTTTTATATGGAATTGCGTGCGGTGACGAATGGTCTCGCCGCTATACAAAAGCTCCAGCACAGCTATAACTGATGCCATCGCCGCCAGGAAATAAAAGTTCGACTGCCAGCCAAATGTATTTTGGAAATAACCGCCTAAGAAGGGCGCCACTATTGGTCCGGCAGACCAGATGATGGTAAACATGCTCAGGTAATGCTGTCGCTGCGGACCTTCGTATACGTCTACAAAATAAGCCCGTTTGGCTATTACGATCATAGCCACGGTAATGCCATGGATGATTCGCATGGCATAGATCACATAAATATTATGGGTGACAGCAATGACTACACTTGCCAGGATAAACACCAGCAACGCACCCATACTAAACTTATACCGTCCGTAGGAATCTAAAACACTCCCCAAAAACAATTGGGAGGTACCGTAGCTGATCAGGAATAGCGTGAGGGTTAATTGTACCTGAATGCTGCTGATGTGCATATCAGCGCCCATATTGGGCAGCGAAGGAATATAAATGTCTGTAGCGAACCCGGACAGCGGCAACAAGGCAAACGCCAGTATAGTCGAAACCCGCTGATTTTTGAGTTGAGATGTTGTTATGGCAGATGTAGGAAGCATGTGCCGCAAAGTTAACAATAGCCCAAATGAGGATTGTTTGCCGTAAGTAATAAAGAAAAGACGTTGGGGTGACGGTGAGGATTTGTAATGCTGGCGTACAGTTGACTCACCCGGTCATATTCCGCTAGCCAGCGGATCGACCACCCTCTCTACCGCAAGCGGTAAAGAGGGGATTTTTTACTTTTTTAAATTGGAAATAATTTCCAAATAATGCTCAAAACAAAAGCCAAAATCTTGCATGGGTCGTCCGTCTTTGGGATAGTTGTGGGGTATTCCGCGAAAATAGCCGGTTTCGTATGCCATTAGCGTTAACTTTTTACCGACATACTTTTCATTCATCTTGTTTATTTGTTTTCGTTCAAGCGAAGCGGGTTTCTTCTTATATAAAAGTTCGTATAGCGCAAACTCGTCATTTGCCAAAGACTTTGTTTCATCCTCAAATCTCAAAAGAAGGGTTTTATTGAGCATTTTGCCATTGACGGATTTTATTTTCAGAAGATAAATATCCTGGTACGCCATTCTGCGTAAAGTCTCGCCGTAAAAAATCTCAGCTTCTATTTTAGCGACCGTCCCAAATGGAATCCCCAATTTCGGTGCCAGGGCAGGCTTATATCCGCGGCCCACATCTGATTCAGATAATTCTTGTGACTTTGCCCAAAGGCAGGTAAGGATCAAAATAAACGCTAAAAGGTGTTTCATTTTATTGCATGAGCCAGTAGTCAAAATACAGTTTTTTGCTCAAACAAAAAAGTGGCGAATGGCAAGTGTTCACAAGCGTTTACGGCGTTGTGAGCGTGAACGCTCGTGGTATTATTATAATTGATATTTTTACAACATGTCAGAAAATAAAACAGAAATAGAATTATTGCGGACTATTTTAGGGTCTGCCGGTATGAAACCGGAAGCGTTTGATTTATCATTGCCTTACTGGAAGTTGAAACAGTATAAAAAAGGCGAGTTTTATAACGAATACAAAAATGTTTGTAAGCACCTCGGGTTTGTAATCAACGGCGTGTTCAGGATATACCGGGTTAATAACCAAACGGGTGAAGAAAAAAATATGCTGTTTTTTACAAATAACCAATTTGTAGCATCCTATAAAAGCTTTTTAGCCCAAACAGCCTGTGATTATTATACTGAAGCGATGGTTGATTCGCTTATATTATATATACATATCGATCACCTGAATGAACTTTATAGCCAATCACACCAGTGGGAACGCTTTGGAAGGATCGTCGCCGAAACAGCTTTTCACGAGGTTATGGTTAATACCGAAGGGTTCCTGTTTAAAACACCGGAAGACCGTTACCGCGAAATGATGGAAAAACATCCGGATATTTTTAATTCGGTACCACTTTATCACATCGCCTCTTACCTGGGTATCCAGGGCCCGTCACTGAGCCGGATTCGCAAAAGAATGGTTGGAAAGTAATAAAAGTCCCAAAGAAAAACTTTTTTTCATACCCTTTTCGATTTTAACCTGGGTTAAACTTATTGCTACGGCATAGCCCGATGTTTGTCATGTCCTAAACAATTAGGCATTAAACAACATGAAAACAACAATATTAATGATGGCAATGAGTGTATTAGGTTTTACTGCTCAAGCCCAAAAAACAAACAACAACAATTCTAAAACTATTGTACTTGTTCACGGAGCCTGGTCAGACGCTTCTTCCTGGGATGCGGTAACACCCTTGTTAAAAGCCCAGGGCGAAGAGGTGATCAACGTTAACCTTGCAGGTCACGGAAAAGACACCACCTCGTTTGCCGGTATCACCTTTCAAACTTATGTTGACCAGGTAAAAGCAGCTATAGGTACCCGCACTAACGTAGTTCTGGTGGGACATAGTTTTGCCGGACTCGTGATCAGCCAGGTTGCTGAAGAAATTCCCGCCCAGGTTAAAGAACTGATCTTCCTTGCAGCAGCTCTGCCGCATGATGGTGACAGCCTTTTATCACTGGCCAAAGGTGATCCTGCATCTCATATCGGTAAATCCCTTACTATTGATCAGGCACATGGTGCAGCGATCATATCCAAAGATGCCGCCGCCGATATTTTTGCCGCCGACGCCCCTCAGCAAGTTCAGGAATATATCGCCACTAACCTAAAACCGGAACCACTGGCACCTCTTGCAACACCAGTACACCTGACTGAGAAAAATTTCGGCAGCGTTAGAAAAGTCTATATCCATACTGTTAATGACCATGCGATAAGTTACCCTGCGCAACAGTATATGGTAAAGGCAGGCAAAGTGGCTAAAGTATATACCCTGCAAAGCAGTCATACACCATTTATTTCTATGCCCGATAAGCTGGCTGCCATCCTGATTGCCGAAAGCAAATAATTGAAGTGCCAAAACCATCAAAAACAAAAAAGCCCTCAGAACTTAATCTGAAGGCTTTTTGTGGTATCAGCTGGAATCGAACCAGCGACACAAGGATTTTCAGTCCTTTGCTCTACCAACTGAGCTATGATACCATCCCGTTGGGGCTGCAAATGTACTCCGTTTTTTTGTTTATGAAAATTTTTTTTGAAAAAAGATTAATCTCTTCTTAAACCCAACTTTACAACCTTCCAACTTTTCAACTTTACAACGGCTGTCCCTCTTTGACATTTCAACTTAAAAATTAACTTTGAAAAAATTTACTATGCAAGCATAATGATTGGACAGGTCATATTTATCATCATCCTGGCGGCGGCAATTTATCTTTTTAGCAAAAACGTGGGTAAGATCCGGCGGAACATACTGCTTGGCCGCGATACTGACCGCTCGGATAACCCTGCCGAAAGATGGAAAACGATGGCCAAAATAGCCCTCGGTCAAACCAAAATGACCAAACGTCCATTTGCTGCGGTGATGCACTTCTTTATCTATGTAGGATTTATCATTATCAATATCGAGGTGTTGGAAATACTGATCGATGGGGTATTTGGTTCGCACCGTATTTTCTCTGCGCCTCTGGGTGGTTTGTATAACCTGTTAATAGGAGGATTTGAATTTCTGGCCGTATTGGTGCTGGTGGCTTGTTTTACTTTTCTTATCAGAAGAAATATCGGTCATTTAAAACGCTTTAGCGGCGTCGAAATGACCTCGTGGCCTAAATCAGATGCTAACTATATCCTGATCATCGAAATACTGTTGATGACCGCCTTCCTGACCATGAATGCAGCTGATCATAAGTTGCAGTTGCTGAATTTTGGTCATTACATTAAGGCCGGTAGATTCCCGGTAAGTAACTTGATTGGCCCGCTATTGCCCGATAGTGCAAATGGGCTTGAGATGATCGAGCGCGGATGCTGGTGGTTCCATATCATTGGCATTTTGGCATTCCTGAATTATTTGCCTTACTCCAAGCATTTCCATATCCTGCTGGCTTTTCCGAATACTTATTATTCTAATTTGAATCCAAAAGGAAAGTTCACCAATATGGCGTCGGTAACTAACGAGGTGAAAGCTATGCTCGATCCATCATTTGTTCCTGAGAGTAGCGGAGATGTAGCGCGTTTCGGAGCAAAAGACGTAACCGACCTGACCTGGAAAAACCTGATGGAAGCCTACACCTGTACCGAATGCGGCAGGTGCACATCGGTTTGTCCGGCAAATCAAACAGGTAAGCTGTTGTCTCCCCGCAAGATTATGATGGACACCCGCGACAGGATTACGGAGGTAGGCAATAACCTGGATAAAAACGGTAAAGATTACAAAGACGATAAATCACTATTGGATAACTACATCACCCGTGAGGAGCTTTGGGCATGTACCACTTGCAATGCCTGTGTGGAAGCGTGCCCGGTGAATATTAATCCGCTAGAGATCATTACCGAAATGCGCCGCTATATCGTGATGGAAGAATCACAGGCCCCTGCGAGCCTGAATAATATGTTTGGTAACGTGGAAAATAATGGTGCGCCATGGAAGTATAGCCAAGCGGATCGGTTTAACTGGAAGGAAGAATAGTAGGCAGTTGGCAGTAGCAGTTGGCAGTAAAAAATAAAATCCGAAATGGAAAATTCGAAATTCGAAATAACGGTTCCGACCATGGCCGACATGATGGCCCAGGGTAAGGAACCTGAAATATTGTTTTGGGTGGGATGTGCCGGCAGTTTTGATGAACGTGCACAACGCATTACCCGCGATATCTGTAAGATACTAAGCCACGTAGGAATCAGCTTTGCGGTACTGGGTACTGAGGAAGCCTGTACGGGCGATCCTGCCAAACGTGCAGGCAACGAATTCCTGTTCCAGATGCAGGCCATGATGAATATACAGGTGCTGAATGGTTATAATATCAAAAAGATCGTTACTGGTTGTCCGCATTGCTTTAATACAATCAAGAACGAATATCCAGGTTTGGGTGGTAACTATGAGGTGATCCACCATACGCAACTGATACAGCAATTAATAGATGAAGGAAAACTAAAAGCCGAAGGCGGCGAAAGCTTTAAAGGTAAAAGAATCACTTATCACGATCCTTGTTATTTGGGTAGGGGAAATGACGTTTATGAGGCTCCCCGTAAGGCGCTCGAAGTTTTGGATGCTGACCTGGTTGAAATGAAACGCTGCCGCTCAAATGGCTTGTGCTGTGGGGCAGGAGGTGCGCAGATGTTTAAAGAGCCCGAAAAAGGCAATAAAGACATCAATATCGAACGCATGAACGATGTGCTGGAAAGCAAAGCTACTGTTGTGGCTGCCGCTTGCCCGTTTTGCATGACTATGCTGCGCGACGGTGTAAAGGGTATAGAAAAAGAGCAGGAAATACAGGTGCTGGATATTGCTGAGATCACTGCAAGGGCGAACGGTCTATAGCTTTGTGTCCCTCAAAAAATCTAACGCATTATTAAGGCTATCTAATTTTTCAGGTGCCATATCTTTTACCGGGATGGTTAAAGTAGTCGCCATAGAATCAATATTGCCTTTCGGGTCATCGTAGGTTTGTACGATGATGTCGTCATTTACTGTCTTAAATTCCAGTTGACCGTTGGTGGTTTCTCCCAGGAAATTTACACTGTCCAGTTTTGTTAGATGGAAGGAGAAATATTCCTGCTTGCCATGTTGATAAGTTTTTCTGAGATGGATAAAATGTTGCGGGGTGACCTCAATTTCCCACTTTTTCAATTTGGTGTCTGTAGAAGAATCGAAGGTCTGCAAAAGGCATTTGTTACTCCAGTCGAGCCACTCTTTTTCACCCATTTTATAGGTAAAAGCGCAGCAAATCGCCATTGTGCCAAGTATTGCCAGAATTTTAGCCTTAGTAAGAATTGATTTTACCATGACAACATTTTGTATTACTAAAGTTAAGAAAATCGGTATTTTTGTAAATGCGATTTTCTGAACAGTCAAGAGTATGGATATACCAATCGGATAGGGAACTATACGAGGATGAGGTAAAACAGTTACATGAAATTTTAAATAAGTTCGCCGCCGAGTGGACCGCGCACAACCATCAGTTGAAGGCCAAAGCCGAGATCCGGTATAACCGCTTTCTGATCCTGATTGTTGATGAAAACCAGGCAGGAGCCAGCGGATGTTCTATCGATAAATCGGTCAACTTTATCAAAAGGCTGGAACAGGAATTCGGCATTACTCTTTTAGATCGCTTCAATTTGGCTTACCGCGAGGGTGAAAAAGTGCTTTCGGCCCCACGCGACGAATTTGAAGATTTGTTAAGATCTGGCAAAATTAATTCCAATACAATCGTCTACAACAACCTGGTGCAAAACCTGGAACAACTGGAAACCAAATGGGAAGTGCCGTTCAAAGACAGCTGGCACAACCAGTTATTTGGGAACCTGGTTACAGATTAATCCCAACGATCAATTTACTTTATCAAACCGGGTTGGTTTTTCATTTGGTGATTCAATAAGAAAATACCGTTTACCCGATTCTTCCTTGAAAACGATATCCATCTTTTCGTTTTCATAAAAAAAGAAACCGTCTTTGGTGAATGGAATCATTTGTAGCGGTATTTCGCCGTCCTTAAGATACAGCGTATTCTTTTCTACATAAAACACCAGCTTACTATCAGCATTACCTGCGATCTGATAAGTACCTGTATATTTATTGAGTTCGCTCGCAGCAATGGCAATTGGCTTATGTTGAGTACAATAGAAAAATTTGATGGCATTTTGCATTACCTGGGCTAAAGCTGCACCATGAGCGGCATCAGGCGTAATGCCTGTCCTCAGATCGAAATCTTTAAAGTTTTGCTTGTCAATGTAAGCTTTGAACTGATCAATGTGTTTTACGTTTTCGTGTTCGTATGAACCCACTCCTAAAAACACTTTAGTATTCAAATCTTTATGTGCGGCGAAATATTTTTTTGCCTCGATCATCAGATCATTTCCGGCATTGCCGGGTGCACCAATGCCTATCATATTAAACATTCCGGGGTGCTCAAACAAGTTGTAGATGGTAAACATGCCACCGAGCGAATAGCCATATAAGGTTTTATTGTCAGTAACCCGGTATTGCTTTTCTATAAAAGGCATAACCTCTGTCTGAATAAACTCAAGGAATTTCGGTCCGCCTTTGCCGGGGTCAAGATCTCTTGAACGTTTGTTTGGGCGATTACCGTAGCCTATACCTACAATAAGCGGTTCGGTTTTAATGTTATAATCCTGCCTGAGCATGTTAAAACAGTTCATGGCAACGGTCATGTTCCAGTCTCCATCGGTCATATAAAGTACCGGGTATTTGGTTTTGGTGGTGTCGTATCCGGGAGGAAAATGAATATATATGGTAAAGTCGTCGCCAACGGCCTTTGAAGTAAAGTCCCACTGAACGATCTCTTTTTCAACGTAAGGGGTTGCAGTAGTGCTCTTGGGTTGGGCAAAAGCAGCCGAGAAACTGATTAGTGTGACAAATAGAAAAGGTAAAAGCTTTTTCATAGAATGATTATTTATAACTGTCAGACGCATGACTGGTTAAAATAGTCACACGTCAATTCGAATTTTAAAATAGCATTTGCTACTGATATTAAAGAGAATTCCATTAATTTTATTCACCATGGGACAATTTGATGACCGTATAGACGCTTATATCGCCAAATCGGGTGATTTTGCTAAACCAATTTTAATCCATATCCGCGAGGTTGTTCATCGCGCATCACCGCTGATTAACGAGACTGTAAAGTGGGGAATGCCATTTTTTGACTACAAAGGTCCGGTATGTATGATGGCTGCTTTTAAACAGCACTGTGCTTTTGGATTCTGGAAGGAATCAAGGCTAAATGATCCTGACCATCTGCTTCAGGGTAGCGACGAAGAATCAGCAGCTGGTAGCTTTGGTCGTATCAATAAAATGGAGGATCTGCCTTCTGATGAGGCCTTGATCGGATTTATACACCAGGTGATCGCCCTAAATGAAAGTGGCGTAAAAGAACCCAAGAAACCATCTGCTCCAAAAGCTGAAATACCCATGCCCGATGACTTTGATAAGTTGCTTAGAAATAATTTAACAGCAATGAGTAATTACGAAAAATTCAGTCCATCAGGCAAGCGCGAATACCTGGAATGGTTTGTTGAAGCCAAAACAGAAGCTACACGTGAGAAACGGATGGAGCAGGCGTTGGAGTGGATAGCTGAGGGGAAGACAAGGCATTGGAAGTATAAGTAAGTCAGGTTGTCATTCTGAGCGATAGCGAAGAATCTACAACGGGAATTTCTTGTATTGCAGTGGTTTGAAACGAATCTATCATACAAATGCGTGGTAATTAAGATATGATTCGCGACAGATGTTTCACTATCGTTCAACATGACAAAGGGGAGGGGCAACTCAAAAATCCAGCGGCCCCAGCCTTCTCATATTCTTCCTTATCAGGTATTGCTTGTGCCTTAAAACATCGCTTGGGTTGGTAGGCGACCATTTTAACGGATCGGGGAAAATTGATGCTATTGCGGCGGCTTGGTAAGTGTTCAGATCACTGGCTGATTTGTGATAGTAGTTCTGGGCTGCTGCTTCAACGCCATAAATTCCGTCGCCCATTTCTATTTCGTTCAGGTACACTTCCATAATGCGCTTCTTGCTCCAGAACAACTCTATCAGAATAGTAAAGTAGGCTTCAAAACCTTTGCGTATATAGGAACGTCCGGGCCACAGGAACACATTTTTGGCTGTTTGCTGTGATATGGTGCTGCCACCTTGCAGTTTGTGGTTGTGTGCATTTTTCTCGATGGCTCTTTCCATCGCCTTAAAGTCGAATCCGAAATGGTCAAGGAATTTTTGGTCTTCCGCAGCAACTGCAGCTCGCTTCATCGGGTCGGAGATATCGTCAAAGTCGATCCATTTTTTGTCAATCTTCCAGTCTTTGCCGTCAGATTTGCGCTCAAACCCGCGGCTGACCATCAACCATGTCACCGGTGGATTAACAAAACGGTACAGTAATACCCAAAGTATGCTTATTGCAAAGAAAAGAATCAGGGCCAGTTTAAGTATGCGGAAGATAAGCTTCAGGATGCCGCCGCGAAACAATCCTTTGGACCTGGATTTTGTGTTAGAGGCTGATCTGCTACCCTGGGTATTTTTCATCGCCTAAAAATAAAAAATGCTACGCCTTAGTTAGCATAGCATTAAAAAAGAATTTTCGATAGTTTCTATTTGTCTTAGTGCAGGGCAAAATTGAAAACAGCTTTTACACCTATCTGGCTATAGCCACCTCCCGGTTCGGGCCGGTTTTCATAAAAAAGCCCCAGATCTGTTGAGCTTCGCCCTCTGAAACCCAACGGAAAAGAATAACCCGCGCCAGCTGAATAAATAAATGCTGTGGATTTATAAGTGTAATCAGAACTGTAATTATTCACGTTGAATGATGCGCCCGCAAGGCCCTCTATAAAGAATCGGTTGACAGGAAAAATCTTTAGTCCAGCTTCAACCGGCACAAACGACGCTATATCTCCTTCATAATAAATACCATAATCGGCCCCGTAATAGTCGTCATAGCCAACATCGTATCCGCCGCCCGATACATAAAATGTGTACCCGGTTGAAAATAGAACGCTTACCGGCGAGTGTTTAAGTGGCACTTCGAGCGAAACTGAGATTCCACCTGCTTCAGGGAAATAATCCGAGACTATTCCTGTAGAAAACCCTGAACTGATACCAATTCCCAGTTTTACTGAACGGTTGTTATTATACAATGGGTTATATTGTGCACTTACCTGGTAAGTTACCCCAAGTAAGATTGCGATAAAAAAGAAAGCTTTTTTAATATTCATGTCAATATGGAATGTAAATTTAAAATTACGAACAATACACTTAGAATAACGATTTTGTTAATCACATGATTCGTAAACCGTTAAATTGTTACATAACAACAACAAATACGGGTGCTATGGTCAACAAAAAAGGTGCTTAGTTCTCACTAAACACCTTTTGTTTTTTAAGTCTCCCCTTTGGGGAGATTTAGAGGGGCTTACTCCGCTACTACTTCAAACGGAACTTTAACTTTCACTTCCTTGTGCAGGTTCAGGTTGGCGGTGTATTCACCCACAAACTTAGGTTCTGCATCAAAAGTGATACGGCGACGGTCAACTTCAAAGCCTTCTTTTTTCAAAGCATCAGCAATCTGAATAGTGTTGATCGCACCAAATATTTTACCGCTTTCGCCTGCTTTTGCACCGATGGTCAGTTTTACACCTTCCAGTTTAGCTGCAATTGCATCAGCGTCTTTACGGATCTTTTCTTGTTTGAATTGCGCCTGTTTCAGGTTTTCAGCTAAAACCTTGCGGGCAGATTCAGTAGCCAGCGTAGCAAATCCCTGGGGGAT
>Ga0207667_10005682_pt1 | contig 15205 bp, 8 predicted proteins | sample KBSCornC52_FD_184301 | JGI IMG/M metagenome (GOLD analysis project Ga0207667, IMG submission 184301) | Corn rhizosphere microbial communities from Kellogg Biological Station, Michigan, USA - KBS Corn C5-2 (SPAdes) (version 2) | ecosystem: Host-associated > Plants > Roots > Rhizosphere > Soil ... | reverse complement strand
CGCGCCTGCGGTCAGCCCCGACAGAATCGCGGCCGGAACGCTCAACTTGGCAAGCTCGTGAGCCTTGTAAGCCGCAATCACCAGGTCGGTCGCCTGTCCCGTGAAGCCTACGGTGGTCTCGGGTGGCGCGTGTATGAGTACTTCGGCGCCCTTGGTGGTCACCAGATAGCAAACAACGCTCGCCAGACCGGCAGCACCATGATTCTCGCGGGCCAGTCCCACGGCGACGCCCACCGCGAACAACAATCCCAGGTTGTCGAAGATCGCCAACCCGGCGGCTGCCATGGAAGGCAAGTCGAGGAGATCAGGTTGTCCAAGCCGCAACAGCAAACCCGCGATCGGCAGGACGGCGATGGGCAGCATCAACGCGCCGCCTATCTTTTGCAGACTTGCAAGCACACTCTTCATGGCGACACCTCCGGAGCGACTTCGCCTCGAGCCGGCGTCACGGTTCGCACCACCAGCGCCCGTACCGCTTCGGCGGTTTCCAGCTCGAGCGCCTCACGCGCCAGCTCACGACAGGCTGCGAGGGAAATACCGGCTATCAATGCCTTCACCTGCGGAATGACCGACGGCACCATGGAAAGCTCATGCACTCCGAGCCCGATCAAGATCGGCACGGCAGTCGGATCGGAGGCCAACCCGCCACAAACGGAAACGATGCGCCCCTGCGAGATTGCCGCGCTCGCCGTACGTGCAATGAGTCGCAACACTGCCGGATGCAGGGCATCCAGCCTTGCAGCAAGCTCGGGATGTCCGCGGTCCATCGCCAAGGCGTACTGGGTCAGGTCATTGGTGCCGATGGAGAGAAAGTCGGCTTCCATCGCAATTCGATCAGACATCACGGCAGCAGCCGGTGTCTCGATCATCACTCCCAACTCGATCGCCCTGCCCTGCCCCGAAGTGCGCCGCTCCTCCTCCAGGATGTTGCGAATGGTGCGGATTTCCGCGGCATCCGTGATCATGGGTAAAAGGATGCGAGCCTGCCCTTCCGGTCGGATCGCAAGCACGGCTCGCAGCTGGGCACGCAGCAGATCCGGACGCCACAAGCTTGTGCGCACGCCCCGTAAGCCCAACGCCGGATTGTCCTCATGGGGCAATGGCAGATAGGGAATCGGCTTGTCGCCACCGATATCGAGCGTTCGCACAGTAAGGGGCCGGCCAGCGAGCGCGAGCGCAATCTTCTGATATTGCGCGATCTGCTCCGATTCGTCGGGCGGCGACTGCCTCTCCAGAAAGAGGAATTCCGTCCGCAATAGTCCGCATCCTTCAGCCCCATTGCGGACAGCCGCCTCTGCCTCGGCTACCGATCCGATGTTCGCAAACACTTCTATACGTGTACCGTCCGCCGTCCGGCCCTCGCGCTGCGCCGCCGCCTGCTCGGCAGCACGTCGCTCGCGACGCCGCTCCAGCTCGCTCTGCGCGCTCGTCAATCGCCCGCGATCCGGGTCGACCGCGAGCACGCCCGTTTCCGCATCCAACACAACAGTAGAATCGTCACTGAGCGAAAGAAGGTCGGGCCCCATTGCAACGAGCACCGGAATGCCCATCGCGGCCGCAAGGATTGCGACGTGCGAGGTGGCACCGCCCGCGGCCATGCAAATGCCAGCCAGGCGACTGGCGTCCAAGGCCACCAGCTGTGAGGGCAATAGTTCCTTGGTGATTAGAATAGTGTTCGGGGGCACTTCCTCCATCACAGGGGCAACAGCCACCCCCCTCAGGGCGTTCAGGACTTGCGACTCGAGGTCGAAGAGGTCATCGACGCGTTCGGCCATGCGCGCATCCTGAAGGGCTTCCAGCGCGTCTACGGTCGCGCGAATGGCTTGCCGCCACGCATAACCGGCGCTCTTCCCGCTGCCGATGGCAACTCTCGCGCTGCCAACCAACTCCGGATCGTCCAACAACTCGAGATGGGCGCCGATGATTTCGCGAGTGGCCTGGGGACCGGCGGCGGCAGTCTGGCGCAATCGATCGCGGACCAAGGACCTGGCCCGGTCGAGCTCGGCGCTTTCGTGGGAGACTCCAACGCCTTGTTCGGGAACGACCATTTCAGATCGGGTCAGCTTCAGCGTGCGGCCGACAGCCAGACCGCGGCTCGCGATGACCCCGCGGAGGACGTTGGGTTGGTGCGCAGGTCGGCCCCCGGCAGTAACCGCGCCGGGCTCTGGAGTGCCGGCGCCAGAGGAGCCTGGAAGAGAAGCGGACGAAGCTCCGGGGGCAGCACGGGCGGTTTGTGCCGCCGCGTGCGCGGCTGAAACGCCGGCGCTAGCTCCGGTGGACGCATGCGGGGCACCGTGCGCGCTCAGCAGCACGCTCTCTATAGCGGAGACTGCCGCAGCGGCATCACGCCCGACGGCGCGGATCTCAACCTCATCCCCTGACTTGACGCCGAGCTTCATCAAGGCGACCGTGCTGCGAGCACTCGCTTCGCGCCCGCGCGCAAGCAGGCTCACCTCTCCACTCAGCCCTTTCAACGCACCTGCGAGTAAAGCAGCCGGCCTTGCATGGATCCCATGCTCCAACACCACCGTGACGCGACGACTCACCGCGTGACCATCAATGACCGCGCCGGGCTGCTGCGCCGTCGCGACAATCGGAGCAAGCTCCATCAGGAAGTCGCCAACACTCACCTCCCGATCCTGGCTGCGCCGAGCGATCCTGAAGCCGCTCCCATCCAGAACGACCACCGGCGTGAGAACGCTCACCGCCCGCCGCGCAAGCAAATCCAGATCGAAGGTTATGAGGCGCTCGCCTGCACGAACGCGCTGGCCCTGTTGCACATGGAGCTGGAACCCTTCCCCGTCCAGAGCGACCGTGTCGATCCCAACGTGGAGCAATATCTCCGCCCCCGCGTCCGTGCGCAGCGTAATCGCATGGCGAGAGGCAGGAACGGCAATCAACTCCCCGTCACAAGGAGCATGCAGAGTGCTACCGGTCGGATCGATCGCCAACCCGTCACCCAGCATGCGTCCTGCGAAGACCGCATCGGGCGCCTCCTCGAGCGGGGAGCTCCAACCTGCCAGGGGTGCAACTAAAATCATCCTCGCCTCTATTCCCGGAGTTGAATCCAGTCCAACGCCCAGAGCGGATCGAGCGAGCGCTGGGCAAAGCGGAAACACAAGTCATGCCGGCCATCAACCGGCGGCAATCGCAGTGGCGGCAGTTGCGTCACCGCATCGTTTTTCACAGCTGGTGCGAGCGGCAGCACCGCGATGCGCGGGCCTTCGCAACCATCCAGGTGAACCTGGAGCTCTCCTTCAGGGTTCTGTGGCGTGGCCAATCGGATGCTGTCGCGATCCTTACCGATCTGAAAGTTGAATGGCACCTGACCTACCGCAACCTGCAAGGTAGGCCCTCGAGAGAGATCGGCTGACGGGAAGATCCAGCAGGGGTTCATGAGGTCAATCAAGAACACGGCTCTGTTGCCCTGAATGGGCGCATCGTCCTCGAGAGACAATACCAGCTTGTCGGTGCACGTTCTCAGTTCCTGGCTGGCGTGAACGTCAAATGGGCTTGCAGGGGCTGCCTCGGGGCGCAGAGCGTCGTCGGAATAGCGCAAGCCGAGAGATCGGTAGCGCGCGAACTGCGACGGCAGACGATGCAGGAAACTCTCCCAATCGTGCCGTTCCGGGGGCGTCCAACCGACCTCGGCAACCGCCGCCGCCCGGGGGAAAGTCATGTAGGCGACTCGGTCTTCCGTTCGTATGTGCTCGGTCCACACGTTCGCCTGAAGTCCCAGGATGCGTTGCCGCTGATCGACTGGAATGCTCCCCGGCACAGGGTCGAAGTCATACACCTGTCGCAACGAAATGACTTGACCGCGTCCGGGAGGCTCGTCCTTGCCCGCGCCCTGCCGGTTGTCAAAATAGAGTGTCGGCCAGGGAGACAGGACCGCATCATGCCCCGCGCCAACGGCGGTCACTGCGCCCTCCAGTCCTCGCCAGGACATCACAGTCGCGCGCTCCGCAATTCCGCCCTCCAGGATCTCATCCCAACCGATGAGGCGCCGCCCATGGGCGCGCAAGTGCTTCTCGATGCGCTCGACGAAGTAACTTTGTAGTGTCTGCTCGTCGGCGACGTGCAGCTCACGCATCCTCGCCTGCACGCGCGGCGATGCTTTCCATTGGTCCTTTACGGCTTCATCACCACCGACGTGCACGTACTCTCCCGGAAAGAGTGTGATGACCTCGTCGAGAACGTTCTCTATGAAAGTGAACGTGCTTTCTTCGACGTTGTAGAGATTCGGATACAGACCCCAGTCGGCAGGAACCGCCACCGGCGGATGGTCGGTCACACCCAACTCCGGATAGGCAGCAATCGCCGCACTGGCGTGCCCCGGCATATCGATCTCCGGGATGATTGTTACGTTGCGCTCGGCGGCATGAGCCACGATCCGACGCACCTCGTCCTGAGTATAGAACCCGCCGTAAAGTCTTGGCCGCCCCGTCGCGGGGTCGATGTCCGCCGCGGATGCCGGCCCCGCGGGTACACGCCACGCACCGATCGAGGTGAGCCGAGGATAACGCTCGATCTCCAGGCGCCACCCCTGGTCGTCCGTCAAATGCCAATGCAACACATTCAACTTATGGAGCGCCATCCAATCGATGTAGCGCATGATGAATTGCGGGGATTGGAAGTGACGTGCCGAATCGAGCATGAGTCCACGCCAGGCCAATCGGGGACTGTCGTCGATGTGAGCGGCCTGTAGGGTGATGGAACCAGATCGAGGATTTCCCGTGGCAGTGCACAGCTCCCAAAGCGTAACCGCGGCATAGAAGAGCCCACGAGAATCGCCCGCCGACAGGACGACACGGGCGGGCGCGATGTCGATGGCGTACGACTCGGGACTCGGATTCGGCGCCTGCGCGTTGGACACCTGTTCGCCAAGTTGAAGTACGACTGCTCCGGCGGGCAACGCCGCACCATCCGACCTCTCGACGATTCGTAAGCGGATGCCCGCGGTATCGTGCAACAGATCCACGAGATAACGAGCAACTCGCGCAGCACTTGCGTCTCCACGCGCAATAGCGACGGACGTGTCAGGGCGAAACACGAACGATCCGCGTCGAGGCGCAACCCTGGCCGGAGCAGGAATGATGTCGAGTCGCGCCATCGTAGCGGCGCCACGCATTTGCGCTGCGGCCCGGTGACCCGATGCCGGCGCTGACGAGCACACGCCCAGCGGAAAAACACCTCCGATACACCACAAAGCGAGGCACGGAAGCCAATTGAGCCGATTCAAGTTGCGCACTGCCGAGCCTGATGAGCTCTCGCCGATTGAAATCGCGCTAAACAAGCGCGCGTGAAGCAGGCACCATAGCGCCTCTTTGCCGGACACTCGTGAACACTCCGAGGCTTTTGCTCATGCCTGAATCCGTACATCCGCTCGTCCTTCGAGCTCGCGAAGCGCTCGCGCGCAGCGAGCTCAAGACCGCCGAACAAGCCGTCGAGGAGCGGCTCAAGATGGCCGGTCGCGACATCAATGCCCTGGAACTGCGCTACCTTCTGCAGAAGCACCGTGGGCAAATGGGAGAAGCGGCCCGCACGCTGGACGCCGTGATCGGGATCAACTCGCGCGCGGACTGGGCGCATAATGCGCTGCTGGAGCTTCTCATTGCCCATGGCAAGCTGGGTGATGCCGAACAGGTCGCACGCACGGCCTTGCGGGCGAATCCCAACAACGCCGAAGCGCACAACCACTTTGGCGCCCTCATGTCGGGCAGCGGCGATTTGTCGGCAGGCGAGTTCCATTTGCGCCGCGCCCTGGAGATCGACGGGCCGAAGCCGGCGGTTCTGATCAACCTGGCGGACAACCTGCGCAGACAAGGCCGTTTGGAAGAAGCCGAGGGTTGCCTGGCGCGCGCGCACGAGCTTGCGCCGGGCGATGCCAAAACACTCATCTCGTGGGCGGCTGTCAGTGAGGCACGCGGAGACCTCAAAAGAGCCGGTGAGCTCATCAACCGCGCCGAGGCGGCCTCCTCGCCCGAGGATGTTACTCTGCCACAATCCAACCATCTGGCACGATCCGGTCGCCACGAAGAAGCCCTTGCCATTCTCAACTCCGCCAAGGCGCTCACCGGCGAGGGCCAGCTCGCGCGGGGCCGATTGCACGAGCAGCTCGGTCGCTACGAAGAGGCGTGGCAGGACCTCGTTGCCGGTAAGCGCAAGATCGCCTCTGACGCTGGAGGGCTGCAATACAAGCCCGAAGCCGTCGAGATGTTGTTCGGGCGCTGGAAGCCATTCTTCACGCGGGAAACCATGGGGAAAATGCCGTACGCGAAGCCCCGCAAGGATGTTCCGCAGCCGGTCTTCATCCTGGGCTTTCCACGCTCCGGTATAGCGCTCGTGGAACAGGTCATCTGCAGCCATCCCGGCGTGGCGCGCGGCGGCGAGCTGGGTCTTCTGCCGCACTTGCGCCAAGTCGTGGCGAATTCGCTCCCCACACAGCAGCCCGTCCCCGTTGGGGATTCCCTCGCTAGCCGCTCGGTCAGGGGACCCATGGGCCAGCCCTTCCCGGAGAGTCTTGCATTGAGCTGGACCGCGGACCAGCGCCATCTGGGTACTGTCTTGCGCGACGCCTATCTGGCACGCGCCGAACACAACGTCCCGCTGGAAAGTGACCGAGGTTTCTTCACCGACCGGGCACCGCTCGGCGAGCTGTACCTGCCGCTGCTGAAAATAGCCTTTCCACAGGCCAAGATCGTTTACGTGACGCGCCATCCTTTGGACATCTGTGTCTCCATGCTGTCCAACCATGTCACGCAGGGCTTCAACTGTGCATACCGGATCGAGGATACCGTCCATCACCTCGCGGCCATGTTCGATCTGTTCCAGCACTATCGGCGCGAATTGGACCCGGGCGACTACGTCGTGCAATACGAAGCCCTCATAGCCGATCCGGCCGGGCAAGCGCGCAAGCTGTTCGAGTACATAGGCCTTCCCGACGATGGGCGTAAGCCCGGGGGTCTCCATGACCGCTCGCTCAACCGGCACCGGCACTACGCGCAGCAACTGAAGCCCTACCGAACACGTCTGCAACCGCTCATGACGGCGTTTGGTTACACCTGAGGGGTCGATCGCCACGATCATTTCTTCAGACGCTCCACCAGGTGCGCAAGCAAGCTGGCAACTTCGGCGGGCGATAACTTGCCCAGGATGCCGCGGCGATGCTCAGGAATGTGCTCGGTCACCCCAACCTGCGTGCCAAACACGAAATGGTCGAAAATCGCCCGCCATGCCTCGCGCGTGGCCGGCGGTAGCGTCCGGAGACTCACTATCGCGTGCAGCAGCGTGTCAAAACCAGCGGGCGCCCCGGCGGGAGGACCGCCGGCGCCATGCCACCAGTAGTTGACCAACACATTGAAACGTTCCAGCGACTCGACATGGTGCCACCAGAGAGGCGGAATGTAGATCGCATCTCCGGGCCCCAACTCCGCGCTGACTGCCGCCGCCAGCGCTGCTCGGAATCGCGGGAAGCGCTGGAAGTCAGGGTCGTGAAGTGGCACCAGGCTCATTGGCGCGCCGGTCGGCGCGAAATCGAGCGGTCCAATGTAGAGATTCGCGATCTGCTCGGGGGGAAAGAGAGTAAACCGGCGCCGGCCGCTGACCACACACCCGATGTTGTTCCATTCGTCCAGGTGAGTGGGAGTGGTGATGGCGTTGCCCAGCCAGATGCGTGGCAGGATGGCGCTATCGAGGACCGTCAAGACATTCTCGGCGGAAAATCCAGGCAGGCAGTCGCGCAGGAGCGCGCTCTGCGCGGCAACCGCTGGCGCCCGCTCGAACCCGGAATAACGCAACACCTGCTCGGCCACCGCGCTGATGGGCAGCCGGTTGCGTACAAAGTTGAAGCCATTCATGGCGCTATCATAGAAAACCCTTCCCTGGATCTCCGGCGGCGTCATGATGGCGTCAACCAGACTGCCCGTGTCGAACCGCCGTAGATATTCTACGACCGCCAATGGCGAGCCCATCGTCACGGCCGGCCATTTACTGACGAGCCCCCGCAGCACCGCGGGGCGCTCACCCGTAAGAACATCACGCCGGATGGTTTCATCATCCAACGCGGACAGCTCTTGAATGGGTGCTGCGACCAAGGCTTCTACCAGAAGTAGATCTGCAAGGACTCCTCGTTCCGTCGCGGCGCGATGCGGGCGAGTGCCTCCGCGTGGTCCGGGAAATTGCGGACACTCCGCTCCAACAGATTGTCGATCTCCGCCATACTGTAGCGAGCCTCCCGCGGGGTTGGCGGCCGCAGTGCATCCGCGTCGGGGAAAATGCCCATGCCGGCCATGATGGCGTACCAGGAGAAGAGCGGATACCCCCTGCCGATCACTTGCTCACGCACCCCTGGAACAATGCTCTTCCCGCCCATCCACGCCGAGAAAAGCTTCTTCAGGTCATCCGAGAGGTCGAGATTCGCGGCGTTGGCACGCCAGTATTCCGTATCGCGGCGACTATTGGTCTTGTAGTGGGTCACGATGTAGTCGCGCGTACCCTCGAAATGATCGTTCACGCGTCGATTGAAGCGCTCGTGCGCCTCTTCGCCCAGATCCGCTTGCTCGAGGAATTCCACGAACAGGGCGGCAGTCTGTTGGATGAAGAGCAGCGCCGTCGCCTCCAGAGGCTCTATGAAGCCCTGCGACAGTCCAACGGCCAGGCAATTCTTGTTCCAGTGCCGGGTCACTCGACCGATCTTCATTTTGAGGTGTCGCGCCGGAGCATCCGACTCGAGCAGACCCAGATGCTGTCGTAGCTCGGTTTCCGCCTCGTCCGGCGAGCAGAACCGGGTGCTATAGACATAGCCGTTGCCGTAGCGGCTGGTAAGCGGAATCTTCCACGCCCAACCGTGTCGCAAAGCCGTGGAGACCGTCTCTACGGAGATCTTCTCCTGGCCGATCGGCGAGGGAAGCGCCACGGCGGCGTCGTTGAATAGATTGCTGGCAAAGCTCACAAACGGAGTTTGCAACGCCTTGTCGATCAGCAGCCCCGCGAACCCGGTGCAGTCAACGAACAGGTCCGCATCGATACGCTCGCCCTCGTCCGTCCCAACCCAGGCGATCGCCCCATCGGTCGCGAGCGTCGTGTGAGTTACATGACAGCTTTTGTAGCGAACGCCTCGCTCCAGAGCCTTACGCTGGAGGAACTGCCCGAGTAACACGGAGTCGAAGTGATAGCCGTGCCACACGTCGAACGGGAAGCTCTCGGGTGCTTTTGGAGCGCGCCGCGTGGCAGCCAGTCGGCTGGCAATGAAGAAGCGATCCGGGTGCGCGTACACGTTCGCGCCACCGATGCGTGCCTCGACGTTATGGACAAACTGCGTCATCGTCAAGTTGTCCAACATCGACGCGAAGGGATGAAAATAGCTCTCGAAACCTTGCTTCGTCGACCACCCGGCGAACGTGATGCCGCACTTGTAGGTCGCGTGGCACGCGGGCATCCATTCGCCCTCTTCGATGTCGAGGCTGTCGAAGAAACCGCGGAGCCAGGGTGTCGAGCCCTCGCCTACTCCGATCGTGCCAACCATGGGGGATTCGAGCACCGTGATCTGCACGCCGCGCTCGAGCAGCGAGCGTGCAAAAGTCAGTGCTGTCATCCAACCCGCCGAGCCACCCCCGACGATGACGATACGCCGCATGTTTGCAGGCGCAGGCGGCAGGTTTCTGCCGCGCTGCGCCCGGTAGGAATAGTTGAATAGCGTCGCGGTCGTCATGAGCCGTGACCCCGCGCCCACCAGGCCTCCTCAGGCCCGGCGGCCGCAGCGCCTTCTCACAGCTTCGCGCGCACAGTCAGGTAGTACTGCGACCCGCTCTTGTAAAACGCACGGGGTTGATCCTGATTGAGTGCGTAGTATCTGAGTGTCGGGTTGTTCAGATTCTGGGCGTCGAAAGTGATCGAAAAGTTGTCGTTGATCGTGTAGCCGAGGGATGCCGAGAGGGAGCCGATCGCGTCCTGCGAGAACGCGGTGTTGCGATCAAGGCCGCTGTAGAACGCCGAACGGTAGGTATATGCGATGCGGGCACTGAAGTGCTGCGTCTCGAAGTATCCCTGCACGTTGTACGTGTTCTTTGATGTACCCACCAGCCGCGCATCTCCGCCGGCCGGGACCAGCGAAGTCTGCTTGCCGTCCGCATAGGTGTAATTGCCGATGAAGCCGAAGTTATCGGTGAAAGCTTGCTGATAGACCCATTCCAGGCCTTCTACTCTGCCTTTGGAGTTGATCGGCGTCGTCAACGCGTAAGGCAGGGATTGGCCGCCGTTCGGGACCCCAGCGCCGTAAACGAACTCGTTCTTGTTCACCGTTCCATACGCGACATAGTTCCGCAGGTCCATGTAGAACAGCGTCGCCGCCAATAGCGAGCGCTTGGCAAAGTACCACTCCAGCCCGCCGTCGAAGTTGGTCGAGCGAATGGGCTTGAGGTCAGGGTTACCGCCCGAGCCGCTGCCCACCGCACCTCCCTGTGGCGGCGCGCCCAGCGATGTAAAGCCGGCCAACGCCGAATAGTCCGCGCGAGTCATCGTCTCGGAAACCGCAAAGCGCGCTACGAGATCTGACGTCAGATCCAGCTTCAGGTTGGCACTCGGGAGCACATCGTTGTAGGTGTGTTCAGTGTTAACCGGGATGAATGGGCCAAAGGCAGAGGTCGTTATCGCCCCGGGGGTGGACGCGTCCACACCTGTATAGGTCAATATGCTCTCTTCCGTGCGGACGTATCGAACTCCGACATTCGCAGCCCAACGCTCGCCCTTGAAATCGGCCTGTACATAGCCAGCCGTGTCTTTCTCGTGCACCCCGAACATCGAGTTCCAGTCGAGGCGTGTAATCGGATCGCGGTTGACATGGCCGGACCCGTCGTAAACGGCGAGCTGCTCGGGGCTCCAGGTCCAGATGTTGGAGGGGATGGAGCCGCCGAAGCTGTTGAAGTCCGACGGATAGTGCCCAAAAGTGGCCGGATAGTTGGCCGGGCTCTGCCCGGCCGTCGTGGGACCCTGACCAATCACGTTGTTCGAGGTGCGATCGTGCTTTTCATAGCGCACGCCGAACTTCAAATCGGTCCACGCGCTGTCGTGGATCTTGTAGTCGCCGTCGATCTTGGCCCAGCGCTCCCGATCCTGCACATCGATGTTCTGATCGCCGAATATCCAGCCGAAGGCGACCGGCGCCCCGCCAGGAAATGGCGTCGTGTTGTCGGTGGCGCCCAGATTGAAACTGGGTGCGCTGTTGAGCCCGTGCAGTGTATAGGCGGCTCCTGCACCTACCGCGGGGTTGGTCTCGGACACATTCTGGGTCGGGGTCTTGCCGTCACCCCACGAGTAGCCGACCTGGCCCAGGAAACTCAGCGCATCGCTGGCATTCCAGGTGCCGTCCAGATTCACGAAGTTCGCAGTCGCGGACTCATCGGGACGCGCAATCTGGTCGTACACTCCGTAGGCGGTCCCGGCAACGGGCGCGAAGCTAGCTGACACTATGGTGTTGTTTCTCACAACGTAGCCCGGATCGGGCGCCTGGCCCGTACCCGAAGCCACGAAATGCGTCGACCACATCAGATAGTTGCGGTTGATGTTGCCGGCGGCCAGCTTCGAGTGGAACCCCGACAGGTCGAGAGTCACATCGTCGCTGGGCTTGTATTCGATGTCGAGCAGCCCGCCATTACGTTGGCGCTTCTGCTCGAAGAACGCCGCGCCGATCATGGTCGGATATTGCACGTTCGCCAGATCCGGGTGTGCTGCGACGATCGGGGTCGGGTTGCCCTTGGCATCTTTGGCTGCGATCGTGTCGTAACCGAGGATCTCCACGCCATCCCGACGCAGATGCCGCGTCTCGGAGAACAATTGCAGCATGATGCCGAAATTGTTGGCATCGTTCTTCCAGTTGCCGAGTGCGCTGTACTGACCATCGGCCTTGGAGGGCAACGCTGCATACACCGCGCCGGCCGAGCCCTGCAGGGTCAGCGGATTTGTGAACTCGAGGGGCTTGCGGGTGACGATATTGACAGAACCGGCTACCCCGCCTTCGACCAACGAAGCGCTCGAGGTCTTGTTCACCACAACCTGGCTGACAATCTCCGAGGGCAACAAGGTGTAGCTGACGCTGCGTCCGACAGTTCCAGTCTGGTCGAGCACGAACCAATCGCCGGCGGCGACATTATGTCCGTTGACGAGAGTCTGGGTCAGGCTGGGGTTCGTACCGCGCATACTGACACGGTCGTTCTCATCGAAGCCGCCCTCGTTGGCGCCCGCGGAGCTCGTCGTGATACCGGGAATGCGCGCGAGGGAGTCGGCGACGTTCTTGTCGGGCATCTTGCCGATGTCCTCGGCACTGATCACCTCTTGCCCGGTCACCGCGTCGCGCTTGGCGTCCAGCGACTCCTGCACCGAGCGGCGGATGCCGGTGACCACAACCTCTTCGAGATTGGAGGCGCCTTGATCGCTCGTTGCGGGCGCAGCTCCTGCGGGGCCATCGGCGGCGTGGGCGTTCGGCCCGAACAAGGCCCAAGCTACCGCGGTTCCAATCAACGTCGACCTTGCAATTCTCATGTACCGATTACCCCTGATGGTTTGTGTTAGTCGTCGATGCGACCCACGCCATGTGCCCTCATTACCGCGAGGCCATGGATTCTTCTGTCGGGCGCCGCGCGGACATACTATGCCTGGGACCAGTTAAGTGCCAATATAATACCAGTTGCTCACGAAAGCTATACCCGTGTAGACCAATATACCTTTCAAAGTATTTTTTCTTATAGATCAACGGTATATAAAGAGACCTGTATGCTTCCAACAACATAGTGGTACGATATTGGTAATATGAGAGCTGCCAACCAACAAGGCTGGAATATGCCGTTGACGCCCCTGTCCCAGGCCGTGGGCCGGCTCGATGAATCGAGCAGCCTCCCCCTCTACCAACAGCTGCAGCGTGCGCTACGCCAGGCCATCGAGACCCGGATTCTCAGTCCGGATGACGCGTTGCCGCCCGAGCGTGACCTCGCGAGCGAGTTCTCCGTATCGCGCATCACTGTGCGCAAGGCGATCGACGGACTGGTGCACGAAGGCATGCTGGTCAAGCGCCAAGGCTCCGGCACCTTCGTGTGCGCCCGTGTCGAGAAGAACTTCTCGAAACTGACATCGTTCTCGGAAGACATGCGGGCCCGTGGCCGCAACCCGCGCAGTGTTTGGTTGCGTCGATCTGCGGGAACGGTGACTCCCGAGGAATCTCTCACGTTACGCTCCAGTCCCGGCACTCCGGTCTTTCGGTTTCACCGGATCCGCTTCGCCGATGACGCGCCGATGGCCGTCGAGTACGCGACCATTCTGGCTGCCGCGCTGCCCTCCCTGGACTCCGTCGAATCCTCTCTGTACGAGGCGCTGGAGCGTGCCGGAAATCGGCCCGTGCGCGCATTGCAAAGGCTGCGCGCTGTGTTGTTTACTGCGGATCAAGGGGAGCTGTTGCAAGCGAAGGAGAAAGATGCGGGGCTCCTGGTCGAACGCCTCGGCTTTCTCAAGGACGGCAGCGCTGTGGAATTCACACAATCCTACTATCGGGGCGACATCTACGACTTCGTCGCCGAGCTCAGTATCTCATCGTGAACCCGCCAGAGAATTCAACGCAGATGTACTGCGAGGCCGAACAGGCACCGCAGGTGGTTCGCGAGCAGCTAGCGGCGAATGCGGAGCGACTCGGGCGCCTAGGGGAGCGACTGCGTCACCTTGCGCCGCGGGCCGTTGTGACTTGCGCGCGCGGTAGCTCGGATCACGCAGCTACATTCGCGAAATACCTCATCGAAACGCGCCTCAATATTCTGACTTCGTCGGCGGCGCCCTCCGTGAGCTCCGTCTACGACTCGACCCCTGACCTCGCCGGCACCCTGTTTCTGGCCATCTCGCAATCAGGCGCGAGCCCCGATCTCCTGGCGACCGTGCGCGCGGCCAAAGAAGCCGGCGCGCTCGTCGTAGCTCTGGTCAACGCGGAAAACTCCCCTCTCGCGCTCACTGCGGATTTCACGGTGCCGCTATGCGCTGGAATCGAGCGCAGTGTAGCCGCGACGAAGTCCTATATCGCCTCGTTGTCTGCCATCATCCAACTCGTCGGGAGCTGGGCACGCGAGGCGGAGTTGCTCGAAGCCCTGCAAGAGGCTCCAGGACTTCTCGAACAGGCGTGGCAGTTGGATTGGTCACCTGCCGTGTCCCGCTTGAGGCTTGCTTCCGATCTGTATGTTCTCGGGCGTGGGCTGGGTCTCGGCGTGACACAGGAGGCCGCACTGAAATTCAAGGAAACCTGTGGGTTGCACGCCGAGGCGGTGAGCTCCGCGGAAGTCCGGCACGGCCCCATGGCGCTCATTCGTGCCGGCTTTCCCGTTCTGATATTCGCGCAGGACGACGCGACTCATGCCGGAGTCGAATCTCTGGCCACCGAGCTTGCGGGACGACGCGCCGATGTGATGGTCGCAGGCGCCAAAGTCCCGCGCGCGCTCATTCTGCCGACGCAAACAGCCAACCGCGTGCTGCAGCCAATGCTGCTGGTGCAGAGTTTCTACCGCATGGTGAATGCCCTGTCGCTCGCGCGCGGACTCAATCCCGACCGGCCGCCCTATTTGAACAAAGTGACTGAGACCGTCTGATGGCTGTCGCATTGGTCAACGGGAAGGTACTCGGAGACGATGGCCTGGTGGAAGGCCGGTGCGTGCTCATCGAAGCCGGCCGCATCATCGATGTCGTACCCGAGTCGGATCCGCGCTGCAGGACTGCGCAGCGCCAGGATCTCCAGGGTCACCTGTTGCTGCCGGGGTTCATTGACTCACAAGTGAATGGCGGTGGCGGCGTGCTCTTCAACGACGCTCCGAGCGTCGAAACCATCCGCGCCATCGGTAATGCGCATCGCAAATTCGGCACAACAGGCTTTCTCCCAACACTCATCAGCGCGGACCTGGACGTGGTGGCCCGGGCGATCGCCGCGGTCCAAGGTGCGATCCAGGCTGGCGTGCCGGGTGTGCTGGGTATTCACATCGAGGGGCCATTCCTCAATGTCGCACGCAAGGGCGTCCACGACCCCGCAAAATTGCGCGAGCTGGATACCAGCGCGATTGGATTGTTGATCTCTCTGCGCGGCGGCAAGACGCTCGTCACCCTCGCTCCCGAAATGACCACACCGGAAATCATTCAGAAGCTCGTCAAGGCAGGCGTGGTGGTGTCGGCCGGCCATACCAATGCG
>Ga0207667_10005681_pt1 | contig 15205 bp, 10 predicted proteins | sample KBSCornC52_FD_184301 | JGI IMG/M metagenome (GOLD analysis project Ga0207667, IMG submission 184301) | Corn rhizosphere microbial communities from Kellogg Biological Station, Michigan, USA - KBS Corn C5-2 (SPAdes) (version 2) | ecosystem: Host-associated > Plants > Roots > Rhizosphere > Soil ... | reverse complement strand
TTGACGAAAATCGCGATGCGGCCTCCGGTGAAATCCTCGTAGAGCCGGAAATGCACCGGGTTGCTTCGGCCGGCGATGACGCGCCCGTCGAGGGCGTCGCCAAACTTCTTCGTGAGGTCGACCGACTCGTTTTTATAATGCCCATCGGCGTTGGAAAACACCGTCAGCGTGCTGGCGCGCAGCATGCATTGGATGATCCCCGGTTCTCCGCCCCACGCCTGGCCGCCACGTCCGTGCAGGCTGAAGTTGAACTGGCTCATCAGATTACCCTGGTCGGCCACGAATTCGTATTCCACCTGGTCGGGCAGGGAGGCGAAATTGCGCGTAATTTGCTGGGGTGCGGTGGCGTGCAGGGCGCCATCGTGATAACTCCAGCCGGAGCCGCCCCAGCCGGCGATACTGGTCGGGCCATCGTAGCATTCCGGTGGAGTGCCCTTGGAAAAATAGATCCACTCCACCTGCGCGCGATCCACCGCCAACGCTGAACCGTCGGCCAGTTTCAGGTGGACCTTGTTATCCACAATATTCGTCACCTCCGCGCGCAGCCAATCGCCCCCGCCGAATTTCACGGTGGCATAGGTGACATTATCGTTGGACGCAGGGGGCGCGGCCGGCGGGCGGGGGGGGGCGATCTCCAGCCCAAATTCATTCTGCAGGCCGGCCGTCGGAGCGAACGTCAGCCGGTTGATCAGCATCGTCGGGATGGTCAGCGGAGCGGAGGCATCCGCGCGCCGCCAGGTGATTTCCCCGCGCTTCAGGTCCATCGCTTCGAGCGTGCCGTGCAACTGGCGGCCATCGAAGAATTCGATGAGATGCGGGCCCGCCGGATCCGGTTCGGTCTTCTTCTCCTGCCCATTGGAAAAAGCCTCGGTGATGATGACCTTCCCATTATTGCCGCGGATGATGACCTGCCCCGCGGCCGTCAGCGCGCCACTCACGAGACCAATGGCGAGCAGCGAATTGGCGAGAGTAGAAAAGCGGCGCATAGGTCGTGGCGGTTAGCGTTCGTAAATGGGGAGATAACGGTAGCTCAGCGCGATCGACAGCAATCCGAAGGCGGTCGAGAGCGGGGCGCCGAGACTGGCGTCCCAACTGCCATCTTCGTTCTGGGCATCCGCCAGCTTCTGCACCCGCTTGTCGTTCCACGCTTCCCAGGCTTTCACGTCGCTTTGGAAGAGCGCCTGCGACTCATAGTACTCGCCGTAAAAGGGATAGCCGCCGCCGTTTTCGTCCTCGCTCTTTTTCAAGGCGGAGAGCGCCTTCACAAAGGTCGGCTGATCCTTCTTTCGGGCGTAGGCGTACACCGCCACGCCGATCGCCGTGGTCGCCGTGCCATTGGCTCCGGAGCCGGGCGTGTAGCCGATGCTGCCGGTGCCGGGTTGCTGGCAATCCGTATAAAACTTCAACGCGTCGTCGATGGCGCTGTCCGGCACCCGCAGACCGGCATTGCGCGCGGCGATGAGCGCCACGAAACACGCCCCACTCACCGTGGAGTCCGCGTCCTTCGAATCCGGGCTGTAGCGCCACGCCTTGAAGCGATTTTTCTCCTGCGAGGTGAGAATGAGATCGACCGCCTTTTTCACCGCCGGGCCAATTCGCTCGTCCTGCACCGCCCCGTAGGCTTCGGCGAGGGCCAGCGTACTGAAGCCGTGGTTGTACATCGAGTTGCCGATATACCCCGTGCTCGCATCGGTGCTCTTCAGGAGATACTCCACGCAGCGCTTGATGGACTTCGCGTAAGGCCCGTAGTTCGGGTCGTCGCCGTGGGCGAACATCGCCAGCATCGCGAGCGCCGCCGTGGCGGGTTCGCGGCCGTAGTTGCCCGGGAAAGAGCCATCCTCCTCCTGCGAAGTGACGAGAAACTGCAAGCCGTGCTCATACACGCGCTCGATCTGCGGCGAGACCTGCGTTCCGCGATAGACGTTCAGGTCCTGTGCCGGTAACGGAAGCGCGGTCAGCAACGCAGCGCCAAGGCCGAGAGAAAGGACGCGATTGGCCATTCGAGTCACTTCTTCTCCCCGCCCTTGTCCTTGCTGTTTTCGAGTTGCTGGAAATAGGCCTGCAGCTGGTCGCGGAATTCTTCCGGCCACTCACCGGCGTTGCTCGCGCCGCCCGTCTTTTCCACGCGGCGCGCGTCATTGGTCTTCCTGGCAACGGCGCCGGTCGCGGTGTCGCCGCTCGTGCTACTCGTCGACTTGCCGTTGTTGCCGCCAGCTTTCTTCGCCTGCGTTACCTGTTGCATCATTTGCTGCATCATCTTCTGCTGCGCGGAAGGTTTGCCGCCTTTTTTCTCCGGCGGCACGAGTAGTTCGATGATCGAGCTCTGCAGGCCCGCCACTTCCGAATCGGTCTGCGGCTTGTGCAGGTCGCCGGTGACTTCGCCAGAGAGCTTCAGCGCGCCCTGGATCGCCGGCTTGAACATATCGAACTTCGACTTGCCGGGTTTGGCACCCGCGGCCGGATCGAGCAGGCTCTGGGGGACGCCATCGAACAGGATCTTTTGCAAGAGGCCGCCGAGGATGCCGCTGAGGTCGTCCTGCTGGCCGGCAAGTTTGGTCGAGTCGTCGGCGTAATGCTCGTTGTCCGCTTTCTTGCCGTCCACCAGTTGCGTCTGCTCGCGGATGCCATCCTGCACGACTGCGGCCCGCACCATCTGGACCATGAATTCCATGACGTCCGGGTCCATCTCGCTACCGCTGCCATTCCCCTGGGCGTTGCATTCGCTCTGCAACATCGTCGCCCATTCGTCGAGTTGATCGCCCCATTGATGCGCGCGGCCCACGGATTTGAGCCCGAGATTTTGCCGGACGAAGCCCGCGAGTTCGGTGAGCTCCGAGACGACCCGCTTTTCGGTCATCTCCTTTTGCACCGCTTCGTATTTCTCGTTCGGCACGCGCTTCACGAAGGCCGCCATGTCGTTGCCGATGCTGTCGACGTCCTTGGTATTCGTCGCCTGCTTGTCGGCCGCCTGGCCGAATTTCTCGATTTGCGAAGGCCGGAGCTCGTCGGTCTTGAGCCCGGCGGTTTCCCGCGCGATGGTCTTCAAACCGTCTGAAATGCCATGCTCCGCGGCGGCCGCGGCGCGCATGCGGTTGTAGAAATTGTGCGCGTAGAGATTCTCGTTCGTCGTGTTCATCTTCTTCGCCGCCTCGCGGAGCGCTTCGAGCGCCTCCTGCTGTTGTTTCTGCGCCTGCCCGAGCTGCGATTCGCGCGTCCCCGGCTGCTGCGAACCTTGTTGCAGCGATTCCGCGGCCTGCTGCATTGGCGGATCGGCCTTTTGCTCGAGCTGATCAGTGATGTTTTTCCAATCGGCCAGCGTGCCCTCGGGAATCTCCTTGTTGCGCAGCGAATCGCGCATGATGTCGCGCATCTCGTCGGTCATCTTCTTCAGCGACTGCTCATTCGCCCGCTCGCTGGCCTCGACGCGCTTGATTTCTTCACCGGCCTTTTCTTCGGCGAGACTCTTCTTGTCCTCGGAGATCGTCTTCGTTTCGTCGAGTTGCCGCTCTTCATCGCGGATGCGTTCGTCGAGTTGCTTGAGCACCTGCTCCATCCGCTGGCGCATGTGCTCCGCATGCTTCGCCGGGCTGAGGACGTAGACGGTGTATTTCCCGGATTCGACCGGTTTCCGCTCGGGAAAATAGTCGAGGGCATAGGCGGCGATCTCGACCACGCTGTCCTCGGGGATTCTGTAGAGCGCGGGAGCGAATTCCATCGGTGCATTGAGCTCCTTCTTCCGCTGCCCGCCCGCGGTATGCGGGGCGTCTCCTTTGCCGAGGTCGTTTTTCTTCGAATCGATCCCGTGCACCGTCCAGCCGACCCACGCTTCCTTCACGCCGAAGTCGTCGCTCGAGGCGAGGTTCAGCTTCAGCACTTCATTGGGGAGGATCGCGGTTTCCTGGTCGATGCCCTGCAATTCCACCCGTGGCTCGGCGTCTTTGATGGCGTTGACGTGCAGCGTGTAGGGCTGCGTGGGTGTGAGCCCGTGAGTGTCGGCCCAGCGGAAGACCGCTTCGCTGCCGAGCTCGGCCACCAATTTTGCCGGAGTGGTGAAAGTCTCCGCCTGGATGCGCGCAGTGGTCTGCGCTTTGGCCGCCTGCATGTCCGCGTCCTTGAGCGCCCGGCTGGTCGTGCCCGCGAAACTGATTTTGCTGCCGGCGAGAAACTCCGCGCTGGCGCCCAGGATCGGCACCGTGGCTGCCGGATAGCCGAGGTAATCGGGCAGGTCCACGTGCGCGGCGAGTTGTTTCATCTCCGGCCGGTGCAACGGGCGAATGGTCACGTCGCGGGTGGCGTCGCCGACACGGAGAGAGAGCCGGCCGTTCTCCGTTTGTCCGGGGATGCGGAAGACGGCGCGGCCGTTTTCAAATTTCGCCTGTTGCGGCTCGGCGTGCTCGAGGCGCGCGGTCGCCATCTCGGGTTTCCAGGCCGAATCGGCTTTCAACCCGCAGGCGATATCGAAGGGTTCGCCGTGGGCCACGTAGAGCTCGGCCGGGAGGTCGTCGATGCTGGCGAAAGTGTAGCGATCGATTTGCGACCAGGGATGCAGCCAGCGGGCGAGGGCGTTGGCCGCCGCTTTCGGCGTGAAGACGAATGGCGCGGCGGCCAGCGCTACAATCAGCGCGGCTGCCAGCGCCCAGCGGCGAGCCGGACGCACCGGCACGGCGCTTCGAAAATTGAAACGGGAAGATTCATCCGCCACCTGGTGAATGGCCGCGCGCAACAGGGCAGGGGAGATATTGGGCGGCAGCTCGTTCGTTTCCGTGAGCTCGATGACACCTTGCAGCCGGTCGCCGAGGGTTTTGAAATGGCGCTGGAGGAGCTTGGCGAGTTGCGCCGGCCCGCGGCGATGCCACAGCCAGTGCGCCGCCCAGGCCTGGGCAAACCATGCCGCCAACACCCCGCCGCTGAGCGTGAGGAGAGTGCGCGCCACACGCGGGGTATCGACAAAGCGATCGCAGACAAAGAGGAGGACAAAGGTGATGAGCAATCCAGCAACCCCACCCGCCACCGCGGCCACCGTCTCCATGCGCCGCAAACGCGCTTCATAAGCGCGCAATTGCGTGACCAGCGAATCCGGCAGGGTAAACGCATTCATGGCGAGGAAGAGGTTAGCTGAAATTGGGGCGAGGGAAACAGTGCATTTTGGAGAGAGGGGCGGGGCCTGTGCCTCCTATCCGCGAATAGGAGAGATAGGAGGGATAGGAAGAATAGGAGGTATAGGAGTTTACTGCTTCGGGGGCGGTTTGCGCTTTTCGAGGCGGGCTCGGGTCATGCGTTCCCGGAGACCGCCGTCTTCCATGAAATCGCGTTCAAGGCGGGTCATTTGGCGGTCCAGTAGGTAGTTCGCTTGGTGGATCAGGCAGATCGCGATATTCGCGATCACGTCGGGTGGGCGTGTTTCTATAAACTCGCGATAGATCTCATAGCTCTGCGGCTTTCGGCAGCCCAGTCGCCGCACATACACGGCTTCCTTGGAATCCTTTTCCCAGATCGGTTTTTCCCGGACCCGCAGGTAGTCCCGATAATCATCCAACAACTCCTCCAGGCTGGCTCGGGCGACGCCCGTCAGCTTGATTTCTGTCTCCTTGGAAATGACCGCCGCCTTGCTCCCTTCCAGGATATTCTTCTCCCCCGAACGAGCCGCCTGGATCATCTGGTCCCGAGTGCGGTCGCCATTCTCAACAAACCGCCGCGCAAACCGAAACGTAATATCGTAAACCACTTGGGCTTTCTGAAATGAAAGCAGCGTCTGGTAATCTCCGCGCGGCGCCAGGATCGGTCTCCTATCATTCCTATTCTTCCCATTATTCCTATCCCTCCTATCGCCGCTCATGTGAGCCCCTCAATCTTTCGGCCGATCCAGTAAACTGCAAACAGCCCCAGCAGCGCTGCGCACCACCACGGGTCGCACCACAGTCGGAAACGGCGCTCCTCCGGTTTGCGCTCGGGCAGGAGGCTCAGGCCATTGACCATCTGCGACAGCTCGGTCGGGGCGCCAAATTTGCCGGCGGTGAGCGCCGAGATCTCGCGAAGCACGTCCAGCTTCGCTGGCAGGCCTACTTTCTCCAGCGTGGGAACGGTGACCTCGAGTTGCGTCTTTAGATGCCGGCCGGCGGAATCGCACTTCACTTCCACGGCGTATTTGCCGCCTTCGCGGGGCACGAATTGCCCGGTGTGCACGCCCCATTCGGCGTTTTCCGTGGCGAGATCGATCGTCTCGCTCGTGCCGCTCGGCGCGGTCAGGGTGACGGTTACGCGACCTTCGCTGATCGGGATGCCCATCTTGTCGAGCACCGTGGCGTTGAGCCGCACCTTGTCGCCGCGCTTCGGCGTTTCCGGCGCGTAGAAGAAGCGGACGCCTTCATCCTGCGAGAGGTGTCGCTGGTGGGCCATCCAGCGCACGACCTGGCCCCAGAACCGGTAGTGATAGGTGTCCTCCACGCCCTTGCGCCAGCGCCAGGCGGAATCGGTGCCCATGTAGAGCACCTTGCCATTGCCGGCATTGCGGGTGACGAGCAGGGGAATGCGCCCATACTGGTTGCGCGCTGCTTCGTGCACGGCGAGCACTTCGGCGCCGGGCCGCGCCTTCACCACCGGCGCATACCAATAGAAACCGGGCAGTCCGCGCCACACCGCCTCGTTGGCGTTGGGATCGGTGGCCAGCATCGTCAGCCAGTGATCGCGGCCGCGAAATGTCAGCTCCAGGCGGGCTTCCGCACCGCTGGAAAAACCGCTGCCTTTCGAATAATCGGTTTCCACCGGGATAAGGTCGCCGAGCGGCGAATCGGTGAGCGATTTCTCCCGGCCCAGTTCGCCGGGCAGAAAGACGAGACCGCTGGCCTGCTGCTCGACCAAGCCGCGCAACATCGTCGCATTTTCCGGCGTGAGCATACCGCCTCCGATGCCGACATCGCCGAGGAACACGACGTCGTAGCTCTGCAGGTCCTCGCGTTTGGGCGGAAACTCCTTCAGGTAGCCGACGCCTTCACCCATGCCGATCTGCGGATGATAGAGGACCACGTTCACCGACACGCCGGAGTCGCGCATGAGGGCATTGCGCAGATAACGAAACTCCCAGCGCGGCTGCGAATCGACGACGAGGACTTTGAGCGTTTCCTTGCGCACGGCGAGATGGAAGGTGCGCGCATTATTTCCCGGGAAAACTTCCTCCGGTTCGACCGGCACGCGCACGGTGAAATCGCCCTCGCCTTCGGTCTGCGGCGTAAAGACGAGCATGTCCTGCACCTGCCCCATCGGCGGCAGGACGACATTCTTCGAGCCTTTCGCGCCGCCCGGGCCCTCCACCGTGACGGTCGTCTTTACCTCGCGCGGCAAATGGTTCTGCACGGTGAACATCGCGCTGATGCGCTCGTTGACCAAGCCGTAGCTGGGCGCTTGCACGGATTGCAGTTCGACATCCGGCAAATAAGTCTCACTGCCCACGCCAACGGCGAAGACCGGCACCTCGCGTTGGGCGAGGGCGGTCGCGGCGGTGATGGGCGACTTGCCGAGATTCCAATCACCGTCGCTGAGCAACAGCACCGCGCGCAGGTCGCTGTGCTGCTTGAGCACGTTTTCCAACGGTGCATTGAGGTCGGTGCCGATTTCAGTTTCGACGTCGGCCTTGGGATCTTTCGGCGGCTCGGCGAAAGGTTCGACGGTGACCTGATATTGCTTCTCCAGCGGCGACCAGAATTTTGCGTCGATTTGCTTTTTCACCCACTCGGCGCGTGAGGAGGTTTCCTTTTCCCCGGAGAGCACGTCTTTGGTTTCCATGCTGCCGGAGCCGTCCCACAGGACGACGACGCGCGGTTGCTCGTTGTGCCGGTTCAATTGCACACGCTCGGGACGGAGGAGCGTCAGCGCAATGGCCGCGGCGATGAGCAGGCGCAACACGTGGAGCAAAGTCATCCATCCGCCATGGCCCTCGCGGCGGAGGCTGCGCAGGAAAAAACAAATCGAAGCGGCGAGGAAGACCCCCGCGACACCGACGACCCAAGGCGCTGTATTGAACTGCCAGCCTTCGTTCATCGGGCCCGCACCTCCATGGGTTCGGGCTTTGCCGGCAGATGGGGCGCCGATGTCTTCGGCGCGTGCTTCACCGGCAACATCGCCTTGCTCGTGGCCAGCGCCATTTCCGCGCACATCATGAGCATGGTGAGCACGATCATCGCCGGCCAGATTTCGCTCTGCAGCTGGTCGGCCTTGAGCTCGAGGGCGCCGGCCATGACGGTGAGTTTCACGCCATGCAGGAGCTCGGGCAGCCGCGTGCGCTCGAGAAGCTCCGGTGCATCCTCGCTCTCCGGGCGGTTGAGTGCGATGAAACGAGCGCCGTTGCGATACACCCCGGCGTGCCAGCGCCAGTCGCGGCGGCGATCCGTTTCCACCGCGGTCCACGTTGCCTGCGCGTCCGCGGGTTGCCAATCGCCGGCGATGGCCAGAGTCGGCGGAGCGAGCCGCTGGCCGCCGGTCACGAACAGGCGTTGCATCATCGGCAGGAGCACAAAGCCATCGCCGAAATTGCCCCACTCCACGTCCGGCAACGTGGCGCAGGCGAAGACTTGTCCGGCATCGGCCTTGTGCGAAAGCAGGAAGGTGCGGCCATCGGAAAAGGCCGCGCCGACATGATCCGTCTCGCCGCCGGAGGGCACCTGGCGGCGGGCGATTTCCAATTTGGCCACGCCGAGGGAAGTTCCGTTGTCGGTCCGGGCGAGCGGGCCGTCGAGATCGTCCCACGCGGAGACGCGGAAGGGCGCGGTCTTGGGCGCCGTTTCCGCCGCGGCCCACTGAATGCCGAGCGGACCGGTGGTCTCCTGGCCGCCGGGTGGCAGACAGAGCAACATGCCGCCGCTTTCCACCCACTTTTGCAACAACTTGGAAACCGCTTCGTTCGGTGCAGGCGCTGCCCAGACGACGAGGGCGGCGTCTTTCCAGGGGATATTCCCCGCGTTGGCGGCGGGAAGGATTTCGGCGGTGCGATCGCTGCGCGACTTATCGGGTGCTGCCGCGATCCGCAAACGCTGGGCGGCTGGGCCTTCGCCGACGATCACGGCCTTGAGCGGCGACGGCGGCGCATAGGCAAAATACACGGTGTTGTCCGCGGGGTTTTCATCCGCGGACAATGCGAGCTCGCCCCATCCGGGGTCGGCTTTGGGTAGATCGAATTTCAGATTCTGCCGTTGGGTCACTGCGTTGAGCGCAATGTCCACCTGGCTCTTCGCCCCATCGTGGGTGAAGAGGAGCGGCAGCGTGCCCTTGCGCCCCGATTCGGTTTTGAGTTCCAGCCCGAGGCTGAGCTGCGCCTTGCCGGTTTTCTCGTCACGCACCCGCAGTTCGGCGGTTTTCAGGCTCAATGAGATGTTATTTCCCGGCGGGGAAGAAAGATCGAGAATGCGCACACGCACGCCTTGGGGCAGGCCGTTGAAACGCGCGGCGATGTCCTGCCACTCGGGGCTTTCGGGTCGCCAGTTGCTCGCCTGCAAATCGCTCGCCACCCACACCTCGGCGCTGCCCGGTTTGTTCTTCGCGAGATAATCGAGCGCCGCGCGGAACATCGCCGGGATATCCGCCGCCGTGTCGGTCGGTTCGCAGATTTGCATCGTGGCCAGCGACGACGCTTCGGCGATTTCCAGCGGCTGGCGGAGCACGTTTTCAATGAGCACGAAATGGCTGCCTGTACTTTGTTTTGCCGCCTGCGTGAGCAACGCCAGTGCGTGTGCCCGCTTGCTCTCCTGTCCTTCGCCGCCGCGCGCTTCCATGCTGGCCGATCGATCGAGCAACATCACGATCGCCTCCGGCGCACCTCCCGCGGCCGAACCGATCCAGCCGCCAACGAGCGGCCGCGCCATCGCCCAAATGAGAAACAGCAATACGAGACAGCGCAAGGCGAGCAGGATGTATTGACGCAACTTCGCCCGTCGCGTCGCGTCGCGGTTCGCCTTGAGCAGAAAGAGCATCGCCGCCCAATGGACCGTCTTGTAACGCAGCCGGTTGAGCAGATGGATGACGATCGGCAGCAGCACCGCGGGCAAGACCCAGAGCATCCATGGCTGCAGGTAGGCCATCAGGAGGGGCGGGCGGGGTTATGGATTCGCGAGTGAGGAAAGGCAGAACATCCAACATCCAACACCCAACGCCCAACATCCAATGGCGCAAGCGTGTGCGGTGGCGCCTCTTCCATTGGATGTTGGATGTTGGGTGTTGGATGTTGGATGTTTTTTCCGCCTTTCATCGCCGTCCGCCTTTCATGCGTTTGATGCGCTGCAGCAGAAATTGGGTGAGCACGCCTTCGTAGCTTTGGTCGAGATAGGTCATGCGATAGTCCACATCGAATTCGCGGCAGCCGTGGGCAAGGGCTTGGAGATAATCATCCAGCGCTTCGCGATACGCGTCGCGGACCACAGCGGGATCGGTAATGAGATCCATACCGCTTTCCATGTCGACGAAGCGGACGGGCCGCGTGAAGTCGAAGTCGAATTCCTGCCGGTCGAGCAGATGGAAAACCGCGACGTCGTGTTTGTAAAAACGCAGATGCTTGAAGCACTCGAGCAACTCGGGCACTTCGGTGAAAAGATCGCTGATGATAATGACGAGGCTGCGCTGCCGGACCCGCTCCGCGAGATCGTGCAAGGTCGTCACCAGGTTCGTCTCGCCCTGCGGCTTGGCCTCGGCGAGCGTGTCGAGCAGCTGGCGCAGATGAGTCGGCGTGCGGCGGGGCAGCAGTTCGTGCAGCGTTTTGTCGGTGAAGCAGACGAGCCCCGTGGCGTCGCCTTGATGGACGAGCAAATGCGCCAGCGTGCCGGCGATGCGCCGCGCGAAGGCGAAACGCGTGACTTCGCCGCTGGTGAATTTCATCGACGCACTCGTGTCGAGCACGAGGTAGCAGCGCAGGTTGGTATCCGCCTCGAATTCGCGAATGAAATACTTGTCCGTCCGCGCGAACACCCGCCAGTCGAGGAACTTCAAATCATCGCCCGGGGCGTACTTGCGATACTCGGCAAATTCCACCGAAGACCCACGAGTCGCGCTGCGGTGAATGCCCGTCACCGAGCCCAGCATGGGCAAACGCACCGAGACCGTGAGTCGCGAAAGCCGGGCGATGACGCCCATGTCGAGGAAGTCCCAGTGGTGTTCGGGCCTGGCCATTTAGAAAAGTGATCAGTTCTTAGTTCCTAGTGCTTAGTAGGTTGCGCGCGACGCAATTTACTGAGCACTGAGAACTAAGCACTAAGAACTTCAGTCCTTCGTCTCCGCGATTACGCGCCTGATGATCTCGAGGCTATTGATCCCCTCGCTCTCCGCGTGGAAGTTGACGAGGATGCGGTGGGCGAGCACCGGTTCGGCTACGGCGTGGACATCTTCCATGCGGGCGAGGTAGCTGCCATTCAGCACCGCGCGGGCCTTGGCGCCGAGCACGAGGTACTGCACCGCGCGCGGGCCGGGGCCCCACATCACCCATTTGCGGATCCAATCCGGCGCTTCCTCGCCGACGGGACGGCATTTGCGGACGAGCTTCACAATATGCTCGTAGATGTGATCAGGCACCGGGACGCGGCGCACGATCTCCTGGAACTTCAGCACGTCTTCCGCGTGCAGGATTTTGTCGAGCGTCGCCGGCGCGCCGCCGGTGGTGGTCTTGGCGATCTGCAATTCCTCCGCCGCGCTGGGATAGCCGACGTTGATCAAAAACATGAACCGGTCGAGCTGCGCCTCGGGCAGCGGATACGTGCCTTCCTGCTCGATCGGGTTTTGCGTGGCGAGGACGAAGAAAGGCGGGTCGAGCTTGAAGCTGTGTTTGCCGGCGTTGACCTTCTGCTCCTGCATGGCCTGGAGCAGCGCGGCCTGGGTCTTCGGCGGCGTGCGGTTGATTTCATCGGCCAGCACGGTATTGGCGAAGATCGGCCCCTTCACGAACTCGAAGGCCCGGCGGCCGGCCTGCTCGGTTTCCTGCAGGATCTCCGTGCCCGTGATGTCGCTCGGCATGAGGTCGGGCGTGAATTGGATGCGGCTGAACGACATGGACATCATGTCGGCCAGCGAATGCACGAGCAGCGTCTTGGCCAGCCCGGGCACGCCCATGAGCAGCGCATGCCCGCGGGCAAAAATACAGGTGAGCATCTGCTCGATGACCTTGTCCTGGCCGATGATGACCTTGGCCAGTTCCCGGCGAATGCGGGTGTTGAGCTCGCGCAGTTGGTCGATCGCCTGGACGTCCGCTTCCTGGGAGACCGCGGCGGTGGTTTCTTGTTGCATAGATGAGGGAACCTTTCATCCCCGGCCCTCGGTCCACACGCGATCGGTGGAAAAAGGCCGCAGATTGCGCCGTAAGAGAGCGGAACCCGGGAGAATGTTCACGATTAAATTTAGAAAGAATCGTGCTGCAGGCATGAGGAAAAACGAAAGGGCGCTGCATCGGGAATGGCGGCCCGCGGCCCGGGCGCGCCGCCGATGCCTAGAAACCAGTTGCCACGCCGCCGCGCTCGCTGCCACGATTCCGGGGAATCTTTCGATCATATGGCCTCGAAAACTGGCATTTGTAGCAACGTCGTCGGATGTTCGCTGGCCTATACGAAAAAGCCGGTTTCCGTCGCTGAGGGCGCGGAATTTCGCTGTCCGGAATGCGGCGAGCCTTTGCGAGAGTCTCCAGGCGCGACGGTGAGCGGTGGAGGCAAGGTGCCCTTCTGGGGCGTTGTCGTGATGGTGGCCGTGTTCCTTTTGATCGCGGCGGCCTTTTTTGTCGTGCCGAGGTTGTTTTCCCGATCTCCGAACAAGAGGGTTGCCACGCTGACTTCTCCGGAAATGCCCGCTCCGTCCGCACCCGCGGTGGCGAAGACGGAACCACCTCCGGCGCCGCTCACTCCGGTCACACCCGAACCCACCACTCCGGCTCCGGCGACGCCGAGAGCCGTGATGCCACCGCCCTCGGTGGCCGCACCGTTGGCGAAGGCGCCCTCCGCCCCACCGCCCGTGCCGGCGACTACGCCGGCGCTGGAGAATACCTCGGTCTCGACCGCGACGATCCCTCCCCTGGTGGAGAACAAGGAGGAGAATTCCGCGGTCAAGAAACAGGTGCTCGCGCGCATCGATGCGATGCCGCACCTCTCGCCGACCAATCGCACGAAACTTTACACCGCGGTCGACCACGCGCGCGGCATGTACAAGCTGGCGATCATTTCCTTTGAGAGCGGTCGCATTGCGCCAACGCCCGCCGCAGTGGCGCAATTGACGGATGGCCTGCACACTCCCGATGCCCAGCGCCTGCTCAGCGATCCGACCGCGGTGATCATCGTGCTCGGCTATGCCGACTCGAAGGGCGACGACAAAAGGAACCTGCAAATCTCCATCGACCGCGCGGACGGTCTGCTCGGAGCATTGCGAGACCAGGGCAAAATTCTGAACGTGATGCACGCCGTGGGCATGGGAAGCTCGGAAATGTTTGGCAAAGGACAGCGCGACAAGAACCGCGTCGTGGAGATCTGGGCGGTGCTGCCTTGAGGGTTTGCGTTACCCGAGGCGCAGGTTCTTCTTCAGCCGGTGGAGGAAGGATTCCTTGACCGCAGGAGCGTGCCCTTCGGCAAGGCGAAGGGTGAAGGCGAACCCGGCGATTTTCAGACGATGTTCGCCGCTGAGATTTTTGCGAACACCAGGAGGTAGGACCGCATCGTCGAGAAGCGTCTCGATTTGCACATTTTTCGGCACCATAATGAACCAGGCGTCGGGGGCTTTGCCGATTAGCAGATGGCGCGGCTGGAGCGAGGCTGCGCCCTTGAAGAGATGAGGCGCGACGGTGCCTTCGAGGCCGATGATATCGCCGTCGTGGCACTCGATGATGTGTGTGCCGACGAGGACTTCGAGTTTGGTCGGCCGCGCTTTTCGAATGATGGAGACGGGCGGCCCGATGCGTGGTGGCGGTGGGACGAGGGTGGACGGACGAGGAGCCGGAATTGGGGGTGCCGTGGGTGGTGTGACGGCTGCCGGAGAAGGTTGAGCCGGTGGCCGCGTGGTAGGGATCGCTGGAGGCTTTAGTGGCGGTGGAGCGACCGGTGCGGCGGCCACGGGCGGCGCAACTGGCGGAGGAGGCGGTGCGGTGGTGGGTAGCGGTGCGGCCACTCGCGGTGCGGCTGGCTTGGGGGCGGGTGAAATGGGAGGCACGGGCGGGATTCGAGGAACCGCTGGCGGCGGAGTCGGTTTCGCAGGTGCGGGCGGCGGTGGGATGGCAGCAGGCACCGGAGCCACAGGCGGTGGCGTGGCTGGCGCCGCTCTCGGTGAGGGCGCCGGTGGAACCGGAATGGCCTCGGGAACCGTCGGGGTTGCTGCTTTCGGCGCAGGCTCAGCCGTTGCGGCGGGCTTGGCCGTGGGCGCGTTTGCCGCCAGTCCGCTCGTCGCCGCGGTGATGCCTTCGTCGAGCGTCTGGCAGATGGTGAATAGCGCCGGAAAATTCGCAATCTCGAAGACCTCGGTGACGACGGCATTCGGCGCGGCCAGCACGATCTTGCCTCCGGTGCGACTCACACGCCGGGCCGTCGAGAGCAACACGCGCAGAGACCCACTGTTGATGAAACTGATTCCCGCCATATCAATCACGAACGACTTGCCACCCTCGCTCAGCCACGCGAGCACTTCGGTCTCGAATTTGGCAGAGGTCGTGCCATCGAGCCGGCCGTGCACCGTGAGGACGGAACATTCGCCACGTTTTTCTTTCGTCAGTTGCATCGGAATCTTTGGCGGAACTAGTGGAAAACCAGCTTGAGCAGCGCGCAGTCATCCGGCAACAACTCCGCGCCCTGGATCTGTCGCATGTGATCGACGATGGCATTCAGTTCGCCGGCGGCCGACGCCGGTGGGTCCGCCAGCACGGTGACAAATTCTTCGAACCGGAACGCGCTGCCATCCCGGCGGCACACCTCGTAGGCGCCGTCGCTGAAGATGTAGAGCCGCCCGAAAGCGCCGATGGTGACCTCTTTCGTCGCGTAGTGCGACTCGGCGACCGCGCCGATCATCAATCCCGGCGCTCGCAATTCCACCTTGGTCGCGGTGGCCGGCGAAGCGCCGGTGAAAAGAATCGCCGGAGGATGTCCCGCCGTCGAGTAGTGCAGCGTCCGCGTCGGGCGATGAAAGACGCCATACCAGGCGGTGAAATACATCTCGTTCCGTTCATCCCTTCGAACGAAGCATTCACCGCGGCGAGCACCGTCGCGGGTTC
>Ga0207667_10005680_pt1 | contig 15206 bp, 14 predicted proteins | sample KBSCornC52_FD_184301 | JGI IMG/M metagenome (GOLD analysis project Ga0207667, IMG submission 184301) | Corn rhizosphere microbial communities from Kellogg Biological Station, Michigan, USA - KBS Corn C5-2 (SPAdes) (version 2) | ecosystem: Host-associated > Plants > Roots > Rhizosphere > Soil ... | reverse complement strand
CCGTCCAACCCCTACGACGCCAAGGGGCTGTTGCTCGCCAGCCTAGCCGACCCCGACCCCATCATCTTCTTCGAGCCAAAACGGCTGTACCGCGCTGCCAAGGGGGACGTGCCCGAGGGTCAGTACACGGTGCCCCTGGAGAGCGCCCGCGTGGTGCGGCCCGGAACCAGCGTCACTGTGCTGGCCTACGGGGCCATGCTGTACGAAGCTCTGGACGCAGCCGCCAAGGCTGCGGAAAAAGGCGTCGACGCCGAGGTCATCGACCTTCGTACCCTGTGGCCCGTGGACATGCCCACCATCCTCGATAGCGTGAAACGCACCGGCCGGCTGGTGATCGTCCACGAAGCACCCCGGACGCTCGGTTTCGGCGCCGAGCTTTTGTCGCTGGTGGTGGAGCGCGCGTTCTTCCACCTCGAGGCCGCACCCGTGCGCGTCACCGGCTTCGATACGCCGTTCCCGTATGCTCTCGAGATGGAGTATATGCCGCTTTCCCACCGAATTCTGCCCGCCCTGCTCGACGTCGCTCGGGCCTGAGCGGGACGCTCCGTTACGAGAAAGAGAGTCCTCTGATGTCGAAGTTCGAGTTCAAGCTGCCTGACATTGGTGAAGGCGTTGCCGAGGGCGAAATCGTCAACTGGCTCGTGAACGAGGGCGACAGCGTCAGCGAGAACCAAGAAATGGTGGAGGTGATGACCGACAAGGCCACCGTCACCATCGGCGCGCCCAAGACGGGCAAGGTCGCCGAGCGTCGCTACAAAGTCGGCGACACGGTTCCGGTCGGTGACGTGCTGGTCGTGCTCGAGGTCGGTGGCGGTGGTGACGCTGCCGCGCCGGCGCCGGCCAAGCCCGCCGCTGCTCCCGCTCCTGCCGCCGCTCCCGCTCCCGCGGCGCCCGCCAAAGCCGACACCACCGTTGCCAGCGCCGTAGGTGACTTGCGCGAGACCCTGCCGGGCATGTCCAAGCCCGCGCCCGCCGCCAGCGACTACTACAGCGACAAGCCGCTCGCGGCACCGGCCACGCGCAAGCTGGCGCGCGAGCTCGGCGTCGATTTGAAGACGGTCGCGCCCAGCGGCTCTGCCGGTCGTGTGACGCGCGAGGACGTGGAGCGCGCTTCGTCGTCGGCACCGGCCGCTCCGGCGGCCGCGCCACGTGCGGCGGCTGCCCCGGCGGCCGCACCCGCGCCCGAAGCGCCTCGCCCCGTCTCGCGCGAGACGGACGAGCGCGTCCCGGTCCGCGGCATGCGCAAGCGAATTTGGGAGAACATGGCGCGGTCCAAGCACACCGCCGCGCACTTTCACTACATCGACGAGGTGAACTGCGGCGAGCTCATCACCATGCGTGATCGCTTCAAGCCGCACGCCGAGCGCTCGAGCGTGAAGCTCACGTTCTTGCCCTTCCTGGTCAAAGCGGTCGTGGCGGCGCTCAAGCGCCATCCACGCCTCAACTCCGTCGTCGACGAAGGGGCGATGGAGCACGTGATTCGCCACAACTACGACATCGGCATCGCCGTCTCCACGGACGCCGGGCTCATGGTCGTCGCCCTGCGCAACGCGGACCGCCTGAGCATCGTCGAGATCGCCAAGGAGATCGAGCGGTTGGGTGGCGCGGCCAAGGCCGGCAAGGTCCAGAAGGAAGACCTCGGCGGCACCTCCTTCACGATCTCGTCGCTGGGCAAGCTGGGCGGCTTGATGGCCCCGCCCATCATCAATTATCCCGAGGTCGGCATCATGGGCGTGCACGCCATGAAGCGGAAGCCCGTGGTCAAAGGCGATCAAATCGTGATTGGCGACGTGATGAACCTGTCGTTCTCGTTCGATCACCGCATCATCGACGGCGACGTTGGCGCCGGTTTCGCCCAAGAGATCATCGGTTACTTGGAGCAGCCCGATCGCCTGCTCGTCGAGATGAGCTGAGCTCCGCGCCCCCGAGCGCCCCGGGCGCCAATCGGCTCGACTCGGGGGCCCTGGGTATCGTGCTCGGCTGACAGTGTCTTTTTAGACCTACATTGGTCTACATCGAAAAAACGCCATCGACGGGCGATGATGGGCGGGCCCTCACGGCGCGAGCGCAGCTCGCCCGAGGGGGCCTAAAGGTGTAGTTTGTGGCAGATGGTTTCGGGCGAGGCCGCACAAGAATGAGAGCTGCGTTTCCAATCTCCCTGCTCGCGCTGGTGCTCGGCGCCGGCTCGACTGCTCACGCGCAAGAGGCTGCTTCCGAACCCACACCCGCGCAGGTCCGCGTGGCGGCTGAGGCGTTCGATCACGGTCGTGAAGCCTACAAGGCGGAAGACTACGTCGAAGCGGCCGAGCAATTCGAGAAAGCGGACAGCAACGCGCCCAGCCCGGCGGCACTCGAGCTAGCGATCCGCGCGCGCGACAAGGCAGGGGAGTTGGACCGGGCGGCCACGCTTCTGGCGTTGGCGCTGAAACGTCACCCCGATGATGAGAATTTGCTCAAGATTTCGGCGGATGTGCTCAAGCGCGCCGGCGCGACGCTGTTCGAGCTCACCGCCAATTGCGACGTAGCGTGTGATCTTACGGTAGGCGGAAAGATCATCCACGGCGCTCCCGACACCCAGCGAGTGATCTACGTCCAACCCGGGCCGCTGACGGTGCGCGCCGGGTGGGCCGACAACCGAAGCGATTCCAAACAGGTGCAGGCCGAGGCGGGCGGCAAAGGCGAAGTCACGTTTGCCGCGCCCAGCTCGCCCGCCGCCAAAAACATGGCCGAAGAGCCCAGCGAGCCCATCGCCACAACCCCCGCCGCGCCTCCGGCGGACGAAGGCGTGAACAACAAGTCCTCCGGTTGGTCCCCGACGGCGTTCTACGTCGGCGCTGGGCTAACGGCGGTGCTGGGCGGAATCACGGTGTGGAGTGGCATCGATACCGTCAACAACCCCGGCGCCGATCGCGTGAAGAAAGAGTGCGGAGGACAGGGTGAATCGTGCGCCCTCTACCAAGAAGGGCTCAGCAAGCAACGGCGGACCAACGTGCTGATCGGCGTTACCGCCGGCGTCGGCGTCGGCACCTTGCTCGTCGGTTTGCTGGCGACTGATTGGAGCTCCGGCAACAAGCCGGCCGAAGACAAGGCGGCACTCCGTTCGCGTCCCCACGTCGCGGTCGCGCCCTGGGCTTCGCTGGACGGCGGCGGCCTGCAGGCCATCGGAAGGTTCTAAGGGCGACGTGGCCGCCAAGCTGTTCGATCCCGGCGTGGGCCGCCAGCGCGTCGATCGCTACGAGCTGATGGGCGAAATTGCGTCCGGCGGCATGGCGACCGTGTACTTGGCGCGCCTCACCGGCATGGGCGGCTTCCAGCGCTTCGTCGCGATGAAGCGGCTGCATCCCCATCTGGCCAGCGAGAAAGAGTTCGTCGAGATGTTCCTCGACGAAGCGCGCATCGCGGCGCGTATCCATCACCCCAACGTCGTACCCATCCTCGAGGTGGGTGCCAGCAGCGTCGGCTACTACCTGGTGATGGAGTACATCGAGGGCGATACGCTGGCGCGCCTGCTCGCTCGCGCCGCGAGCACCGGCAAGAAGCTACCGGTGTCGATCGCCTTGCGCATCGCCATCGACATGTTGTCGGGCTTGCACGCCGCCCACGAGCTGCACGACGATCAGAACCAGCCGGTGCACCTGGTGCATCGCGATGTTTCTCCGCAGAACGTGCTGGTCGGTCAGGATGGCATCGCGCGCATCACCGATTTTGGCGTCGCGCGCGCCGCCAGCCGCCTGACCGCGACGCGCGTAGGTCAGCTCAAGGGCAAAATCGCCTACATGGCGCCCGAGCAAGCCGCGGGCGCCGAAGATCTCGATCGGCGTGCGGACGTGTTCTCCTCTGGCATCGTGGTTTGGGAGGCGCTGGCTCAAAAGCGCTTGTTCAAGGCCGAGAACGAAGCGGCCACGCTTTCGCGCGTGATCGCCGAGCCGGTACCGCTCTTGTTCCAGGTCGCGCCGCAGGTCAGCAAAGAAGTCAGCGGCGTCGTGATGCGCGCGCTCGACCGCGACGCCAACAAGCGCTTCCCCAGCTGCGCGGCGTTCGCCGACGCTCTGGAAGCCGCCGCCGCGTTGAAAGACAAGGTGGCGACCCCGCGCGAGCTGGCCGCCTACGTCCAAGAAGTGATGGGGCAAGAGATCGCGCAGCAGCGCGACAACGTGCGCACCTGGCTTGCCCACAGCGAGCCAACCGGCGCGGCGGCGGGGGAGCTGCCGTCCGGCGTCATCCCGTCTTCCAGCGTATCGGCGGCTGCCATCTCCATTCCCGGCTTCGTCGAAGCTTCGCGCAGCGGACTTTCGGGCTCGCTCTCGACCGCTCAGCCCCCCCCGCGCTCGCGCGTGCCGCTGGTGCTCGGTGGGTTGTTGTTGATCGCCTTGCTGGGCGCGGGCGGCTTCATGCTCACTCGCTCGGCGCGTTCGGGTGTCGAGGCGACGGCCACCCCGAGCGGCGAGCAGAAACCGACCCCGGCCGCCGCCCCCCCGTCGGCTGCCGTCGAACCACCGGCGCCGGCGCCGGCCGCAACCTCCGCGGTGGCGTTGCCGCCTCCGACACCCGCCAGCGCTCTGGGCGTGGTGCCCGAAGTCCGGGCGGTGGGCCGCGGCTCGCTGCCGCCTGCTCCGCGCCCTCGCAAGAAAAAGTCCTCGGATGACGTGGACTTGAGAAACCCTTACCGCTGAGCCCGGCGCGCCGGGCCGACCCGGCGTTGACAGAGCGCGGGACGACTGCTAGTTGTCCGCCGCCTTCACCCGGCCCGGCCCTAAAGTAGTGCCGTATTTTCGCGGGGTTAGGTGGCGGCGCGGCCCGAGCGCATCACTCGAAAGAGTACGGTCCCCTTGGCGGTCAAGAGAGTCTGCATCTTCACCGGAAATGCTAATCCGGAGCTCGCGACCGAGATCGCCAAGGTTCTCGACACGCCGCTCGGAGAAGCACGCGTCTCGCGCTTCAGCGACGCCGAGACGTTCTGCGAAATCCGCGAGAACGTGCGTGGCCTAGACGTCTACATCGTGCAGCCCACGTCGTCGCCCGTGAACGACAACCTGATGGAGCTGCTGATCATGTGCGACGCGCTCCGGCGCGCCTCAGCGGCCAGCATCACCGCCGTCATTCCTTACTACGGCTACGCCCGTCAGGACCGCAAGGTGGCGCCCCGCACTCCCATCACCAGCAAGCTCGTGGCCGACTTGCTGGTCGCCTCCGGCGTTTCGCGCGTGGTGTGCGTGGACCTCCACGCCGGCCAAATTCAAGGGTTTTTCAACATTCCGTTCGACCACCTGTACGCCTTGCCGGTGTTCCTGTCGGACTATCTCGAGCACACGTTCGATCACAACACCGTGTTCGTTTCGCCGGACGCCGGCGGCGTGGAGCGGACGCGCGCGTACTCGAAGCGTTTGGGCGCGTCGCTAGCCATCATCGACAAGCGTCGCGAGCGCGCCAACGTCAGCGAGGTCATGCATTTGATCGGCGACGTGAAGGACAAAGACTGCATCATCGTCGACGACTTGATCGACACCGCCGGCACCCTGTGCAACGCCGCGCGCGCGGTGATGAACGGCGGCGCGCGCCGGGTCTTCGCCTGCGCCACGCACGGCGTCCTCAGCGGCCCGGCCGTGCAACGCATCGAAGAATCTCCGCTCGAGCAGGTGGTCGTCACCAACTCGATTGCGCCGTCGCCCGAGACGCGCGCCTGCAAGAAGATTCGCTACATCTCGATTGCGCGCCTGCTGGGTGAGGCGATTCGACGCATCCACAACAGTGATTCGGTGAGCTCGCTCTTCGTTTGAGCGAGCTCTTTGCGGTGGTTGGGCGGTTTCCCCGCTGACCCACCAAAGGTAGAAAAAGAAGATGGACACGATCAAAGTAACCGCAAGTCGTCGCAGCGAAAATGGCAAAGGCGCCGCCAACCGTCTGCGCAGCACCGGCAAGATTCCCGCCGTCGCCTACGGTAAGCAGCTGCCCGCACAGGCGTTGGCTGTTTCTCCGGACGCGCTCAAGGCGGTGTTCGCCAGCGCTTACGGTAACAACAACGTCATCGAGCTCGACGTCGAAGGCAAAGACAAGCTGACCGTCCTGCTCCGCGACTACCAGTACCACCCCGTGTCGCGCCAGCTGCTGCACGCCGACTTCGTGCAGATCCACCTGGATCAGCCGGTCGACGTCGAAGTCCCGCTCGAGCTCACCGGCAAGGCTGCCGGCGTGGTCAAGGGCGGCATCCTGCGCCAGGTGTTCCGTCGCCTGCCGATCCGCGCCTTGCCCGGCAACATCCCGGTCAAGATCGTGCACGACGTCACGTCGCTCGATCTCGACGGCCACGTCGCCCCCAAGGATTTGAGCTTGCCCGAGGGCGTCTCGGTGCGCTTGCCGGCCGAGCAGACCGTCGCCGCCATCGTGCACGAGATCGTGCGTGAGGAAGAGGCAGCGGCTCCGGGTGCAGCGGCAGCGGGCGCGGCTCCGGCCGCGGGTGCAGCTCCGGCCGCGGGTGCGGCTCCAGCGGCCAAGGCCGCCGACGCCAAGAAGCCCGAAAAGAAGTAGTAGGTGTCCCTTGCTGTCATCTCGGCTGGTAACCGCGCCCGCTGATCCTGGCTTCGGGCTTCGTTTTCGCTGCGGTCCGGTGCTCACGTACTCAAGTACGCTCCGCTCCGGTCCTCGCGAAAGCCTCGCCAGAAACCAGGCTTAGCGGGCGGGCAGCTGATGATGAAATCGAGGATGAGCCCGAGGGACGGTGAGCCATGTTGCTGATTGCGGGCCTCGGTAACCCGGGGCCTCGTTATCAAGCGACGCGGCACAACCTCGGTTTTCGCGTGATTGACGAGCTGGCGCGCCAATGTGGCGTGCCGGCTTCGGCCTTCAAGGAGCGCTTTCACGGCGAGGTCGCCAGCGCGCGTCTGCGCACGCCAAGCGGCGAAGAAGAGCTGCTGCTGCTGCGCCCCCAGACGTTCATGAACGAGTCCGGGCGCAGCGTTCAGGCGGCCTGCACCTTCTACAAGATCAAGCCGGCGGAGCTGCTCGTCGCCCACGACGAGCTGGACCTGCCGTTCGCCGAGGTGCGGCTGAAGCAGGGCGGGGGAGACGGCGGCAACCGCGGGATCCGCTCGGTCACGGCCGCGCTCGGACCCGATTACGTCAGAATCAGGCTCGGAATCGGCCGGCCACCCCCCGACTTTCGGGGTGACGTCGCAGATTTCGTGCTACAAGCCTTCCCCTCCGCGGAGCTAGCTACCGTCGACCAGATGGTAACGCGCGCTACGGAGGCGGTCTCGCTAGTGACGAGCCTCGGGCTCGAGAAGGCGATGAACCGTATCAATCAGCGGCCCGTGCGCTGATTGAGATCCTGACCGACGAAAGCCGGTCAGCTCCTTGCTCCCCGGCATGTCGCCAGGGGGCCCTCGGTCCAAAAGGAGACCACAATCGAATGGCTACGACGCAAGCAGCGGGCCTACATGCCCGCGAATACGAAACCATCTACGTCCTGCGCCCCGACGTCGCTCGTGAGAGCCAGGAAAAGATCGCCCAGCGCATGGGTGAGGCCGTCACCCGCGAGGGTGGCAAAATGACGACCATCGAAAACTGGGGTCGTCGCCAGCTGGCCTACGAAGTGAAGAAGGCCAAGCGCGGCGTGTACGTGTACGTCAAGTACGTCGGCGGCGGCGCGGCCGTGGCCGAGGTCGAGCGCAACCTGCGCATGCTCGACGACGTGCTGAAGTACCAGACGGTTCAGGTCCAGGCCGACGTCGACGCCAACAGCGTCACCGTCGACGCCGAAGCCCTGAAGTTCGAGGCCGTCGACCTGCCCGGTGAGGACGAGGTCGAGGAGACGATCGAGCGCAAGCTCGGCTTCGAAGGCGGGCCCGAGCGTCACTCGCGTGACGACATGCCGGCCGACGACGAAGATTTCGAGAACCCCCTGGCCGACAACTCGGAGGATGCACAATGAGAGAGCAAACTCGCGATCGTGGTGACCGCGACATGCGCGGTGACAACGAGGGCTTGGCCAACGGTGGGCGCCGTCCGCGCCGCCGCGGCTGCACTTACTGCTCCGATGACGCGGTGCCGGTGGACTACAAGGATCCGCAGGGCCTGCGCTACTTCGTGACCGAGCGCGGCAAGATCGTGCCGCGTCGCATCTCCGGGCTCTGCGCCAAACACCAGCGCAGCGTTCAGCTGGCCGTCAAGCGCGCGCGCAACATCGCGCTCTTGCCCTTCACCTCCAACGACTGAGGCGAGGTTTTCATGGCGACTCAGATCAAGGTTTTGTTGAAGAACGACGTGCCCAGCTTGGGCACCGGTGGTGAGGTCGTGCGTGTGCGCCCCGGCTTTGCACGCAACTTCTTGCTGCCGCGCGGCCTGGCCGTGCCGGCGACGGCGGGCAACCTGGCTCGCGTCGAGGACCTGAAGCGTCAGGTCGCGTCGCAGGCCAAGCAGGAGCTCGAGCAAGCGAACGCGGCGGCGGCGAAGATCGCCGGCGCGAGCGTGAGCATTGCGCGCGCGGTCGGTGAAGAAGGCAAGATGTACGGGTCGGTGACGACCAAGGACATCGAAGATGCCTTCGGCGCCGCCGGCGTGAAGATCGATCGCAAGAAGATCGTGCTGCCCGAAGCGCTCAAGACGCTCGGCACGTTCGAGGTTCCGATCAAGCTCCACAGCAGCGTGACGGCCACATTGAAAGTAAACGTCGTCAAGAAGTGAAAAGGCGGGGCTTGCCCCCGCCGCGACGAAGACAGCGAACGTCGTCAAGAAGTGAAAAGGCGGGGCTTGCCCCCGCCGTGACGAAGACAGCGAACGTCGTGTGCGTCGCTCCGCGACGTGAGGCGCGCGTTGACAAAGTGCGGGCGCTCGTGAGAGTGTCCGCCGAGCTCGAAACCCCGGATGCCGAGAGGCCTCCGGGGTTTCGCGCATTTGGCGGCCTGTGCACAACCCGTGCACGAGGTCTGGAGGACTACGTGGACAACCTGCACGCGAATCGGGACACGAAAATCCTACGAGCTTTCCGCCTGTTAAGCGCGGGCATTGCGGGGGCCTGCGCATCTGGTCAGTATGTGGATATGTCTGGTTGGAGCGTCGAAGCATGATGGGCGCCGCTGAGCAGATTCGCGCCGTTCCAGAGCAGGGAGGCGGCCGCGTTCCGCCGAGCGATCTAGACGCCGAGGCCGCGGTGTTGAGCGCGATCTTGCTCGACCCCGACTCGTTCGATCGCGTCCAAGAAATTCTGCAGCCGGCTCACTTCTATGCCGACGCCAACCGTCGCATCTACGAAGCCGTCGTCGACCTGAACAGCAACGGCAGGCCCGTCGACATCGTCTCGGTCGCCGGTTACCTGCGCGACAAGGGCCGCCTGCAACAGATCGGCGGCTCGCCGTACCTGGCGCAGCTCTCCGACGCCACGCCCGCCGTCGCCCACGTCGAGGCCCACGCCAAGGTCATCCGTGAAAAGTGGCGCGTCCGGCAGCTGATCGGCACGTGCCAGCGCTTCGCCGCCGAAGGCTACGGCGACTACGGCGAGGTGCAGGGTTTCATCGACTTGGCCGAGCAAGCGGTGTTCGACATCGCGCGCATCCCGGAAAACTCGACGATTGTGCCGCTGAAAGACGCCGTGAAGGGCGCCTTCAAACTCTTGGCCGAAGCCGCTCAGAAGGGCGGCGGCATCAGCGGCTACGAGACCGGCTTCACGATGTTCGACAAGCAGATCTCGGGCTTGCACCCCGGCGACCTGTACATCATCGCCGCTCGCCCCGGCATGGGTAAGACGTCGTTCGTGCTGAACTTGGCCGTCAACGTCGCTCGCCCGAAGCAGGTGGAGGTCACGGGCGAAAACGAGCCGTACCTGGAAGCGCCCGTCGAAGAGCCAGGGTACGGCGTCTTGTTCTGCTCCTTGGAAATGCCGCGCGAGCAGCTGGCGGCACGTATGTTGTCGTCCGAAGCGCGCGTCGACATGCAAAAGATCCGCAGCGGTCGCATGCAGCGCGAAGACTGGAACATGATGACCGACGCGGCGGCGCGGATGGGGCGCCTGCCGCTGTGGCTCGACGACACCCCCGCGCTCACGCTGCTCGATCTACGCGCAAAAATCCGGCGTTTGCAGGCTGAAATTACCCGCGGCGCCGACAACGGCATGCCGGCAAAAAAGCTCGGGCTGGTGGTGATCGACTACTTGCAGCTGATGCAAGGCCGTCGCGACGCGGGCAGCCGCGAGCAAGAGATCAGCGAGCTGTCGCGCGGTCTCAAGGCCATGGCCAAAGAGATGGGCGTGCCCGTGATCGCGCTGTCGCAGCTGAACCGCGCGGTGGAAACGCGCGCCACCAAAGACAAGCGCCCGCAGCTATCCGATCTGCGCGAGTCGGGCGCCATCGAGCAGGACGCCGACGCCATCATCTTCATCTACCGCGACGAATACTATTTTCGCGATAGCCCCGACAAAGGCGTGGCCGAGCTGATCGTCGCCAAGCAACGTAACGGCCCGACCGGCAAGGTGATGGTCAAGTTCACCGGCGAATACACGCGCTTCGACAACCTGGCCGCCGACGAATACAACTTCGACGATCTCGACGACTTCAACCCAGGCGGCGGCGCGTAGCGCCGGGCCAGCTACGCCACGAGAGCGTGCAGGCCGACGTAGAGTTGCTGCAGCGCGAGCGCGCTGAGCGTGAGCTTGACGATCAAGCGAAAGGCCTTTTCGGGCAGGTGATCGAGGAGACGCGTGCCGATGGCAGACCCGGCGACCGCGCACACCGATAGACCGAGGCAGGGCAAGAGGTAGCCGCCGAGGTTGAAGCCGCGCAGGCCGAACAACAGCACCTTGCTGCCGTGCTGAAAGATCTGGCAAGCGGCCAGGGTGGCGATGGTGCCCTGGGCGCCCAGCTCGAGCGCGAGCACGAAGGGGCCGAGCAACGGACCGGTTGCGCCCACCAGCGTGGAGAAGAAACCCACGAGCGCGCCCCCCACCGGGAGCGCCCGCTCGGCCGTGGCGCCCCTGCCGATCGAAAAAAAGGACTTGAGCCAGGTGGATGCGAGCACGAACGAGCCGATGGCGATGCGGCTGCCGCTGGGCGGTACGTAGGCCAAAAGCCAAATGCCCAGCGCGCCCCCGGGCAACAGCGGCCAGGCAAAGCGCCAAACCGCGCGCCAGTTGACGTGCCGGCGCAGAAAAAATGCGCGCGAGCCGTTCGATACCAGCTGGATGATGCCGTGCACCGGAATGGCGACGCCGGGCTCCAGCTTCAGCAGCATCACCGCCAAGAGCAGCATGCCGCCGGCCATGCCCATCACTCCCGAAACCACCGACGTCAGCACCGCAACGCCCCCGAGCTCGAGCCAGTAGGGGAGATCCGGAGCGGTCACGCTACGTATATAGAGCGCTGGACCTAGATGAACAGCTTCTCGGACAGCTCTTGCATCAGCTCGGTCAAGCCGTGGTGGGTGGCCGCGCTCACTAGCCGTAGCTCCACGCCCAGCTTCTTGAACTCTTCGGCCAGCGCCGGGTACGCCTCGACCACGTCGGGCAGATCAGCCTTGGTCAGCGCCACCACCTCGGGGCGGCCCGCGAGATCGGGATTGAAGTTGAGCAGCTCACGGCGGATGACGTGATAGTCTTCGATCGGGTTTCGGCCCGGCTCGTCCGCCAATGCCAGCAGGTGCAACAGCACGCGCGTGCGCTCGAGGTGGCGCAAAAAGCGGATGCCCAAGCCCGCGCCTTCACTGGCCCCGGGAATCAAGCCCGGAATATCGGCGATGACGAAGCTGCGCCCCAAACCCGAGCGCGAATCGCCGATGGTGACCACGCCCAGGTGCGGCACGAGCGTGGTGAAAGGGTAGTCGGCGACCTTGGGCCGCGCGCGAGAGACAGCGCTGATCAGCGTGCTCTTGCCCACGTTGGGGAAGCCGAGCAGGCCCACGTCGGCCATCACGCGCAGCTCGAGCCGCAGCTCTCGGACCTGCCCCGGTTCGCCCTTTTCGTACTTGCGGGGCGCGCGGTCGGTCGGCGTCGCAAAGTGCTTGTTGCCCCGGCCGCCGCGGCCGCCGGTGGCGACCACGAAGCGCTCGCCGTTGCGCACGAGCTCACACAGCTTTTCGCGCGTGGTGGCGTCGTACACCACCGTGCCCACCGGCACCCGCAGCTCGCTGTCTTCGGCACCGCGGCCGTAGCAGTCCTTGCCCTGTCCGGGGCCGCCATGGGCCGCGCGCACCGCCGAGACGTGCGTCAGCTCGTACAGGGTGTTGACGCCCGTGTCGGCGATCAGCACCACGTCACCGCCGCGCCCACCGTCGCCGCCAGCGGGGCCGCCGAACGGCACGAACTTCTCGCGCCTGAACGCGGCGCAACCGTTGCCGCCGGTGCCGGCGTGAACGGTGAGGGTGCACTCGTCGATGAACTTCACGGGGGGGCGTGTTCTAGTGGCGAATCGTCATTCGAGCAAATGGGGTTAGGAGTGAGGGGTTGGGGGTTAGGGCGCGGGGGCGATGAGGGGCCAAATCAGGGCCCAGACGAGCACTTCGTACGCGGGCAGGCCGGAGGGCGCTCATGGCCGTAAGCGAGCGCCGCGTAGCCGCCCGCGTTCCCCGACCCCCTGGGCTCGACTAACCCCTAACCCCTCATTCCTAACCCCTCATTCCTAACCCCTGACGCTCCGGGCCCTCAGCGCGGCGGCTTGAGCGGCAGCTTGGCGACGCGATTGGCGGCCTGGGTCTGAGGCGCCTGATCGATGGCGTCGATGGCGCGGCCCAAGGCTTCGAGCTTGAGCGCTTTGGCGGCGGCGGGTTGGAACAGCGTGGGGATGCGCACCAGCTTCTGCGCGAGACCCTTGCCGAGCCCGAGCTCGCGCTCCGCGAACGTTTCGATGTTCGAGTAGCCCTTGGCTTCGTGCAGCTTGCGCGCTTCGATGCCCGCCAGGATTTCTCCGAGCTCGAAGAAGCCTTCGTTGAGGTTCTTCTGCAGGCTGCGCAGCTTTTGCAGCAACGTGTGGAGCTCGCCAATGGAGGCTTTGATGCGGTCGGCTTCTTGAGGCGTGCGGAGGGTGGCGCGCGCGCTGCCCGGCTTCGGGGGCTCGCGATTGCGACGGACGGCCTCGGCCGCTTGGCGCTCGGCATGGCGCAACGCCCAGGGGGCCGCGCCACGCAGGCCGAACTTGCGCGGCACCTTCGGGGGCGGCGGAATCACCGACTTGCGACCCCCGGGAGCGACCGATTTGCGAGCCCCCGGCGCGACCGATTTGCGCGCAGCCGGCGCCACTGATTTACGGGAAGTGGGCGGCGGGGCGACCGACTTGCGCCCGGCAGGGGGGGCCACCGATTTGCGCGAGGGCGGCGGCGGGGCCACCGACTTGCGGGAGATGCTGGCTTTTGCCGATGATTTGGCGTTGTTCTTGGGCATGGGCCACGGCCTCTGACCCGCCATCCTGGGCGGATCGGTTCCTCACCCCCGAAGCGTATTATACCTGCGGCAGTTTTCCGAATTTCGATGAGCTCCCCCTACAACACGGAACGCCCGAGTGACCCCGCGGCCAGCTCTGCCATCGAGCAGCGCATCGCGGTGGTGGTCAACGGCAACGCCAAGAACGCCACCGCCGACGTGATCTCCACGCTCGACCAGATTTTGAACGGTGGCGATCTGTTCGTCTCCCGCAAGCTTTCCGACGCTCGGCACATCGCCAAGACGCTGGTGGCACGCGGTTACGGCACCGTTCTCACCGGTGGGGGTGACGGCACCTTCACGGTGATGGTTACGGAAGTCGTTCACGAAGCTCGCCGCGCGGGCCGACCCTTGCCGCGCTTCGGCCTGCTCAAGCTCGGCACCGGCAACGCACTGGCCTGGGTGGTGGGCGCGCAAGGGGCCGATAAGCACGAGCTGCAAGCCGATATCGGGCGGCTGATCGAGGACGCGGGCAGCCGGTCGATGCGGCTGATCGAGGTCGAAGGTTTCATCGCTCCGTTTTGCGGCTTGGGCGCGGACGCGCTGGTGTTGGCCGACTACGGCAAAGTGAAGACGGCGCTGGGCAAGACGCCGCTCAAGCGCGTCGCCCCCGGGCCGCTCAGCTACATCTTGGCCACCACCACCCGCAGTATTCCGCGCTTCGTGGCGGCGAAGATGCCGTATTGCCGCGTGCGCAACGATGGTGCGGAGGCCTATCGTCTTGGCTCGAAGGGCACGGTGATTGGCCCGCCCATCGCCACCGGTCAAACCTTGTACGAGGGGCCGATGCGCATCTGTGGGCTGTCGACCATTCCGTATTACGGCTACGGCTTTCGCATGTTTCCGTACGCTGAAGAGCGGCCGGATCGCATGAACCTGCGCATTGCCACGATTGGGCCGGCCAGCTTCATCCGTCACTTCGGCGAGATTTGGCGCGGCGACTACGACAATCCGGAAGAAGTCTTCGACTATCTGGTCGACGCCGTCACGGTCGAGGTCGATCCTGATACCGACTTTCAGATCGCCGGAGATCCGCGCGGCAAGCGCCGCACCATCTCGGCATTTTTATCGCCGACGCCGATCAAGCTGGTGGATTTTTACGCGCCGCCAAATGTTGAATGAGCTTGGGTTTTGTTCTCCTCCGCGCTTTGCTGGGTGCGCCCCGCGATTTTCGCAACCGGTGGCGAAGCGGGAGCTCGGCCTCGCCGAGTTTGGTTCACTACGGTCTTCTTTGGGTGATCGTGATCTGCTCGCGCCAAGGTCGGGTGACCCCGTTCTGGCTCGCGCTTTGCGCGAGCTCGCGTTGTAACGGCGTCGAGCGCGGATGACGGCTTTGAGCGGGCAAACGGCTGCGCGAGCTCGCGTTGTAACGGCGTCGAGCGCGGATGACGGCTTTGGGCGGGCAAACGGCTTGCGCGAGCTCGCGTTGTAACGGCGTCGAGCGCGATGACGGCTTTGAGCGGGCAAACGGCTGCGCGAGCTTGCTTTGTACTGGCCTTGGGCGAGCGTGACCGAGGTGGGAGCGGAGAACGGCTTTCAGCGAAACGACGGACTTGGGCGAAACGACGGACTTGAGCGAGTGAGCGAGAGGGGGCAGACTGGGGGCTTGCGGGCGACGCGGTTTGGCTTTTGTTTGTTCCTTGCGGCGGTGCCGGCGGGCGCGGACGTGCCGGACATGAAGGCGGAGCTGGTTTGTCGGGCGGAGGCGGCGCCGGGCAGGGTGCTGTGCGAGCTGAAATACCTGGCCCAGCCGGGAGCGCGGCTGGTTTGGGCCGACGCGCTGGTGACGTCCGCGCCGGAGTTCGTGCGG
>Ga0207667_10005678_pt1 | contig 15208 bp, 13 predicted proteins | sample KBSCornC52_FD_184301 | JGI IMG/M metagenome (GOLD analysis project Ga0207667, IMG submission 184301) | Corn rhizosphere microbial communities from Kellogg Biological Station, Michigan, USA - KBS Corn C5-2 (SPAdes) (version 2) | ecosystem: Host-associated > Plants > Roots > Rhizosphere > Soil ... | reverse complement strand
GGCTCGGCATAGCCGCTTGGCGAAATCGAGCCGCGCGACGCCAATCGAGCGGCATGTGGTGCGCCTACATCCTCCGCAGCATGTCGCATCCCGATCAGGAAGACGTCCGCACCATCGGCAATCGCGCCAGCGACTGAGACTCACGACGCGGGCCAATCGCCCGTCCATCCAGGCATGTGCCTTGGGAGCTCCGCTGCCATTTCGCGTTCCCCGACGGGAGGATCGCCTTGCGCTTTGAGACCTATCGCAAGCCTCACTCCGGCGGCGCATTCACCAAGAAGCATTTCGAGCCCGAATGAAAATGAAAACGGCCCCGGCGCTGAGCGCTCGGGGCCGCGTTTTGCGAAGCTGCAGGACGCTTAGTTGATGGCGTCCTTGAGGCCCTTGCCGGGCTTGAACTTGGCCTGCATCGAGGCCGGGATCTTGATCTCGGCGCCGGTGGCCGGGTTGCGGCCGATCGAAGCCTTGCGCTTGGAAACAGAGAAAGTGCCGAAACCCACGAGACGAACCTCATCGCCCTTCTTCAGCGACTTGGTGATCGCGTTGAAAACGGCGTCGACGGCCTCCCCCGCCTGAGCCTTGGTGATGCCCGCGCCGTCGGCGACGACACCGATCAGATCGTTCTTGTTCATAGCGTTTCCTCACGAGTGAAAAAGCCCGCCCTCAAGGCAAGCGGAAAAAACTGCGGCATCCATTTGGCGAGTCCCGCAAACGCAAGGATTCCCGGGGGTTTCGCCGGTTCGGATCGCGCGCCTGTAATGGGACGGCAAAATTGGACGGTCAATGGCAAAAACCTGGGATTTGTCGCGCAAAGCCCGGCAATCCGGGGTTTTCCACCAGCTTCGATGCCGTTTTCCACGCTTCGGAATACCTCGCGTCGCCAAATCGCCCTCGCCGGCCTCTCGCGTTCGGGCTGATTCCCCTGAGAATCGGGCGATTCAGGCGGCCACGGGGACCGGCGGCGAAACCGGAACAACAGCGGGATCGCCGGCAGGTCGGGCGCCGCGGCGACCGGCCAGATGGCCCCGATGAAGGACGGCCCGGCCCAAAGAAGATCGTCGTTCCAATCGGCGACCCGAGAATCGAAGTGAGGCTTTGAGCGCTGGCGACGAGGCCCTGCAGCTCGCCCTGCCGGTCCTCGCCGACCGGCCCCGACATCAGCGACTGGAGCGCCGGCAGTGCGATCCCGCCAATCGCCGGGAGCGGCGACAGCGCGAACGCCATCCAGCCCTCGGGTAGCCAAGCCGCCGGCCCCGATGATCAGAAGCTGAGCGTCGCGCCGCCCGCGGCAATCAGCTTGTGCATGCCGGCGGCACCGGCGATCACCACGCCCTCGAGCAGGTCGGCCTGCTCGTAACCGCGGGTCTTGACGCACGGCGGACAGGCCCAGACCGTGCCGCCGCGCGTCATGATCTCGGCCAGCAGGTCCTTGACGGAATCGAGCGGCGGCACGTGGGTCAGCTCGACGCCACGCTTGCGCACGAGGTCGACGCCCGAGCTGGTGAGGAACAGCGAGACGCGCAGGCCGGCGTTGATGCCGCCCCGGGCGATCGTCAGGGCGACCGACGACATTTCATGCTCGATACCGTGCGTGATGACGACGGTGAGGTCGCGGGATTCGGTCATGTCCATCTCTCATGTGATGATCGATGCGGCAATCGTAGGCGCGGATGGCCGGGTGGCTAAGGCGATAGCCTCCGGATTTCTTGCCTGAGCGTCCAGGCCGGACTACCCTCGCCCGATGGATGTGCTGTCGGACGTCCTCAGTGCGGTCCGTCTCTCGGGGTCGGTGTTGTTCACCGCCGAGTTCAGTGCGCCGTTCGGCGTTGCCGCACCCCCGAGCGAACAGTTCGCCCAGATGCTGGTGCCGGGCGCCCGCCGGCTCATCATGTTTCACCTCATTACCGAGGGCCGTTGCATGGCGCGGGCCGGCAACGGCGAGATGCTGGAGGCCGAAGCCGGCGACATGCTGCTCATGCCCTATGGCGATGCCTTCGCGCTGGCCGATGGCGAGGACAGCGCTCCCTGCTCCATGTTCGAGGTGATGCCGCCTTTGCCATGGGCCGGTCCGCCCAGCATCGTCTATGGCGGCGGTGGCGCCTCGATGCGGCTGCTCTGCGGCTTCCTTCACACCGACGAGTTGCTGCTGCAACCGCTGCTCGCCGACCTGCCCCGCCTCATCGTCATTCGCGGCAGCGAGACCATGCCGCGGCTGCAGGCGCTGAAGAGTTATATTCTAGAAGAGATGTCCAGCCCGCGTGCCGGCGGCGCCTCGATGGTGCAGCGGCTGGTGGAACTGCTCTTCGTCGAGAGCCTGCGCCATGCTCTGCTGCAGCGCTTCGATGGCCCCGCGCCGCCGCTCGCGGCCATCGGCGACCCGATCGTCAACCGGGCGCTGGTGGCGCTGCACGACAGCCCCTCTTTCGACTGGACTGTCGAGGGCCTGGCACGCGCAACGGCCACGTCGCGCTCGCTGCTGGCAGAACGGTTCACCCGGATGGTCGGCTGCCCGCCGATGGAGTACCTGACGCGCTGGCGCATGCAGATGGCAGCACGCCGCATGCTCGACCGGCCGGATCCGCTGACGGTCATCGCCGAGTCCGTCGGCTACACCTCCGACAACGGCTTCAACCGCACGTTCCGGCGCTACTTCGGCGAGCCCCCGGCGCGCTGGCGCAAGCGTCGCAAATCCCCGCCCCCCGTACCGGCCGCAACGCAAAACTAAAGGCGGCGCCTCGAGGGCGCCGCCTTTGAATGTTCTTGCGGATGTCCGGGTCAGTGCGCGGTCGTGCCAGCCTCTTCGCCGTCAAGCGTCAGGTCCGGAACGACCGGCGTCTTGGCCGTCTCTTCCTCGTACTTCCACTCGATCGGCTCGGGCTGCTTGACGAGGGCATGCGACAGCACCTCCTCCATGCGGCTGACCGGCACGATCTCGAGACCCTTGGTGACGATCTCCGGGATCTCCTTGAGGTCGCGGACATTGTCGATCGGGATCAGCACCTTCTTGATGCCGAAGCGGAGCGCCGCGAGCAGCTTCTCCTTGAGCCCGCCGATCGGCAGCACGCGGCCACGCAGCGTGATCTCACCGGTCATCGCCACGTCGTGCCGCACCGGAATGCCGGTCATCACCGAGACGATGGCCGTGGCCATGGCGATACCCGCGGACGGGCCGTCCTTGGGGGTCGCCCCCTCCGGCACATGCACGTGGATGTCACGGGTGTCGAACAGCGTCGGCTTGATGCCGAAATCGACCGCGCGCGAGCGGACGTAACCGTTGGCCGCCGAGATCGACTCCTTCATCACGTCCTTGAGGTTGCCGGTGACGGTCATCCGCCCCTTGCCGTGAGTCATCACCGCTTCGATGGTCAGCGTCTCGCCGCCGACCGCCGTCCAGGCGAGACCGGTGACGTTGCCGACCTGCGGCTCCGCATCGACCATCTCGTTGCGGTAGTACGGAGAGCCCAGATACTCCTCGAGGAGCTCGGCGGTGATCTCCACCTTCTTGGACTTGGATTGCATGATGGCGCGCACCGACTTGCGCATCAGCTTGCTGATCTCGCGCTTGAGGTTACGCACGCCGGCCTCGCGCGTGTAGTCGCGCACGACCTTCATCAGGATTTCGTCCGAGAGGATGAATTCCCTGGCCTCGAGCCCGTTCTCCTTGAGCGTTTCGGGGATCAAATGCCGCCGGGCGATCTCGAACTTCTCCTCTTCGGTGTAGCCGGAGAGCCGGATGATCTCCATGCGGTCCATCAGCGGGCCGGGGATGTTGAGCGTGTTCGAGGTGGTGACGAACATCACGTCGCTCAGATCGTAGTCGACCTCGAGATAGTGGTCGTTGAACGTGTTGTTCTGCTCCGGGTCGAGCACTTCGAGCAGCGCCGAGGACGGATCGCCGCGGAAGTCCATGCCCATCTTGTCGATCTCGTCGAGCAGGAAGAGCGGGTTGGACTTGCCGGCCTTGCGCAGCGACTGGATCACCTTGCCCGGCATCGAGCCGATATAGGTGCGCCGGTGGCCGCGGATCTCGGCCTCATCGCGCACGCCGCCCAGCGACATGCGCACGAACTCGCGGCCGGTCGCCTTGGCGATCGACTTGCCGAGCGAGGTCTTGCCGACGCCCGGAGGGCCGACGAGGCACAGGATCGGGCCCTTGAGCTTGCCGGTGCGCGACTGCACCGCGAGATACTCGAGGATGCGTTCCTTGACCTTCTCGAGGCCGTAATGGTCGGCATCGAGCACTTCCTGCGCGTAATTGAGGTCGCGCTTGACCTTGGACTTCTTGCCCCACGGCAGCGACAGCAGCCAGTCGAGGTAGTTGCGCACCACCGTCGCCTCGGCCGACATCGGGCTCATGGTCTTGAGCTTCTTGAGCTCGCCGTCGGCCTTGAGCTTGGCCTCCTTGCTGAGCTTGGTGTTCTTGATGCGCTCTTCGAGCTCGGTGAGCTCGTTGGAGCCCTCTTCGCCGTCGCCCAGCTCGCGCTGGATCGCCTTCATCTGCTCGTTGAGATAGTACTCGCGCTGCGTCTTCTCCATCTGGCGCTTGACGCGCGAGCGGATGCGCTTTTCGACCTGCAGCACGCCGATCTCGCCTTCCATCAGGCCGAGAATCTTCTGCAGCCGCTCGGCGACCGACACGGTCGAGAGCAGGTCTTCCTTCTCGGTGATCTTGATGACGAGGTGGCTGGCGATGGTGTCGGCGAGCTTGCTCGAATTGTCGATCTGGCTGACGGCATTGACCACCTCGGCCGAGATCTTCTTGTTGAGCTTGACGTAGTTCTCGAACTCGGTCTGTGCCGAGCGGGCCAGCGCCTCGATCTCGACGGCATCGCCTTCGGGCTCGAGCAGCGTCGTCGCCTCGGCCTCGAAGTAGTCCTGCGTCTGCAAATAGCGGTCGATGGTCGCGCGGTTGAGGCCTTCGACCAGCACCTTCACGGTGCCGTCGGGAAGCTTCAGCAGCTGCAGCACGGACGCGATCGTGCCGGTGGCAAAAATGTCTTCCGGCTTGGGATCGTCGTCCTGGGCATTCTTCTGGGTGACGACAAGGATGTGCTTGTCGTCGCGCATGACTTCCTCGAGCGCCTTCACGGATTTCTCGCGGCCGACAAAGAGCGGCACGATCATTCCGGGGAAGACGACGATGTCCCTGAGCGGGAGGACCGGGTAAACCCGGTCGCGATCGAATTCGGCGCCGAGGGAGGGGACGTCCGACATGTGTTGTCCTTTCCAGGGCACGTGGGAGGAATGGAGGAGTTACGTGCCCATACAGCAATCAGTTTGGCGCCTTTGCGGCCGCCGCCCTGATTCTGCTGAATAAATAGGGTCTCACGCCCGTGAGACAAGTCAACCTGCCCGTCAGAGGGGGTCGTCGCGACCCCGATGCGGCGATGGGGCTCAGGTCTCGCCCGGCCGCGGGCCGACATAGCGCGCCCGGGGCCGGATGAGGGCGCCAGTCTGGGCCTGTTCGAGCATGTGGGCAAGCCATCCGACTGATCGCGCCAGGGCAAAGATTTCGATCGGGGCGGCAGCCGGCAGGTCGTATGCCGCCGCCAGCGCCGCGAGGGCGAAGTCGATATTCGCCTCCTCGCCGGTAAGTCCTTCCGCTGCCTCGCGAAATCTGGCGTAAGCCTTGGGCATGGCGATGGCTCCCAAAAGCGCCGCTGCGCGGACGTCGCCGTGCGGATAGAGCCGATGGCCGAAACCGGGCACGCCACGCCCCTCCCCGAGCCAATCGCGCAGCGCCTCGGTCACTGCTTCGTCGCCGGAGAGATCGTCGACCAAACCCCGGACGCCGGCCGCCGCTTGCCCATGCAGCGGGCCGGTCAGCGTCGCCAGTGCCGCCAGCGCTCCGGCGGCCAATGGCGCACCGGTGGAGATGGCCACGCGGCCGGCGAAGGTCGAGGCGTTCAGTTCGTGATCGGCCAGCAGCACCAGCGCCCGGCGAAGGTCGTCGGCAGCTCGCGGCCGGCCGAGCCGATGCGCCAGCCGCTCGTGCAGCGCATCCTCGCCCGGTCCGGCCAGTGCTGCAGCGACGTCGGCCAGGACGCCCGCGGCGTCAGCACGGAGCGCGGCGGGGTAGCGGAAGGTGCTTGGCGGATCGGCCGCCGCACGCTCCACCAGGGCGGACATCGCGGCAGTTATGCCCGACGAAGTGACCGGCGCAATGTCAGGCAATCCGGGGAAATCGCCCCACAGAAGCTCTGCGATGTCCTCCAGCGAGGCGGTCTCGGCCAAATCGACGGCATCTTGTCCGCCATACCACAGCCGGCCGCTGGCAACCGTAGAGACCGCCGACGGCAGCACGGGATCGCCCCAACTGATGGCCTCGGCAGCGACGGCGTCGGCGCGGGGCCGCCCGGCAGCACGGCGCACCAACCGATCGACGTCGTCGTGGTGGTAGAGCCTGCGCCGCGGATCGGCGGGGTCGGCCTTGGCGCGAATGCGGCCGCGGCTGACATTCGCATAGAGGGTCTGCGGCTTCACGTTCAGCCGGCGCAGCGCCTCAGTCGCGGACAGCCACATTGACCGAATCCATCAAGATTGACGTCAACATGGACGACCCTATCCTGCCGGTGCAGCAAAGAAAAGGAGCGGGACATGGCGATCGGGCTCGATGATGTGGTGGCGGCGGAAACGGCATTGTCGGACGTGGATGGCCTCGCCGGCCGGCTGATCATCCGCGGCCGGTCGCTGGACGAGCTGGCCGGGCGCGAGACGGCGGACGGCATGCTCGGCCTGCTGCTTGGCGACGCGTTCGATCCAGCCCCCACGGGCACCGAGCTCGGTGCCGCGCGCGCCGAGATCTTCGCGCGGTTCAAGGACAAGCTCGCCGACCTCGCCCAACTGCCGGTCTATGACGGCGTCCGGGCGGCCGTCGCGCAACTGCCCGACGACGATACCGCCGAGACGGCGCTTCTGCTGATCGCGGCGCCGGCGGTGCTGGTTCCAGCCCTGATCAGAACGCAAGCCGGCACGCCCGCCGTCGCGCCGGACGCCGGCGTCGCGCACGCTGCCGACATCCTTCATGTGCTCCTGGGCCGCGCTCCAACCATGCCTGAGGTCAACGGGCTCGACACCTATCTCGTGACCGTCGCCGACCATGGGCTCAACGCCTCGACCTTCGCGGCGCGGGTCGTGGCCTCGACCCAGGCGGGGCTGACCTCGTCAGTGCTGGCCGCTTATGGCGCGCTCAAAGGCCCGTTGCATGGCGGCGCGCCGGGGCCGGTTCTCGACATGATCGATGCGGTCGGCGCCCCCGAACGGGCCGAGCCGGTGCTGCAGGCCATCCTCGATCGCGGCGAGCGGCTGATGGGCTTTGGCCACCGCATCTACCGCGTCCGCGACCCACGGGCCGACGCGCTGAAGGGCGCCCTCGGCCGCTTGCAGCGGACGGAGCGGCTGCACCTGGCGCTGGCGGTCGAGACCGCGGCCCTGAAACTGCTGAGGGCCAAGAAGCCCGACCGGCCGCTCGAGACCAATGTCGAGTTCTTCACGGCTCTGCTGCTCGATGCGCTCGGCTTTCCGCGCGAGGTGTTCACCGCTGTGTTCGCCATGGGCCGGACGATCGGCTGGGTCGCGCATGCCCGCGAACAGGCGTTGTCGGGCCGGCTGATCCGGCCGAAATCGCGCTATGTCGGGCCGATGCCGCGCGAAGCGGCGTGAGCGCGGCTACATCGCCGCGATCTTGAGCTCTTCGTCCGTCATCTCGGCCGGGATATCGGCAAACAGCGGCGTCGACAAATAGCGCTCGCCGGTATCGGGCAGCATGCAGAGGATCACCGAGCCCGCCGGTGCTGACTCGGCGACCTTTACCGCCGCCGCAAACGTGCCGCCCGAAGTGATGCCGACGAAGATGCCCTCCTGCCGGGCGAGCTGCTGGCTGGCCTTGAGGCCGTCCGGCCCAGCCACCGTGACAATCTGGTCGATCAGCTTTTCGGCCACGGCATCGCCAGTGATCTTGGGGATGAAGTCGGGGCTCCAACCCTGGAATGGATGCGGCTTCCAGGCTGCATTCTTTGCCGAAGGCGAGCCGTCGGCATTGCGCGCCTGCGGCTCGTGGGCAGTGAGCATCGGCGCGGTCTCGGGTTCCGCCACGACGATCTTGGTCTCCGGCCGCTTGGCTTTGAGGACGCTTGCGACGCCCTTGAGCGTGCCGCCGGTGCCGAATCCGCTCACCCAGTAGTCGAGCTTTTGCCCCTCGAAATCGCGCAGAATTTCCTGGGCGGTCGTCTTGCTGTGGAATTCGGGATTGGCCTCGTTCTCGAACTGCCGGGTCATGAACCAGCCGTTCTTGGCCGCCAGTTCCTTGGTCCGGTCGACCATCCCCTTGGCGCCGAGCGCCGCCGGGGTCAGCAGCACCTTGGCGCCGAGAAAGCGCATGAGCTTGCGGCGCTCGACCGAAAAGCTCTCGGCCATGGTAACGACGAGCGGATAGCCCTTGGCCGCGCAGACCATGGCCAGGCCAATGCCCGTATTGCCGCTCGTCGCCTCGATGACGGTCTGTCCGGGCTTCAGCGAGCCGTCGCGCTCGGCAGCCTCGATCACCCCCAGCGCGAGGCGATCCTTGACCGATCCCAGAGGGTTGAACGCCTCGACCTTGACGTAAAGCGTCACGCCCTTGGGCGCCAGCTTGTTGATGCGGACGACCGGAGTGTTCCCGACCGTGCCGAGGATGCTGTCGTATTTCATGGAAGCCTCCGCCTGCGTTCATTCGCAGGCGGACGGTACTCCCGGGCCGTTGGTCCGGACAATGATCGAAACGCCGGGCATATGGCCAAAAACGAAGGCGCCGCGGACGAGCCGCGGCGCCTCACGATAAACTGATGCTTTCGGATCAGGCGCTGGTGGCCTGCGCCTCTTCCTTCTTGCGCTCGGAGTAGATGTAGAGCGGGCGGGCATCCTTGTTGTTCACCACGTCCTCGCTGATCACCACCTCCTCCACGCCGTCGAGCGAGGGCAGGTCGAACATGGTGTCGAGCAGGATGCCTTCCATGATCGAGCGCAGGCCGCGGGCGCCGGTCTTGCGCTCGATGGCGTGCTTGGCGATGGCCTTGAGCGCATCCTCGTGGAAGGTAAGCTCGGTGTCTTCCATGGCGAACAGCCGCTGGTACTGGCGGACGAGCGCGTTCTTGGGTTCGGTCAGGATCTGGATGAGCGCCGGCTCATCGAGGTCCTCAAGCGTCGCAATCACCGGCAGACGGCCGATGAATTCCGGGATGAGCCCGAACTTCACCAGATCTTCCGGGGCGACCTCCTTGAGCACATCGCCGACGCGGCGGTCGTGCGGATCCTTGACCACGGCGGAGAAGCCGATGCCGGAGCCTTCCGACCGCGCCGCGATGATCTTTTCCAGCCCGGCGAAAGCCCCGCCGCAGATGAACAGGATGTTGGTGGTGTCGACCTGCAGGAATTCCTGCTGCGGATGCTTGCGGCCGCCCTGCGGGGGAACTGAAGCCACCGTGCCTTCCATGATCTTCAGCAGGGCCTGCTGCACGCCCTCGCCCGACACGTCGCGGGTGATCGAGGGGTTGTCGGACTTGCGGGAAATCTTGTCGACCTCGTCGATGTAGACGATGCCGCGCTGGGCCTTTTCGACATTATAGTCGGCCGCCTGCAGCAGCTTGAGGATGATGTTTTCGACATCCTCGCCGACATAGCCGGCTTCGGTCAGCGTCGTCGCGTCCGCCATCGTGAACGGCACGTCGAGGATACGGGCCAGAGTCTGGGCCAGCAGCGTCTTGCCGGTCCCGGTCGGGCCGACGAGCAGGATGTTGGACTTGCTCAGCTCCACATCCTGATTCTTGGTGGCGTGGTGCAGGCGCTTGTAGTGATTGTGCACGGCGACCGAGAGTACCCGCTTGGCACGCTGCTGGCCGATCACGTAATCATCAAGGATCTTGCAAATCTCGGCGGGGGTTGGAACCCCGTCGCTCGACTTCACCATCGAGGTTTTATTTTCCTCGCGGATGATGTCCATGCAGAGTTCGACGCATTCATCGCAGATGAACACGGTCGGCCCGGCGATCAATTTGCGCACCTCGTGCTGCGACTTGCCGCAGAACGAGCAGTACAGCGTGTTCTTGGATTCGCCGGTGGAAGATTCTTTGGACATCCGTCACTCCTCGAGGGCCGCTGCCCTCGCCAACCCGCGCTTTCAGAAAGGCTAACGCGCGAGGCCTAAAGAATATATTGCCGGATCGAGCTTAGCGACCGACCCGGCAAGCGACAATGACAGGATCGCCACACTCCAAAGATGGATAGCGACAACCTTAACGCGGCCAGTTTTAGACAGTTTCCGGCGCCGCGCGCTTCTCGAAAATCTGATCGATGATGCCGAAATCCTTGGCTTCCTCGGGGCTGAGGAAGCGATCGCGCTCGAGCGCGTTGTGCACCGTGTCGTAGTCCTTGCGGGTGTGCTTGACGTAGATTTCGTTGAGCCGGCGCTTCAGCTTCTCGGTGAACTGGGCGTGGATGAGGATATCCGTGGCCTGGCCCTGATAGCCGCCGGATGGCTGGTGCACCATGATCGACGAGTTCGGCAGGGAGCCGCGCAACCCCGCTGCGCCGCCGCACAGCAGGAGCGAGCCCATCGAGGCCGCCTGGCCGGTGCAGAGCGTCGCGACCGGCGGCCGGATGAATTGCATGGTGTCGTAGATCGCAAGGCCCGACGTCACCACGCCGCCCGGCGAATTGATGTACATGTTGATCTCTTTCTTGGGGTTCTCGGACTCCAGAAAGAGCAACTGCGCCACGATCAGCGAGGCCATGCCGTCTTCGACCTGGCCGGTCACGAAGATGATGCGTTCCTTGAGCAGGCGCGAATAGATGTCGAAGGCGCGCTCGCCGCGGTTGGTCTGCTCGACCACCGTGGGCACGAGGTAATTGTAGAAGGTATCGATCGGATCTCTCATCCTGATGCCCCTGAGCGTTGGAAAGTGCCGAATCGGCGCGAATGGCCGATCTTGAGACGAGGCCGCGTAAAGGCGCGGTAAATCCAGAGATAGGCGGGACTGTGGCACGGATCAATGCTTCCAGTGGGCAGCTATCCTCTCGCGGTAAACGGCTTGTTCGCGCTGCCACATTTGCCTGTGGCAGGCAGTTCTGCGAGGGTGGCCATGGGAACCATCCATGTTGAGGGACATGTCATGAAACTCGCCCTTCCTCTGCTTGCCAGCGCACTTCTGCTCGCAACCGCCATGCCCGGCTTGGCCGACAGCTCCTCGAGCTCGAGCACAGCCGTCGACAGCACCTCGAACTCCGCCGCGGCTGCCGCCGGCAGCCCGAGCAGCGCCGCCGACACCGGCGTTTCGAACAGCAACAGCAATGCCGCCCCGGGCGGCAAGAATGTCACCGCCCGCGATCCGCAAACGGTGCTCGATGCCCTTGCCGCCGACGGCTATCCGGGCACTCTGAGCAAGCTCGACAACGGCCGCCCGTCGATCGCGGTCAAGGTTTCGGGGCTCAACACCTACATCGACTTCTACGACTGCGCCGACGACATGACCGACTGCTATACGCTGCTGTTCAACGTCAGCCTCGATCTCAAGGAGGGAACGACGCTCGACCAGGCCAACAAGTGGAACAGCGACCAGATCACCGGCCGGGTCTGGCTGGACAAGAACAACGACCCGACGCTGGACTTCGCGCTGTCGACGTTTGCCGGCGTGCCCGAAGACACCTTCGACCAGAACCTGAAGCTGTGGGATACGAAGATCGGTGACTTCAAGGACTTCTTCCACTTCTGAGACCCAACAGCAGAGACAATGACCGACGCCTTCTCCATCTCGGTCCTCGAGCGCCGCGCCTCCGCCAAACCGCGGGACGCGGCGTTCTACCAAGACCCCTATGCCTTCTACTCGGCCCTGCATCTGGGGACGCCGACGTTCCTCTGGGAAGACTACGGCCACTGGTGCTTCACCGGCTTTCGTGAGGTGAACGGCCTGTTGCGCGACAAACGCTTCGGCCGGCAGATCACTCATGTGATGAGCCGGGAGGAGCTCGGCTGGGCGCCACCGAAGGCCCATACCGCCGCCTTCGACCTGACGGAAAAATACTCGCTGCTGGCGCTCGAACCGCCGGCGCACACGCGGCTCAGAACGCTGGTCAACCGCGCCTTCGTGTCGCGCAATGTCGAGCAGCTCCGGCCACGCATCGAACGGCTGGCCAACGCGATGATCGATGCGCTCGAGCCGCCGGCGCACACGCGGCTCAGAACGCTGGTCAACCGCGCCTTCGTGTCGCGCAATGTCGAGCAGCTCCGGCCACGCATCGAACGGCTGGCCAACGCGATGATCGATGCGCTGGAGCCGCAAGGCGGGATCGAGCTGATCAAGGCCTTCGCCGCGCCGATCCCCGCCATCGTCATCGCCGAGATGATCGGGCTGCCCGCCGAGATGGCTCTGCAGCTCCTCAACTGGTCCAACCGCATGGTCCAGATGTACATGTTCGGCGTCACCCACGAGACCGAGCTCGACGCCAACACAGCATCCGAGGATTTCATGGCGTATCTGCGCGAGGTGATCGCCGCGCGCCGCCGCCAGCCGAAGGAGGACCTGCTCACCCATATGCTGACCGCCGATCCGGTCGACGGCCAGAAGCTGACCGAGGACGAGGTCGTCTCGACGGCGATCCTGCTGCTCAATGCCGGCCATGAAGCGACGGTGCACACCACCGGCAACGCGGTGAAGACCATCCTCGAGAGCGGCCTCGATCCGCAGACGCTCTTCGCGACGCCGGAGCAGACCGAGGCGACGGTGGAAGAATGCCTGCGCTACGACGCGCCGCTGCACATGTTCACCCGCTATGCGCTCGAGGACGTGACGCTGGACACCGGCGAGCACTTCAGGAAGGGCGAGACGATCGGCCTGATGCTCGGCGCCGCCAACCGCGACCCGAAACGGTTCGCGCATGCCGACACCTTCGATCCGTTCCGCACCGACGGTCAGAACGTCAGCTTCGGCGCTGGCATCCATTTCTGCATCGGCGCGCCGCTGGCGCGGATCGAGCTGCAGACGGCGCTGTCGACGCTGTTCAAACGGCTGCCCGGCATTCGCCTTGCAGGCGAACCGCGTTACAACAACGTCTATCACTTCCACGGTCTGGAGCGGCTCGATGTAACTTGGTAGGCTTCCCTCATACTTAAGGGAGACCATCATGTTACGTGCCTTGCTTATTGCCTCTATTGCTCTCGCGCCGCTGCCCGCGCTGGCCCAGCAGACATCCACAACCGACGCCTCGTCCGGCCGTTGCCTGCTGGCCGGCAAGTCGTTCTCGACGGGCGCCACCATTCGCGCCGCGTCAAGCGTGATGCAGTGCGACGCCAGCGGGGAATGGACCGCGACGCAATCGCCGGCCGCCGGCTGCTTTTTGGCCGACAACCTCTATTCGGTGGGAGCAACCGCCGCCGTCGCCGGCAGCAAGACCGTCACCGAGACCTGCAACCTGGACGGCACCTGGACCGAAAAGCCGGCGTCCTAGAGTTCAGCCAGGACATCCGGGATCAGGTCCGGCAAATCTTCGGAAATGAGGCCCGGCCGCGCGAACCGTGCGGCCGCGGCGCCGTGAATCCACACGCCCGCCGCCGCAGCCTCGAAGCCGCCCATGCCCTGCGCAAGCAGGCCGCCGACGATGCCCGCAAGGACATCGCCCGATCCGGCCGTACCGAGGCCGGGCGGCGCATTGCCGTTTATCGCAGCCGTGCCGTCGGGCGCGGCGATCACGGTATCCGAGCCCTTGTAGACGACGACGGCGCCGGAACGCTTTGCCGCCGCGCGGGCCCGATCGAGCTTGCTGCCGGGAAGCTCGCCGAAGAGCCGGGTGAATTCGCCCTCGTGCGGTGTCAGCACCGCCGGGCGATCTGGGCGGGCGCCGATCGCCTGGAACAATGTTTCAGGGTCGTCCTTGAACGAGGTCATCGCGTCGGCGTCGAGAACGACTGCCGGGGCCCGCCCCAGGAGATCGAGCACGTGCTCGCGGGTTTCTTCGCCGACGCCGGCCGCCGGACCGATCACCACCGAATTCACCTTGCCCTCGAGGATGGCGCGGAATTGGTCGCGGTTGGCGAACGGCTTGGTCATCACCGCGGTGACATGGGCGGCCTGCACCCGCAGCGCGTCCTCGCTGCCGATGAGCGTGACCGCCCCTGCCCCGGCGCGCAGCGCAGCGGTCGCGCTGAGCCGCGTTGCGCCAGTCTGCAGCGGCCCGCCCGAGACCACCACGCAGTGCCCGCGGGAATATTTGTGCGCCTCCCGCGCCACATGCGGCACGGACCAGAGGTGCGGTCCGTTCTCCTGCGCCTTGGCACCGATCTCGGGCAATACGCTGGCCGGGATGCCGATGTCGGCGACGACGATCTCGCCGCCGAGGTCGCGCCCCGGCGCCAGCAGATGCCCCGGCTTCTTGCGGAAGAAGGTGACGGTGAGATCGGCCCTGATCGCGGTTCCGCGCACCTGCCCGCTCGCGCCATCGACGCCGGAGGGGATGTCGATGGCGATGACCGGAACGCCGCTCGCGTTGGCCCCCTCGATCAACGACGCCATCGCGCCACCGACATCGCGGTCGAGCCCGGCACCAAGCAGCGCATCGATGACGAGACCTGCACCATCCAGCGAGTTGTCGACGGCATTTCCCCATCGACTGGCGTTCACGGCCGCATCGCCCTTGAGCTTGTCACGCTCAGCGGACAGGTGAACCCGCACCGGCCAGCCGGCCTCCAGTAACTGCCGCGCCACGACGAACCCGTCGCCGCCATTGTTGCCGGGACCGCACAGCACCAGCACCGGCCGCTTGCCGTAGCGGCGGAGAATTTCGGTCGTCACCGCTCGCCCGGCATTTTCCATCAGCTCGAGCGATGGCGTGCCCAGGGCCTCGGTCAGCCGGTCGGCCAGCGACATTTCGGACGGGGTCAGCAGTTCGTGGGGCATGTTGTGTCTTACCCCGGGTGTCATCCCTGCGAAAGCAGGGACCCAACTCACCGCGGCGCGGGAGGATACGTGGGTCCCAGCGTTCGCTGGGATGACACCTTCCGGCTTCAGCCTAAGCGGCTTCTTCGATGAACTCGATGCGGTTGCCGACGGCGTCGGCGGTGTAGAAACGACGTACACCCGGAATGCCGTCGTCCCATTCGACCGGTGCCCCAGCCGCTTTCAGCCGCGCGGCGATATCGTCGAGATCGTCGGCCGCGAACGCCGGATGTGCCTTCCACGCCGGA
>Ga0207667_10005675_pt1 | contig 15214 bp, 15 predicted proteins | sample KBSCornC52_FD_184301 | JGI IMG/M metagenome (GOLD analysis project Ga0207667, IMG submission 184301) | Corn rhizosphere microbial communities from Kellogg Biological Station, Michigan, USA - KBS Corn C5-2 (SPAdes) (version 2) | ecosystem: Host-associated > Plants > Roots > Rhizosphere > Soil ... | reverse complement strand
GCTTTGCGCGGTGTGTCCGCCGCAAGGAGGTGGGTCGGTGCCCCCGCCACCGCCGCCGATTCCGCAGACGGGGGACGCCACGGGCGGGCTCATTCCCTACAAAAACCCGCAGGCGCTCGTGGCGTATTATCTCGGGATTTTCGGCCTCTGTCCGTTCATCGGTCCTCTGCTCGCCATTCCAGCGATCATCCTCGGCATTCTCGGCCTGAAGAAGCGGAAGCTAAATCCGATCATTAAAGGAGCGGTGCATGCGTGGATCGGCATCATCCTCGGGGCCGTCTCGCTCGCTTATCACGCTTTCTTCGTCGTGCTCATTGTGGGGTCGAGTCACCATCGTTGAAACAGCGGCCGGCGGAACTCACCAGCACTCCGGCAACGCGGCGGAAGCGTATTCGCCCGGTGGCGTGGAAGGTGCCCAAAGGAAACTGGACGCTGAACGACGACGGCACATTCACCACGGCAGCGGGCGGGAAAGGCACCTGGCAATGGGGCGACCGGTCGAAGCGCGAACTGGAGTTGAAGTGGCAGAAGCTGGGCGATGGCAAGGCGATCTTCTCCGCAGACGGCAAGACAGTGCAGGTCACGCTGCCGAAAGGTGGGCAGACGACGCTGACGCGATGATAGGCGCGAGCGATCGGTCCACCCGCTAGTGATGGTGCTCCGCCGGAACGGAGCTGGACGGGACGGCTTCGGACGGCTTGTCTTGGGCGGCTTTACGATCGGCCAGGATCTTGTTGAGTACGGCGGCAAATGCATCGAGCACTTCGTCACCTTTTGCGCTCTTCATTTTTTCGACGAGGGCGTCGAGGTTATCGGCTCCCTGCGTCTCCGGCCTCGCCATGGTCATGGCCTTTTGGCAGCAGCAGGTGGGCTCGGGTGCCGGCTCTTTCCGTGACATCATTTTGCAGCAGTCTTTGCCCATCATTTCATCGGCGGCAAAAACACCGCTGCTGAAAGCCAGAAGCAGCATCGCGGTGGGAAGGAATGTGGTTTTCATGTTCATCTACGAGTGGTGTGTCATCCTCGCGTTTGAGGCGGAGCGCAGCTACACGTCCCTTGGCCGATGCCAGCCAATGCTTGCCACCTCCTCCAGGCACGCGCGGGCAAAGGGTCAGCGGCGACGCAAAAACCACGACACCACGAACGGGGCGCGCCCCGTGGCGCAGGCTTGAGTGCGGACGAAAGTCGCGCATCATCCCGTCTTGTATGAAAGCACGCATCATTCTCCCTGCTCTGCTTGCCGGGGTGGCTCTCGCTCGTCCGACGCTCGGCATCATCGTCCTCAATCCCGACGAAAGCGTGTGTCTCGCGCCGCCCTCGGATGGTTCCCCGTGGAATTATGTCGCGCGGATGGACAACAAATTTGGGGCCCGCGCGACCGGCGTTTACATCGGCAATCGCTACGTGCTGACCGCGAATCATATCGATCACGACATCAATGTGGTGCACCTCAACGGGACGAATTGCACGGTGGATGAAAGCTTCAAGCCAGTGGAGATCAAGGGCACGGACCTGCGCGTCCTGCGCCTCATGCAGGACCCGGGACTGGCGCCGCTGCCCCTCATCGGCGTGGCAGAGTCGGAGTTCAACAAGGGGTGCACCATGATCGGCTACGGCGTGGGCAAGGGCACCGAGGTGCCCAACCAAGGCTGGAACTGGGGCGAAGATCCATCGCGGCAAAAGCGCTGGGCGACAAACCACACGCTGCCCACTTACAAGACGGATCCGCAAAGTCACATCACCTATATCCAGACGCCGTTCGATAGCGCAGCGGGGCCGCAGACGGGGCAGATCACCGGCGGCGATTCGGGCTGCGGATTGTTCGAAAATCTCGGCGGCGTGTGGAAGCTCGTCGGCATCGGCGCCGATGTGGACGTGGATAACAAGGCGCTTTACGACAAGGACCTGGCCGTGCCGGGGAATCAGCCGGATCACTCCTACTTTGTCTCCATTCGACAGTTTGTGACGCAGATTAACCGAATCCGCGGGAGTTGAGTGCTTAGTAATCAGTAGCCGATGCGGTTCTGGTCACGGCGGGGGCACTTGTGTCTTGGCACGTTTCGTCGGGCACCGTTACAACGTACGGCGTTGCTTTTGCACCCTGCCTCCCGCACTCCGAATTCCGCATTCCTAAATCCCAAATCCGAAATCATCCCATGATCCACAAAGCCGTCCTCCTCGCCGCTGGCAAAGGCACGCGTATGCGCGAGCTGACGAATGAATTACCCAAGCCGATGATCCCCGTGCGCGGGCAGCCGATCCTGCGGCACATCGTGGATGGCTTGCGCGCGGCCGGCGTCACGCATTTTCAAATCGTCGTGGGCTGGCGCGCGGATGTAGTAACGGATTACTTCGGCGACGGTTCGAAGTTTGGCGTTTCGGTCGAGTATGCGACGCAGGTGGTGCAGGACGGCACCGGGCGCGTGGTGGAACTGGCGAAGGATTTCGCCGGCGCGGATCCATTTGTCCTCAGCTACGGCGATATCCTCATCGACCCGGCGAATTACCGGCGGCTCGTCACGCTCGATGACGCAGAGGGTCTGGTCAGCGTGAAGCACAATCCCGGTGAGATCGCCAAGGGCGGCGCGGTTTTCGTGAACGAGCGTTTCGAAATGACCGACCTGCGGGAGAAGCCTCAGCCGGGCGAGCCGACCAGCCCGTGGTACAACGCGGGCGTTTACGCGTTTCGTCCGAGCATTTTCGAATTCACGGCGAAGCTGGAGAAATCGCCACGCGGCGAATACGAACTCACCGATGCGATCCGCGCGCTGGCCCAGAGCGGACGCAAGGTGCAGGTCGTGGAATTGACCGGCGACTGGGCCGATGTGCGCGATCCCGAAGTGCTGGCGCAACTGAACGCCGGCACGTAGGCTCGATCCGGATCAGCGGTCCTTGTCTTCGAGTAATTCCTCGGGCTTCCGAGCTCCGAGTTCCGGATGTTGCAGCGTCGCAACCACGGTCTGCGCGCCATATTCCAGGACTACATTGCCGTCGCTGATCCGCTTCACGCGAATCCGCATTGGCGGAGTACCGGGCGCGTGCGGCATGCGCACAAATTCGCCTTCGCCATAAGCCCGGCCATTGATCACCGCGAGCGACGCGGTCGTCCCCGAGCCGACCAGAATACTGGTGATCCGGAAGCTCTTGGAATCGAGCGTGAATTTCGGCGCCTCCTCGACGGCAGCCTGCGCAACCGATCCGCCCTTCTGGCGTTTCACCCAGCCAATCGGCCAGAAAGGCGCGCGGGTGGCGTCGGTGACATTGGAGAAGGTGGAGCGGTTTTTCAGGACATACGGCGGCGCGGGCTCGGTCGACTTGGGCGTCGTGGCCGTCTTGGCCGCCGCGTCGGCTTTAGGCGCGGGAGTGGACGGAGGCGGACGCACCGCGTGCACTGCCGAGGCACAGGAGAGAAAGGCCGCGAAGAAAAGGTAAGTGCGGGGACTCATTGCTTGACGAGGTTGTTGACGGTGAGGAAAGCGTGCTGCGCTTCGACGTCGTCACGGCTGGCGTCGATCTGCAACGCGGTAATCTCCAACAAAGGTTCTTCATTTTCCAGTGCCGCGACAGCCTGGCCGAAGTTCACGAATTCCACCTTCGGAAGGTCGACTCCCCAGGAAATCTTGCGGAATCCCGGAAGCTCCTTCTCGGCGAGTTCGCCCGTCATGCGAGTGGAGGCGCGGTCGATCCCTTCCTTCTTGAAAAACTCCGTCATCCGGGTGGGAAACCAGGCCACCGGCGCGCCTTCGGGAATCATCGCCTCGGCCTGGCGCATGGGCAGGAGCAGGTTCGGCGTGTCCTTTTCCAACTGCTGGGTCTTGGCGATCTGGCCCTTGGCGTTGACGATTTCCGGCCCCAGCGCATTCACCGCAATCTCCGTCGTCTCGGCGCGTTTCGTCAGCGGCCCGAGCAGCAGGTCGAAGTAGCTGTAAACCACCCCGATGAGCAGCAGGCCACCGAGGACGATCTTCTGAATTTCTTCTTTATCTAGTTTCATTTCTTTTTGCGTCCGGCGGCGGCCTTGTCGTCGCCAAAGGTCAGTTGCACGAGAATCGCGAAGGTGGCGGTGCTGACTTGCTTGCCATTGTAGGCCACCGTCTCGGCACCATCTTCGAGCGACTTGAAGGTGGAGGTCACATTCTTATAGTGCGGCGATAGTTTTTCCGCGATCGCCGTGCGGAGATCTTCCGCCACCCGGCGGGGATCCGAGCCCGCGGCCAGACCGTCGATCGTCAGCGAGCAATGGCGCAAAGTGTCTCCGGTGACTTCGCCGCCGAGCCGGGTGATCTGCACGTCGCGGGGAACGACCTGGGTCAATTCGGCGAGCAGCGGCGCCCAGTAAAAGCGGCCTTCGATTCGCTTCACCATGGCGGCGCTCGTCGCAGTTTGCTTGGTCAGCTCGTCCTCCCGTTTCTTGGCGGCTTTCGACAGCGGCTCGAGATGATCAAATTCCGCTTTGACCTTCACGTATCGATCATTGATCGAGTGCATCCGCACCAACTGGGCGAAGTAGTAGAGGGCAAAGCAAGCCGCGAGGGCGGACAGACCGTAGATGGAGATTTTGAGCGGGTCGCGGCGCTTGAGCGCCTTGGCCTTGTGGATTTCGTGGTAGAGATTGAGGCAGAGGGCCATGGCTCAGTTCGCTTTCAGAAGTTCTGCCGCGGCGCCACAGGCCACATTCAGATCGATCATGTGGTCATTCAATTGTACCGCGCGGTGAGCGGGCAGCGCCGATTCACATTTGGAGACGGCGCTCCACGCCTCGCAAGGCAGACGTAATTCTTCGGTAAAGACTTTCAACAGCGTTTGCGATTTGGCGGGCCCGCCCGTGATATAAATCTTCGGGATGGTTTGCTCATGGCGATGCTCGAGGAACCCGATGGAGTTTTGAATCTCGCGCACCAGCGCGTTGATGGCAACCCGCGCAAACTCGACCATCACTTCATCTTCCTGCTCCAGCGCCTGCAAGACCGCTTCGCGTCCTTCTCCGCTCAAACTGGTCAGCGCCTCGACGAGGGCCCTGCCACCGAAATCGATGTTCCGCACAAGGACGAGTTCCCGCTTCAGCCCGACCATCATGGTGGAGTTGGTGTGGCCGATATCGACGAGGAAGAAAGCCTGGTTGTTGAAAATCTCCTCGTAAGCAAACTCAAAAGCATTGAACGCGCAGATCGGCGCCAGCTGCATCGCGGAAACATCCGTGCCGGCATGCTCCACGGCCGATCCGACGAGGTTCACTTGCGTGCGGGGCAGACCGCCGACCAGATAGCGTTTGCGGCCATTGGCGGTGAGCTCGGTGGGCGAGCCGAGGGGCGCGATGCGATCGCAATCGAGCACGAACTCGCGGCAGTCCTGGTTCAGCAAAGCCATGCCGTTCAAACGCAACGCTTCCCGCAAAAGTTCCGGCGGGGTCTCCGGTTGCTCGATGATGCGAATGAGTGCGTCCGGGGTGGAAACAGCCACCGCGCAAGCTTTGGCAGAGCCGCCCATTTCCTTGAAAAGGGCCTTGAGCTGCTGGGTGAGAGCATCCGCGGTTTCAGCCGGCGCGGTCACGACCTGCGACGCAAAATGCGTCAACACAAAGCGATTGCCGCCTTTCTTCTGCAGCAAGACGGACTTCAAGGAGTATCGCCCAAGGTCGACACCGATAACGGAATTGGGAGCTTTAGCCATTCTACAAATGCGTATTAGCAGCCGATGTACCCGAGGTGCCGGATTCTCAATTATTTTCCGGCAGCCGGGGTCATCCCTGATGCGGGCATACGGCCATTCGCTCGCATATCCGTTAGCATTTGTTCCAGTACCAGAAGGGCTGCACCCGCCGCGCAGACGATGAAGAGAACCCCCGCGACCAACACTGTCGCACGATTGCGACCTGACTTCTCCCGTTGAGAACGGTGCGCCGCCATCTCGGCGTCAAGCATTTGCAGGAGTTGTTCTGGTGTTGCGTCCTGGGATTCGATCTCTTTCATGACTGCATGTTTGGGGCTGAATCGAAAGACAGAGCTTATCTCGCGCCGTTTCTGGTATTTTTACTTATTCTAGGATTCGGACAGGCCGTCGCGCACTTTAGCGACGGGCGTCTAGAGTGGTTCCTGGCCCAGCCCCAATACTGGACTTTGCCTCTGCAAACGCTCGTCTGCGGAATCGTCCTTCTCCGCTCCTGGCCTTACTACGAAATGCAGGCTCCGCGGCGGGTGCTCTTCACGATCGCCATCGGCGTCCTGGCACTGGTCATTTGGATCGCTCCCCAGCAATGGTTATTGGGATGGGGCGATGCCCTTCCCTCGTCGCTCCGTGACCTTCTGCTCACTATCAAAGTGCCCAAGGAATGGCTGGGAACTCCCCGAACGGCCGACGAACTGGCCTTCAATCCCTATTTCTTTGGGAACACCGGCTGGGCCTACCTCGCGAACGTCGGAGGGCGTTTTTTGCGCCTGGTCGTCATCGTCCCCTTGGTCGAAGAAATTTTCTGGCGGGGCTTTTTGCTTCGCTACCTCATCGACGAGGATTTTACGAAGGTGCCCCTCGGGACGTTTTCCTGGCTCTCCTTCGGAGTGGTCACCGCGGGGTTCTGCATCGAGCATTCCCTGCCCGATTACCCCGCGGCGATCCTCACCGGCGTGCTCTTCAACCTCGTCGCCTACCGGACGCGGAGCCTTAGTTCCTGCGTCCTCGTTCACGCCGTAACGAACTTATTGCTCGGTGTTTACGTCTTGCGCACCGGACAATGGGGATTTTGGTAGCCGGCGCAGAAGTTTCGCCATTTCGGCAGGAGACCTGCTTATAGAAGAGGCGTGTCCAGCACGTTTACTCACAAATTCATCATGATGGTCGTCGCCGGTTTTGCCGCCGCGTGCCTCTTCTGGGTTTTTCGGCACATCGTCCAAGAGGCCTTCTACGAGTCCGGCGCGGGCTGGAACAAAAGCCTCCATGGCGGAACGGCGGAAGATCAATACCGCCACCATTAACTTCACTTCCAGCCCCCTGTGCGTTTAAGTGGGGGTCTAAGTGAAAATCGGTTTTGCCCAGCTCAATACCACGGTCGGTGATCTTCGCGGAAACGCGGAGAAGATCCTGACCGCCTATCGTGACCTCGTAAAGCAGGGCGCGGAACTCGTCTTGACGCCGGAACTCGCGCTCACGGGATATCCGCCTCAGGACCTCGTTTTCAAATCGCGTTTCGTTCCGCTGAATCTCGAACAGCTCGACGGACTGCATCGCTCGGTGGGCGAGGTGCCGCTGCTCGTCGGGTTCATCGACATCAATCACGGATCCGGGCAACCTTTTCACAATGCCGCTGCGGTCCTGCAGCGCGGGCAGCCGATGCGCAAGGTGCACAAGTCGCTGCTGCCCACCTACGATGTCTTTGACGAGGACCGCTATTTCGAACCGGCGAAATGCGTCGAGCCCATCGAGATCGCGGGGAAAAAATTCGGCGTGACGATTTGCGAAGATATCTGGACGGAAAAATATTTGCCGCGCCGGTTGTACGGCAACTCGCCCGTCGGCTCGCTCATCGAGCAAGGCATCGAGGGCATCCTGAATCTGAGCGCATCGCCGTTTGGCATCGGCAAGGCGACGCGGCGCGCCGAAATGCTCGGCGCCCTGGCCCGCGAACATCGACTGCCGATTCACTACTGCAACGCCATCGGCGGCAACGATCAACTGGTCTTCGATGGCAATTCGCTGGCCTTCGATGCCGCGGGAACGCTGCACACCAGCCTGGCGCCATTCGCCGAGGAATGTGCGGTCGTGGAATTGCATCCGTCGTCGAGCACAGCGGTGACGGCGTTCCAATCCGCGCCGGAGGAACTTTTCCACGCGCTCTCGCTCGGCACACGCGATTATCTCCACAAGTGTGGTTTTCACTCCACCGTGTTGGGCTTGAGCGGTGGGATCGACAGCGCGGTCACGGCTTGCATCGCGGCGCACGCTCTCGGTGTCGAGCACGTGCTTGGCGTGACGATGCCCACGCAATACAGCTCCCAAGGCAGCGTCGACGATTCCCTGGCCATCGCCAAAAACCTCGGCATCCGCTGTCTCACGATTCCGATCCAGCGCAGCTTCGAGACCTTCCGCGAGCAGTTCCGCGAGGTTTTCGCCGGCCGGCCCGAGGACACGACGGAGGAGAACATGCAGCCCCGCCTGCGCGGCATGACGCTGATGGCGCTCTCGAACAAATTCGGCTCGCTGCTTCTGACCACGGGCAACAAGAGCGAACTGGCCGTCGGCTATTGCACGCTCTACGGCGACATGTGCGGCGGCCTGGCCGTGATCAGCGACGTACCGAAGACGCTGGTTTACGAACTCGCCGAGTGGATCAATCGCGACCGCGAAATCATCCCTCGCGCCACCATTGAAAAACCGCCGAGCGCCGAACTGAAACCGGACCAGCGCGACCAGGACACACTGCCGCCCTATGAGGTGCTCGATCCCATCCTGCAACTTTACGTCGAGGAACAGCTGAGCGGCGCGGAGATCATCGCCCGCGGCTTCGACGAGAAGACGGTGCGCTGGGTGGTGCGGCGCGTCGATCTCAACGAATACAAGCGTGCGCAAGCCGTGCCGGGACTGAAAGTCACGGGACGCGCTTTCGGCCTCGGCCGCAAGATGCCCGTCGCCCAGCGTTTCGTGGAATGAGCAACATGAACCGCCGCATCGACGACCGCTACGAGTTGCTCGACGAAATGCCGCACGTCACTGGCGGCCGGCTCTTCCGCGCACGCGACCTGGCCTTTGGCGAAATCGTCGGCGTCAAACAGCTCGGCCCGAATTGCGGCCTCGAACTGGAACCACGCCAGCATCTCGAGAACACCATCCGCCATTTGCAATGTCTCCCGCATCCGCATCTCGCCCGGATCGATACGCTCGACGTGAGCCGCGGACTCATCGTGCAGGAATGGGTGCAGGGCATTTCGCTCCTCGACCTGCTGCGCCGCCGGCGGGAACTGAGCGTGTGCGAGGCGCTGTATTTGCTTTCCTCGCTCCCGGCGACGCTCGATTTTCTGGCCCGCGAGGCGGTGCCCATTCCGCGGCCGCTGCTGGGCAAGCTCTTCGTGGAATTCGCGGAGGAAATCGTCCCCGAGGTGATGATCGGCGCATCGCTCGACCATTGGCCGGCCTTTTCTCTCAAGCTGAATCCACTCAGCCTGCGCGGCCTGCTGGCCGACCCCGTCGGCGACGAAACCAAGCACACCATCGTCCTCGACCCGCGCCGGCCCACGGAGATCCAGGAAGGCTACGGCCCTCGCGAACTGACGCTGCTCCTCTATGAATTGCTGGGCGGCCGCATCCGCGAAATCGATAGCCGCCGCTACAGTCCGCTGAGCTCGCTGCACGAGGGGGGCAACGCCGTGCTCCGTCGCGAACTGCTCGCCATGCCGCATGCCGATTGCGAATCGCTCTGGCGGGACCTGCTCCAGTCGGAAGCGGATACCCATCGCATTCCGCCGGTGCCACCGACCCGGACGACGGTGGTCGTTCCGACCTATCATATTCCCGAGGCCTTCCTCGGCGCCTCTCATCCGGGATCGGTGCTCAATCTCGACAGCGATGCGCCCGAAACCCTGCCCATCCACTTTGCCACCGGCCAGCGGTTCACCATCGGCCGCTCCGCCACGGCGGATTTCATCGCGCGCATTTTGCCGGAGAACGCCACGAACGACGCGCGGACGAATCGGTTGAGCCGCGTGCACACCCTTCTCGAAACGGACGATGGCCAGATCACCCTCCGCGACGGCAGCGGCAGCGGCCCGAGCCTCAACGGCTCTTCGCTCGACGGCCAACCGCTCACCCCAAATCATCCCGCTGTGCTCCCGCATCGCGGCCGGCTCGTGCTCGGCGATGAATATGCGATGGACTTGATCCCCCTCGATAGTGCGGAATCACCGGCGTGGAAAATCGCCAACCTGGACGCATGGACCGGCCCCGCCGAAACGGCGGCGCCCGTGCCCTATCGCGCCCTGGCTTGCGAGCCCGTCGAGGGCCATCGCGTGACCCGGCACGGGGTGTGGCTTTTTTCCGAGGCGGGTTTCAGTCTGGATGCGGCCCATCGCATCGTGTGGGACACCCGCGGACGCCGGCGCAGCCCAGCGGCTTTCCACTACTATCGCGGCTGTTTCTGGCTGCGAAACGATTCTCTCCCCGAGCCGGTGCTCGTGGACCAAGACACACTCCTGGGTCACGGCGAAATCCTGCCGTTGGCCTCCAAACAAACAATCCGCATTGGGTCGCACACTTTTTGGGTGCAGATCGAGTAACTCATATCCTCCCTCCACATGGCCGGTTCCTTTCTCGCTCTTGAAGCTGTCGTTGAACAAGACGATCGAGTCCTCGCACGCTGTCTCCTGCACCGCGGCAAATACATCATCGGTCACGAGCGCCGAAATGAGATCGTGGTGGATGGCGATTCCATTTCCGGCCGGCATGCGCAACTCGCGGTGGCCACGGAAGAGCATTTCTACCTCAAGGATCTGGGCAGCGCGAATGGCACGTGTGTCGATGGCCAGCCCATCGAGCAGGAAGTATCGATCACCATCGATAGCGAAATCACCCTCGGGCACGCCCGGCTGACCTTCCAGCGTGGCGGCCTGCCGGCGTCGATCTTCCGACATCTCCCGGAGAATTTCCTCCGCCAGTCGCGCTACGAATTCGGCAAGGTCATCATCGAAGGGCGGACCAGCACCATTTACGAAGCGCGCGATACGATCCTGCAGCGGCGTGTAGCGGTGAAGGTGCTGAATCGCGCCAGCCTTTCCAACATCCCGCTGGTCCTCGCTTTCATTCGTGAGAATCAAATCGCCGCACAATTGACCCACAGCGGCATTCTGCCGGTTTACGATTTCGGTTTGGACGAAGAGATCGGCTTGTTTTCGGCGACCCGGTTCATCGAGGGCGAATCGCTCGGCGAACTGCTCTCCGGTATGGCCACCGGGCATAGCGAGGCTCCCCAGGCCACGCTCTATGCATTGCTCGCGATCTTTCTCCGAGCCTGCGATACCGTGGCCTACGCTCACGCCGCGGGTGTCGTGCATGGCTGCCTGCATCCGGAAGCGATCATCTTCGGCCGCTTCGGCGAGGTCTTCATCGATCACTGGGGCACGGCGACGATCGGCGAACCGCGCGATCACGACCGCCCGCGCCTGCAGGCGCCGGAGGTTTCGGCTCTGCCGCCGATCTCGCGCTGCGTCGCACCGGAGCAAGCGGCGGACGCGGAGAATATCGATGCCCGCGCCGACGTTTACGCTTTGGGGGCGATCCTGTTCCGCATCCTCACGTTGCGCTATTTCAACAACGGCGAGTCCGACGAAGAGATCGTCGCCCAAGCCGTCCGCCCGAAACTGGCGCCCGCGGATGCGCTCGTCGCCGCCCCGGCCCCGGCGCATCTGCCCGGAGGAATTTTGCCCGATCGCCTCGCCGCCGTCTGCGCCAGCTCGCTCAGCTTCAATCGCGAAGAGCGTCTGGCCACCGCGCACGATCTGAAACTCGCGGTCGCCCATTTTCTGGAACACGCCACGGGGGGGAATGGCGCCGTGAAGAAGAAGGCGGGTTTGCTGGGGAGACATTGAGAATGACGAAGGTCTAATGACGAAGGCCGAAGGGGGCGCATCCACTTCGGGAAAGTCGTTCCGCATTCGTCCCCGCTCCGCGCCGCGCATTCGTCATTCGTCATTCGTCATTCGTCATTCGTCATTCGTCATTCGTCCCCGCTCCGGGGAATGATTCGCCATCCCCAACATCTCCTCTTCACTTTTCCGCTTTTCCCGGCAAGGCTTCCCTCCCACTCTCCTCCCCCTCATGGAACTGAAAAGCTATCTCACCACCCGTGGCAAATTGATCGACCAAGCGCTCGATCGGTTCCTGCCGCGCGCCTCGGTGAAGCCGCGCACCATTCACAAAGCCATGCGCTACAGCCTTTTCGCCGGCGGCAAGCGGTTGCGTCCCGCACTGACCCTCGCGGCGGCCGAGGCCTGCGGCGGTGAAGTTGTCCGCGCCCTGCCGGCGGCCTGCGCCGTCGAGTGCGTCCATACCTATTCGCTCATCCACGATGACCTGCCGTGCATGGACGATGACGATCTGCGCCGCGGCCGGCCGACTTCCCACAAGGTCTTCGGCGAAGGGGTGGCCGTGCTCGCCGGGGACGCTTTGTTGACCATCGCTTTTGAGATCCTCGCGCAGGCCAGGGAAACGGCCCGCTACAAAATGCCGGCATTGATTCACGAACTCGCTGTCGCTTCCGGCAGCCAGTGGCTCATCGGCGGACAGGTGGCCGATCTCGAAGGTGAAGGCAAAAAGATCAGCGGCGCGGAGTTGAAATATATTCACCGCTGCAAGACCGCGGCGCTTTTGACCGCGAGTATCCGCCTCGGCGGCATGAGCGCCAATGCCAGCCCGGCGCGCTTGAAGAATCTCACGGAGTTCGGGCAATCGCTCGGCCTCGCTTTCCAAGTGATCGACGACATTCTCGACGTCACGCAAACCACCGAGAAGCTCGGTAAAACCGCCGGCAAGGACGTGGCTGCGACCAAGGCGACCTATCCCGCGATCTTCGGCCTGGAGCGTTCCCGCGAGGAGGCGCATCGCCTCACTCTCGCCGCGCATGCGGCGCTCAAGCCTTTTGGCAAAAGCGGCGCCACCCTACGCGCTTTCGCCGATTACCTGCTCGTGCGGGATTATTGAAAGCCGGGCGACCGTCGCCCTGATTTTCGCCCGGACAAAAGATGGCCACGGTCCAGCAAGCTCTCCATCTCGCGGATCAACATCTCTATGCCGGGAGATTGGCCGAGGCCGAAGCGATCTATCGGCAAATCCTCGGCATCCAGCCGAACCACGTCGGCATCCTGCACAATCTCGGCCTCATCGCCATGCAAACGGGCCGGGTCGCGATGGCGGAGGAACTGATCCGAAAAGCGCTCGGCCTGGATGCCGGGAACGCCATCATTCATTGCAGCCTCGGCGAGGTGTACCGCGCCCAAGGGCGGCCGCAGGAGGCCATGGAGTCGTATCAGCGCGCGCTGCAATTCCGCCCTGGCTATCCCGAAGCAGCCTCCAATCTCGGACTGGTCCTCGCCGACCAAGGCCGGCTGAGTGAGGCCGCCGCCGCCTGCCGGTCGGCCCTGCAATCCAGACCCGATTTCGCACCGGCCCACAACATCCTCGGCAAGATCCTCGGGAGCCTTGGGGACTTCGGACAGGCCGTCGCCTCCTTCCAGCAGGCACTCGCCATTCAGCCACACTTCGCGGAGGCCTGGAACAATCTGGGCGTCACTTATCACGAAAGCGGGCAGGCTCGCCCGGCGCTCGAAGCTCTCCAACGCGCGGCCCTGCTCAATCCAAACGCTCCGGAGATCCACAACAACCTCGGTCGTCTGCTCGGCGATCTCGATCAACTGGACGAAGCGATCGCTGCCTACCAGCGCGCTCTCGAGCTCCGGCCGCAGTTCGCGGATGCCTATAACGGCCTCGCACAGGTCTTTAATCGCCGTGGGCAGGTGGATGAAGCCATTGCCTCGCTCCGCCAGATCGTTCAAGGTGGTTCGAGCTTCGCCGGCGCCCACAGCAACCTGATCTACACGTTGCATTTTCATCCGGCACAGGACGCAGCGCAGATCGCCGAGGAACAACGCCGGTGGAACGCCCATTTCCTCGAACCGCTCCGCTCGTCCATTGCACCACATACGAATACCCGGGAACCTGACCGGCGATTGCGCGTCGGCCTGGTCTCCCCGGATTTCTGCCAGCACGTGATAGGACGAAACGTGTTGCCGTACTGCGAGCAACACGATCCGGCGAATTTCGAGCTCTACTGCTACTCCGAAGTGGCCCGCCCGGATCGATGGACTGATCTCTTTCGCCAACACACCGATCACTGGCGGACGATCAACGGTCTCCCGGATGAAGCGCTGGCAAACCTGATTCGGCAGGACGCCGTGGACATTCTCGTCGACCTGACCCAGCACATGGCCGGCAATCGCCTCACCATGTTCGCGCGCCAGCCTGCCCCCATCCAGGTCAGCTTCGCCGGGTATCCGGCGGGCACCGGTCTCGAGACGATCCGTTATCGCCTCAGCGATCGCTTCCTCGAAGACGGCCCCTCGAGCGGAGAGCGCGTCTTCCTACTCGATAGTTTCTGGTGCTACGACCCGCAGGGAGTGGATATCCCGGTGAATCCGCTGCCCGCATCCACCCATGGCCACCTTACCTTCGGAGCGCTGAACAACCTCACCAAGGTCAACGAACCACTGCTCGAGAACTGGGCTCGCATTCTCGGCACCGTGAAAGGCTCGCGGCTTCTCCTGCTCAGTGCCATGGGCAGCCATCGGCAGCGCATCATCGATTTTCTGCAGCGCCTCGGCGTCGAACCGCACCGGGTGGAATTCCTGCTCCCCTGTCGTCGCGAAGAATACCTGCGTTACCATCAGCGGATCGACATCATCCTCGATTCCTTTCCCTACAATGGCCACACCACGAGCCTCGATGCGCTCTGGATGGGCGTGCCTGTGATCAGCCTGGCGGGGAACACCCCGGTATCGCGCGGTGGACTCAGTATCCTGAGCAATCTCGCGCTGGCCGAATTGGTCGCCCGCTCGGCGGACGACTATCTGCGTGTCGCCGTCGACCTTGCGACCGAACTGCCGCGCCTCGCTGCTCTTCGCGCCAGCTTGCGGTCGCGCATGGAAGCCTCGGTGCTGATGGACGCTTCGCGATTCGCTCGCGGTATTGAGGACGCATTCCGCGCCATGTGGTGCGAGTGGTGCGAGGCCCCGCAAGGCTGAGCAACGATCAAGCGACCAGCCGCAAATTGGGGTCGATATCGGAAGTCAGGGACGAGTATTCCCCATGCGCCAGCTTGAGCGCGGCGACGTAGCCGATCATCGCGGCATTGTCGGTGCAGAGCGAAGGGGGGGCAACGAGCAACTCCACACCACGCGCCACACAGGCGGCCCGCATGTTTTCCCGCAACCGGGAATTACAACTCACGCCACCGCTCATGGCGACGACACGCAGTCGCTTCGACTTGACGGCACGCAGCGTCTTGCCGACAAGCACATCGACCACGGCTTCCTGAAACGAGGCGCAGACATCGGGAAGGCTGACGGTTTCCAGTTTCGGCAGCAGGTAGCGCACGGAAGTCTTCAGGCCGCTAAAACTGAAATGGAAGTCGTCAGAGTCGAGCATGCTGCGCGGGAAATCGTACTTCGTCACGTCGCCTTCG
>Ga0207667_10005673_pt1 | contig 15218 bp, 8 predicted proteins | sample KBSCornC52_FD_184301 | JGI IMG/M metagenome (GOLD analysis project Ga0207667, IMG submission 184301) | Corn rhizosphere microbial communities from Kellogg Biological Station, Michigan, USA - KBS Corn C5-2 (SPAdes) (version 2) | ecosystem: Host-associated > Plants > Roots > Rhizosphere > Soil ... | reverse complement strand
ACACGACGCTGGATCTCTCGATGCTCGATACCGCAAGGCAACAGGTGAGCGAGCTCATTGGCACGGCCCGCCTCGATTGGGTGGAAGGCCTCTCCACACGCGCACGGGCCGCCGCTCCGAGATATCAACGAACATGCAAGTGACGATGTAGAAACTGCTTCGATCTCCTGCCGGATCGCGTCAGGGAGATCGAACCCGGCCTTTCCGCTCGGTCAGGGCAGTAGCGAGTTCGGGTTCCGCACACCACCTTTCTGCCGATGCGGTGTCAGTTCATCCGCACAGCTCCAGGACCTCTGCAATGTCCCTGACCAGTCGGAATCACGTTGAGGAGGGCGTGATGACGCAACACGCCAGGCACGCGGTCGAAATCCGGCACCTTCCCAGCGAGCGCCTGGTCAAGTGGCTGCCATTGGACGACGGGTACTACCTGCTGGCATCGGTGATGACCAGCACCCGTGCCGCGCCAGTCTTTGTGACGCAGAAGGCCCTGCTGCAGGTGGAAGCGCATCAGGTGCGAGCTGTGGGCGCGCATGCGTGTGGCATTCTCTGCGGCGCTGGCTGTGTGGACCCCGCCACCGGGATGGAATTTGTCCTGATCGAAGACACCGCGCCTGCCGTCCGGACCGCGACGATCAACGACGCCGATGCCGCGCTCGCGGCTGACCTGTCCCGGGTCATTGCACAGTTGGAACGATCAGGCCGGCGCATCATGGGCTGGTATCGCTGCGATGTCCCGCTGGGTCAGCTCATTTCCATACAGAATGTCGGCCTGCATCGCTCGTTGTTCGGACAGCCGTGGCAGGTGTCGCTCTTTCGCGATGGCGTCATGGGTCAGGGTCGGGGCGCGCTCATTCGCGTCGAACCGAATGAGGGGCGCGCATTCAGCATCCCGTTCGTCGAGATCAGTGCGCACCGTCGCCTCCACAGTCACGCGCCGCTGCTCACGAGTATCAATTGGCTCAACTATCGCGCCGAATCGGAAGTGGCGCTGCTTCCGGACGGAGCGTTTCTGGATGGATACCAGCTCCCGCCGGAAGAGCCGGTGTACACTGAGCTGCCGCGTCGCACGGGACTGCTGAGCGGGCTCTTCGTGCACCGCCCGCCCTCCGTGACGCCTCGTCGCGCGACGCCAGTTGATCCGTTCCAGCCGCCGGCTGCGCCGTCTACGCCTGCTGCGCCTGCCGCGCCTGCCGCGCCTGCCCGCCCGGTGAGTCCTGAGCCTCCGCCTCTCGAGGCTGCACCGCCGCCATCCGCGCCGTCGCCACCCGCGGCCAGCGAACCGATTCCCGCCACGGGTCCGGCACCAGCAACGGGCCACGATTGGCCTGAGCGCTCCATTCCAGTCTTTGACGAGGGTACAGAGCCCGAGCGAGCCGAAGCCCTGGACGAGTTGCTCGCTGAATTGCAGCGGCGTGTACGCGTCGAACCTCCCCGGACAGTGCAGCAACCGGCCGCCCGATCCGGCCCTGCGGGGCGACGCTTCATCATGTTCACGCTTGGCGCCGCCGCCGTCATCATCGCGGGATTTTTCGCCGTTCGTGGACTTGGTGGGTCGCATTCCGCCAGCGACGGCGCCGCAGCCGGTGAACTCGACCCTCGACTCTTCGGCGGAAAGAACGCCACTGGGACAGCGACTGCATCGCGCCCCGCCAGTGGCGCGCTCACTCCCGATCAGCTTGCCCAGGCCCGGTCCGCGCTCGCCATCATGGGCGCATCGACCGACAGTCTGCAGAGCCACCTGGTCTCACTTGACAGCGCACTCACCGTGGCGCGTGGCGCATCCCGCCACGCGAGCGCCTGTGCGCGCGCCAACTCGCTTGGCACGCAGGCACGTTCCGATAGCACAATGATCAATTCCTCTCAACAGCAACTCTCCCGACTCATGGGACCCGCCCCGATGGATCGTGTGAATGCCCTGTTCGCTCAACTGCAACAGTCCACACGTTCTCTCATTTCGCGTTGCGGGAGCTGACGCACCAACCTGCGCACGCGCCACGCATCTGCCACATGTGTGTTGCGACCGCGACACAGTCTGGTAAGTTTCCTTCCCTTCGTCCCCTCGCCGCCGGCTCGCGAGCATGACCGGAGTGCATCTCCAGCACCCACAATCGAGCACTGTTCTTGCGCTTGAAGTCAGGCCCGGCGCACGTACCGCCGAGTCGTTCACGAGATGCCCGAGCGCTCCAGTGCGCTCGGGCCAAGGGGGTTGACAATTGTTAAAAGTGCCTTATCATCGGCCGACCTTGACCTGTCGTTACGAAGAGTTTCACGCCAGCGCCGGCGCCCGGCGGGCGTTCCGTGCCCAGCCTTCGACACTCCGGCGTGGAATGCGAGTTGAGCATGTCAGCTAGCATCCCGAAGGGAAAGATGGCTCGATCCGCCGCGGCGCGACTCGTCATGTCCAGCCTGGCCCGCATTGCGGTGGACGCTGTTGCCGTGCTGGCCGGATTCCTCATCAGCTACGAGATACGTGAACGGGTCATCCCGGCGACATTCATCACCGCGTCGGCCGAGCCGGTCACCAAGTACCTCGAAGGCGCTATCGCGTTCACGCTCATCACGCTGCTCGTCTTCTGGCGGCTGGGACTGTACCAGCGCCGGGGTAGCGTCCTGAATCTCTGGGAGCTGGAAACCGCGCTGAAGGGGATGGCTGTCGCATCGGCCATATTCTTTGCCGTCCTCTTTCTCGATCAGCGCGTCGCCTATTCCCGTCTCATTGTGGTTGGCGCCATGGCCATCGGCACGTTCCTGGTCATCGTCAGCCGGCAGATCGTTTCGGCCATCATCCAGCGGCTGCAGGTGTCCGGCAGAATGGGACACCGGGTTCTGATCTACGGGTGCGGCGCCACTGGGCGTCTGCTCATGAAGAAGATCGTGGAATCGCCGCAGCTCGGCTGCACCGTAGCGGGATTTCTCGACGATGCCGCGCCTATTGGCCGGGAGATCGCCTGCCGCATTTCACAGACTGAATCGGAGCCGTTCAAGGCGCCGGTACTCGGGCGCGGTCGCCAGTGGGAGCGCGTCATTCGCGAACACGACATCAGTGAGCTGCTGCTCTCCTGTGCCGTCTCTCCGGACCTGCGCCTGGACATTCTGCAGTACGCGCGCGAAAACGACCTGAAGGTCGGCATCGTCCCGCATCTGGATGACCAGCGGGTGGATGATGTCTACGTCGAGGACCTGAGCGCGATTCCGGTGCTGCGCCCGCGTTCCTCGCGCCGGCAGTCGCGACTCTTCTACCGCGTCGCCAAGCGCTGCTTCGACATTGTCGCGGCAGTGTTCCTCACCATTCTCACGGCGCCGGTCTGGATCATCGCCGCCATTGTCATTCCGCTCGAATCCCCGGGCCCCGTGTTCTTCGAGCAGGAACGGATCGGACAGGGCGGACGTCCCTTCCGGCTGCTCAAGTTCCGGAGCATGTGGCGCGACGCAAACCCCTATGCGCTCTCGCCGGTTGGCGATCGCGACCAGCGCATCACGCGCTCCGGCCGCGTGCTGCGCATGCTTGGCCTGGATGAGCTGCCGCAGATGCTCAACGTGCTGCGCGGGGACATGAGCCTCGTGGGTCCCCGTCCGGAAATGCCGTTCATCGTGGAGCGTTACACGGCGCATCAGCGGCAGCGCCTCGAAGCCAAGCCCGGCATCACCGGACCCTGGCAGATCAGCGCGGACCGCCACGCCGCCATTCACGAGAATCTGGAGTACGATCTCTACTATCTCCGGCACCAGTCACTCGCGCTCGATGCGCTGATCCTGCTCGAAACCGCGTTCTTCACCTGCGGGCTCGCCTTCTCGGCGCTCAAGCGGATCAAGCGCCGGCCGACCGACGCGACAGCGACATCGGAGGCGGTACGCGCCGGCTCGTTCCTGTTGGTCGCACTGGATCAGCGGCGACGCGATGGGGTGCCGGCAACCTGGAGCCGACTCGTGCCCGCGGTATGCCGCGCGGCGCAGTTGCTGCCGGTGCGTGTTCTCGTGGCGCCTGACAACGTTGCGCGCTTCGACGAGCTGCTCTATAACACCACTCGGGAAGGCCGCGCGGAATACGAATTGTACACGAGCCAGACACACCTGTACTCGCTCGTGCGGAGCGCCGGACTTGTCCTCACGGATCTCCCCCATGTGGTGCGCTGGGGGGAAAAGGCGGGCATCGGTGTATTCGCCATCGAGAACGACGGCGTACGCTGGATTGCCGGCGCCGAAGACGTTCCCGGATCCGTGGATATTCTGACCGCGCTCTTCTCACCCGCGCTCGCCACGGAGCCGGAGGTGCTCGCGGAAGCAGCAGACGGTGACCGGCGGTCAGCGCCCAGGCATGCTCGACTCCAGCATCAGTCGCTTGAACTTCAGTCGGACGGGCGGCTCTCCGGGAGCTGACGTACCGCGGCTGATTCCTCGATTCTGACTGCCGCGCGTCGCGCCTTCCTGCGTGCCAGGCCACGCAGCAGCATGAGCTGCGTGAGCAACCGCAGGTGTCCCACGATGGTGCGCGCCACCCTCATCTTGGAATAGCCCAGCACCCGGACGTTCAGGACGGTGGGATACTCCGCAATCGCCCCGCCCGCCAGGTCGACGCGCCCGAGCATCTCGGCAATACCGAGGAATCCGCTGTGCTTGAGCGTCATGTCCAGCATCGCGCTGCGACGATAGACACGGAAGCAGCTCGTGTACGTGCTCAGCTTCTGGTGCAGCACCGTCCGGTAGAGGCTTGACAGGTTTCGCGACAGGAACAGCCGCCATTCGGGAACGTTGCGCACGCCACCGCGCGGATGGTAGGGCGATGCCGTCACCATCGTGACGTTGTCGCCGAGCAGGGGCAGCATTTTCGCGAGCTCCAGCGGATCGTAGCTGCAATCGCAGTCAATGGATGCCACGATCTCGGAGTGCGCCGCGCGAATTCCGTTCAGGATCGCCACCGCCGGTCCATAGTTCGCCTCGTGTCGCACCAGCCGGCAGTTCGGCCGATTGCCGAACAACTGCTGCAGCATGATCCAGCTATTGTCCGTGCTCCGGTCATCCACGAGCACGAACTCCATCGCGTATTGCGGCGCCAGCGCCTCCTCGAGACTGGCGAGCGTTCTGGCGAGATACGGGAGCGAGCTTTCCTCGTTGTAGCACGGAACCACGAGTGAGACGCGCACCGGCTCGGCGCCGCGCCCCGGCGTCAGGCGCAATGGCATGGCGGCCGCGCCATCCTTGCGTGCGGGTTCGGCCCGTGATGGCGGCAGCAGCTCGTCCTCGACCCCCAGGTACTCCTGGATGTTCGTGAACTCGTAGCGCTGGAAGTACTCGCCGAGTCGCCGGTGCATCTTGTCGATGTTGCGATAGAACCGCATGCGCGACAACGGGGAGATCGCCGTGATCTGCGGCTGATCAGGATCCAGTTCCCAGGTATGGAAGTACATGACGAAAGGATCCGCGACGGAACGATCTCCATGCGCCACGGCACGCTGCATCAACCATTCGGGAAGCTGGCGGACATAATTGCCGGTTCCGATCGGAAGGCGAAATCCGCCAGCACTCGCACTGGCCACGGGAAATTCCCACAGAGTCCGGTTGCCGAACCGGTTCACGTGCGCCACCAGACGCCCGGGCTGTCGCCGGAAGGCGAGACCCAACGGCTTGATGCTCGAATCGTAGAGATAGCCGTCGTTGGCCAGTACCTCGAGCGACCAGAGATCCTCCTCCGCGGCCCAGCCTGGTGAACGGTAGCCCAGCACCCGCCGGCCGCTCGCACGCTCGATGGTCTCGCGCGCACGGGCCACATCATCCTGCCATACGTCCGGGCTCTGGTCGTGTACCCCGCGCTGATCGTATCCCTTGCTGGCCACCTCGTGTCCACGCGCCGCGACGTCGCGGATCAGTTCGGGCATGGTCTCCGCAATCCAGCCCACGGCGAAGAACGTGGCCCGAATTCCGTGGGCGTCGAGCAGATCCAGCGCCCGGCGTGTTCCGCGTTCCACTCGCGTCTCGAACCGGTTCCAGTGCGAACGCTCGATGACGTGTCCGAAGTTGTTGAAGTAGTCCTCGAGCACGATCGTCAGCAGATGCGCCCGCCCGTTCGGCCGCGCTGCCACGACCAGGGGCCGATCGGCCTCTGCCGCAGCCGGCGGCTGCACACCCGCGCGCGCGCGACGGGCGACACGCGTCGCGATTGGCGTTGACACGCTGTTCACCAGATCAAGTCTGACCGGGAAGGATCCCATGCTGCCTCAGCTCCCTGTTGCCGTACGCGCCAGCCGCGACACGAACCCGTGATACGCTGGCGCCGTGGTGACCGGTCCCGCGTCGGCGATGTCGCACCCGGTAGTGCATGTGCGCGCCAGCCGCTGCACGCCCGCCAGCGACGCCCGATTGAACTCGTCGGGCGCATACTCCGCGTTGAGAAACTCGATCAGTGCCGCGAGCTCGTTCGCCACGCCTCGCTCCATCACCCGGAAACTCTCCACCACGAAGTCCACGAGTGCCGCTTCGGGCTTCCCGTGTCCGCGCCCGATGCCGGTGTAGCGGTCAGCCACGCCGTTGAGCGATGCGGGATCGAGCAGGTTGCATCCATCCACGACACCGCGCAGTCCGTGCATCGCCGCCAGCCGCGCTCCCAGGTCGCCATAGGCTGCATGCGCCGTGCAGAGAAAAACCAGATCGGCGCCGTTGAGCGCGGCATCCAGATCGCGCGTGAATCGCGCGGTCGTGCCCGTACGCTCCAGATTCTGATCGCGCTCGAGTACATGCGGGTCGTGCAGTGTGACATCATTCCCATGTTCGATCAATTCCCGGGCCAGCACGAGCGTGGGGGAATTGCGCGTGTCCTCCGAATCGAAGCGGTAGGCGACGCCCAGAAGCGCCACCTTGCGTCCCTGCACCGCGCCGAACCGCCGCTCGGCGAGCCGGCGGGTTTCGGCCGGTGATTCATCGTTGATGTGTCGCGACTCGAGAATGAGGCTGCGCGACGCGTCCAGCCCGCGCTCCAGCGCGCGCCACCAGAGCAGGATGCCGTCCTTCGGCAGGCAGTGGCCGCCCACGCCCACCGTGGGGACGAGCAGCGCACCCACGGGCACCGCGCGCGCATCGCTCGATGCCGTGTCCGCGCGGCGCAGTTGCTCGTTCGCCCGCTGGCGCAGCGCGAAGAAGTCCACGTCGTGCGCGTCGCACCAGCGCGCGATTTCCGCCGCGAACGCAATGCGCACATCGCGGTACGCGTTCTCCAGCGTCTTGACGATCTCCGCCGTGAGACTGTTCGTGGGGTGCAGCTCGCCGCCCGTCACGATGCGTGCGTACAGCCGCTTGATGAGCTGCGGCGTGGCCGGGTGCAGGCCGGCGACGAGTTTGTCGGCCGCGGCCACGCGCTCCACCAGGCGCCCCGGCATCACGCGGTTGGGGCTGTTCCCCAGCAGGATGTCGCGACCCTCCTCCAGCCCGTGCGCGGCGAAGAACGGGCGCACCACCGTGCGCATGGAGGATGGCGCGAGCGTGGATTCGAAGACGATGACCGGGATGTTGCCGGCCGGCTTGTGCTGCAGCGCTTCGGCAATGTCGCCGAGCGCGCTCATGAGCGGGCCGTACTCGGGCGCGAAGCCGTTCTTGTCGGTCTGAACGCACACCAGGATGACGTCGGCATCCGCGAGCTCGGCGTAATCGTGCGTCGCGCTCAGGATGCCCGCGCGCACGGAGTCCGCCACGATCTCGTCCAGCCCGGGTTCCACGCCGCCAATGGGCGAGCGGCCGGCATTGATGGCGTCCACCTTCCAGGCGGACGTCCGCGACGCGCGCTGCACCACCACCACGCGCGCCGGCTGGTCCGTACCCTCCCGGATGCGGGCGTGCGCGAGCAGTGCGGCCATGGGCATTCCCACAATGCCCGGCCCGACGACGGCGATCTTCTCTACGCGCCAGCTTCCCGGCGCATTGTTGTCCAGCACCAGCGGCATGCGAACATCCTGAGCGATAAGGTCAGTTTACGTCAATGAATCGCTGAAACCACATCTCCAGATTGAGCGCGCCCCAGATACGGCGGCCAAACGCACCTTCGTACGTCATGAGGCGTTCCATTTCGTGCATGTCGAACACGCCGCGCGAGCGCGCGGTGGGGCCAAGCAGCACATCATTGCATAAATCACGCACCCGCCCGTTCGACCAGAGATGCAGCGGAACGGGGAATCCCATCTTGTCCTTGCGCGCCATGATCCGCTGCGGCACGATGTCGCGGACCGCACGCTTGAGCAGGTACTTCAGTTCGCCGCCCTTGAATTTCATGGCGGGCGGCATGCTGGTGACCAGGTCCACCACGCGGCGGTCGAGCAGTGGGACCCGCGACTCGAGCGACGCGGACATGCTCGCGCGATCCTCCACGTGCATCAGCGCGGGCAGGCTGGCCACCATGTCGAAGTGCGTCATCCTGTTGTAATACGACAGCGTGTCCGAGTGGTTGAACACACGCTGGAATCGCGCGAAGATCTCCTCGCGATCGTAGCTGTTCCGGAAATCCTGGTTGAACAGGCTCAGCGCCCCGCCGCTCCGGTCGACGAGCCGGAAGTAGCGCCGGTCCATTGGCTCGAACAGGCCGTTGCGCCAGAACTGGCGCATCATCGGCGCATAGGCGCGCAGCGTGGGCAGGTTTGGAATGATGGATTCCATCGAGACGATGTGTTCCGCTTCATCGTTCGTCTCGAAGATCGCGCCCTTGAGCGCCTGCTCGAAGTACGCCACCATGTAGCGGGCATATCCGCCAAAGATCTCATCCCCGCCCTGGCCGCCCAGCACCACCTTGACGTGCTGCGCCGCGCAGCGCGACACCATGTACTGTGGAAAGAGTCCAGGCCCCGCCACGGGCTCGTCCATCTGATAGACCAGCGTCTCGATCACATCCGCGAAATCGTTCTCCGTGGGCAGCACCGTGATCATCTCCGAGCGCGCCGCCCGGGCGGCCTCCGCCGCGTACTCCGTCTCGTCGAACTCGGGCCCCTCGCGAAACGCCCCCGTGAATGATTTCAGCTGGTGCGGATAGGCCGGAGCGGCAAGCAGCGTGACGACGCTCGAGTCGAGCCCGCCGCTCAGATACGTGCCCACCGGCACATCGCTGCGCAACTGGATGCGCGTGCTGTCCCGCAGCAGGCGCCGCGTCTCGACGACGAAGTACTCCTCGGTGTGATATGGATCGATCGTGAAGTTCGGCTCCCAGTAGCGCTCCGTGCGCACGCGCCTCGAGGCCAGGTCCACGACCTGATAGTGCCCCGGGAGCAGCTTGTTCACGCCCTGAAAGAGCGTCTCCTCGCCCAGCACGAACTGGAAGGTGAGATAGTCGCGAATGGCACAGGGATTGGGCCGCGCCTCCACGTCCGGATGGCGCAGCAACGCCTTGATCTCCGAGGCGAACAGCATCTGGCGGCCATCGGACCAGGTGTAGAGCGGTTTGATGCCGAAGTGATCGCGGGCCGCGAGCACGATGCCACGCGCACGGTCATACAGCACGAACGCGAACATCCCGTTCAGATGCTGCACGCACTGCTCCCCGTACTGGGCGTAGAGTCGCAGGATCACCTCGGTGTCAGAGGTGGTGCGAAACTCGTGTCCCCGCTGGCGGAGCTGCTCGCGCAGCTCCACGTAATTGTAGATCTCGCCGTTGAAGCTGATCGTGGCGCTGCCGCTCGTCATGGGCTGCGCGCCCGACACGAGATCGATGATCGCGAGCCGCTTGTGATAGAGCCCGACGCTGTCATCCAGGAAATGCCCTTCGCCGTCAGGGCCCCGATGCTGAAGCGCCTGCGCCATGTCGCGCAGCACGGCCAGCTCCACCGGCTGGCCGTCAAAGCGCACGATGCCCGTGATTCCGCACATCGGCGCTCAGCCCGCCACGGCGACTGGAGTCCGCGCGTCCGGCACACGCACAGCCAGCCGCGTCCGCTCCTGCACCGCGCGAGCATGCGTACTCATGTTTACGATCCAGAAGTGCTCGCCGAGTACCCGCATCACACGAATGAAGAATGCGCGCTTCTTCGTGCCCGGCACATCCATCCCCGGGAAGAACGCCAGCTCGGGTGCCTCATCCGCGCCCAGAAGATCGAGCGGATGCAGCAGGAAACTCGGCTCCATCGCGGTCGCCCGGCACGCCGTGAGTGCCGTGCGCAGATACGTGATGGCGAGCGTTTCCGAGACGCGACTCAGATACAGCAGATAGCTCAGATGAAATGGTGTCTTCACGCCCGGGATGGTGGACACCGGGATCTCGAGCAGCGTGCGACCGCTCTCGAGCTGCCACCGGTACGGCCGCACCGGGCGCAGCCCGTCACGGAAGGTACCGAAGAGCGTACTCCGTTCCGCGGTCTTCTTCATGCCGCGCGCCGCGGTCGCAAAGTAATAGGCGCGCGCGAGCGGACCCAGATAGGTGGGCAGCGTGGAGGCATCGAACAGGTAGCCACGCTCCGCAAGCACCTCGAGCAGCATGCGATTCCAACTGTAGCCGGGCCCGCGGAAGCCGATCGGCCGCATGCCCGTCGCGCTCGCGATGGCCTGCTCGGCGCGCGACACCTCCTGCTCGAGCTGCCTGCGGGAGTACAGGTGCAGCCACGATTCGTGCTCGAAGGAATGGTTGCCCGCCTCGTGACCACGCGCGGTGATCTGCGCCATGACATCCCGGTTCCGCTCGAGCGAGGCGTCCAGCCCCACAATGAAGAACGTGATCCGCAGACCCACCTCGTCCAGCACGTCCAGCGCCCGCGGCACGAAGGTGGACAGGTACGATGGCCGCGCCTCCCAGCGCGCATCGCCCCGGATCTTCATGTACGACCAGAGATCATCCAGGTCGAGCGACACGCTGGCCAGCGGGCGCGGAGCAGCGGCATCAGGCATGCGCCGGCGCCTCCTCGCGTGCGTTCACGAGACGCAGCAGCGCGCCAGCCTGGCTGTTGGCCAGCCCCACCGTCTCGTTCAGATTGAGCGTGCCGCTCGCGATCTGCGCCGAATTCACGATGAAGACGCTGGGCAGCGATGTGCGCATCGGCGGCAGCGCGCGATCGGAGTAGTCGAGCGTGGAGATCGCGAGCACGTCACGCGCCCGCGCGATGCGGAATGCCAGAATGTCCTGCTGGTGGAAGTTCGGATACATGGCTTCCAGTGCCGCTGTGAAGTCGCGCTGGATGTCCGCGTCGGAGGCGTGCCAGTACGCATCGCCCTGTACGAGATACCGCGGCAGATAGACGAGGGAATTGCCGCCGAATCGCTCACGATCCACGAGAGCGGTCATCTCGATGACCCCCGTGAACGGGATGGCGGCATCCGTGATGTTCGTAACGTAATAGTCGGCGAGCGGCTTGCGCAGCAGCACGGACGCGCAGATCACGCCCTGATACACGACGCGTTGCAACCGTTCGCATTCGGCGTCCGTGAGATCGGGGCAGAGCGCCGGGATGCGCGAGGACGGAATCGTGAGCACCACGTGATCAAAGGCGTGCGTGTCACCGTTGGCGAGCGTCACCACTGCTCCATCGCCGCGCTCGCGCACGCCGGACACGGGCGAGCCGCAGAGCAGCGCGACGTCGCGCGCCGCGAGATGCTCGCGGAACGCCGTCATCACCGGCTCATACCCGCCATCCACGAAACCGAACTGCTCGCGCTTGAGCCCCGAACGACGCGCCGCATACATGCGCGCAATGATCGCCCAGATGAACGACGCGCTCGTGATGCGATAGTTCTCGCCCAGCTTGCTCTTGAGCAGCGGCAGCCAGATGCGGTCGAACGTGCGCGATCCGCTGAGCGTGCGAAGCCAGTCCGTGACAGGAATGGACTCGAGTCGCCGCCAGTTGCGCACGCGCGATGCGTACACGATGGTCGCCGCCAGCCGCGCCTTGTCCACGAGCGACAGCGGCGGAAAGGTGAGAAATTCGAGACTGCTCGAGAGGGAGTACAGCGTACCATCCACGTAGAAGCCCGTCTTCGTCGTGGCCCAGCGGAGGCGATCGCCAAACCCCAGCTCATCCAGCAGCGCCCGCAGATGCGAATCCGAAGCGAGAATCACGTGATAGAAACGATCCCACGTATAGCCGCCGATCGTCTGCGATGAGGCGAGCCCGCCCGGCGCTGCAGCGCCCTCGATGATGCTCACGTCGTGGCCCTGGTCGCGCAGCCGCAACGCGAGCGTCATGCCCAGTACACCACCGCCAACAATGCCTATGCTAGCCATGTTTCAATCCAGCCCGACTGAGAAGATCATCGACCGCACGGAGAGACGTGAAGGAACTCACCCGGTGCTCCGAGTGGATCCTGATTGCAGCAAGCACGACCATTGCGCTACTGGTTGCGGCGGTCAGAAGCCGCGCGATCCTGGCTCCTGCTGGGCGATTCAACCTCATGCAAATCGAGGGCCTAAATTGGAGTCTTCTAACCGGAAATGCAATGTTGCGTGAGTGCAACATTGTGTCGGTAGTTCCCGCGGTTCAGGCGCCATACCGCTCGTCCAAGTTCCAGTCAGGCTGCCCGTTCTCATCCGATGGATGACCATGCGGCGAAACCCCAACACAGAGCGGTATCGCGTACCGTCTGCCTCGTTAGCTTCCTCTGATTCCACTTCAGCCCTCCCCACCCCTCGTGAACCTCGACCCGGCAACCGAACGGAAACTCAAGTACGCGGCGTGCGCGGGTTACATCGTTCTGGTGATGATCGCCACGCTCACGAAACTGCGTCCCGATCTCAACCCGCTCGCCGTCATCAGTCGCATGGATCGCGCCGTGCACTGGTCGCTCCACGCGGCCGATATCGTTGACGCCGCCAGAAATCTCCTCCTCTTTGCAGGGTTTGGCGTCGTCTGGATTCTGGCCACCTCGTCCCGGCGACCATGGGCGGATACGCTCCGTGTCACGCTCTGGGGCTTCGCCACAAGTGTCGCCGTGGAGACTGTCCAGATCCTCTCAGGGTACCGCATCGCCAGCATCAACGATGTGACGACGAACACCATTGGCGCGCTCCTCGGTGCACTGCTCATCACGCTGCTCACGTCGTCGTTGCGTCGCTCGCGCGCGCGGCCGTCCTGGGCGGGAATTCCCATGTGGTCCGTAGCCCTGCCGTTTCTCGTCGCCGTGGCGGCAGAGATGTTCGCGCCCATCTACCGGCACGAACTGAACCCGGGCGCTGGCGGCTCGTTGCTCGCCCGCCTGCTCAACGCGTTGCACTATGTTCGCCCCTTCTCGGTGCACAGCATGTCGTACGCGGACATCGCCCTTTTCTGGCCCGCGGGCGTGCTCGCGGTAGCCATGCTGACGGAATGGGGCGTCGGACGCCGCATGGCGGGCATTGCGGTCATGGTCGGTGGCTGCGCGCTGTCGGTGGCGATGGAGCTCGCGCACGGCGTCGCCGGTCAACCCATTGAGCTGAGCGCCATCGCCGGCCATACGGTATCCATTGCGATCGGCGCCCTGATCGGCTGGCGCTTTCTCGGTGCCATTGTCGCCAGGGTTCAGGGCCGGCGCCGCGCCGTACTGCTGCTCGCCGCATACGCGCTGCTCCTCGTCGGGTGGGTGTGGCGTCCGTTCGAGCCACGACTCAGCCTGGCGGATATTCGCATTCAACTGGGGTACCGGCACTTCATCCCGCTTCGCGTCCTGGGCTCGTCGCAGGACTTCTTTGGCGTCATGGAAGTGGCCGAACAGTTCTTTCTGTACATGCCACTCGGATTTCTGCTGGCCGTGTGGCCGCTGCGACGTCGTGGCAAGCTGGCGCACATGCTCCCCGCGCTCTGGCTCGCGGCAGTGCTCGAGGTGGGCCAGCTCCTCGTACAGGGGCGGAATTTTGACGTGACCGATCTCCTCACCGAGAGCGCAGCCGTTCTCATCGCGTACGTCGTGGCGCGGCGCGCCGGCTACCAGGTGATCGGCGAACTGCATCCCCTCTCCGCGGCGCCAGAGGACGTGATGCCGGACCGCGTGCAGCAACTGCCAGACGCCAGTCCGGCCCCGACTGCGCCGTCGCTCCTTGGCCGTCGCGTGCTGGCCGTGCTGGAAGTGCTCTTCGGCATTGCGCTCGTCTACATCGTCCTCACTCACCCCCTGCTCTGGAATTTTCCACGGGGTGATCTGACACGGCTCGGGCTATCCGCGTTCGCGGCCGGTGGCGTGGCCTCGGGCGTCATGCTCTGGCGCAGCACCGGAGAGTGGGCCACCGGCCTGCTCGTCGTGATTGCCTGTGCGGCGCTCGCCGCGCTCGCGCTGCTCTGGGGACAACTGCGCGATCTTGCCGTGCTGCGCTACGGCGAAGCTGGCGCGCGTGGCACGGCCGAACTGACACTGCTGTTGTGGTCGCAGCTCTGGATGCTCGTGGCGGTCGCCATCCGCGCACTGGCGCATGGCAGCCCACGAAACGCGCGCGAGGCGAGCACCATAGGTACCACAGAGCTCGCGCGCAGCGTCGGTACCGAATTCCGGTCGCGGTCGTTATGATATGAAGCCGGATGATACCATCGGCGCGTCGCGATACCGGCGCGATACCGGCGCGGTAGCCAAGTGGTAAGGCAGCGGTCTGCAAAACCGCTATTCGCCGGTTCGATTCCGGCCCGCGCCTCTCACGATTTTTTCGCGATGCTTCCCGCCTGTTCCGCTGCACGGAATCACGCGTGAGTGGCGTGCGCTCGCGGGACGTGCAGGAGCGCTGTAGCCGGGGCGCGGCGTTGCGTTAGGCTTGTGCCGGTTCGCCGGCCGCACCCGGTGCGTCGTCGCGGGCGGCTTGTGCTCGGCTCGGCGGCGCGGTCGCCCGTCGCAGCGCGAGTGTGAAGCGCGAGCCGCGTCCGAGCGTGCTCCGCACGCGTAGGTCGCCGCCCATGCCGTGCGCGAGATCACGGCTGATCGCGAGTCCGAGTCCGGTGCCTTCCGTTGGGCGCTTGAGCTTCCGCTGCAGCTGAATGAACGGCTCGAAGATCACGCCCTGCTTGTCGCGTGGCACGCCGACGCCCGTGTCGGACACGCGCAGAAAGATCATGGACGCGAGCGGGTCGGGACTTGCGCGGCCCTGATCGGCGTGTGATGCGGCGCGCCGTGGTGCATCGATCGAGACGCGGCCGCCGGTGCCGGTGAATTTGACGGCGTTGGACAACAGGTTGAGGAGCACTTGCCCGACCTTGTCTCGATCGGCGCGCACGACGAGGTCGTTCGCCAGGTCGACCTCCACACTGATCCCTTTGGCGCCGAGCTGCGGCTCCACCATCGCCAGCACCTCGGCGACGCTTTCCGTTAGGCGT